>Ga0193726_1002285_pt1 | contig 13258 bp, 8 predicted proteins | sample H2c1metaG_FD_144928 | JGI IMG/M metagenome (GOLD analysis project Ga0193726, IMG submission 144928) | Soil microbial communities from a riparian zone of the East river system, Colorado, United States - H2c1 | ecosystem: Environmental > Terrestrial > Soil > Riparian zone | place: USA: East River... | reverse complement strand
CCGCCCGCCGGTGGCTGGGCGACCGCCGATCCGACCCATGGCTGCTGCTCGCCGCTCGATCGAGACGGCTGCGTGCCCACCACCGGCCATGTCTGCTCGTGCCCTCGTTGTGGGTCTCGCGACGGGCCGGACTCCGGCCGTTGTGGGGGAATCGCAGCGGCTGGGCCGGACGCGATGCCACCGGCACGGGTAGGCGACCCACCGGCCGTACCAGTGTCATGCTCTGAATCGCGACGGCCCGGTGTGGCGCCGAATGCCGACCAACCGTCCTGGCCGCCGGAAGTCGCTGGCGATCCGCGGCCGGTCGGACCGCCACCGGCGCTCGCGCCGGTCGGCCACTGCTGGCCGCTCGGTCGCCGCGCCGACACGGGGTCGACCGCCTGTTCGCCGCGCGGATCGCGGCGCAGCGCGGATGCCGTGTTGGTGATGTCGGCGGCGGGCACCTCCGGCCGCCGCAACGGCACGCGCTCCTCGTCCTCGGACGTCGGCGTCAGCATCCGCACCCAGAGGTCGGTGTCGTCGTCGCGGTGCGGTTCGGCCGGTTCACGTTCACGCCGGAGGCGACCGAGCCCTCGGGGCCGCGGCGTGCGAGCGTCCGAGTGCGATTCGGGCATGTCGTCGGAGGGACTGGTCGGTGACATTGCGGCCAAGCCTGCCATGGGTTCGACGAAACGTCAGATCGGGCGAGACCCTTCGCCATGGTTTGCGGTATTTTGCCAGGCCGGTGTCGACCGGGTGTGCGACCGGTCGCGTCGGGTCAGTAGGACCCGGCTGGCCCGTCGTACTGCTTGCCGTCGACGTACGGCCACGCGTTGGCTACACAACCGTGCAGCCCCAGGGTCTGCTGCTGCATGACCGGGGCCAGCGCGCCTTTGGCCGGACACCGTTCATGGTTGTGACCCAGCGCGTGGCCGACCTCGTGGTTGATCATGTACGTCCGATAGGTGTCCAGCGGCACCTGGGCCGACCGGTATCCGGAGACCGATGTCATATAGCGGTCGAGGTTCAACACGACATGCGATCCCTGCCGGCAGGACGTGAAGCCGTTGGTCGGCAGCGGTGCACACATGTGCCGAGTGGTGTTCGACGTGACCAGATAGACCGTGAACTCGTACGAGCTCGACGACGGCACCTGCTGCAGGCGGTACTTGTCGCCGGCGATCCAGCTCCGCGGGTCGCCGAGCGCCTCGTCTACCTTCGCGGTGAAGTCGGTCATCGAAACAACGTCGATGTTCGACTCCATCGCCAGCCGGAAATGTCGGATGGGTCCGGACGTCCCGAGCACCGGTCCGGTCGTCGTCGCGTAGTGGAACGTCTGCGGGCCGGAGCGCGGGAATGGGATGTTGAGAGCGATGACCGGTTGCGTGGCGACCAAGGGCGACGTGCTCGGTGATGGGGACGGGATCGTTGCCGCTGACGGACCGACCGAAGCCGACGGGTCCACGATCACGCCGACGCGCTGGTCGGCGCCGGGCGATGACGCCCGAGCAATATCGAGATGGTTGACGAGGACAACGCCGGCGCCGATCACGGCCAGCACCACCACCGCAACGAGAAACGCCTGATAGCGATGGCGGCGAGGGTGGCGGTGCGCGCCACGGTGCCGGGGAGACATCGCCGGTAGCATCTCACGACCGGAGCCGTGGTGGGCGTCGGCAGAGTCAGGCGGCCCGTCCGGTGGCAGGTCCGCCGGCCGGCTTGCGAATTCTGGCGCCGGCGGTCCGGCCGCCGTTGGCGCGGACCGCGCCGTTGGCGCCGGCCGCACCGCCACGTTGCGCGGCGCCGTCAGCCGCGCGACCGGCGCCGGCGCGTGCGGTGCCGGCGCGTGCGGCGCCGGTTTTCGCGATCCGGGGGGCATCGTGTTGCGTACTGACCTCATCGAGCATGCCAACGATCGCGCGCGCTACGAGTTCCGGTGCTTCCATCTGCGCGACATGTCCGACGCCCGGCAGCATCACCAGCCGCGCATCGCGGATGACCCGCGCGGTGTGCGGGACCACCCGTACGTCCACGAGTCGGTCCATCTGACCGCCGATCACCAACGTCGGCCGGTTCACGCGGGCTGCCGTCCGCCACAGTGAGCTGCTGCCCGGCAGGTACGCCCGCAGAAAACTGCCAACGAGACCGCGCAGCGTGCGTACATAGGCATCGGCGTACCACGGCACGTCGTAGCGCAGTTGGGCTTCGTCCACCGCCTCTATGAACCGCTGCGGATGAATCCGCGCCGGATCGCCGAAACACGCGTCGAGCACCTGTTGGGCAAGCACCTCGGGCAGCATCGTCGCCAGCCGTCGCTGGGCGAGCCGATCGGCGCGCGGTATCGCGAGCAACGGCAGCAGCCGGCCCTGCGCCGAGCGCCGCGGGTCGAGGAACGGCAACGCCGGCGAGATGAGGGTGAGGGTACGGATGAGATCGGGCCGTACGGCCGCGACCTTGACCGCGATCGCGCCACCGAGCGAGTTGCCGATGAGATGGACGGCGCCACGATCGCTGTCCTCAATGCACCGGACGACCCGGTGGGCGAACGCGTCGACCGTGTACCGCTCGGCCGGGTCGCTGCGCCCGAAGCCGGGCAGGTCGATGGCCTCGCCGGCCAGCCGGTGGTCGAGCATCCCGGCGACATCGGTCCAGTTCTGGGACGACCCGCCGAGGCCGTGCACATAGAGCGCCGGCTCGGCCGTCCGCGGTGCCGTCGTCGGCGTGTCGCGGACGTACGTGCGCGTGCCATCGATCCGTACGAAGCGTCCCGGCCACGGCGGCACGAGATCCGTACGGAGATGGAGTGAACCCTCGTCGACCAGAATGGCCCGTTTCACCCCGTCAGTATGCTTTCGCCCGACCGACTCGTCGTCACTTCCGGATTCGGCGCGCCGACGAGTCCAAAAGTTGCGATATTCGGTCCAGTCGATCGTCACGTCAGCAAGCTTTCCAGGCGACGGTTCACCGCCGCCAGCGTCGCACGCACGATCGAGTGCCGCGGATCACCGGCTACCAGGGCCGATCCGACGAGTTGCTCGACCCGACCGTCACCGCTGACGAGCACCACGACGACCGCGACGACGCTGCTGCCGAAGGGCACGACACCGGCGTGCTCGATGTAACAGCGCATCGGCCCGGTCGATGGTCGGGCCGCCCCGGGCGACCCGGAGGGTGGCCGGGCGTCGGAACCGCTCGACGCCGCGGACCGGCGGCCGATGTCGGCGGCCGTGATCAACGAGTCGATCGCGCCGGCGGCCGCCTGGGCGGCCAGGCGCAGCAGGTAGGCGTCGACGGCGGGGCCGGTTGCCTTGCCGACCGTGGCCACCGTTCCGAAATGCAGCCGCACCTCGACCGTGGCTTCCGTGCCGAGCGTGGAGACGCGGACCTGGTCGATCACGATGCGCGGTGGCTGACCCGGCACCGGCGCCAGCGGAGCGGCCGCCGGGACTGTGGCCATTGCGGGCAGGAAGGCGCCGGGTTCGCCCGGCATTGTCGGGCGGAAGCCCGGTGCGCCGGCCACGGTCGGACCGCCGAGCTGGTCGCGGCGCGATTCCGGGTCGGTGGCGGCCGGGTATGTCGGGGCGGCCGAGCGCATTTCCGCCGACCTCGTTTTCGCTGCGGGTGTGCTCTGCACGGCCGCCACGGCGCGGCCATCCGAATCGGCCGAAACGGCCGTGCCCGGCGTGGCGCCGGACTGCATGGCCAGACCGGGCGAGCCGCCTCGCTCAGTCGCCTCGGACGAACCCGCTCGCGCGGTCGGCACCGGCGGCGGCGTGGTGCCGGGGGACGCGCCGGCCGCCGACTCGCCCGTCGTCGAGGGTCGGGTCGCCCCCGTCGGTCGCGAGGGCGTGTTCGGCCGCGACGGCGGCGCAAGGGCCGTCCGCGCGGCCGGCGTGCCGCTGGTGCCGGCGTCTCCGGGCGCCCCCGGTGTCGTACGCGACCGTCGCGGCTCGGCGGCCAGGCCCATCCGCTCCTTCAACAGTCGGGCGACCTGGCGACTCACCCGCCCGGCATCGGCATCGTCGGCGAGATCGAGCCGGAGGATGTGTACGCCGCCGGGATTGGGCCGCAGTTGCGCGCTGCGTACGCCGTTCACCTGGCGTACGGCCGCGAGCACGGCGGCCACGTCGAGTTCGTCCGGGAGTTCGGGAACGGATTCCTCGTCGTGCCGCAGCCGGCTCGCGATGCGACTGAGTTCCGGTCCGTCCAGATCGGGCGTCGGCAGGTCGGCGACCTCGTCCACCACGTCGTCGAAGTCATCGAGCTCGCCGGTATCGGCGAACGGCACGTCCGGCTTGGCCGGCACACGATGCGGCAAGATCGGCTGGTTGACCAGAGTGAACCGGTGGCCGTCATCCCAATCGTGTTCGGCCGCCCCCGGTGGTTCCGCCGTCGCCGGGCGCGCCGGTGGAACCGGCTCGTTGACGTACCACGACTTGTCCGGCTCTGGCGGCCCGTCGCGTCGCGGTTCGGCCGCCGCGACGTCCGGCGGGGCGGTATACGTCGCTGGGCGCATCGCGATCGTCGGCGCACTCGCGCCGGCATCCGGGCCGGCCACGTCGGCCGCGTCGGCCGGGACCGCGGGCGCGTCGGGATCTCGCCGACGATCGTCGTCGTATGACGACGACGAGAACATCGACATCGGACGGCCACCAAACCGACCCGATCGGATCGATCCGGCTCCGCGCAGCCACGGCCCGCGCCGGTTGCGAACCTCGCGTGTCGGCGACCAACCGGGCATCTCGCCGGACTGGCGCGAGGCGTCGGATTCGCCGGACGGAACCGAGCTTGGCGGGTTGGGCGGATCGGCCGGATGCGGGTTCGCCGTCTGCCGGAAAATCGGGGGTACGTCCTCCGACGCATCCGCCTGAGCGGCCGCACCGGACTCTCCGTCGAGCAGCCGGGCGCCCACGCCTTCGGGCACGGCGTTTCCGCCTGAACCGGTTGCGGGCGGCGGTGGCACCTCGGTGGGTCCGGACGGTCGACCCGGCATCGGTATGGCCGCCGGCCGCTGCCGCTCGGCCGATCGATCCGCGGACTGCCCGTCGGGTTCCCGCGCCGCGGCACGCTGGTCCGATCCGCCATGCTGGCTCGATCTGTCGGGGTCGCCCGCGGCTTCGTGTTGGGCAGCGTTCGCCCGATCGGTGGCGGCCGGCCCGTCCGATGCGTTGGACGTCGCCACCACGGGTGATGACGAGGCCGGCCGCGCTTGAGCCGGGATGCCGGCTAGGCCGGCGACGACGGCACCGTCCGATATGGACGATCCGACGTTCGAGGGCGACGCGGCTTCGGGCACGGAACGCCGCTCGGCCACGACCGACGGCGCGACCGGAACGTCGGGTCGAACCGGCGAGACCGGCACGGCGGCGCTGGCCCGAGCGTACGGAGCATCCGGATATCCGGGCGCGGGAACTGCGGACGCGGGGCGCGGTGCCGACTTGGCCTCGGGATCGACGTCGGGCGCTGGCTTTGCGTTATCCCAGTCGTTCGGCACGCGCGGCACGTCACCGGACTGCCGACCGTATGAGTCGCCGGCCCGCGGCCGTGGCACGAAGACCTGAGGAAGCCGGATCGCGGCCGACACCGGCTCCCCGTACGGTCGCGCGGCCGCCGCGGCCAGCAACGGCGCCTCGATGGTTTCCGCTGTCAACGCATCGGTCAGCGGCACCGACCCGCGTGCGGGGCCGGTGGAGGTACGGCTCCAGTAACGGTTTCCGTCCGGCGCACGCCACGCGTCGGTGTCAGCACCCGGCGCGGCGTGCGATGGACTTTCCGGCCGCGGCTCCGGCCCGGCCGATGGTTCCGGTCTGGCATACGGATCGGGTTGCGGTCGCAACGGCGCGAACCCGTGCGGGTCGGACGGATGCCGGTCGCCCGGACCACGTACGTGCCCGCCGGAACCCTCCGATGGGTAGCGTTCGCCGCCCGAGGTCGGATACCGGTCATGGGAATTCCGTGCGGTCGCCTGCTCGTACCAGTCGGACGTTGCCCGCCCGGACACGCGCCCGGCGGCCGGCCATGCCATGCCCAACGGATCGCCGTCGGGCCACGCGGGGTCACCTGGACTGGACTCCGAGCCGGCGAGATCGCCCGCGACCGCACGCGAGCCGGTCGCGTCGTCCCGCGACCCGTCACCCGTGCCCGGTTGTACGACGCCGGGTTGTCCCACTTCGTCCACCGCGCGCTCCTCGGTTGCCCACGGTGAGGCTACCGTGTTCAGATACGCCCGTTAACCGGTCGATGGATGGTGTCTCGTCGTCCGAGGGACGATTGACGACGAGATGCGCCAGAAATTCCGCGTTGACGCACACTGTTGTGGTCGCGGGGAGCCCGCCCGGTGGGACGGGACACGCTCGTGATCGACGGGAGATTGGCATGGGTGAGGTGGAGGTGACGATGGTCGCCACGGCAAAGGGGACGAACAGCGGCGGACGACCGGTTCGCATGCCACGCTCGGCCCGCCGCAAGCAGCTGCTCGCCGCGGCTCAGGATGTCTTCGTCGCCAACGGCTACCACGCCGCCGCCATGGATGACATCGCCGAGCGCGCCGGCGTATCCAAGCCGGTGTTGTATCAACACTTCCCGGGCAAACTCGAGCTCTATCTGGCCCTGCTCGACACGCACTGCGATGCTCTCGTGGCCCACGTACGCGACGCGATGGCCGCGACGAACGACAACAAAGACCGCGTGAGCGGTGCGATGCGCGCCTACTTCGAATTCGTCGACCACGAAAGTGAAGCGTTCCGGCTCGTTTTCGAGTCGGATCTGCGCAACGAACCAGCCGTTCGCGAGCGGGTCGACCGCGCCGAACGCTCGTGTATCGACGCGATCACCGCGACGATCATGGGCGACACCGGCGTCGACCGGGCCCCGGCCGAATTGCTGGCGGCCGGCCTCGTCGGCGCGGCCGTGACGTCTGCGCAATTCTGGCTGTCCGGTGGCCGGCAGGTGCCTAAGGCCGCGGCCGAGGCACTGATGGCGACGCTCGCCTGGCGAGGCATCGCTAGCTTCCCGCTGCACGGCGGTGAGAGCGCGCATAGCGGCTCCGGCGCCGAATCCGCTGACAGCGAATCCGCCCACAGCGAATCGGTCGACAGCCGCTGAGCTCGGCGTGCCAACAATGGAGCGCAAGCTGACAACGCCGGTGTGACGCGGCACGCGGTCGCCGATCACGCCGGCCGCTAGCCTGGTCCCAGGCCGAAGTCGGAATCGACGAGGCTGACGCAGACGACAGTGCACGGCGCCGCGACGGACACCGCGCGCCGACAACGAGATACAGGGAGGACCTTCGTGGAGGTCAAGATCGGCGTGCAGTACGCCCACCGGGAGCTGGTGCTGGAGAGCAACCAGTCGCCGGCAGACATCGAGAAGGCGGTGTCCGAGGCGTTGAAGTCGGGCGGCACGTTGAGCCTCGACGACGACAAGGGCCGGCGCATCCTGGTGCCGGTGGACAAGATCACATTCATCGAGATCGCCGAGTCGTCGCCGCGTGCGGTGGGCTTCACCGCCGGCCACTGAGACTCGCCCCTGAGGCTCCGGCCGCTGAGACTCCGGCCGCTCAGACTCGGGCTCCGGCAAATCGACGGCCAAGACTTGGCCGTTCGACAGACGGTTTGCGCCTGGGACGGATCGGCCGTCCCGGGCCAGCCATCGATGGGCGGCTCGCCGATCGTCGACACGCCCGACTCGATCCGGACAATCGATCATCTAACGGGATCATTCCCGCTGTTGCCGGGCTTGAGCATGAAGCACGCCACGGCGCCGGATTCACCATTGGCCAGGCATTCCGCGTAGACTCTGGTTATTGCAGCCAGCTTGGCCGCCGTGTTGCGCTGGTCCGCTGAATTGGCGGATCGTCGCGCGACACCCGACCGTAACGCTGGCCGCACGCGTGTCGCCCGCGACGTACCCGTCGCGCGTGGCCCACGCCAAAGACAACCGGCGCCCTCGCATGCGATCGACAGCACGTGATCGACAACATGTAGTTCAAGTTGGGGCGCTCCACGAGAGGGACACCCCACATTTCATGACTGACCACGAAACCAGCCCAGAGCTGGTCCCGACCGACGCTGCACCGATCACGGAGATCACCGAAGAACTCGCCAAGCCCGATTCCCTCGCACCGGTCAAGCCGGACAGCCCCACGTTCGCCGAGCTTGGCGCCCGACCGGAAACGGTCGAGGCGCTCGCCGCGTCCGGCATCCACCGGTCGTTCGCGATCCAGGAGTATGCGCTGCCGATCGCGATCCGTGGCGCCGACCTCATCGGCCAGGCGCCTACGGGCACCGGCAAGACGCTCGGCTTCGGTGTTCCGATCCTGGAGCGCCTCAAGGCACCGGCCGAGGGTACGGATGGCCGCGCGCAGGCGCTCGTCGTCGTACCGACCCGCGAACTCTGCATCCAGGTCGCGCGCGACCTCAAAATGGCCGGCCTGACCCGCGGCGTCCGGGTGCTCGCGATCTACGGCGGTGTGGCGTACGAACCGCAGACCGACGTGCTCAAGCGCGGCGTCGAGATCATCGTCGGCACGCCCGGCCGCCTTCTCGATCTCGCGAAGGGCAAGCAGCTCACCCTGGCCGGTGTGCGCACGCTCGTTTTGGACGAAGCAGACCGCATGCTCGATCTCGGCTTCCTCGAGGACGTCGAGAAGCTGATCTCGATGACGCCGAGCGACCGCCAGACGATGCTGTTCTCGGCGACCATGCCGGACCCGATCGTTGCGCTGGCGCGGCGGTTCATGCGCAGCCCGATCACGATCCACGCCGGGCACACCGACGCGACCGGTCCGAACCCGCAGACCCAACAGGTGATCTACCGGACGCACTCGCTCAACAAGCTGGAGATCGTCGCGCGCATTCTGCAGGCGAACGGCCGCGGGCTGACGATGATTTTCACGCGTACGAAGCGCAACGCCGACCGAGTGGCGGCCGACCTCGACTTCCGGGGCTTCGCCGTGGCCGCGGTGCACGGCGATCTCGGCCAGGGCGCCCGCGAGCGAGCGTTGCGCGCGTTCCGTACGGGCAAGGTCGACGTACTCGTAGCGACCGACGTGGCGGCCCGTGGACTGGACGTCATCGGCGTCACGCACGTGATCAACTACGACTGCCCGGAGGACCCGGACACGTACACGCACCGGATCGGCCGTACGGGTCGGGCCGGCGCGACCGGCGTCGCGGTCACGTTCGTCGATTGGGAAGACATGCCCCGCTGGCGACTGATCGACAAGTCGCTCGGCCTCGATCTGCCCGAGCCACCCGAGACCTACCACACGTCCCCGTGGCTCTACACCGACCTCGACATCCCCGCCGATGTCACCGGCACGCTGCCGACGGCCGACCGGACGCGCGTCGGCCTCTCCGCCGAGAAGGAAGAAGACCTCGGCGGCCCCCGCAAGGACCGCCCGGCCAGCCGACCGTCGAGTGGCGGGCGCGGGCGCGGCGGCCGGTCCAGCCCGGGCCGTCCGGACGGTCGACGCGGATCCGACGAGCGGACCACCTTCACTCCGGGAACGGTGGACACCGAGCCGGCGGCGCCACGCCAGCGCCGCCGTACCCGCCGGGTGGACGAGGCTGCGACAGCGGGCGAGGCGGGCGGGCCCGCCGCGAGCGCCGAGCAGGGTTCCGGCGACGCAGCGGCAGCCGGGCGACCCCGACGCCGGCGGCGTCGCGGTGGGGGCAATGACGCCGGAGCGGCCGCGACGGAGAACAGCGGCAACTGAACCCGCTAGCCGTGGGACGCTGGCGGCATGGGCATCAGTCCAGCGCGGCCCGGTCCCACGGCTCTCGATCCGTCTGCCTCTGGCCCGGTCGCTGTGGACCCGGCCGCGCCCGGTCCGGCCGCCCTCACCGGACCCACCCGCCGTTACGCGTTCGCGGAGATCGCGGCACTGCTGGAGGCGGGACTGATCGAGCGAGATGTGCTCGACGTCGCGGCGGCGCAGCAGCTGTGCGCGTTCGGGCAGCGACTCCTTGACCTCGATGCCGAGGATTTCGGCCAGCGCGACGCGGCCCACGATGCGAACACCGACCACCACATCGCCGACATGGTCACCGGCGAGGCCGTACCCGATGGTTTGGTTGCGCGCAGCCGCGCCGCCCGCATGCCTCAGTCGCCACACGAAGCGAATCGGGGCGCGCTCGGCACGCTGCGGCCCGCATTCGGACTGATGCTGGAGGCGATCGGGATCCGATGGCTCCGCAGCGACACATCGGCGTTGGTGGCGGCCGTCCACACGACCAGCGAATACCTGCCGTTCCTGATGTGGGAGTCGACGCTCGGTCACGCAGCCGATCCGGATCACATGCCGGAGTCGGTCGGTGGCGCAGGCAGCCGTTGGGGCGAGTTCAACGATCCGGAATGCCCGCAGACCAAGCAACAAAAGTCGGCCGCCGAGCGCAGCCTCCGCGTCGCCGCCGAGCCGGATCCCGGCTGGCGCGCCTACCTCGACCGGCAGCACAGCGTTGTCGCCGAGGCGCTGACCACGTGCGCCACGCATTGCCGTACGCCGTGCACGGTAGTGACGCGACACAACGCAGCCGAACAGCATCGGCTCGCCGTCGCCGGTCGGTTGGCCGATGAATTCACCGGCTCAGCGATCGTCCGGCTGCGGCACAGCTCGCCGGTCGGGCACGCGTTCGGCGTTCCGTCGGCTCGTGAGGTCACCGAGGCGTGGGACCACACGAGGGCGACGCTCGGCGCGCGCGAACCGGCGATGCTCGTTGACGACGGCTTCTGCCTCGCCGGCCTGCCGAGCTTGTTCGGTGCGGTCGCCGGCGTACCCATTCGGCCGACGACGATCATCGCCGACACCATGGCCGCCTTGCGAGGCACGCTGGGCTATCCGCCGGTGTCGGCACGAAGGTGACTGCCGCCGGTCGCGGTAGCGGTGGTCAGGATCGGTGCGGCGCGAATCGGAAGAGTCGCAGGCTGTTGGCCACCACAAACAGGCTGGAGGCGGCCATCGCGGCGGCGGCGACGATCGGCGTGACCAGACCCGCGGCCGCGAGTGGGATCGCCGCGATGTTGTAGGCGAACGCCCAGAACAGGTTGCCCTTGATCGTGCGCAACGTCGCGCGGGACAGGCGAATCGCGTCGCCGACGGCGGACAGATCCGAGCGCATCAGCGTCAGGTCGCTGGCCTGGATGGCGGCGTCGGTGCCCGATCCCATCGCGATGCCGAGATCGGCTGCGGCCAACGCGGCCGCGTCGTTCACCCCGTCACCGACCATTGCCACCACATGCCCGTCGCGCTGCAGCGCGGCGATGACGCCGAGCTTGTCGGCCGGAAGAACCTCCGCGCGTACGTCATCGATACCGACCGCCGCGGCGACGACCGCCGCGGTGGCCGCGTTGTCGCCGGTCAACAGCACCGGACGCAAGCCGAGCGTACGGAGATCGGCGACGGCCGCCGGCGACGTGGGACGGACGTCGTCGGTGACCGCGATACGACCACGAAACACTCCGTCCCATGCGACGGCCATACCGGTGGCGCCCGGCTTCCCCGAATCGGTGGGCACGTCGATGCCGAGGTCGCGCAGCAGTTGGGGCCGGCCGACGATCACCTGGCGCCCCGCGACGACGCCGCGGGCGCCAAGCCCCGGCAGCGCGATGAAGTCGGTCACCGCCGGCAGGCGTACGTCGGCCTCGACCGCCGCCGCGACGACCGCCCGGGCGATCGGATGCTCGGCCGCCGCCTCGACCGCCGCCGCGATCCGCAGCACGTCGGACGAATCGTCGAGCCGGGCCGCGACCACGCTATTCACGCGCATCGCGCCGGTGGTAACGGTGCCCGTCTTGTCGAGCACGATCGTGTCGACGCGGCGCGTGGCTTCGAGGACCTGTGGACCGCGGATGACGATGCCGAGCGCCGCTCCACGCCCCGTGCCGACGAGCAGCGCCATCGGCGTCGCGAGGCCCAGCGCGCACGGGCACGCGACGATGAGAACGGCGACCGCGCCGGTGAGCGCGGCATTGACCGAGCCGCCGGCGAGCAGCCAACCAGCAAGCGTCGCGACGGCCGCGACCAGGACCGCGGGCACGAAGACACCCGCGACGCGGTCGGCGAGCCGCTGCACCGGCGCCTTGCCGGACTGGGCCTCCGCGACGAGCCGGGCCATCTGGGCGAGTTGCGTGTCGACGCCGACGCGAGTGGCCCGGACGATCAGGCGGCCGCCCACGTTGACCGTCCCGCCGATGACGGCTGCGCCCGGTCCGACTTCGACCGGCAGACTCTCGCCGGTCATCATGCCGGCGTCGACGGCGCTAGCGCCGTCCGTGACAACACCATCGGTCGCGAGCCGTTCTCCCGGCCGTACCACGAAAAGGTCGTCCACCCGCAGTTGCGCAACGGGCACGCGGTGCTCAACACCGGCGCGCAGGATTGCCGCGTCCTTTGCCCCCAACTCGAGCAGGGCTGTCAGCGCCGAGCCGGCTCGGCGTTTGGCTCGGACCTCCACGTAGCGGCCGATCAGCAGGAATGTCACCAGGGCGGCGCCGACCTCAAAGTAGAGATGGCGGCCGGTGAACAGCGCGCTGACACTCCAGACGTAGGAGACGATCGCGCCGAGCGAGATGAGCGTGTCCATCGTGGTCGCACCGTGCCGGAGGTTTGCCAACGCGGCGCGGTGGAATGGCCACGCGCACCAGGTGACGACCGGGGTGGCGAACACAAACACCCACCACGGCCAGCCCGCAAACTGCCATGCCGGCACCATCACTACAAGGAGCAGCGGCACGGTGAGCGATGCGGCGACGGCCAACCGCGCCAACGCTGAACGATCGTGTGCGCGCACGGCCGCATCCTGATTCATCGCCGTGGCCTGATAGCCGGTCGCCTGAACGGTCGAGATCAGGTCAGCCACGACGATCTTCGGATCGTGTTCGACCCGGGCGGTCTCAGTCGCAAAGTTCACGGTCGCCACGACGCCGTCGATCCGATTCAGTTTCTTCTCCACGCGCGAGGCACACGACGCGCAGGTCATGCCGCCGATCCGCAAGTCGACGACGCTGGCCGGCGTTGCTTGTCGCGACCGATCCTTCGTTGGCGGCGCCGGACGTCGGAAGCCGCGGTCGAGCGTGGTCATCCGACCGGGGCGAGCGTGTAACCGGCTTCGTCGACCGCGTCCGCGATCGCACTCGCCGGCACCGGTGACGCGCTCGTGACCGTGACAGCGCCGCTCGGCAGGTCCACCTTCACGTCGACGACGCCGGGCAGCGCACCGATCTCGCCGGACACCGCCCGGACACAGTGCTCGCAGGTCATGCCGTCGACCCGGAAGGT
>Ga0193726_1002284_pt1 | contig 13264 bp, 13 predicted proteins | sample H2c1metaG_FD_144928 | JGI IMG/M metagenome (GOLD analysis project Ga0193726, IMG submission 144928) | Soil microbial communities from a riparian zone of the East river system, Colorado, United States - H2c1 | ecosystem: Environmental > Terrestrial > Soil > Riparian zone | place: USA: East River... | reverse complement strand
TACCGCTGGCAGGCTTACAGGCCGTGTCAACGGTCAACCTCATTCGTGCCTTGGGTGGGGGTTGGTCGACAGACGCTCCAATCGCTGCCCGTGGCGAACTAGGATCGGTATCTACTGGCCAAGCCTATTAACGCTGCCCCAAGTCGTGAATCGCCGATGATCGAGCGTTCAGCCTAGTCACCGAACAAAAAGTCCAACTCACGGATCAACAAGTATGATTTTCCATATACGTGGCACGGTCCTGACAGGCGAGGGGACATACCTCAGGGCGTATCCGTGTCAGCGATAACTACTATCGAGAGATATAGGATTCCACTGTAGTCCCCGCTCTTCTAGTCTCGGTGGTGCATTCACGCGAAATATCGGAGGAGTCATGTCAGAGTCCAATTCCCGATACCGTCCATGCTGTGCGCTTCGTCGGAGCGTCCGGCCGCGAGCCAATGTCTTTACGAAGTATGCACTGGCCGGTTCAGTTCTGGCGGCGATGGTCGCGTTAGCGCTGCAAAGCGCCCCGGTCATGGCTCAGGAGCAAGCGCAGACGGAGTCGGTCGAGATCTTCGGCGGCGAACTGTTCGGCGACAAGTTGACCGACGCGCCGATGTCGGGCCGCAATCCGCGTTTGAACGACAATGCACTGGCCGGTATTCGTTATAACTACAACTTTACCGGCATGTGGGGCGTCCAGCTATCGAGCGGCTACAGTTGGAGTCGTGCCTCACGCGTACCGGGTGGCGATAACAAGCTCGGAGTCACGACCGTCGATCTCGATGCGGTGTGGAACATCACGCCTCAATTCCCATTGGTTGCCTACGTGCTCGCCGGTGCCGGTTACGCTTGGGCCAATTTGGATTCCCCCATCGCGGGAGTGAGCAACGGACGTGCCGTCGCTCTCACCGATAGTAACGGCTTCACGGCCAATGCAGGTATCGGCGTCAAATACTATGTGCGCAACAATCTTTATATAGACGCACTAGCTCGCTATCGCTACCTCGATCGACTCGTGAGCGCCTCGAATCAACACATGAACACATCCGAGACAACTCTGGGCATCGGTTGGCGGTTTTAAGGCGCGCTGCGTCCTCCCATCTCTTGGCCGTTCTCCCTTCTCAGATCGCGGTTCTCAATTGCCGCTCCGCAGTCGTTGACCGGATAGAGCCGCGGGCGATCGAGCGATGATCCCGCTACTCGCGGCTGAGCAGCGGTCCGATTCGCGATCGGGAGTGCGTCGATTGAGTCCAACGAAGTGGAAGCGTTACCGTTGATCCGTGAGGCTGCTTCCTCTTTGATGCGATCGACAAACCAGCGCCCCGCCGGGCCGAGGGGGCTGTCGGTCAGATAAACAGCCGACATGACTATGGCATGTCCCTCCGGCGGGTCGTCCTCAACCTTGATCTCAACCAGCTCGCCGCTTGCCAGATCCGCCTCCACCATGTGCAGCGGCATGATGCCAAACCCGAAACCAGCGCGCAGAAAATGGTGTTTGGCCGCGAGATCGCACAGACGCCATATTCTCGGCGATAGCAACCCGAATCTTCCCGCACGCCACACATTGGCGTGGTCAGCGTGCACCAGCTGAATATGTTCGCAAAGGACGCTCATTGGAATCAGCGCACGGTAAGCTGCCAGTGGGTGCCGTGGTGAAACCACCTTGATCGCTCGGACGGTAAGCAGCCGCTCGCGGCTGCACTGGGGCGGCGCCGGCGGCAAGGATCCCATGAGGCCGATCGCACAGCGCCCGTCGAGTACGGGGTCCGCTACCGCTTCCCACATCTCGACGTGTAGTCTCAGCGGAATCGCGGGGAATTGCTTTTGGAAGGCGGCCGCAGCGCACGCCAACACCGTTACCGGAAACATCGCGTCAACGACCAGGCTCAGCTCCGTCTCAAGACCGCTGGCAAGACCCTTCGCTCGAGCCTTGAAGAGGTCAACCTCCGTAGCAACCGCGCGGGCGCGGGCGAGAAGCGCGCGCCCCTCATCGGTCAACGTCGGAACACGACCGCCACGATCGAAAAGCCTTATACCAATCTGCCCTTCCAGATTAGCCAATGTCTGGCTCACCACGGATTGGGCGCGTCTCAGGCGCCGGCCTGCCGCTGAGAAGTTGCCTTCCTCCGCCGCCGCGATGAAGGTCCGTAGTTGATCCAGCGAGACGCCATCCAGCATGACTTTTCTCCGGAGCCGCGCTCAAGCACGGCGTTCAGATTCTTTGCTCTATGGGAGTTCATGCCGGCATCATACTACGTCCGTACATAGTGTTGTCAAACCCTTGAGGGCGTTGGCATTCGAAGGGGAATTCACATCGCCGACGGCGTCGCGAGGGCGCGCAGTGCTACTCGATGAAAGTTTTCTTCCGTTACGCCACCACCAGTTTTACATCGATGTTGCCGCGTGTTGCATTGGAGTACGGGCAGACGATGTGGGCTTTCTGCACCAGGGCTTCCACCTGCTCGCGCGGCAAACCCGGCACGCTAATCTTCAACTCGACCTCGATGCCGAAGCCGGTGGGGATCTGGCCGATGCCGACGCTGCCCTCGATCGAGGCCGTCGCCGGCAGCGTGACCTTTTGCTGGCCGGCGACATACTTGAGCGCGCCGAGGAAGCAGGCCGAGTAGCCGGCGGCGAACAACTGCTCGGGATTGGTGCCGATATTGCCGGAACCGCCCATCTCGCGCGGAACGGTCAGCTTCAAGTCGAGGACGTTGTCGGAGGAGACCGCGCGGCCGTCACGGCCGCCGGTGACTTTGGCGTGTGCGCGATACATTACTTTTTCAATAGACATGATGAGTCCTATCTTTCGTTGCGTGGCATTTTGGAGCAATCCAGAAACAGAAGCTACAAAGCTCGACCACTTTGTGAATGGTCAGAGGCGAAATTCGGCACGCTTCTCTTCGGCCATAGCCCTCTCCACCGCCTCGATTTCATATTGGACCCTCACAAGATTGTCGTCGCTGGGTTGCGGGTCAGTGGCGTTACTCTGAAGGCCCGCAACGAGGGCGCGGCGCCGGCGGATAAGCTTGTCACGCAGAACTGATAACTTTTGGCTTTCGGTCATTGGTGTCTCCTGAGATAGCTTTTGATTGGAGATTAGTACTCGACACATTGGTTCGGAAGCCGATATCTCTCGATGGCTCCCATCGCCAGGAGCGATATCCGCGGCCAAGACCCTCTATCGATAGAATCGATAGCATCCATCGAAATATATGGGCTTCCGCGCTAAGTCCGAACGATTTAGCCTGGTGGAGTGCAAGCGGGTCACATTCGAAGCACTGGTACGCAGGTGTCCAACTTGCTAACCTATAGTCCTCGCTTGGATATATCGGCGGGGTAGATATATGCTTGATGGCGTATCACTGGATCAACTGCGCACTTTCATTGCGGCCGCTGATGAGGGCAGTTTTTCGGCAGCCGGCCGCCGCCTGCGTCGCGCCCAGTCTGTGGTGAGCCAGACCCTGGCCAATCTTGAAGGCCAACTCGGCGTGAAACTGTTCGATCGAAGCGGACATCTTCCGGTGCTGACAGATCAAGGCCGCGCGCTTCTCGGCAATGCACGCGCGGTCGCGGGCGATGTCGACCTCCTCAAAGCACGGGCGAAAGGTTTGGCCGGCGGCCTGGAACCTGAACTGAGCGTGGCCGTGGACGTTATGTTTCCGGAGGCGACCTTCACCGTTGCAGTTGCCGCCTTCCAGAAGGAATTTCCGACTACGCTGCTCAGATTCGACATTGAGTCGAGTGCCGTGATCGAGCCTGTGGTGGAGGGGCGCTGCGGCATCGGCGTTGTGGGGTCCTGGGCGCTTGCGCCACCGCAACTCACCCACGAATCGCTGCTGACAGTTAGGGTACCCTTGGTCGTGTCGGCACAGCACCCGCTTGCAGCTCACCGCGGGCGGATTCCATTGGCACTTCTCGCGGAACACACCCAGATCTCACATATCGACCCACACGATCTTTCGCAGGTCTTAGGAGCCAGCTTCAGGTACCCAAAAATGTGGCGCCTATCCCACCTCGGCGCGAAGCTGGCCTTCCTGCGCGCGGGCTTCGGCTTCGGCGGCATGCCGCTGCATGCCATCGAAGCGGATCTGATAAGCGGCGCGCTCGTTGAGATCATGCCTGAGGATGCGCCGGCCGGCGGGCACGTTTTAGAGATGTGGGCTGTCTATAGGACCGACAGTCCGCCTGGGCCTGCCGGGCGCTGGTTCATCGACCGACTCAAGCACGCCCAGACGCCGCCGCTGATACGAGAGCTCTCTCGATCGCAGCCGGTTTCCGCCGCCACCAAGGCTGCGCGTCGGCGGCCGATCCGTTTGCCGGCATCGAAACGAAAGCGAAGCCGTTGACGGCACACTCGCTTGCGATTCGGGGGCCTTGAGGTTTCCTCAACGCGTGGCGAAAAACCCGTAGTACGGATTGTCCGCGGGGCAGGGCACCGTTTCCGTCTGCGCCATACCGTGTGACGTCTCTTTGTCGTCGTCAGCGGGTGGGAACGCCGTCCACAATCGTCCCGTTTCAGCGCATTGGTACGCATAGTGGAAAAGCGGACGCCTGATCCTGGCGCTAAAATCAAAAGCATCCGGGAGAGGATAACCGGCCGGTATGGACGAATACTGCAAGTTTGCACCCTCCAGCTGAGCGGTCGCTGCTGTCAGTTCCAGGTTTGTCAACAACAAGTGGTTCAACCCCAGGTGAATGCTTCTGGAGAGAATTGCCCGAGCCGTCAACCGAGTCGTTTGTGCTGGTTCGCTCAACGAACCGTCGACGATGACGAAAACCGCGGCGCCACCGGTGCCCGGTACGCTCCGCGTTCTTTGCAAAAGGGCGGGGGGCACGAAGAAGGGCACGGTGGCAGCCCCATCAACGTGGGCTTGATCATGGGCCAAACCATCCTTCGCAACCCGAATGATGACCGGCGGGAACATGCCGGGGACGCTCGCCGACGCCAACAACACGTCGCGAAACAGCGTTCTTGCGGATGGGCCGCCGTTCATCGCGATCGCCCCTAGGTCCCAGACCACCGATTCGCCACTCGCGACATCCGTCGTAGCGACCAGCAGCAGGCGTCCCTTGTTTGCTTCCAGGGCGGTCGCTCGGATCATTTCGTCGCTGACATAGGCGTCGATCAGTTGCTGTAAAGGCTTGCCGCTGTAGACGCTCGAGCCGAAAAGCAAACCCAGTCCGCGCGATTGCAGCAAGTTGTCTCCGGCGACGCCGGTGAAGGCCTCGAGGAGTTGTGCATCCCACGCTGGGCCCAGAAATGCGTAAGGGGCGACCAGCGCGCCGGCGCTGACGCCCGTCACTACGTCGAATGTTGGTCGCGCACCGGTATGTGTGAGGCCTGCAACAGCGCCGGCACCGAACGCGCCTCCGGTGCCGCCACCGGAGAGCGCCAGGATGCTGATAGGTACTCCGGGGTGCAGTGCTCGGAGCCGCTCGGCCGCCGCGGCCGAGGATAACTCCGAAAATCGATGATCAGCATCCAAGGTGCGGAACGTCATCGGCAATTCGGCGGGCTGCTGTCCAGCAATCGATTTTTGGGATTCACCCACCGCGAGTCCGGCGCATCCTTGGAGCAAGAGCAAGCAAACGAAGCAGAAGAGGACAATCGACGGTGAGAGTCCGTGCGGGACAATTCGGTTGAGCCACGTTCGAGGAGTTCCGTACCGCGCCGGCACTCCGGCTGTGCTTAAGAGGGACAGTGACAGTACATCAAGGACGCGCACGGCCTAAGCCTAGGAGTTGCAGGTCCAACTTACTAGCCAATATCTTTCGATACGATGTATCGCCTCTAAAGATAAGTGCCGCTGCGTGCATCGTTTCAGCGGCCCTTCGAATGCAAGGTCGAGCACTGCCCGAGCACGCCTGCGTCTTCATCGTCTCAGACGATAGTCTCCATCTAAAGATATAGGCTACCTAGGTGGAGCGGGCGGCATTAATCTTCTCTGCATGAGGAAACTGCAACCGCTCAGGGACTTTCGACGATGTGGCTTGTGATAGTAGGCGTATTGAGCCTTGGTTTGGGATTCTTGGCGCTGGTCGGTCTCGTAGCGGTGGCCAGAGAGTTAATTTGCGAAAGCTCCCCTGAGGTTAAATTCACGGACGATGGAGGTGCCGCGGATCGAGGTGATATCGGCCGGGTCTCCGGGCGCCGCGCGCTGACGCGATGAGCGGGGAGGATTCTGTGGACAATGGCGGTCAACCAACTGCGGCCACTGCCGCGCGCAAAACGCGGGCGCAGAGACTCCGATGGCCCCTGATGTCGCTCGCAGTTATTGCTGTCGTTGGCGGCGGTGCCTATTTTTATTTCACCGGTGGCCGGTACCAGAGCACCGATGACGCGTACGCACAGGCTGCCACGGTATCGATCAGCTCCAACGTTGCCGGGCGCGTCAGCCAAATCGAGGTGCGCGACAATGAGCTCGTGCGCCGAGGGGCAACACTATTCAAATTGGACGACGCGCCTTACCGCATCGCCGTCAGCGACGCCGCTGCGCACCTGGCTGACGCGCGGTTGCAAATCGAGTCGCTCAAGTCCACCTATCGGCAGCGACAGGTCGAGCTGCGCGCGGCGCGAGATAGTCAGGCCTACGCGCAGCAGCAATACGATCGGCAGACCCGGCTCATTACATCCGGCATCGCGTCGCAGGCGCAGTTCGATCAGGCTGCCCATGCACTCGATGCGGCGCGGCAACAGGTTGCCAACGTTCAGCAGCAAATCGGCGTGGCACTCGCCAATCTAGGAGGCGATCCCAACATTGCGCCGGCACGACATCCGCTGTTCGCGCAGGCGCAGGCCGTACTCGATCGTGCGCAGCTCAACTTATCCTATACCGTGATCAGCGCCCCGACGGATGGCGTCGTGGCCAAGGTAGAGCAACTGCAAGTGGGCGACACCATTGCGGCATCGTCGCCGGTATTTGCCTTGGTGTCGACGCGCGATGTCTGGATCGAGGCGAACTTCAAGGAAGTTCAGCTCGCCCGTATGCGTCCAGGTCAGGTGGCGACGGTCAAGATCGATCGCTACCCGGGCAGAGCATTTTCGGCCAAGGTCACCAGCGTGAGTCCGAGTACCGGTTCGCAGTTCTCGCTGTTGCCGCCGGAGAACGCCACCGGCAATTGGGTGAAGGTCGTCCAGCGTGTGCCCGTTCGTCTCCAGCTGACCAGCGTCAATGCGGGGTTTCTATTGCAGGCGGGATTGAGCGCCGATGTGACTGTCGACACGCACTCGCGCGATCCTGCACTGGCCGACGCCGGCCCCAGCACCGAAGGCACGGTGTTGCGTTGAGTAGCGCCGCTGCGAAAACCACCGGGTTCGATGGATCACGCCGCGCTCTCATCACGGTCTCGGTCATGCTGGCGTCGATCATGTCCTCGCTCGACACCACGATCGCCAACGTCGCATTGCCTCGAATCCAGGGCTCGGTCTCTGCTACGCAAGATCAGATGGCGTGGGTGCTGACCTCGTACATCGTCGCCGCAGCGATCATGACCCCGTTGAGCGGCTGGCTTAGCGGCCAATTCGGCCGCAATCGGGTGTTCCTCTATTCGGTCGCGGGTTTTACCGTGACGTCCATGCTTTGCGGCGTCGCTCAATCCCTGCCGCAGATTGTCTTGGCGCGGCTGTTGCAAGGGCTGTGCGGAGCGGCACTGGTCCCGCTGTCGCAGGCGGTACTGCTCGATATCAATCCGCCCGCGCGTCATGCGCGCGCAATGGCCGTTTGGGTCATGGGCGTGACCTTGGGTCCCATCATCGGTCCCGCCCTCGGCGGCTGGTTGACCGAGAACTACAATTGGCGCTGGGTGTTTTATATCAACGTGCCGTTCGGGATTCTGGCATTCCTCGGTATCTTGAGTTTTCTTCCGGAGGCGGCGATCCGCAGGTCGCGCTTCGATTTCTTCGGGTTCGCCGCGTTGAGTGTGGCGATAGCTTCCTTTCAAATTATGCTCGATCGCGGCCAATTGAAAGACTGGTTTAACTCGACGGAAATCTGGGCCGAAGCCACCGTTGCGGCAGTGGCCTTTTATTTGTTCGTCATCCACATGCTGACGACGACTCAGCAGCGCTTCGTGAGCCCTGCGCTCTTCAAGGACCGAAACTTTCTCACCGGCAATGTGTTCATTTTCATCGTCGGGGTGGTTCTATTCGCCACGCTGGCGCTGCTGCCGCCGCTGTTGCAGGATCTTCTCAACTACCCCGTCGTGACCACGGGCCTGGTGACGGCGCCGCGCGGGGCCGGTACCTTGGCAGCGATGTTCATCGTCGGACGCCTCATGGGCAAGGTCGACATGCGCCTGATCATCGCCACCGGGTTTGCAATGACCGCTGTATCGTCGTGGCAGATGACCGGATTCGATCTACAGATGGACTCCTCCGTGGTCGTGTGGTCCGGTGTCTTGCAGGGACTTGGTACCGGTTTTGTCTATGTGCCGCTCGCGGCCGCGACCTTCGCGACGCTGACGCCGGCACTTCGCAACGAAGGCACGGCGATCTTTAGCCTCACCCGTAATATTGGTAGCAGCATCGGCATTTCAGTGGTGAACACGTTGTTGACACGCAATACGCAAATCATGCATGCGACGCTCGGCGAGCACGTGAGCCGCTACAGTTCGGTTATGCGCGCGCAGATGCCGGATGGCGGATCGCCGAGCATGCACACCTTGGCGGGACTGAACGCAAGCGTGACGGAGCAGGCGGCCATGATCGCCTACAACAACGATTTCAGATTGATGATGTTGCTGAGTCTGGCGGCGATCCCACTGGTCTTCTTGCTGCGCAAGGCCAGAGGCCGCGTCGAACCGGTCCACGTGGAGTGACTAGCATGCAGGGCTTCGCCGTGAATCTAGCGTGTTTCCACCGGCCTCGTACAGCGATGGCTCTGAGGATTGTGTTGGCGTGCGCCTTGGATTTAGGCGGGTGCGCCGTGGGCCCCGACTTCGCGCGACCTACGGCGCCGCCGGCAGCGCGATATACGCGCGATACCCTGCGCGCCGAAGACGCCTCCGCGAGCGGCAATGTGCAACACATTGCCCTCGGCCAGGAGATCGAGGGGAATTGGTGGACTCTGTTCCATTCCGATGCCATCGATCAGCTCGTTACACAGGCGTTGGATCACAACCGCAGTTTGGCAGCATCAATGGCTACGCTCGCGCAAGCTCAAGAATTTGCGTTGGCGCGAGCGGGCTCGCAGTACCCGCAAGTGGCCCTCACCGGCGGAGCCGGTCGTCAGCAGTATGGGAAAGAGTTTCTCGGTCCAATTGGAATACCACCCTTTACGTACTTCGCTGTCGGGCCCACAGTAAGCTACGCGCTCGACTATACCGGAGGGGTCGCGCGCGGCGTGGAGCAGCAATATGCACTGGCCGAGGTGGAACAGCATCAGCGCGATGCGGCGTATCTGACGGTCACCGGCCAGGCCGTCATGCAGACGCTCACGATCGCATCAGTCCGTGCGCAGATTGCGACCGTTGAAACCATCCTCGCGCAGGATCGCGATAACCTGCGGCTCGTGCAGACCGCGTTCGACAATGGATCGGTGGCACGCGAGGATGTCGTGAGCGCGCAGAGCCAGATTGCCAACGACATGACCCTACTGCCGCCGTTGCGCCAGGAGCTTGCCAGGGCGCGCCACGCGCTGTCAGTGGTGCTCGGGCGCGCTCCGGCCAATGAGTTGCCGGCCGATGTGGATCTTGCGCAAATTACGCTGCCCTTACAGGTGCCGGTGAGTTTGCCCTCGGAGCTTGCGCATCGCAGGCCCGACATTCTCGCCGCAGAGGCGCGGCTGCACGCGGCGACCAGCGCCGTCGGGGTCGCGCAATCCAACCTGTATCCGAAGATCGAGCTTACCGCGTCCGTGGGACAGCAATCACTCAAAGCGGACCAGATATTCGACAAGGCGAACAATGCCTGGAGCATCATTGCGGGTCTGACGGCGCCGATTTTCGACGGTGGAACGCTGCGCGCAGAGAAGCGTGCGGCGGTGGACGCGATGCGGGCAAGCGCGGCCACCTACGAACAGACGGTTTTGGAAGCATTCGCGCAAGTAGCCGACCTGCTTGAAGGATTGGACCACGACGCTGAACAGCTGGACGCTCAAGATCACGCGCAACAAGCCGCGCAGAGCAGTCTTGATCTGGCGCGCATCAGCTATAAGGAAGGCAATGCGGGCGTCCTGCAGGTATTGGACGCGGAGCGTTCGTATCAACAGGCCCGGCTTGGGTATGTCAGGGCAGTGGCGCAGCGTTACCTCGATACCGTGCAGCTCTTTTTGGCGCTGGGGGGTACGAGTCCGAGTGCGTCGCTCGAAACCGCTTCCTCGCGACCGGCGCCGTTGAGTCGAGACACCGCGCAGATACGAAGCGAGGCTCCGGATGTTTTTTGAATTCGCCAGCGAAAACAGCCATCGAATGAACGGTGAGCCCTCACATGCCTCCGATCTTCACGAGCGGTTCGAAAGCGCGCTGCGCAATACCGCGATGGCATGGCGGCAGGCCGTAGACTGTCGCCTGCGTCGTTTCGGTGTGAGTCGAGTGAGTTGGATGACGATCGCCGCCGCAGCGCAAGCTCGTTCACCTTTGTCCCAGTCAGATCTGGCCGACAGACTTGCGGTTTCGCGTGCATCTATGGTGCATACGATCGATCGCTTGGTGAAAGACGGACTCGTGAAGCGGGAATCATCGACTTCCGACAGAAGGCTGAAGCGCATCGTGGTCACCGAAGCCGGCATGCATTTCTACTTTCTAATAAAGGACGAGGTGGCAGTCGTTCGACGGGAAATGTTGGCCATAGTTGAATTGGAGAAACTTGTTCATCTGACGGAACTGCTCGAGACACTGCAAGAACCATTGCGGTCATCTACGGCTGCAGCTCTTGCTCACCGCGCGTCAGCCCGACCGGACGCCAGCCACCGTTCAAGCCCCGGCGCATAGTCCGCTTGATCCTCATGATCTCGATTACGTCGGATTGACTTTGCCTTCCAGGCTTCATGTGAGTGCTCTTTGGATCATGGTGGCAATGGCCTGATCGATGCCGATGCTGCCCTTACGGGCGTTCGCGCCGCGATTCGGAAAGTCGATCCAGCCGGCGTTGAATCCGTCGATCATCTGCATGCGCGGCGTTGGATTCTTCATGCCCTGGGCGCGAAAGATCGATTCCCATCGATCGCGCGGCACGGCTTCCGCCCGCACCGGTCGCGCAAGCACCTTGGCGAATGCATCGGCCAGGACGTTAGGCGACACGCGCTGTGCGCCCTCCAGTTCGACCACACGTCGTCCCTCCCAACGCTCCTGCAGGAGCGTAGCAGCGGTGCGGCCGACGTCGTCCGTGGCGATCATCGGGATGGGACGATCCAGCGGCTGAAGGTAGCTCTGGATAATCCCTTCCCTGGCCGAGGCGACGTCCCAGGCGGCGTTTTCCATGAACCATGCGGCGCGTAGGAACACAACGGGCACCGGCAGGGTCTTGAGGGCAGCCTCCATCAGACCGAGGACATTCAACAAATTTGGGTTAGGCGCGTCGGCACCGATGGTCGAGAGAACAACCACCTTTTTTGGCTTCGCTTCCGCAAGAGCTGCATGCATCGACGCGATGAATCCTCTGGCTTCGGGAAATCCGGGCGCCGGGTCGAATACCGGCGGCAGCATCGCAAAGACACCCTCCGTCCCTTCGAAGGCTTTGGTTAGCGCCCCCGCGTCCAAAAAATCCGCGACCGCAATGTCGCAGCCAAGGTTTGCCCATGCGGCGCCCTTGCCTCGATCTCGGACGACCGCGCGGACGGGTTGATCCGCGGAAAGAAGACTGCGGGCCACCGCGGCCCCGACTTTCCCAGTGATACCGGTAACTGCATACATATTCGCTACTCCTTGAAAAATCACGCTCTGGCGCGGTAGGTATCAATATCTCGCGTTGCCATTCGTGCTACAACAGCGTTTATGTGAAGATAGTCGTGAGTTTCTGTCAGGAATAGTATGACCTTCGACAACAAGCTACTTTCTGGCCTGACGGTACTCATTGCCGTGGTCGAGGCTGGGACTATCGCGCGGGCCGCCGAAGCCTTGGGACTCTCTCCCTCAGGTGTCAGCCGGGCACTCTCGCGCCTAGAACAACGCGTCGGCGCGCGGCTACTGGCACGAACCACTCGCTCGCTCTCGCTGACCGATGAAGGACGGCGTTTCTATGAACAAGTCGGGCCGCATCTGGCCGGCATCGAGGAGGCAGCCATCGCGGCGTCCGGATCCGCCAACAAAGTATTCGGACGATTGCGCGTTAACATCGATCCCTACTTTGCTCGCATCGTCCTGTCGGCACATCTCGCAGCGTTTCTGACGCGCTACCCAGATGTTTCGGTGGAGTTGATCATGAGGGATGCAGTGGGCGATCTTGTCGCCGATGGATTCGATCTCGCCCTGCGTTTCGGCGAGCCGCCGGTCGGCTCATTCGTCGCTAGAAAGCTCATTGAAACGCGGGTACTGACCGTAGCCTCGCCTTCGTATATCAAAAGCCACGGACAGCCACGCCACCCGAAGGACGTTGAGGCACGCGATTGCATCGACTTCTACGATGCGGCAAACGCCAGGCCTTACGACTGGGAGGTCAGACGGAGGAAGGAGGTGATCCCGCTTCGGGTCAAGGCGCGTCTTCTGGTATCGGACTCGGGGACGTTGATTGGCGCGTGCGAAGCCGGCGCCGGAATCGCCCAGATCCTTGAACTGGGGTGCAAGCATCTTCTGGACAACGGTCGGCTGGTCGAGCTGTTTCCGGAATGGTCGGATGAGCGCTTTCCCCTCTACGCCATTTATCCCTCCCGGCTCCATCGCGCGGCGAAAGTGCGTATGTTCATCGAGTTTTGCATGGAGGTCATGGCCGGAAAGCCACGCGGAGTTGGCAGCAAGGTGCGGTGATTGGAAACGACGCGGATCTCAGTTGACTGGGCCCTCCAGGGATGAAGCAGAAAAAACAAGGCGGTTAGGTACAAGACTCATCCCGCATGTCCGTAAATAATCTGTGCCCCGCCTGCCGATTGCGAGGCCAATGCTCCATCCCATGCACACAAGACTCGAGGAGGGTAGAACATGGCGAACGAAAGTACGCGAACGGCAATCGTGACAGGAGCCATGCAACAGAAATTTACTCGCCGCGACGTGCTAAATAGCGCTTCGGGCCTGGTCGCCGCCACCGCACTGGGCGGACTGATCAACAGTGGTGCGGTTGCTTCGGAGGAATTGCCGGGACATGCGCAAGAAAAGTTAACTCACAACCAGGCATTCGCATCAATCG
>Ga0193726_1002283_pt1 | contig 13268 bp, 9 predicted proteins | sample H2c1metaG_FD_144928 | JGI IMG/M metagenome (GOLD analysis project Ga0193726, IMG submission 144928) | Soil microbial communities from a riparian zone of the East river system, Colorado, United States - H2c1 | ecosystem: Environmental > Terrestrial > Soil > Riparian zone | place: USA: East River... | reverse complement strand
ACCAGACAAAACAAATGCCAACCGTTTGCGATCAGGATGCCGCCGAGATGCCCTGATGCGGTTGAGGTTTGTTTTGTCTGGTCCCGGGATTGGAAGGAATCAAGCGATCTTGGGATGGCATCAAGTTCGCATCGAGAGGGACAATTGCATTTCCCCGGGCACCATGAGGAAGCTCATGGTGATTCGACACGAATGTGAACCCGGCCTTTTTGAAATCGGAACGCATTCACGGGTCGCTTCCAAATCGAATACTTCCTGGCGGCACCAGCAGCGGCGATCATGCCGCAAGAGTGTCGCGACTCTGTGCCTCGTATTCCTCCTCCGACTTGGTGGGCAGCAGCACCCACAGCGTGTACACGCCCAGTGCGGTCCCGAATGGGGCGTAGAACAAAGAGACGAACGCCAAAACCAGGCTTAGAAGGCGCGCCCATGGCTCGCGTTGCAACAAGCCCCAACCTGCAACCAAACCTGCAATAGCCTTCATGAAAACCAGCACCGCAATGGCTCTCATGAATGGATGCATCCACGGGGGAACTCCATCGATGCCTCCCGCGGAGCCAGAGAATAACGTGTTGGCAAGGATGTATAGAACGACGCTGCTCAGAATTTCGAAGGCGCCCCAGGCCAACCAAAGAATTCCGACCAAACGAATGTGTTCCGCGACGCGACTGCGTGGCGGATAGCCCACGATCATCATTCCAGCGAACTCTTTGCCACAGCGGCTGCAGAAGCGCTGTCCGGACCGATGTGGAGTGCCGCATTTGTCACAAAACATGGAAATTTCCTCCATGACGCCAAGAGTTGGCCCTGGCAGATGATACGGATGGCCATCGATTGCGGTTCCCGCAAAGGCTGAGAGTCTTGGGCGCTTCCGTTCATCGCGAGCGACGACATGCCAAACGAAAAGGCCACCCGGCAAAAGGTGACCTTTTCTTTCAAGGGAGAATAGTCCTAACGGAGGTTTAAGCCGTCAAAACTTTCTGGCGAAATCTTATGAGGCGAAAAAGGGGGTGTCAAGAATTTTTTGGGAAATAAATATGTTTATTTTCAATCACTTGGGAAATAAGTTAATACATCCGTAAGTGCATCATTCTGAGACAGGGAGCGCCTTTTCATCGCCTAAGCCGCTTTTATTGAAGAGCTTACCTAGGAATCCGATCCCTCGGACGCCTTTTCCGACAAATGCAAGGAAATAAATTCGACCTCCTCCGGGCGATCAAAAACCCGGTCGGGGAACCAGCGTTTCACCAGGATTCGAATGCCGCCAAATGCGATTCCCGACACAACGCAGAACCCGGCGATGATGAAGCAGAGATAAAGAATATTTACGACCAGGTTGCCGATGTTGTCTTTCTGGGTGAAGTGCGTGTTTTCGTTCCAGGTGACGTTGGCTTCATAGTTCACGGATGCCAGAAGAGCTTGGGCCTCACTCTGCGAGATTGCTCCCGACGCGACCACCACGATGGGACCCGTTCGCTTGTCGAAGATCGGAGTACCTGACGGTTGTGCGCTGTCGATCTTCTTCAAATGTTCGGCCGCGATCGCCGGCGTGGGATAGGAAATCAGCGTCAGCGTTGCCGTTCCTTGCGAGGTTGTGAATCTGCCCACCACAACTTCCGCGTCGGCGGCAAAATCCACCAGCTGTGCCGTCATCGGTGCCGAGATCTTTTCCAATCCAACCGGGCCGACTACATATTTGGCGGAGTTCTTTTCATAGGATTCCCTGGGCAGGTACGCGGGCAAGCCTGGCAGTTGCGCGGTGTTGTCTCGCGGCACGATAAGATCCCGAGCCAGTTCGCGCAATTCGGCCGCGGACATTGCTGTCAGATCCTCGAACGCTGCATCAATCAGAATATTTCCGCGATAAAAGAGCACGCGTTCGTTCAGGGATGCGCCCTGGTCTCCAATTTTCTCCGTGATCATCGGCGGCGTCTTGTAATAGGTGAATGCGCCATAGGCACCGCTGGCATTGTGGAAACGCGCTGCCCGGATCGTCAATTTTCGGCCGGCGCGGGTGTAGGTGGCCAATTCCACATCCGCCAATCCGTACTCCTTGAGCAGGGCGGCGTTGGTCGGATCGGCAACGGCAGGTTCGTGGCTGGCCTGCAGCGATGCCCCAGCCTGCCAACCACCAAATTCCTTGGGGAGAATGGATGTCGTGGCGCCGCCGCCCGCGGCCGCGAACCCCGGGGCAGCAAGTAGGATGGCAACGAGAATACGCCGGGAAAGCTTCATGGAGATGCGGGAAGGGAAGACTGCCTTCCCATGATTAGACTACAGACTGCCTGGAAAAGTTTCCAGGCGGGAGGCTTGCAGGCAGCAGTGGGAGTCTGTTTCCCAACATCCCGGCGGTTAGAGAGAAACCCGCCCTCCGGCTTTTGCCTTCACCCCAGGCGGGGCGCTCGCTCGACCGACCAGGGGTCCGTCCCCGCGGGGGCATTGCTTTACTGCCCGGCCCCCTTGTCCATCTTGCTTGCGACCTTGACCCCGCTCAAACCGCTAACATACTTGGAAATACCACGATAGAGGGATTCCGCGATGCGCTGGCGGTACTCCGGAGTCCGCAACCTGTGCTCATCCCCCGGATTGCTGACAAAGGAGATCTCCGCCAGAATCGAAGGCATGTTGGCGCCGATCAACACGATGAACGGAGCCTTCTTTACACCGCGGTTGCGCAGCCCAGGATTTTTCGTCGATAGGCCGCTGTGCAGCGATTGCTGCACGTCCGATGCAAATTCCTGAGACTCTTCAATCTTCTCTTTCAGCGCAATCTTCTTGACTAAATCCTGCAACTCATGGATCGACTTGTCCGAAGCAGCATTCTCTCTTGCCGCGACGTCCAGCGCCTCGGACGAGGAGGTGAAGTTCAGGTAGTAGGTTTCCACTCCGCGTGCATCCGGGTCGCGGCTGGAATTCGCGTGCACCGACACGAACAGGTCTGCCTGCTCCTGGTTCGCGATGGAGGTTCGCGTCTCCAGTGGAATGAAGGTATCGTCGTCCCGGGTATAGATCACTTCCGCGCCCAGGCGTTCGTCGAGCAACTTGCCCAGGCGCCGGCTCACATCAAGCACCAGGTCCTTCTCCTCCAGGCCGTGCGGCCCAATGGTGCCGGTGTCGTGACCGCCATGGCCGGGATCGATCACGATCTTGCCAATCTTGAGCCCCAACGCCCGAATGAGCGAACGATCTCCGCTGGCGGTCGGCTGCGCCTCCCGAACATCTGGCCTCGACGTTGCCGGCCTGCGTTTTCCCTTTGGGCTTCTGGTCTGAGTTGCAAACTGGAGGCGATCCGGGGAACCAGGGATCCTGGGCGCTGGAGGTTGAATCTCTGCTGAATCGGGCTTCTCCGCCGTATTCTGGCCTTCATCGTCCGCTTCGACAATGGTTTTCCTTACTGGATTGCTGACCGCCAGAGTTGTGCTTGTGAGCTGGGCCGGTTTCTGGTTGTCGCCGCGAACTTTGACCGCAGACCCATCCGTGGACGGCTCCGCTGCGGGCCTGGATTTCGTGACACCCGGCACGGCCTTTGTCTTGGCCGCCAGGATGTCCGGCCTGAGCACAATTGTCCTGGCCACCTGCTTGCTGTGAACATCGATCAGCAATCTTGGCGGGTTCGCCAGGATCATGGCGTTACAGGTAGATTCGCCATCCAGCTCCAGCACGATCCGCGATCGTCCCGGCTGGTACTGGGCGACGCGAATCTTCTTCAACAAGCCATCGTCAACATCGAAAATCTTGCCGAGAAGCGTGGCGGAAAGCTGCGTGTCGAGCAAGTCGAAAAATACCCGATCGGGATGGTCGATACGCTGAGATTCGTACTTCACATCCTGTTCGAGATCAACCGCCACGCGAGTGTAATCCGGGGTCGACCAGTGGCGCACGCCGATCACGTGAATCGTCTGGCCACTCCTTGAGGCAACCGGCGATGCACCCAGAGAGTCCTGCTGGGAATCATCTTCCGGCGGGTCGCCGGGAGCGGAATCATCGCTGGCATCCGCGTCCCTTGAGCGCTGCGTGGCCTTTTTGTCCGCTGGCCTCGAGGGATCGACTCTGGACTTCAGCCCCGCCGATTGCACCGACGCGGCCAGCTCCGCGCGTGCCTGCTCGGCGCGATGGCTGTGAGGATATCGCCGCAGGAATTCTTCGAAAACCTCGCGCCCGCGGGCCACCTCATTGAGATCGTCCCTGTAGATTTGGCCAATCGACAACAGCGCATCAAAGCGATACTTGCTTCCCGGATATTCCCGTCGCAAAAACTCATATTGCCGGATGGCCGAGCGCAGGATGTCGTCATCATGGAACCGCCGTCCCATTTCAATGGTCAGTGCGGCGGAGGTAGCCACGCTGGCGGCTGACTGGGAGGAAGATGGAGCGCCGAAGTACACGCGGCGGTAGGCGTTTACGACGTTCTGGTATTCATGGCGAGTCCGCTGCCCAGCGGGACGCTTGTTCAGCGCTACCCGCAGGTTTTCGGCATTGGTGAACTGTGACCGGGCCCAGGCTTCAGATTTGTGGTTGCGCGCGTGGGCAGGGAGTCCCGGCAACAACATGAGGAGTAGAACTGCACTCGAGCGTAAGGCGCGCCGGCTTCGATCAAAGTTCGTCAATGTTCTGGCCCGTAATCGCAGTTCCAACCCAATTATTCCGCCCACCCGCTACCGGAATCAAGCTGCGCCCTCGCCAGATGCGCGGCACTAGTCCGTATTGCTGATGTAGAGCACGCCGTTGGCGTCCCGTTGCACTCGCACTGGCTCCTGCGACACGCTATTCATGGACAAACCTGTAAAATGCGCGCCCGAGTCTGCCCCCCCGTAGTACAACTCGGTGATCCGCTTCACATATTTGCGGGTCTCCGCAAAATGCGGGATCCCGTTGCTGCGAGATACCGCCCCTTGCCCGGCGTTGTAAGCCGCCAAGGTCAGCTTCACGTCACCGCCGTAGCTTTCCATCAACTGCTTAAGGTGACGAACCCCCGCGTCGACGTTCTGGTTGGGATCGAAGGGGTTGGTCACCTTCAGCTGGTGTGCGGTCTGCGGCATCAACTGCATCAATCCCATGGCTCCCTTACGGGAAACTGCGTTGGGATTGAAGTTGGACTCCACTTTAATCACCGCGCGCACCAGGCTGGGATCCACATTGTGCCGCGCGGCCGCCCGGTCAATGGCGGCGTTGATCTCCTGCTCGGTAAAAGGCCTCCCAGGAACCAGGCTGGCGGCTCCCGAGGAGGGCGAGTCGTGTCCCAAATACTGGTTGATTTCAGCAGCCGCAGAACGGGCGGCGCGAATGTTGGCGGATGGAACCGGCTTCCAGCGATGTGCAGTGGAACTCCAGTAGACCAGCCCACCCTGCCGCGCCCCCGAAGCCGAGCGCTTGGTCGACGGCATGACCACGGTTTCGTTTACGTACACTTTGTGTCCGCTGTCATCCGTGCTGGAGGTAATCGGGGCGGCGACCGCGGCGGCCTCCGCTTGCACGCATGGAGTGGAGAAGGAAAGAAAGGTCGCGGATACCAGACCAGCCATCAGGGCGAGTTGCAGGCGCTTTTCCATAGCAATATGCCTAGGTTTCAACCCGGGAGCAGAAACACTCCCGCGGCTACCTACCCGTGATCCTGACGGAGAACTACTACCAGAGTGGGTCAATTATAGAGCCCCGACCGGGCTGGGGGCAATCAATCAAAAGGGTATTGAACCACCGTAGTAATCTATGTAAGTAATTGATATATATGCACTTGGCACGATATGCCAAGGATGGTTCAGGTCCTCTCACGTGGTCGATTCCCCCGTATCTTGCCGAGCGCCCGGAAGATCTCGAACCAAGATCGTTGCTCCATCGATGGCGATGTCCGAACGCCGTGGCACGGGTGCGAGCGAAGTTTTTCAAAAGTGAACTCTGCATCGGCAAAATGAATGAGCGTAATAGGAACTTCACGCGGCCGTTGTCGTCTGACGGTTAGAGGGCCCTTTCTTTTCAACGCCTAAAAGTCTGCTGAATGCCCGCTATAAATTTAATTTCTGAAAGTATTTTTAATGCAAGGCAAAAAAACTATCAATTGGACTCTCTCGATCAAACCCAATAACGTGCGCTCACTGTCGCATCGACCCTAACGCGTTCACCCAGCGACTAGTCTGAAGACAGCGAGCAGCCAACATATGAAGAGCGCCTCCATTGTCCGATACGTGGCGACCCTGGCTATGGTAGCGGGCCTGTCGTTCGTGGCAACGCCCGTCACGCTTGCCCAAACTTCCACCGACACCACCCCACCATCCTCGGCGGATCTGGCCAAGCGAGTGGACGATTTAGAGAAGCAGCTGATGGACCTGAAAGCGCAATTGGCCGCGCAGAAGCCTGCGGAAACCCCGGCCTCGGGACCGGTTCCCGCGGCAGCCGTTGCCGCAACCACTCCCGCCCCAGCTCCCATCACGTTGTCGACCATTCTGGGACCAACCACCTTGAGCGGCTTCGTGGATACCTACTACGGCTACAACTCCAACCAGCCGGCAAGTCGCCAGACCGCCTACCGAAACTTTGATATCAACTCCGGCCAGTTGTCGCTCAACATGCTCGAATTGGTAGCGGACAAAGCCGTGGACAAAACATCTCCCTTGGGCTATCACATCGCACTCGGCTTTGGCCAAGCCATGAACCAGGTCAATCAGACCGAAATCGGGCCCGGAGGAACCGAGCCGAACTTCGACCAGTATCTGAAAGAAGGGTACATGGAATATCTGGCCCCTGTCGGCAAGGGCCTCCAAATCAATCTCGGGAAATTTGTGACGCCCGCGGGTGCGGAAGTGATCGAGAGCAAGGACAACTGGAACTACTCTCGCGGTATCCTGTTCGCCTGGGCCATTCCGTACTTCCACTACGGGATGAGCGCCAAGTACGCCTTCAACGATAAAGTCTCGCTCACCGGCTACCTGGTCAACGGATGGAATAACAGTGTCGACAACAACAGCGGCAAAACTGCCGGATTCAGCCTTGCCTTGAATCCCAGCAAGAAGTTCAGCATTATCGAGAACTTCTTGTTCGGGCCGGAACAATCGAATGACAACTCGGATTTTCGCGAGCTGTCCGACACGGTGGTGACCTTCACTCCAACCGCCAAGCTCTCCCTGATGGCGAACATCGACTACGGTCACGACACCATCCCCAGCATCCCTTCGATCTCCGCGAACTGGGGTGGAGTCGCTCTCTACGCGAAATATGCCCCCAACGACAAATATGCTTTTGCGGTCCGCGGAGAATACTTCAACGACCACGAGGGATTTGCGACTGGAATTGCGCAAAACATGGGAGAATTCACCGCCACATTTCAGAGGACGATTGCGAAAAGCATCATCAGCCGGGTCGAGTTCCGTCGAGACATCTCGAACCAGCCGGTCTTTCCGTTCCGCAGCGGCTTCCCGATCAGCGATCAGAACACCGTTTCGCTCGGCGTGATCTATGCGTTTAGCACTGCCCAGTAGCTGGGAACTCTCCTGCATTGGGCAGCCCTCGCGGGCTGCCCAATTTTTGAATGCCATCTTTCCGGGAATAAGGGCACAGCCGTCCATCGGTATTTTCTTGGCGGTGCGGACAGGCTTCGACGTGCCTCCCTTCAGGGCTTGTGTTTCGAGCGCGTACCTAGCGGTGGCGGCACGCTTTTTTTGTTTTCATTGCCGCCATGCAGTCCCAGCGACCCCTGCCGCGCATAATTCCTCTGCCCCGTGATACGCTGACTTTCATTCCCATGGGCGACCGAGCCATCCCGGCCCTTGACGCACCAACCCGCGACGTCCCCGACTCCCTGATGCTGTTCGGCTTCTGGTACCGCGCCCTGCCCAGCGCGCAAGCCGTGCGCAACCGCCTGCAGAAAGCAATGCTGCTAGAAACGCCGCTGGTCCTCGGGCGCGATGCGCAAGGCCGCGCCTTTGCGCTGCACGATGCCTGTCCCCACCGCGGCATGCCACTGTCCTGCGGACTTTTCGACGGCCAGAACGTGGAGTGCAGCTATCACGGGTGGAGGTTCGACGCCCACAGCGGCCAGTGCCAGAGGATCCCGTCGCTGACGCCGGATCAGAAGCTGAAACTAGATCGCATCTTCGCCGGCAGTTATGCTTGCGAAGAGCACGACGGCTACATCTGGGTATTCCTCCCTGAACCAAAACCCCAAAGCGCGGGATTTACCAGGACCGCCAACCCGCCAATTCCCGCGCCGCAGGTGCCAAAGCTCGGCGAGAAATACAAGATCGCGCACCTGACAGCGGACATGCCCGTCACCGTCGATCACGGCATCATCGGCCTTATGGATCCAGCCCACGGTCCGTTTGTTCACCAAGCCTGGTGGTGGCGTAGCCGGCGCAGCGTTCACGAGAAGCATAAGGATTTCGAGCCCATCCCCAACGGCTTTCGCATGAGTGCCCACACTCCCAGCTCTAACAGCGCCCCCTACAAGTTGCTGCGTCTCTACGCCGACGCCGACTCCATCACCACGACCATCGATTTTGTGTTGCCCAACCTGCGCCTGGAAACCATCCGGGCGGGGAAGTACTGGTTTTCGTCACTCACCACGGTTACGCCGATCACTTCCACCCATTGCCGCATCGACGTGGTCGCCTGCTGGAATTTATTCCGCTGGTTTCCCTTCGCGCCGGAACTGCTGAAATTTGTCTTCGGGAAATTTGTGGAGCAAGACCGGCAGACCATGGAAGATCAGGCAGAGGGCCTGAAGCATAACCCTCACCTCATGCTCATCGACGACGCGGATCGGCCAGCCCGGTGGTATTTCCAGCTGAAGTCCGCTTACCTGGAGTCAAAACGGACGGGTGCGGAGATGAAACATCCGATGCCAGGGCCAGTAACCCTGAAGTGGCGAAGCTGACTCAAAAATCAGGCAATGAATCTTGTCATTCCGAGCGAAGCGAGGAATCGGCCCCGCTTTCGCCACCAACGGACCGGGGAGCCCTCAATCCTTCACCAGCCATTCCATCGCCTCTTCCCGCGTCTTGAACACGGGAAATTCCCGTTGCGAGAAGCTCCTGAAATTTTCATAAAATACATGCGGCAAACTCTCCGTCCCCACCCAGGCCGAGCGCTTTACATAGGGACGATCCATGGCCAGCACTTCCTTGATGCGCATGGCGGCGCCGGCGTCGATCTGTATGCCGGTAAAATCAGCGAGCGTCAGCAAAGAATTACGGGGATGCTCGGCCACCCGCCGCTGGACTTCATCCGCCAGCGGCAGGATTTCAGCTGGAGTGCAGTGGCTGAGATCAATCAGCATGATGGGATGCCCCTGATGTTTGATGAGTCGAACCCGCTTTTCCATGGGAAACCTCACCGCAAGCGTTGGAACCATCCTCACCTTGCTTGACTCGCCGATTTCAATCGTCACCCTACGAAGCCGCATTCAAGAAAGCTTCCGGTTCCGCGGGTGGAACACAAACGTGGCGATCGATTCTTGCGTTCGCTTTGAACTCGATCTCGAGCACCGGCTCGCCGGGCCGCCGATGGTCGCCGTGCCGCTCGAGACTGGAGGGGCGCGCAACCAAGCTTCCATCCCTTACTTGAAAAGCGATTCCACCACGCTGTAAGCCTCGCCCAGTGCCGCATCCAGCGCACCCGGATCCTTGCCGCCGGCCTCTGCAAGATCGGGACGGCCGCCACCCTTGCCGCCGACTCTCTGCGCGATCGGGCCGATGACTTTTCCCGCCTGCACCCGGCTGGTGAGATCCTTGGTCACCCCCACAATCAGAGAAACGCTGCCATCCGAAGCCGAGCCGAGCACGACGATACCCGATCCGATCTTGTCACGAAGCTGGTCAACCAGCGTGCGCATTTGCTGGCGTTCCAGGTTGTCCACGCGATGCGCGAGAACTTTGACGCCGTGTATTTCTTTAATCTTGCCGTCCACCGAGCCCACCGACGACGATGCCGACTTCATTCGCACCTGGTCGAGTTCCCGCGTCAGCCGCTTGATCTCCGCGTCTTTCCGGTCGAGCTCGGATTTCAAGGCATCCGCAGGCGAGGAAGACGATTCTCTCGCGGTGAAGCCAGCGACGAGGTTTTCCAGCTGATGATCTTTGCGGAAGTGATGCAGCGACCCCTCGCCGGTGATGGCGTCAATCCGCCGCACTCCGGACGACACGCTGCCCTCCTTCAGAACCTTGATCAGTCCGATCTCGCCGGTCTGCAAGGTGTGCGTACCCCCGCAAAGCTCGGTGGAAAAGTCCCCGATCTTGATCACGCGGACTCTGTCGCCGTACTTTTCGCCGAACAGCGCCATCGCGTGATACTCGTGGATGGCCACGTCAATCGGCACGTCCTCGATGACCTCAACTTTTTCATTGCGCAGGACCTCCCGGTTGACCAGATCTTCAACGTCCTGCAGCTCTTCGTCTTCCACCCCGGTGAAATGCGAGAAGTCAAAGCGCAGATGATCGGGCGCAACCAGCGATCCGGCCTGCTTTACATGCTTGCCCAGCACCTCGCGCAGCCCGGCTTGCAGCAGGTGAGTCGCGGTGTGATTGCGCATCGTCGACTGGCGAATCTCGAGATTCACGACCGCGCCCACCTTGTCGCCTACGCGGAGGGCGCCCCGCCCTTCCGCGTTTTTGGCGGAGGGCGGGGATTTCATGACCACCTGGTGGGCGCGTACTCCCTGAACCGGCGAGTAGCAGCCGGTTACTTCGGCAATGACAGTGTTGTGATCATCGCTGTAGAGCCAGCCGCGATCGCCGACTTGTCCCCCCGACTCGGCATAGAATGGGGTGTGATCGAGAATGATTTCCCCTTCGTCGCCCGGCCTGAGTTCCCGTACACCTTGCCCCTGGCGGATGATTGCCAGCACCTCGCAGGCGTCTGATCGCGTCTGTCGATAGCCCTCGAACGCCGATTTCGGGAGCTGCTGGTAAACGGGATTGGCGGTTTGCTTGGCTGCACCCCTCCAGGACGCGCGGGCGCGGTCGCGCTGCTCGTTCATGGCACGATCAAATCCCGGTTGATCGAAGGTAATGCCCTGGTCGCGCGCGGCATCCTGCATGAAATCGAGCGGCATGCCGAAGGTGTCGTAGAGCTTGAACGCCTTGTCGCCGGGATAGAGCGGACTCGCGCCATCAGCGACGGCGACCGCAGCCAGATCCTCGTCCAATTTTTGCAGCCCAACCCCCAGCGTGTGCGCGAAGCGGGCTTCTTCCGAAAGAATGGTCTTGGAGACACGTTCCGCAGTTTCAGCGAGCTCCGGGTAGGCGTCGTGCATGAGATCACGGACAGCGAAAACGATTTCATGCAGAAACGGCTTGGTTTGCCCAAGCAGCCGTCCGTGGGTAATCGCCCGACGAATAATCTTGCGCAACACATAACCGCGCCCGTCGTTGGCTGGCAGCACGCCATCCGAGAGCAGGAACGTGGCCGCGCGCGAATGATCCGCGATCACCCGCAGGGAGGCCGCTGATTTCGCTTTCGCCTCCTTCTCCAGTTCCCGGGTGAGCGATGTCCCCGTCAACTCCGCGGCCCGCTTGATCAGCGGCGTGAACAAATCCGTGTCGTAGTTCGAGATCACGCCTTGCAGCACTGCGGCCAGACGTTCCAACCCCATCCCGGTATCAATCGAAGGCTTGGGCAGCGGATTCAGCTTGCCGCTGGCATCGCGGTCGAACTGCATGAACACCAGATTCCAGATTTCAACATAGCGTCCGCAATCGCAGGGAAACTGGCAATCGGTATGTCCCTGATCGGAGGCGATCGCGCCCATGTCGTAGTGGATCTCGCTGCAGGGGCCGCAGGGGCCGGTGTCGCCCATCTGCCAGAAGTTATCCTTCAGCCCCAGCCCGAAGATGCGATCTTCCGGAATCCCCTGGGCAGCCCACAATTCGAATGCCTCTCGATCGCGCGGTACGCCCGCTTCGCCTTGGAAAATCGTTGCATAAAGCCGGCCTTTGTCGAGTGCGAACCAGTCCTTCGAAGTGATCAGCTCCCAGGCGTAAGCGATGGCATCGGGCTTGAAATAATCGCCAAAGGAAAAATTCCCCAGCATCTCGAAAAAAGTGTGGTGGCGATTGGTGAAGCCGACATTTTCCAGATCGTTGTGCTTGCCGCCGGCGCGCACGCATTTCTGCGAAGTCGCGGCCCGGTTGTACTCGCGTTTTTCGAGACCGAGAAAGACGTCCTTGAACTGGTTCATCCCGGCGTTGGTGAATAGCAGGGTGGGATCGTTCTGCGGAACCAGCGACGAGGAATGCACCTCGCGGTGTCCCTTCTGGACGAAGAAATCCAGGAAGTTGCGGCGAATCTCGGGGCCTGTAAACATGGAAATTTAATTCTAAATTAAAAATGCAGAGGCCACCGGAGCCGCCGGCGAGTCTTGCATTCTCGACAGCGTGGCCGCGGCGTTCTCTGCGGTTCATCCTTTACCTAAGCCGTCTACTTCACCGCATCGGCGGTTTTGTCGGCGGCCTTCTTGATCCCTTTGCCGGTGTCCTTGGTGCCGGTCTTGACGGCGTGTCCCGTACCCTTTGCCGCATCCTTGGTCGCGTCTGCGGTCTTGTCGGCAGCTTTTTCTGTACCCTTTTCAGCTTCCTTGGCCCCCGCCCCGGTGGCGTGCGCGGTTTTTCTTGCCACATGCTTGGTCGCACGGGCGGTTTTATGAGCCCCCTTGTCGGTGGCTTTGGCTGTGTCTTGGGCAGCGGTCTTGGTGGCGTGCCCGGTGTCTTTTGCGGCCTTGTCGGCATCCTGCGCTGCATCCTGGGAGAACACAATTGTTGTGGAACCGAGTAATGCAGCGGCAAGGATTAGCGCCAGCCTGGACTTCATACGGCCTCCTTAAAGAGTGGTTTTCAGAAGCATCCGGTATTCTAACCGCGAAAGCCAACCGCCGTCACCCCGCGGATGAGCGGCAGCGGAGCCATTCGATTTCTCATTCGATCTCGCTTTCGAGCAGGCTGAGAGTTTCGTCGTCCACGTTCCAGGTTTTCAGGACGGTGAAGATGGTCTTCGAGGCAAAACCAGCCCGCATCAGATTGCGAAAGATGCGGGCCGTCTGCTTTTGGTCTTGCGGTTTTTGCAGCCGTTTGCGGCGCAAATAGGCACGGGCCTGCTGTTCATCGTTGACCTCGTCATAGACAGAACCCACGGCGTTCTCGATCACTTCCCCGTGTACGCCCCTGACCTTCAGATCGGTGACCACGCGTCGACGACCGAATTTTTCGTTTTCCTTGCGATACGACGAATACGTCGCCGCGTATCGTGCATCGTTCAGATATCCCTGATCTTTGAGCCGGCGGATCACG
>Ga0193726_1002282_pt1 | contig 13269 bp, 6 predicted proteins | sample H2c1metaG_FD_144928 | JGI IMG/M metagenome (GOLD analysis project Ga0193726, IMG submission 144928) | Soil microbial communities from a riparian zone of the East river system, Colorado, United States - H2c1 | ecosystem: Environmental > Terrestrial > Soil > Riparian zone | place: USA: East River... | reverse complement strand
ATGCCTGCGGTATCTCGAGCTCCGCTTTCTGTTTGGATGGCCGGGGCAGTCGCGCGAATTCATCAGGCCAATCGTCGCCGGCGCGGTGGCCGCGGTGCCGGCGATCGGGTGCCGTCTGATGTGGGGAGGGATTCTCGGTCAGCTCGCCGCGGTCCTCGTATTTCTCGCCGCGTACGTCGGCGTCTGGCGCGTGCTCGGCCTCGACCCCGCCGATCGCGCGATCGTGCGCGAGCTCACCGGCCGTTCCGTCTAGGTCTACGTAATCTCAGTAAATTCCGACGATCAGGTTCGCCACGAGCGCGGTCCAGCCGGTCTGATGGCTCGCGCCAACCCCCGCGCCGGTGTCGCCGTTGAAGCATTCGTAGAAGAGGATGTGATCGCGCCATGCGGGATCGCGCTGCCAGCGATCGCTCGCGCCGTTCACCGGCCGCGTGCCGTCGGCGCTGATCATGAAGATGCTCGTCAGCCGCCGCGAAAGCTCCGCCGCCACTTCCTGCAGCGTCATCAGCGTGCCTGAGCCGGTCGGGCACTCGATCCTGAACTCGTTGCCGTAGTACCGATGGAATCGCTGCAGCGCCCCGATGATCAGGTAGTTGATCGGAAACCAGATCGGGCCGCGCCAGTTCGAGTTGCCGCCGAAGAGCGCCGTCTTCGACTCCGCGGGCTCGTACTCGACGCGATACTCGACGCCGTCGAACGGAATGACGTAGGGCCGCTCGGCGTGGATCCTCGAGAGCGAACGGATGCCGAACGGCGAGAGAAACTCGCGCTCGTCGAGCATGATCTTCAGCACGCGCTCGAGCCGCGCGCGGTTCGCGATCGCCATCAGGTGCCGGCCGTTCACGCCGGACGCCTGCATGCCGGCCACGTTGGCGACGATCTCGGGTCTGTGTTCGATGAACCAGGTGAGCCGCCGCGAGAAGCCGGCCAGCTTCTTCATGAGCGACGGGTCCAGCGTTTCGACTGCCAGCAGCGGAATCAGGCCGACGAGCGAGCGGAGCTTCAGCGGCAGGTGCCGTCCGTCTGGGAAGGCGATGACGTCGTAGAAGAAGCCGTCCACGTTGTCCCAGAGGTCGTGGCCCTCGTCCTCGCCGTCCGGCGCTCCGCCGGCCATCGCGTGCGCGATGTAGAGAAAGTGCTCCCAGAACTTGCTCGCGACGTCCTCGTAGGCCGGCTCCTCGCGGGCGAGTTCCATCGCGATGGCGAGCATGTTCAGCGAATACATCGCCATCAAGCTCGTGCCGTCCGACTGTTCCAGATGGCCTCCTGTCGGCAGCGGCTTGCTGCGATCGAAGGCGCCGACGTTGTCGAGCCCCAGGAATCCGCCTTCGAAGACGTTCCGTCCGTCCGCGTCCTCCCGGTTCACCCACCAGGTGAAGTTGATCAGCAGCTTGTCGAACACGCGCTCGAGGAAGACGCGGTCGCCTTTGCCGAGGCGCTTGCGCTCAATCTGGTAGACGCGGAGCGCGGCCCACGCGTGAACCGGCGGGTTGACGTTGTCGAACGCCCACTCGTAGGCCGGCAACTGTCCGTTGGGCCGCATGTACCACTCGCGCAGCAGCAGGACGAGTTGATCCTTCGCGAAATCGGAATCGACCACGGCGAGCGCCACGGCGTGAAACGCCAGGTCCCACGCGGCGTACCACGGGTACTCCCACGTGTCGGGCATCGCGAGGACGTCGGCGTTGAAGATGTGCGTCCACCCGGCGTTGCGTCCCGTCAGCCGCTCGGGTGGGGGAGGCGGGAAGACCGGATCGCCGTCGAGCCAGGTCTTCACGACGTAGTGGTAGAACTGTTTCGACCAGAGCAGCCCCGCGAACGCCTGCCGCGCGACGGCGCGTGCGTCCGCGGGTTGCGTGTCCGGAATGATCCGCGCGTAGAACTCGTCCGCTTCCCGCTTGCGGGCGTCGAACACGGCGGCGAAACCGTCGCCGAACGGCGGTGGACTTCCCGTTGACGGCGCCTGATCCGTCAGCCGCAGGCGAACCTCGGCGCTGGCGCCGGCGGCGACGTCGATCGTGTAGCGCGCCGCCGCTTTGGTCCCTTCGGCCGCCGGATTCACCGCGCCGGCATCGCCGTTCACGACGAAGCGGTGAAAGGCGTCCTTGACGAACGGCGTCGCGCTCCGCGTGTCGAAGCACCGTTCGCAGTGCGTCTCGTTCTCCGTGAACAACAGCGCCGGCCCATCGTCACAGTAGAGCCAGCGGTGGCCCAGTGCCGGCTCGTCGAGCGCAATCGCGGTGACGCCGCTCGCCTGATCGCGAGCGAGGCGCGGCTTCGTGGCGTCGGGCGTCCACGTCCACGTGTTGCGGAACCAGATCGTCGGCAGCACATCGATCCGCGCCGGATCGGGCCCGCGGTTCGTGACCGTGATGCGGACCAGGATGTCCTCGACGTCCGCCTTCGCGTACTCGACCTGGACGTCGAAGTAGCGGTCGCCGTCGAAGACGCCGGTGTCCTCGAGCTCGTACTCCGGCTGGCTGCGATCGCGTCGTGCGTTCTCGGCGACGAGCTGCTCGTACGGAAAGGCCTGCTGCGGATACTTGTACAGGCACTTCATGTAGCTGTGCGTCGGCGTGCCGTCGAGGAAGAAGTAGCACTCCTTCACGTCCTCGCCGTGATTGCCTTCCTTGCCGCTCAGGCCGAACGCCCGCTCCTTGAGAATGCCGTCGCGGCCGTTCCAGAGCGCGACGGCGAAGCAGATCAGCTGATGCCGATCGCAGAGGCCCGCGAGGCCGTCCTCGTTCCAGCGGTACGCGCGCGATCGCGCCTCGTCGTGCGGGAAGTACGTCCACGCGTCGCCGTTCGCGCTGTAGTCCTCGCGCACGGTGCCCCACGCACGCTCGGCGACGTACGGCCCCCACCGCTTCCAGTGCTTCGTACGTTTCCGCGATTCCTCGAGGCGGTGGTCTTCGGCGGACATCACAGGAGCTTCTCCATGAGCAGGACGTCAACCCAGTGGCCGTCGAGTTGCCCCTGCTCGCGGTAGATACCGACAGGCGAGAAACCGGCGTGCATGTACATCGCGACGCCCGCGGCGTTGTGCGCGAGCGCCGCGAGCACCATCTTGTGGTACCCGAGGGTGCGCGAGAGGTCGATCAGGTGATCCAGCAGCGTGCCGCCCACGCCTTTCCCTCGCCAGCTCCGTTCGACGTACACGGAAAAGTCGGCGACGGAGTCGTAACACTCGCGCGGGTTGAAGCGATTCAGGCTCGCCCAGCCGACGATGGGACCGTCGGCGGCGCCGGCGTGCGCGACGATCACCGGATGGCGGGCCTCGCGTTGCGCGAGCCACTCTCGCCGCTCGGACGGCGTCTTCAGCGCGGTGTCCAGTGTGGCGGTCCGATCGACGATGCCCTGGTTGTGGATCGCGCAGATGGCGTCGGCGTCCGCCTCGGTGGCGGCGCGGATCGTGACCGTCATCGCGCGAGTTTACACTGGCGCGGCCCGGGCCACGAAGGCGCGCGGACTCATCTGCGATAGACGTCCTCCCAGTCTCCGGACGGAACGACCGCGCCGATGAGCGCCCCGGCTCCCGCGAGCGGGTAGAACGTCAACGGCGATGCCTCCATGCAACCGGTGTCTTTCCCGACGCACGTCAGCGTCGTGACAAGGCCAGCGGCCAGGACGGCGATCGCGACGTTCCGGCGCAGGTGATGGGCGCCGCGGTTCAGGGAGATTCGCCGAACGAGGCCACGTGGGACCGTGTGTTCCTGTGTGCCGATCATCACCGTGATCGACTGATCATCCGCGACACGGAAGGTGCCTCGATACGAGGCCGGTTCTTCGGTATCCACCTGCACATCAGCGTGTGGCGACAGCTGCAGCACATGCGACCACCCGTCGTCCTGCACCCAAAGAGCCCCGATCAACGCGAGCGATACGACAGCTCTCATGAAGTCTCCCTGTGCCGGTAATGCGAATTCGGCGTTGGGGACGGCTCACAGCGTGACGGTCACCTTATGCATCCGCTCCGTGCCTCAGTGTCTCTGTGGTTGATCCTCTCCGTGTCCCAGTGGTCGTCTTTGCCATCTTGGCTGTCATATCTTGACACTCAAGAGGTACAGCGGTAGCCTGCCTCCATGGACGAGCCGACCACCGACGTCATCCAGGGCACGCTCGATCTGCTGATCCTCAAGACCCTCAGCCTCGAGCCGATGCACGGCTTCGGCATCGCGCGCCGGATCGAGCAGATCTCGCGCGGCGTGTTCAAAGTCAACCCCGGATCGCTGCTCGTCGCGTTCCAGCGGCTCGAGCGGGCCGGATGGCTCGATGCCGAATGGCGCCTCACCGATAACTCCCGCCGCGCGAAGTACTACTCGCTGACCCGCGCCGGACGGAAACAGCTCGACGTCGAGGAGGCCGACTGGACCCGCCGCGCGTCGGCCGTCACGCGTCTGCTGAAAGCGGAGAGCTAGCCGTGTCTCTCTGGCGCCAGCTCACGCGCGGGATCCGCACGCTGACCAATCCCTCGGCCGCCGCCCGGGACGTGGACGATGAGGTCCGTGACTATTTCGAACAGACGACCGCTGCGTTGATCGCGCGCGGGCGGACTCCCGAGCAGGCGCGGCGCGAAGCGCGCCTGGAGCTCGGCACCTCGACGACGGTCGGCGAAGAAGTCCGCGCGTACGGCTGGGAAAACATCGTCAGCACGACGATCGCGGATCTGCGCTACGGTGCGCGCCGCCTGCGCGCGACGCCCGGCTTCACGGTCGTCACCGTCCTGACCCTCGCCATCGGGATCGGCGGGACGACGGCGATTTTCAGCGCGGTGAATCCGATCCTGTTCGAGCCGCTGCCGTACCCGCAGGCCAGCCGCGTCATGGCGGTCGTTGAATTTCACGCCGACGGCACGCGCAGCCAGGGCACGTTCGCCATGTATCACTGGCTTCTCGAACGGACGCGATCGCTCGAGGCGATCGCCGTCTACCGACCCTGGCAGCCCATCGTCACGGGTGGGAGCCAACCCGAGCGATTGACCGGGCAGCGCGTCAGCGCCGGCTACTTCCGCGTGCTCGGCGTGTCCCCGCTCGTTGGGCGGGACTTCGATCCCGCCGACGATCGTCCACGCGGGGAGAACGTCGTCATCCTCGGCGAGGCGCTGTGGCGCCGGCGCTTCGACGCCGACGCCGGCATCGTCGGCCGGCCGATCACGCTGAACGACACGCTGTTCACCGTCATCGGCATCATGCCGGGCGGATTCGAAAACGTGTTGTCGCCGGAGGCGAACCTGTGGACGCTGCTGCAGTACGACCCGTCGATTCCACCTAACGGCCGCGAGTGGGGACACCACCTGGGCACGGTCGCGCGCCTGCGCCCTGGCGCGGCCATGGCGGAGGCGGAGCAGGAGGTGAATGCCATCGGGCGCCGCCTGATCACCGAACAACATCCGGACACGTACGACCCGAACGTCCAGCTCACGGTGCAGCGGCTGCAGGACGAGCTGACGCGCGGCGTGAGGCCGGCGCTGCTGATCATTCTGGCCGCCGTGACGCTCGTGCTCGTGATCGCATGCGTGAACGTGACGAACCTGCTGGTCGCCCGCGGCGTCCAGCGGCGCGCGGAATTCGCGCTTCGCGCCGCGCTCGGCGCCGGGCGATCGCGCCTGACGCGCCAGCTGCTGACCGAGAGCCTCGTGCTCTCGGCGCTCGGCGGACTCGGCGGCGTCGTGGTCGCGGCACTCGGCGTGCGCGCTCTGGTAGCCCTCAGCCCCGCCGGCCTGCCGCGCGCCGGGGCGATCGCGGTCAACGGCGCGATGTTCGGCTTCGGTTTCGGCATAGCCGCGCTGATCGGCCTGGCGGTCGGAGTGATGCCAGCCGTGCAGGCCGCTCGCAGCGATCCACAGGGCGATTTGCAGCACGGTGCGCGGCAGACGTCCGCGCATCGCCGGGCTCGCGGCGCGCTCGTCGTCGCCGAGGTGGCGCTGGCGCTGGTGCTGCTGGTGAGCTCGGGATTGTTGCTGCGAAGCATGATGCGCCTGTTCGCGGTGCCCGCGGGCTTCGACTCGACCGGGCTGATGACGATGCAGGTGCAGATCGCCGGGCACCGCTTCGATGACGACGCTGCGGTCGTCAGGTTCTTCGATCGGGCGCTCGCCTCGGTCCGGAGCGTGCCGGGCGTCACCGCCGCCGGATTTACCGTTCAATTGCCGATGAGCGGCGATCGCGACGAATACGGCGCGGACTTCGCCGAGACGCCGACGCGGCCGGCGGAGCGGTACGACGTCTTCCGGTACGCGGTCACGCCAGGCTATGTGGAGGCCATGCGCATTCCGCTGCGGCGCGGCCGGCTGCTGAACGAACACGACGTCGCCGGCGCTCCGCTCGTGGTGCTGATCAGCGAATCGCTCGCCGACGAGCGATTTCACGGCGCCGATCCGGTTGGCCAACAGCTGCGCATCGGCCCCGCCGGTCCGTTCACGATCGTGGGCGTCGTCGGCAACGTGCGGCAGTTGTCGCTGGCGTTGACCGACGCGGACGCCGTGTATCTGAACGCCGCGCAGTCGTGGTTTGCCAGCGCCACGATGTCGCTCGTCGTCCGCGCGTCTGGCGACGCGGCGGCGTTCGTGCCGGCGATCCGTCGGGCGATCTGGTCGGTGGACAAGGATCAACCGGTCGTGCGCGTGGCGACGATGGACATGCTGCTGGAGGAGTCGGCGGCCGAGCGCCGCTTCGCGCTGATTCTCTTCGAGGCGTTTGCGATCGCTGCGCTCGTGCTCGCGGCGGCCGGCATCTACGGCGTGCTCGCCGGCAGTGTCGCCGAGCGGACGCGCGAGATTGGCGTCAGGTCGGCGCTGGGCGCGTCGCGCGCGGACATCGTGGGCCTCGTTGTGCGGCAGGGGATGACGCTCACGCTGGTCGGCATCGTGATCGGCCTGGCGGGCGCGGTCGTCGCGAGCCGGGCGATTGCTGCCATGCTGTTCGGCGTGTCGCGTCTCGATCCGGCGACGTACATCGGCGTCGTCGTCCTGCTCGGCGTCGTCGCGGCGATGGCGGCAGCGGTGCCGGCGTGGCGCGCCGCGAGGGTTGATCCGGCGATCACATTGAGAGCAGAATAGCGATTAACGCGGCGTGGCGCCGCGTGTGCCCATGTGCCCGGCACGGCGTCCGGGGGATTTGAGGAGCCGCACGTGATTGTCATCGAGTCCGCGTCCGCCGCGAGCCGCCTCGCGGCCGCGCGCGCCTTCCTCGACCGCTTACCTCCTGCAGCCGAAGTCCTGATCGTCGGTGCGTCGCGCGGCGCGGCGGACGATTTCGCGCGCGACCTCTCGCGGTCGCGCGGAGCGACCTTCGGCCTGTATCGATTCAGCCTCACCGAGCTGGCGGCGCGAGCGGCTGCGACGGTCCGCGATTCGGCGCGGAGAACGCCGGGCACGCAGTCGGGCGCCGAAGCGCTCGCGGCGCGGGCCGTCTTCGACGCGCTGCGCGCGGACGAGATCGACTACTTCAAGCCGGTCGCCGGGACGCCGGGATTTCCTCGAGCGCTCGCGCGGACCGTCCACGAGCTGAGGCTGGCCGGCGTCGGTCCCACCGCTCTGCGTAATCACGGGGCCGGCGCCGTCGCGGACGTTGGACGTCTGCTCGCGCGCATCGACGAGCAGCTGGCGGCGTCGAGCGTCGACGATCGCGCGGCGCTCTACAACGCCGCGGCGGCGGCGTGCCGCGCGGACGCCGTTCGCTGGGCGCGCATGCCGATGGTGTGGCTCGACGTGCCGCTCGATTCACGCGCCGAGCAGACGTTTGCCGCGGCGCTCGCCGGGCGGTCGCCGTCAGTGCTGGCCACGGTTCCAGACGGGGACGAGTTTGCGCTCCGGGCGTTGACGGATCTCGGCGCCACGGTCGAACGCCGGGACGATGATGCGCCGCCGGCCTCGGACCTGTGGCACTTGCGCCGGTACGTCTTCAAGACCGAGCGTCCATCGGCGCGCGATCGCGCCGGCGACGTCGCGTTGTTTTCCGCGCCAGGCGAGGGACGCGAGGCCGTCGAGATCGTCCGGCGCGTCCTGGACGAAGCGGAGCGCGGCGTCCCGTTCGACGAGATGGCGGTGTTCCTGCGGACGCCGCAGCAGTATCTCGGGCTGCTCGAACATGCCTGCGCGCGCGGCGACGTTCCCGTCTATTTCGATCGCGGCACGCGCCGGCCTGATCCAGCAGGCCGCGCGTTCGTCGCGCTGCTGTCGTGCGCGGTCGAAGGACTGTCGGCCAAGCGCTTCGACGAATACCTCTCCCTCGGGCAGGTGCCGCAGGTCGGCGATCGTCCGCCTGACGTCGTGAAGCCGGCCGACGAGGTGTACGACAACTTCGCGGAGAGCGAGCCAGCGTGGCCGGGTGCGGCGACGGTTGAAGGCGACGCCCCAGGCGCGGACACGCCGGATTCGGATGACGAAGCGGTGGTGGCGGGCACGCTGAGATCGCCGTGGAAATGGGAGGAGCTGATCGTCGAGTCCGCGGTCGTCGGAGGCCGGACGCGCGCGGACGGAAACGCGCGGTGGCGCCGGAGGCTGGACGGGCTGGCCGCCGATTACCGTCTGCGGATCGCGGAGCTGGAAAAAGAGGAGCCCGAGTCGCCGCGGATCGCGCGGTTCACGCGCGATCTGCGAAACCTCACGCACCTGCGTCAGTTCGCGCTGCCCATCGTGGACACGCTCGCCGGCTGGCCGACCGAAGGCACGTGGGGGGAGTGGCTCGAGCGGTTTTCCGCGCTCGCCAGGCACGCGCTTCGTCGTCCGACGCGCGTGCTGCAGACGCTGGCCGACTTGCGGCCGATGGCCGATGTCGGCCCCGTCGGCCTCGAAGAAGCGCGCGACGTCCTTCACGCGCGGCTCGTGACGCTCGACTGGGAACCGCCCGCGCGTCGATACGGCCGGCTGTTCGTCGGCACGTCGCATCAGGCGCGCGGACGCCGGTTCCGCGTCGTGTTCGCGCCCGGCCTCGCGGAGCGTGTCGTGCCGCAGCGCCCCCGCGAGGATCCGCTGCTGCTCGACGACCGCCGCCGTGCGATCGACCCGTCGCTCGTCCGCCAGGACGAGCGCAGCAGCGCGGAGAGGCTGCTGCTCAAGCTGGCGATCGGTTCGGCGACCGAGCATCTGTATCTGTCGTACCCGCGGCTGGACGTCGCGGAGACGCGCCAGCGCGTCCCATCGTTCTACGCGCTCGACGTGATGCGCGCGATCACCGGGCGCGTGCCGGATCATCGTGTGCTCGCGACGACGGCCGCTGAAGAAGGCGGCGCAAGCCTCGCGTGGCCGGCGCCGCGCGATCCGGATCGCGCGATCGACGATCTCGAACACGATCTCGCGACGTTGAAGCCGCTGCTCGACTCGCGCGATCCCTCTGCGGTGAAAGGGCGCGCGCATTATCTGCTCGGATTGAACGAGGCGCTCAGGCGATCCGTGATCAGCCGCTGGGCGCGCGGGCGGCCGGCGTGGTCGCCGAGCGACGGCCTCGTGAAGGTGTCGCCGGGAATCACCGCCGCGATCGATGCGAATCGGCTCGGCCGGCGGGCGTATTCGCTGTCGGCGCTCCAGCGGTTCTCGACCTGTCCGTATCAGTTCCTGCTCTCGACGATCTACCGCCTCGAGCCGTGGGACGAGCCCGAGCCGCTCGTGCGCATGGATCCGCTGACGCGCGGCAGCCTGTTTCACAAGGTGCAGGCCGAGTTCTACCGCGCGATGGACGCGGCGGGCTCGCTGCCGATTACTCGCGCGAACCAGGCGGAGGCCGTCCGGGCCCTCGACACCGTGCTCGACCGCGTGTCGGCGGAGTACGCCGAGATGCTCGCTCCGGCGATCGATCGCGTGTGGCGCGACGAGATCACCGAGCTCGGCCGCGACCTGAGCATCTGGGTCCAGAAGCTGGCGGATGCCGTTGACTGGCGCCCTCAGTACTTCGAGTACAGCTTCGGGCTGAACGACACGGGCCGCGATCCGCGAAGCGTGCCGGATCCGATCGAGATCGACGGCCGGTTCATCCTCCGCGGATCCGTTGACCTCATCGAGCGGCGCGCAAATCCGGATCTGCTGCGCGTCACCGATCACAAGACCGGACAGAATCGATCGAAGCCCGAGTTGATTGTCGGCGGCGGCGGCGTGCTGCAGCCCGTGCTGTACAGCCTCGCCGTCGAGCAGGCGCTCGGCGCCAGGGTCGCCTCCGGCCGGCTGTTTTATGCGACGACGGCCGGCGGCTTCGCCGAACACGAGATCCCGATCAACGACTACACGCGCGCGGCTGCGCTGCAGGTGCTCGAGATCATCGATCGCGCCGTCGAAACCGGATTCCTGCCGGCCGCGCCGGCGCCGCGCGCCTGCACGTGGTGCGACTTCCGCTCGGTCTGCGGCCCGCGCGAGGAAGAGCGGGTCGCCGGCAAGGCGAAGGACAAGCTCGCGGATCTGGCCGCGTTGAGGTCGATGCGATGACGCGCGCGGCTTCGTACCCGGACGACGACGCCCGCCGCGCCATCATCGAGGATCTCGACACGACGCTTGTCGTCGAAGCCGCCGCGGGTACCGGCGGTCACCTTCACGGAAAAGGCGGCAGGCGAGCTGAAGCTGCGCCTGCGCGAGGCGCTCGAAAAGGCGCGCGCGGACGCGACGAAGGACGACGAACGTGATCGCCTCGAGCTTGCGCTGGCGAAACTCGAGGAAGCGCACGTCAATACCATCCACGGGTTCTGCGCGGAGCTGCTGCGCGAACGTCCGGTGGAAGCCGGCGTCGACCCGCTGTTTACCGTTCTCACGGCTCCGCAAGCGGATCGTCTGTACGCGCGCGCGTTTCAGGCGTGGCTTCAGGAGACGCTCAAGAATCCGCCCGATGGAGTCCGCCGCGCGCTGGCGCGCACGAGCTTCGGCCCCGCCCGCGACGGGCCGATCGATCGCCTGCGGAACGCCGGACGCACGCTCGCCGAGTGGCGTCAGTTTCCGGAGGCCTGGGCGCGGCCCGCATTCGATCGCGTCCTCGCCATCGACGAGGTCGTCTCGCCGCTGCACCGGCTGGCGGATCTGACGTCCGCGCCGTCGTACGAGCGCGACAACCTCTACATCGACACCGCCGCCGTGCGCCGATTGAGCCGGCAGATCCGGCTCGAGGCGTCCTTCGGCCAGCGCAACCTCGAGGCGTGGGAAGCGAGGCTCATCGATCTGGGGCGCGACCGCGGCATGACGCGCACGCGGAAGGGCAGCGGCGCGCGGTTCGGCAAGGACGTGTCGCGCACGGACGTGCTCGCGGCGCGCGACACCGTGTACGGCGCGCTGCTCCAGTTCCGCCGCGATGCGGACGCCGATCTCGCTGCCGCGCTCCAGCAGGAACTGGCGGGCGCCACCGCCGGCTATCAGGATCTGAAAGCGGCAGCCGGCGCGCTCGACTTCACCGACCTGCTCGCGCGGGCCCGCGATCTGATCCGCGACGACGAGTCGGTGCGGACGCACCTGCAGAAGAAGTTCGTGCGCATCTTCGTGGACGAATTTCAGGACACGGATCCCATCCAGGCCGAGATCCTCCTGCTGCTCGCAGACAACGCGCCGGGCAAGCTGTTCATCGTCGGCGATCCGAAGCAGGCGATTTATCGTTTCCGCGGAACCGACGTCGGCACGTATTGGAACGTCAGCCGCGAGCTCGCGGCGAAGGGCGGACGCGTCCTGCAGTTGACCACCAGCTACCGGAGCGTGCCGGCGATCCAGCGCTTCGTGAACGCCGCGTTCTCCCAGGAGATGACCGCCGACGAGCGGACGCTCCAGGCGGGATACGTACCGCTGTCGCCATACCGCGACCCCACCGACGCGCAGCCGGCCGTCGTCGCGCTCCCGGTGCCGACGCCGTACGGCCGCAGCGCGTACGGGCGCGTCTCGGCGAAGGCGATCGAAGAGTCCCTGCCCGACGCGGTGGGCGGATTCATCGAATGGCTGCTCGAGAGCAGCGGCTGGACCATCGACGGCAAGCCGATCCAGCCGCGCGACATCGCGATCCTGTTCCGCCGGTTCGTCAATTTCGGCGAGGACGTCACGCGCCGGTACATCGACGCGATCGAGGCGCGCGGGATCGCGCACCTGCTGATCGGCGGGAAGGCGTTTCATGGACGCGAGGAAGTGGAGACGATCCGCGCCGCGCTGGCGGCCATCGAGTGGCCTGACGACGAGCTGTCGGTGTTCTCGACGCTGAAAGGGTCGCTCTTCGCCATCGACGACGAGCATCTGCTCGAATTCCGGCACCGCTTCGGGACGTTCCACCCGTTCCGCGTGCCGAAAGAGCTGGGTGGGAACAGCGGCGGCGACCTCGTGCTCACGGGCGAGCCGACCGCGCAGCTGATGCCGATCGCGATCGCGCTCCGGCTGCTCCAGCAGCTCCATCGCGGGCGTAACCACCGCCCCGTGGCGGACACGATCGGCCGTCTGCTCGCCGAGACGCGGGCGCACGTCGGTTTCATCCTGCGGCCCGCGGGCGAGCAGGCGCTCGCGAACGTGCTGCACGTCGCGGAGCTCGCGCGCCAGTACGAAGCCGGCGGCGGGATTTCGTTCCGCGGCTTCATCGACGAACTGCGCGCCGCCGCGGACGCGACAGAGGCCGCCGAGGCGCCGATCCTCGAGGAGGGCAGCGACGGCGTGCGGCTGATGACGGTGCACAAAGCGAAGGGCCTCGAGTTCCCCGTCGTCATCCTCGCGGACATGACGTGCCACATGAGCCGCAACGAGGCGAGCCGGTATCTGCACGCGGCCAGCGGACTGTGCGCGATGAAGATTGGCGGCTGGGCGCCGCACGAACTTCATGAGCATGAAGCGGACGAAGTCGATCGCGATCGGGCGGAGGGTGTCCGTCTCGCGTACGTGGCGGCGACGCGCGCCCGCGATCTGCTGGTCGTCCCGACGCTCGGCGATGAGCCCTGGGATGGCGGGTGGTTCAGCCCGTTGAATCGCGCGCTGTATCCGCCGTTGACCGATCGGCGGTCCGCCACGCGGGGTCCGAAGTGTCCGGCGTTCAAGTCGAAGGATTCCGTCCTCGAACGGCCGAACAACGAGGCCGCCGGCGCCGCGACCGTGTGTCCGGGTCAGCACGCGTTCCCCGACGCGGGTGGCTTTCCCGTCGTATGGTGGGATCCAGGCGCGCTGTCGCTCGGCGCGAAGCCGACCTTCGGCGTCCGCCGCTCCGAACTGATCGTCAAAGATGTGCCGAAGCACGTCGTCGCCGACGGACGCAGCCGCTACGACCGCTGGCAGCTCGCGCGGCACGACGCGCGCGCGCGGGGGGCGACGCCGAGCCTGCACGTGGAAACCGCGCACGA
>Ga0193726_1002280_pt1 | contig 13279 bp, 14 predicted proteins | sample H2c1metaG_FD_144928 | JGI IMG/M metagenome (GOLD analysis project Ga0193726, IMG submission 144928) | Soil microbial communities from a riparian zone of the East river system, Colorado, United States - H2c1 | ecosystem: Environmental > Terrestrial > Soil > Riparian zone | place: USA: East River... | reverse complement strand
CGTGCTTCCCTAGCTATCCGTCGAATCACGGCAGCGCAAGCAATGGCGCCGCCGAAATCCTGGCACGCGTCTTCGGTGCCGGCGACCATGCCATCACCATGGTGAACCCCGCCGTGCCGGGAATAACCCTCCGCTACACCCGGTTCAGCCAGATCACCGACGATATCAGCGACGCGCGGATCTACGGCGGCATCCACTTTCGCTTCGATCAGGAGGCCGGCGCCGATCTGGGACGCAACATCGCGTCCTATGAATACAAGCACAACCTCCGCCATGCGACGCATTCCGACGACGACGACGACCAAAGATGACGGGCACAGCAGCCGACTGGGACCGTCGCGATTGAGGATGCTGAAGCCCGGCGCTACGAACCGTCGGGCTTCACGATCTTCAGCGTCGTGGGTTGCGATGCGGCTTCGGCGAGCGTGAGCTTCTGTCCGTACCGCCGGAGCGATTCCAGGTACTCGGGATCGTTCCACATCCCTTCCTGGACGTAGTCGACGGCGACCGCAAAGTAGTCGCCGGGCGGCAGGCCCTTGATCTGATACTGCCCCTGCTGATCCGGACGCGCGGAGCGTACGAAGCGCGAGTTCTCCATCCACTTCTCGGTGTCGGTCGGAAAGACGATCACAGTGCCGTCGGTGATGCCGTTGCCCTTGTCGTCCTGCAGCTGTCCGGTGACGATCGTCGGGCGGTTCGAGACGACGACCTGTACGCCGGTGAACTCCTCGCCGCTCTTCATCTCGATCGGCGTGTCGGTGATGTCGCGATCGTTCTGGAGGATCGCTTTCACGACCCATCCGTCCGGGAGGTTCGGACGGATCAGCATCGGACCGAACAGTCCGCCGATGGTGAACGTCCAGTCGTCCTTCACGCGCCCGTTGTCCGGACCGCTGCCCACTCCGGTTCTCGGCTGCATGTCCGGCTGCATCGAGCGACCCGCGATCGACAGGCGCTCGCGCGGGATGCCCGGCGCCCCGCCGTTTTCCGCGACGAGTTGCCCGGACAGGCTCCAGCCCGCCGAGGTGATCAGCGACACGTTGTCGATGTCCACGCCCGCCACCGCGATCGTCGCCGCGGCGGTTTCCGGAATCGTCGTCGGCGTCGCCGTACGACCGGTGGTGGTAGCGCTGATCGACAGCTTGTACTCGCCCGGCGGAACGTTCTTGATCGTGAACGAACCGTCGGCGCCGACGGGCGCGCCGCTGTTGGAGAACATCATCATGCTCTGCGGGCCGCGGAATTCCTGTCCCAGACTGATGGTGCGGCCCTGGAGCGGCTGGCGGTGTGAATCGAGCGCAGTGCCCGAGATGTTCGCCGCGCGCCCCGGGATCAGCGTGAGGTCGATGTTCACCGCTTCCTGGCCGATGCCGACGGTGATGCGCGACGCGTCACTGCTGCTCGCCGTCCCCGGGAAGTACGTCGGCGAGTAGCCCATCGTCGTCTCGACGCCGTTGTCGGTGACCGTCCACGTGTCGCGCATCGAGGCCATGACGAAGTACGTCCCCGGACTCAGGCCCAGCATCCGGTACTGCCCCGCATCGTCCGTGTTCACCATCGGGCCGGCCATCACCAGCTTGCGCTTGCCTTCGAAGAACATCGAGCGCAGCGCCATCACAGACACGCCGGAGATCGGTTCGTTCGCTTCGTCGTACACGCGGCCGGTGATGAGGCTCATGCGCGGCAGCGAGAAGTCGACGTTGTCCATGAGCTGCTTGTCGAGCAGCTGCAGCGGCTTCCCCTGCTCGAGCGGACGCCGCTGGCCGTACCGCAGCTGGAGGTAGCCGCTGCGCGCGACCGCGATGTTGTACCGCCCGGCCGGCAGATCCTTGATCTCGTAGCGGCCGTCCGGATTCGTGCTCGTCGTGCGGCCGTCGGGGCCGAGCTCCTGCGCGCTCACCGTGATCTTCGCGCGGCGCAGCGGACGCCCGGTGTCCGCCGCGAACACGCGGCCGCGGATGCCGGCCGTCCCGGTCTTGGCCGTCGGCTGGTCGCGCGCCGGCCCGGGGGGCTGGAACCGCTGCTGTTGCTGCTGGATGTTGACGTCCTGAGCCGCCGACGGCCACGGCGCGGCAGCGACGGCGAGCATCAGCAGCGCGGTACGAGTCATCGTCATTGCACTACCCTCAACTGAATCGTCTGCGTGGCCGCATCGGCGAGCTTCAGCTTCTGTCCGTACCGCCGGAGCGATTCAAGATACTCCGGATCGTTCGCGCCGGCGACCGGATCGCCCGCTTCGTCCGTGATGCGCCCCGTGATCGCGCTCATGCGCGGCAGCGCGAAATCGACATGCTCGATGAGCTGCTTGTCGCGGAGCTCGAACGGCTTGCCCTGTTCGAGCGGGCGCCGCTGGCCGTACTGCAGCGTCAGATAACCGGCGTGCCGGGCCTCCATCTTGTAGCGACCCGCTGGCAGATTTCGGAATTCGTAGCTGCCGTCGAGGCCGGTGTTGACGGAATGAGCGTCGGGATTGAATCCGTCCTGCGTGTAGATCATCACCTCCGCGCGGCGAAGCGGACGTCCTGTGTCCGCCGCGGTGATTCGTCCGCTGACGACCGCCGTGCCGGTTGGCAGCACGGTCCGATCGCGCGCGGGCGCCTGCGCGTGAACGGCCCATGGCGTGGCGGCAATCGCAAGCGTGAAAACAGCAGCGCGGGCCTGATTCATCGGGCCTGTTACTTCATTCGGTCTTTCGCGGACCGGCGGCCGGCTCCACGACATACGTCGCCTGCATGCCCATCTTCAGGTGAGGCGCGACGTGGCAGTGGAAGAACCAGGTGCCCGGATTATCGGGCACCATGTCGGCCACCATCATCCCCATCGGCAGCAGCGATCCGACGTCGGTCCGCATCTGATTCGATACCACCGTGTTGCCGTGCCAGTGCGGCGCGTGGATCTCGAAGCCGGTCGACGCCATCAGATACCACCGCACACGCTGCCCCATCTTCATCGTCATGCCCGGCGTGTGACCGTACGAATAGCCGTTGATGGTTTCCCTGAAGTACTTGTCGGTGTCGGGCATCACGGCCATCGCGAAAAACGGCGCCATGACGAACTTGACTCTCTTGGGAGCGGTCACGTGCGCCTTGACGTTCTCCTCGACGTACCAGCTGCTGTTCTCGTCCACCTCGACGAACCCGGCGACGATCTCCCGATCCACATCGGTGGGCGCGGCGTCGGGCCGCGCCATCCCGCGCCGCGTGATGATCATCGGGCCCAGCAGCCCGCTCTCCACGTCGCGGAGCTCTTCGTGGTGAGAGTGATACATCCAGAAAGACGAACTGACCTCATGGCCGGTCGGCCCGGCGCGCTCCGGAACCGGCCAAACGTAGGTGTGCGTCCCACCGGTCGGCACACCGTCGTCGGCCTTGTCGGCTCCGGACGTGCCGTCGTTGTAGAGTGCGCCTTCGGAATCCTTCTTATAGAACACGCCATGCGGATGGAGGGTCGCCGGAAACTTCGCGTTGTTCCTGAACACCACTCGAATCGTGTCGCCGACTTCGGCCCTGATCAGAGGCCCAAGAAAACCAAGGTGCTCCCAATCCGCCGAACGAGGCTTGAGCGTGGAGAACGTCTCGTCCGTGTATTCGCGATACAGGGCCTTCTTCACCTTCCGTCCGATGACGGTCGGCCCGGGCTCCATGAAGGCTTTCTCGTCGGCGTTGAACGGGCGTCCTTCCGCGAGGTTGGTCCCGCTCGGCGCGTAGTCCCACTCGACTTCGTCGGCGGCGATGAAATAGGCCCTCGTGACGGGCGTATTCGTCGCACGGGTCTGGGCACTGACGGCCTCGTGATCGTGTGCGGCGCCACTGCACGCACTGACGGCTGACGCCAGCACAGAGATCGCGGCCAACACCGTCGATTTAGACAAGCATTCTCCTTGGTTTGGTTTTGGGAAGCTCGTCATTATCGACTAGTGCCCGGGTTGACGCTACAACTAGTTACCGGGCTCAAACGCCGATGTCTTCGTTCCACAGGCCCGGGTGGGCGGCCATGAACTCCCTCATCATCCGGATGCAACGCTCGTCCTGAACGACTTCCACATTGACGCCGCGGCTCCGCAACAGCTCTTCTTCGCCCAGGAAGGTCCGGTTTTCGCCCACGACCACGTGCGGGATGCCATAGAGCAGAATGGCGCCGCTGCACATCGCGCACGGCGACAGCGTCGTATACATGATGCTCTCGCGGTAGACCGACGCGGGCTGACGCCCGGCGCGCTCAAGCGCGTCCATCTCGCCATGCAGGACGGCGCTTCCCTGCTGCGCCCGGCGGTTGTGGCCGCGGCCGATGATGCGCCCGCGATGCACGAGCACGGCGCCTATCGGGATCCCGCCCTCACTGAGCCCGCGCTCTGCTTCCTCGATCGCCGCGGCCAGATGCGAGTCCATGGGCAAACGATTCTGCCTCATCTGTGAGGCAAAGGTAATCCGCAATCACCAATCGCGTTCCGCAATGCCGAATGGCATGGCTTTGGCAGTGATTCAGCCGTTGGAGGTGACGCCATGATCCACATGGCTCTTGTGTTCCTCGTCATCGGCATCATCGCGGCGCTTCTCGGCTTCACGACCATTGCCGGCGCGTCGTTCGCCGTCGCCAAGTTCCTGGCGGGCCTGTTCCTGATCCTGTTCCTGCTGTTCCTGATCCTCGCCATGACGGCAGCAAACCGGGTCATTCGTTAGCCCTTCCGCTACAATGGGGGATCTCGGCAGACGAGATTCCCCATTGAACCTGCGCGCGCTCATCCTCCTCACCCTCGTCGTCGCAACCGGTATCCAGGCACAGCCGCCGGCGCAGGCTACGCCGCTGACGCTGCTGTCGAAAGAGGGCCGGCGGCCGCTCGCGATCACGATGGTCGGCGACCAGGAGTTCGTCGCGCTCGAAGATCTCGCGCCGATCTTCCAGTTGACGATCCGCGAGGAATCGCTCGGCGCGATCACGGTGTCGTACAAAGGCAAGACCATCGTGCTGACGACGGATCAGGCGCTGGCGTCGGTGGCGGGCAAGCTGATCTCACTGCCGGCCGCGCCAGTGCGCAGCGGACGGCGATCGCTCGTGCCGGTGGAATTCATCAGCCGCGCGCTCGCGACGGTGTACGACGCGAAGCTCGACCTGCGCAAGCCCGCGCATTTATTGATTATCGGCGACGTGCGCGTGCCGCATCTCACGATTCGATACGACCCGGTCGGCGCGTCCGCCCGCCTGACGATCGACGCGTCTCCGCGCGCGAACAGCACGGTCACCCAGGACGCGGATCATCTGGTCATCAAGTTCGACGCCGACGCGCTCGACGTCGCGCTGCCGCCGCTGCCCGCGCAGGGACTGATCACTAACCTGCGCGTCTCGGATCCGGTCTCGCTCACGCTCGACCTCGGTCCGCGCTTCGGCGCGTTCCGCGCGACCGCGCTGCCGCTCGATTTGTCCACGCGCCAGACGATCGACATCATCTCGCAGGCCGAGCCGTCTCCAACGTCATCGGCCTCTCCGTCGCCGGCTGCGCCGGGGGCGAGTGCGTCGCCCACGCCGGCGCCGCCGCCGCTTCCCGATCTCAGCAGCGTGGGTCAGCCGGCGTCCGCGATCCGGACGATCGCGATCGACCCCGGCCACGGCGGCGACGACGCCGGCGTCCTCGGATCGGGCGGCGCCAAGGAAAAGGACCTGGCGCTCGCCGTCGCGCGGCGCCTCAAGTCCGCGATCGAGGGGCGCATCGGCATCCGCGTCCTGCTGACGCGGGACGACGACAAGGCGATGGCGATCGACGACCGGTCGGCGCTGGCGAACAACAACAAGGCGGATCTGTTCCTGAGTCTGCACGCGAGCGCGTCGCTCCGCCGCGGGACGACCGGCGCGTCGATCTTCTTCGCGGCCTTCGAGAAAGGCGCCGAGGACAAGGCGCGCGCATCGCTCGGCACCGAACGGCTGCCGACGTTCAGCGGGGGATCGCGCGACGTCGAGCTGCTCACGTGGGACCTGGCGCAGATCCGCCACGTCGAGCAGTCCGAGCAGTTCGCGCACCTGCTCGAGCAGCAGTTCCGTGGGCGCGTGCCGCTCTCGCCGCACCCGGTCGAGCGGGCCCCGCTGCGCGTCCTCGAGTCGGCGAACATGCCGGCGGTGCTCCTCGAGGTCGGCTATCTGACGAGCCCGGACCAGGAAAAGCAGGTGGCCTCGGGCGAATTCCAGAACACCGTCGTGCAGGCCATCGTTGAAGCCATCATGAAGTTCCGCGACGCGCTCGACACCGCGCGAGGCACGAAATGACGCCGAGACGCGCGCTGGCGATCGGTGGGCTCCTCGCGGCAGCGGCCGCGCTCGGGTGGCTGCTGTTCGTCGGCCTGCCGCGCTGGTATGGCTCGCCCGCCAGGCGGGTCGCAGCAGCCGCAGTGGCTGCGCCGCAGGCGACGCCGCCGCCGCCCGGACGCAAGATCAAAGCGCGCCTGTATTACGTCTCCGCCGACGGCACGCGGCTGACGTCCGTCGAGCGCGACGTCCCCTACGCCGACGGCCCGGTGCAGCAGGCGCGCGAGATCGTCTCCGCGCAGATCGCGCCGGCCGCGGATCCGCTCGTCTCGGCGATTCCGCCGGGGACGACGCTGCGCGCGCTGTTCATCAGCGACCGCGGCAGCGCCTACGTGGACCTCGGCGGGGCCGCCGCGTCGGCGCATGGAGGCGGTACGGTCGACGAGATCCTCACGATCTACGCGATCGTGAACGCGCTGACGTCGAACCTGCCGGCCGTGACCGGCGTGCAGATCCTCGTCAACGGCAGGGAGGTCGACACGCTCGCGGGCCACGTCGATCTGCGGCGTCCGCTCGTGCAGGACCTCGGGTGGGTACAATAGGCAGACATGCGATCTGATCAACGACCGGCCAACGAGCTGCGAGACACGACGCTCACCCCGCACTACCTCGAACACGCCGAAGGCTCCGTCTTCATCGAAGCGGGGCGCACCAAGGTCATCTGCACGGCGAGCGTGGAGGACCGCGTCCCGCAGTTCCTGCGGAACTCGGGCAAGGGCTGGGTGACCGCGGAGTACGGCATGCTGCCGCGCGCCACGAACACGCGCATGCAGCGCGAGGCGAGCACCGGCAAGGTCGGCGGACGCACGCAGGAGATTCAGCGGCTCATCGGCCGCTCGCTGCGATCGGTGACGAACATGCCCGCGCTCGGCGAGCGGACGATCTGGATCGACTGCGACGTCATCCAGGCGGACGGCGGCACGCGCACGGCGTCGATCACCGGCGCGTTCGTCGCGCTGGCGCTGGCGCTCGAAAAGCTGCGCGAACGCGACGTCATCAAGACGATCCCGCTGCTCGACTACGTCGCCGCCATCAGCGTCGGGATCGTGGACAACGAGGCGCTCCTCGACCTCGCGTACGAGGACGACTCGCGCGCCGAAGTGGACATGAACATCGTCAAGACCGGCAACGGCCGGTTCATCGAGGTGCAGGGCACGGCCGAGGCGATGCCGTTCGGCCGCGATGCACTGAACCAGCTGCTCGACCTCGCGGACCTCGGGATCAAGCGGCTCGTCGAAAAACAACGCGCGATCGTCGGCCATCTGGTGAAGTGACCACCATCCTCTCGCGCAGCCGACTGGACACGCCGGTTGGACCGATGCTGGCGCTCGCGTCGGATCAGGGGTTGTGCGCGCTCGAGTTCGACACCGGGAAACGCCACGCCAGACTGGAAGCCCGCCTGCAGCGGTGGTTCCCGCCGCACGACATCACTGACGCAGACACGCCGTTTTTCACCCGCACGCGCGAATGGCTCGCGTCGTATTTCGACGGCGGCACGGTGGACGCGCCAACGCTGGACCTCCGCGGCGCGCCGTTCGAGCTGCGCGTCTGGGCCGCTCTGCAGCAGATTCCGTTCGGCGAGACGACGAGCTACGGAGCGATCGCGACGACGATCGGCGCGCCTGGCGCCGCGCGCGCCGTCGGCGCCGCCAACGGCGCCAACCCGGTCAGCCTCATCGTCCCCTGCCACCGCGTCATCGGGTCGTCCGGCACGTTGGTCGGCTACGGCGGCGGGCTCGAGAAGAAGAAGTGGCTGCTGGAGCACGAGGCGCACGCGGGCCGAGCACGCTCGGCCCCTACACAGCTCGGCCTGCCTATTCGTACCGCAGTGCCGTGATCGGATCGACGCGCGTCGCGCGGCGCGCGGGGATGTAGCACGCGGCGAGCGCGACGGCGGAGAGGAACGACGCGAGAACGATGAACGTGATCGGGTCGCGCGGGCCGACGCCGTACAGCAGTCCTTCAATGGCGCGCGTGATCGCGAGCGCACCGGCAAGCCCGGCGGCCACACCCCACGCGGCAAGCCGCACGCCCTGGCCGAGCACGAGGCGCAGCACGTCGGCCGCTGAGGCGCCGAGCGCGACACGAATCCCGATCTCGTGCGTCCGCTGGCCGACGAAGTACGCCATCACCCCGTAGATGCCGATCGCCGACAGTATCAGCGCGGTCGCCGCGAAGAACGACAGGAGCAGCGTCGTGAAGCGTCGCTGCGCGAGCGCCGCCGACACGACCGTGTTCATCGTCTCCACCGCGTAGAGCGGCTCGTTCGGATCGACCGCGCGGACTTCGCGGCGGATCGACTCCGCCAGCCGCGCCGGATCGCCGCCGGCGCGGACGACGAGCGAGAGATTGAGGTTCGAGATCTGCGGCAGGTTCCGATACACCACCGGAACCGGGTCCTGTTCGAGATTGTCGTTCTTCACGTCGCGCACGACCCCGACAATCGTCTGCCAGGTCGGCGCCTGCGCCGGGGCCGCGAGAGGGCTCGACTGGCGCTGCTGGACGCGCCGGCCGAACGCCATCCGCTTGCCGATGGGATCCTGCCCCGCAAAATATCTGCGCGCGAGCGCTTCGCTCACCACGACGACCGGCGGCGACTTGTCGTCGTCGTGCTCGGAAAAGAGGCGTCCGCCGGCCAGGCCGATTCGCATCGCGTCGAAGTATCCCGGCGTCACGATCGCCGTATGGGCGGTCGGCGTGTCGCTCACGTCGATCGCATCGCCTTCCTTGAAAAACGACGTGATGCCGCGCAGGCCGGAGAGCGGCAGGTTGGAGACGCCGCCGACGGCGGTGACGCCGGGCAACGCGGCGATGCGCTCGAGCGCGCGACGATAGAAGGACACGCGCGCCGGGTGCGTGAAGTAAGGCCCCGTCTCCGGGGCATTCGGCTGGGGCAGCCAGATTCGAGCCGTGAGCAGCGACTGCGGATCAAAACCGAGACTCACCCGCTGCAGCCGCCAGAAGCTCTGAATCAGTAGCGCCGCGCCGACGAGCAGGACCAGCGCCAGGGCGAACTCCGACACGACGAACATCGCGCGCAGCCGCGCGAGGCGGCCCGCCGCGGTGGCCGACCGCGCGGACTCGCGCATCACCTGATTGAGATCGACCGTCGAGCCCTGAATCGCCGGCGCGAGGCCAAATACGAGGCCGGTGAGAATCGACATGCCCGCCGTAAAGGCGAGGACGGCGCCGTTGATGCTGACGGCGTGCAGGTTCGGCAGGTTCGCAGGGCTGACCTGCACGAGGCCGTCGACGCCCCACACCGCCACGAACAGGCCGAGCAATCCGCCGACGGCCGCGAGCAGCACGCTTTCCGTCAGCAACTGCTGGATCAGGCGCGCACGGCCCGCGCCGAGCGCGCGGCGGATCGCGATCTCGCGCTGGCGGACCGACGACCGCGCGAGCAGGAGATTGGCCACGTTCGCGCAGGCGATCAGCAGGACGCAGCCGACCGCGGCGAGCAGCGTCAGGAGCGCCGGGCGCACGTCGCCGACCAGATCGTCGTGCAGCGGAATCATCCGCAGCGTCCATCCCGCGGACGCGGGATAGTCGCCGCGAAATTGACGCCGCAGATCGGCGGCCAGTACGTCGAGCTGCGCCTGCGCGGCCTGCACCGTCAAGCCAGGCTTCAGCCGTCCGATCGCGCCGGCGAACACGTACGCCCGACGGCCCAGCCCCGCACCGAACGGCGCCGCTTTCCATCCACCAGGCGCCCAGACGTCGACGTCAGTTTCGGTCCGGCCCGGATGGCGGAACGATCGCGGCGCGACGCCGATGATCGAATACATGTCGTTGTCGATGCGGATCCGCCGGCCAAGGACGGCCGGATCGGCGCCAAAGCGGCGGCGCCACAGCCCGTCGCTGATCACGGCGACGGTCGCGATGCCCGGATCGTAGTCCGACATGTCGAACACGCGGCCAAGCTGGCCCGAGACGCCGAGCATCTGAAAATAGTTGGCATCGACGATCGCGGCCTCGATGCGCTCCGGCTCGTCCGCCCCGGTGAAGTTCGCGCTGACCGGCCAGATGCCGGCCACCGCCTCGAAGAGCCCCGAACGATCGCGGAGATCCCACAGTTCGGGAGCCGACAGGCCGATGTCTTTGGCATGCTGGTTCGTGAAGTCGACCGTCACGCGCACCAGTTGTTCGGGATGCCTGAACGGCAGCGGCTCGAGCAGCACGGCGTCCACGACGGTGAAGAGCGCCGTGTTCGCGCCGATGCCGAGGGCGAGCGTGAGAATGGCAATCGCGGAAAACGCCGGCGCGCGCAGGGCGGCCCGTGCGGCGTACCGAAGATCCTGGAGGAAGGTGGACATCAGGCCGGTCCGTCGCAAACACAGCGCCAGGCCCTAACGCGCGTTTTCGGGCCGGTTTTCACGGGAAGGGCGGCGCACCATCCCGCACGTGGGACGACGCTGTTCGCAAGCGGACACCCACAACCATCGAGTGGTGATCCTCTTCTTCTCTGTGTCTCTGAGTCTCAGTGGCCTATCGGCCCCGGAACGCCGGCGATTCGATGAAGCTGCGCAGCGATCGGAACGCCTGGCCGCGGTGGCTGACGGCCGATTTTCGCGCGCTGACTTCGGCGAGCGTCGCGCCGAACGGCGGATAGAAAAAGATCGGATCGTAGCCGAAGCCGCCGTCCCCTCTCGGTTCGGGTGCGATGCGTCCCTCGACGGTGCCGCGCGTTTCGAACAGCACCGCATCGGGACGCGCGAGCGCGAGCGCACACACGAACCTCGCCGAGCTCGTCGTCGCGCCGTTGTTCCTCAGCGCGTCGTAGATCATCCGGAATTTTTCTGGATACGTCGTCTCCACGCCGCCGAAGCGCGCCGACTCGACGCCGGGCGCCCCGCCGAGCGCGTCGATCTCGAGGCCGGAGTCTTCCGCGACGGTGAGCTGGCCGGTCGCGTTCGCGTAGTAGAGCGCCTTGGCGCGCGCGTTTTCGTCGAACGTCGCGCCCGTCTCGTCCGGCGCCGCGATCGCCGGCCAGTCGGCAAGGGTGATGAGGTCGTACGGCGTGCCGAAGAGCAGCGTCGAGATCTCGCGCAGCTTCCCTCGGTTGGTTGTCGCGACGAGAAGAGTGTCTGTCACCGAGCCACTAGCCCCCAGCCACTAGCCACTAGTCTAGTGTGGAGAGGCTTGGCCGCGGGCGGAGACCCGAAGGTCGTCCGCCCGGGGTGTTTGGGGAAGGCGTTTTCGGCCGGCTGGCTGACGGCTCAAAGGTAAGAATTAGGGCCAGCCGGCGGCGGGTAATTTACGCCGCGACAACAGTCTTGCGAGATTTCAACGTCGCTTTCATCGGCGCGGCCTGCTCTTGCCGCATGAACGCGCCGTCACGCGTGCGAAACAGAAACTTGGCGTCCACCAGCGCTCCGAGCAGCGTGGAACATGAGGCCGAGTCGAGGCCCCAGAGGCGCCGCGCCTGCGGCTCGGTCAGCCGGAGCCCGGGCATTTCGAGAAACTCACCCTGCACGCGCTGGAGCACTTCGTCGGTCGTGTGTGTAGGCTCTGGCGTCATGCGACTTACCCCGCTGCTTCAACTGAGGGATTGCGTGCCCAGAAAGAGCAACACGTGTACCAGCTCCGCATTGATCGCGGCGGGCCGGCGTCATGCACGGATTGACAAAAACAGGCCAGTTTTCTGCTGAGAGCCCCGGCGTGCCTCCTCGGCTGAGCAGCCTCAAGCTCGACGGCTGTAACTCTGGCGACGCCGGGTGTAAAGATTCCTTGCAGGAAGCCTGGGTGACTCGACTTGTCGCACAAATTGCATGCTCAATCGCATGAATCACCACACCTCGCACGGGAAACTGAATCTGGAGACCCATCGGGCGCCCGTAAGTGTCTGGGATCGCCGCGGTTGGGACGGCACACGCGAGCAGTTGACGATGATGCGATGGCTGGTGGGGCTGGGGGGGGGAGCGCTGGCGCTCCAAGGCATCCGCCAGCGGTCGCTCGCGGGCGGTATCCTCGCCGGCCTCGGCGGCGGCCTGGCCTGGTGGGCGCTGACCGGTGAAGGCGACCTGTCCGAAGTCGGACGGATGGCCGGCCGCTTCGCCGATCGCGTCGGCCTGCGCCCGGAAGACGAAGTGAGCGCGGCCTCCGCCGATTCCTTCCCCGCGAGCGACGCGCCGTCGTGGACGCCGACCGTCGGCACGACGCCGCGCCGCGCGGCACGGGCGCGCTGATGCTCAAGGCGTTCCGGGTACCGATCACCTGGACCGACCTTGCGAAACGGACGGCGAGCGAGGTCGTGGCAGACAACTGCCTCGGCCTCGCCGCGCAGCTCGCCTGCTATTTCTTCCTCGCGCTCGTCCCCGCGCTCCTGTTCTTCGTCGCCCTCGCGAGCTTCCTGCCCGTCTCGGGGCTGATGGACACCGTGACCGGTTCGCTCGCGCGCGTCGCGCCGACCGAAGTGCTGTCGATCGTCCAGGCGCAGGTCATCGCGATCGCGCACGAAAAGAACGGCGGCCTGCTGACGCTCGGCATGCTCGGCACGATCTGGAGCACGTCATCCGGCGTCACGGCGATCATCGACACGCTGAATCAGGCGTACGACGTCCAGGAGGCGCGGCCGTGGTGGAAGGTGCGGCTCATCTCGCTGGCGCTGACGATCATGCTCGCGCTGTTCATCCTGCTGTCGTTCGCGCTGGTGCTCGCCGGCCCGAAGATGATGCAGTGGCCGCTCGCGTTCGCGCTGGTCTCGCTCGGGATGGCGCTCATTTACTACTACGCGCCGGATGTGAAGGCTGTGGTTCTACGTGTCGGCGCTCGCGGTGCTGATTGGGGCCGAGTTGAACGCTGAAATCGAGCACGCATCGCCGTATGGAAAGGCACCGGGCGAGAAAGTCGCGGGCGAGAAGGAAACCGTCGCGCGCGAGCGACTGGCTCCTCGGGGCGCTCGTGATGGCCGAAGCGCTCGTCCTCGGCTACGCGAGACTGCGCTCCGCTCTCAGACGCCCTCGCGCGTAACTGTTTCTGCGTG
>Ga0193726_1002279_pt1 | contig 13286 bp, 11 predicted proteins | sample H2c1metaG_FD_144928 | JGI IMG/M metagenome (GOLD analysis project Ga0193726, IMG submission 144928) | Soil microbial communities from a riparian zone of the East river system, Colorado, United States - H2c1 | ecosystem: Environmental > Terrestrial > Soil > Riparian zone | place: USA: East River... | reverse complement strand
CCGATCGCCATGGGCCTCGATCCTGAGCAGTACGCGTTCTCCGATTACCGAGCGTTCGACGGCGTCCTGCTGCCGACCCGGATCGACACGTCCTACCTCGACGATCAGCACCTCGGGGTCGTCAAGCGGCTGATCGACGTGAAGGTCGGCGTGCCGACGACCGACCGCGATTTCCTGCCGCCGGACCGCTAGGGCGGCATGAGCGAACGCGCCGATCTTTATCGACGACACGCGGGCGACGTGTTTCGATTCGCGCTGTATCTCACCGGGAATCGCAGCGACGCCGAAGACATCACGTCCGAAACGTTCGTGCGCGTCTGGACGTCGGCGGGCCCGATCCGGGCGCAGACGGTCAAGGGCTACCTGCTGACGATCGCGCGCAATCTGTTTCTGCAGGGAGTCCGCAGGACGTCGCGCCAGGCTGAACTGCCCGATCAGATCCGGGACCAGGCGCCGGGCCCGCAGGAGCGCGTCGAGCAGAAGGCGGAGCTCGCGCGCGTGATGGCGCGTCTGCAGGCGCTTCCGGAAGTGGACCGCTCGGCGCTGCTGATGCGAGCGTCCGAAGACCTGTCGTATCAGGAGATTGCCACCGCGCTGGGGATTTCGCTGGCGGCGGTGAAAGTCAAAATCCATCGCGCCCGGCTGGCGCTCGGTGATGCGAGGCATCCAGGAGAGGACCCATGAACGTCACGCGTGAAGTGATTCTTGATCTGTTGCCGGTCTACATGGCGGGGGAGGCCAGCCCCGCGACCCGCGCGCTGGTCGACGAGTATCTGCAACAGGATCCGGAGCTGGGCCGTCGGCTCCGCCTGCAGTGGGCCGAGACCCTGAAGCAGACGGAGCCGGCCGGATTGCCTCCGGAAATCGAACTGCGGTCTCTGAAGCGCACGCGCCGGCTGCTCGTGTGGCAGCGGACGCTCTTCGGCTTCGCGCTGTTCTTTCTCGCGCTCGGCGCGTCGTTCGAGTTTTCGACCCGGAACGGCCGCGTCCAGGAGATGCACATGCTGGTTCGCGACTATCCGCTGCCGTTTGGCGTGGCGCTGGCGTGCTCGTTGACATGCGGGACCGCGTACCTCGCCGTGCGCCGCCGCGTGCGCTCGGCTGGGTTCTGATCCCGCACCGCTACTTCGCGAGCGACGCCTGGACCATCTTCGCGTGCTCCAGATGCGCGACGAACGCCGGACGAACCTTGACGAGCAGCGCCTTCAGCTCGTCGTTCTTCGCATTCGGGATCAGCGTCTTGTCCACCGCGTCGAGCACCTGCTGGTGATACACGACTTCGTGATCGACGTACGCTTTGTCGAACGCCCTGCCCTTCAGCGTCCGCAGGCTCTTGAGGTTGTCGTCGCCGCCGGACTTCAGCGCCTTGCTCGTCGCGTTGTCCTCGGGCGTCACCTTCAGCTTCGTGACCAGGTCCACGGCCTGCTTGTTGACGCCCGTGTGGTCCGTCACCATCTGCTTGCCGAACGCCTTCACCTCCGCGTTCGATCCCTTCGTTTCAGCCAGCTTGCCCGCGTCGATGTCCACCTGATTCGCCGTGACGACGATCGACGCGATCTGCGCATCGTTGATGCTCTGGGCCGACGCCGCCGACGTCACCAGCGGGGCGAGGCACGCAGCGGCCATGACCATTGCGAGTACGTTCGTTTTCATGCCAGTCTCCCACTCTCTCTGATTGTTGACGTGATGCCCGCGCGCTACTTCACACGCAGGACTCCCTTCATGCCCGGATGCAGCGTGCAGACGTACGGGAACACCCCGGCCTTCTCTGCGTGATACCGCCACGTTCCGTCGGGATCGATGTCGCCGGATCGAAATCCTCCGGCGCGTGATGTGATGTTGTGGGGAAACGGATCGGTGTTCTTCCACTCGATCGTGTCGCCAACGGCCGCGACGAGCTCTTCCGGAGCGAAGTTCGTACCGTCCATGGCGATCCTCTTGCCCGCAGCGCCTTCATGGTGATGCCCGGACGATTGAGGATCGTGCGAGCGCTCCGCCGGCGGCATCACCGGCACATGACGCACGAACGCGACGAGCCTCCACGTCTCCTCGGCGCTGTGCTCCGCGTGGAATGCCGGCATGCCGGTCCAGCGCACGCCGTTCTGAATAATCGAAAAGAGCGCGCCGTCGCTCAGCTGCTGGACGCCCGGCGCGGCGAGATCGGGCACGGGCGGGTACATCTTCGGCCCGATCTCCGTGCGGCCGCGGCCGTCGCTGCCGTGGCACACGGCACAGTGGTCCTCGAAATGATCCGCGCCCGCGCGCCACCCGTCGGGCGAGGTGTCGGGATTCACGGCGTCGCGTTCGGCGGCGGGGATCGAGAGCTGAACGAGCCGCGTCGCAAGGGCCTCTTCAAGCCGGTTGGGTTGATGGTCGGCCGCCAGGCCCTGGCGCACAACCGCATACGCGGCGCCGGCCGCGACGACGATCAGCAGACCGAGCGTAATTACCGCATGACGAAAAAACCGCATTCTTGGATTAGAGACGCGGACGCGCGAAAACGTTGCAGGGCAGCCATCGAAGTGGCGCTGGATTTGAAATCTGCTGTCGTATGACAGTCGAGTCGGAGCGGCCTCCGGTTGTGAAGCCATCGCGACGAAACGCATAGAACCGATACAACACATCGGTTTTTGTGTATCCTGTCCGGAGTTTTGAACCACCCATTTCGAACCGTCGCCTTTCTGCTGGCCGCAGCCGCGCTCGGCTCGTCGTGCCGTTCGGCCTCGACATCATCCGGAACCGCCGGCGCCACGCCGCCACCGCCCATCGTTCAGCCCGGCGCGCCCGGGCAGGCGACCCGCGTCGTGACGGTCGCCGAGGCCACCGATCTCTCCAAGGTCAATTTCACGCCCGCTGACGTCGAGTTCATGCAGGGCATGATCGGCCACCACGAACAGGCGGTGGAAATGGTCGAGTTGCTGAAGACGCACAGCAGCAGCGACGACATGCACAAGCTCGGTCTGCGGATCGGGCTGTCGCAGAACGACGAGATCAAGATGATGAAGCGCTGGCTCGAGGTGCGAGGCCAGCGCGTGCCCGCCGCGCACGAGATGCGCGACATGCACATGGCCGACATGATGATGCCCGGCATGCTGAGCGAAGGGGAAATGGCGAACCTCGCCGCCGCGAAGGGCACGGCATTCGATCGCCTGTTCCTCGAGGGAATGATCAAACACCACGGTGGCGCGTTAACCATGGTGAAGGACCTGCTGGCCACGCGTGGCGCCGCGCAGGATACGGAAATGTTCGCGTTTGCGTCGGACGTCGACGCCGATCAACGCATGGAGATCGACCGCATGGCGGCGATGCTCAAGGAGCTTTCGAAATGAAATTCGTTGCCGCCACGTTCTTCGTCTCGGCTGCCGTGCTGGGCGCCGTCATCGCCGGCGCCGCCGCGCAGCAGGCGCCTGCGGCGCCGAACGATCCGCGCGTCGGCCTGAAGCCCGGGTTCAGCGACGCAGGAACTGCGGCGCGCAACATGACGCTCGTCTCCCATCTGCCGAAGCCGGAGGGCTTCTTCGATCCGAAGGCGCCGGGCGGCGATCCGCTCCCGCCGGAACGCGATCCGAACGCGCCGACGCCAACCCCCACGCCGACGCCGGCTCCGGGCGCCCCGCCGGCGAGGCCGTTCAACCTGGACTTCGCGAACTCGGACCTCGCGTTCAGCAAGAACCACGTGTTCATGGGCAGCTTCCACGGCTTCACGACGTACGACGTGGACGCCGCCGATCGCCCGCGTCTCCTCGCCTCCGTCGTCTGCCCGGGCGGGCAGGGCGACATGTCGGTCTACGGTCATCTCTTATTCATGTCCGTCGAATCGACGGCCGGCCGCGTGGATTGCGGCACCGAAGGCGTGAAGGAGCCGTCGAGCAAGGAGCGGTTCCGCGGCGTCAGAATCTTCGACATCACCGACCTGCAGCATCCGCGGCAGGTGGCGGCGGTGCAGACGTGCCGGGGCTCGCACACGCACACGCTCGTTCCCGATCCGCGCGACCCGGGAAACCTGTACGTGTATGGATCAGGCACGAGTGGCGTGCGGCCGGGCGACGAACTGGCGGGCTGCTCGAACGCGGATCCCAAGGATGACCCGAACACCTCGCTGTTCAGCATCGACGTGATCAAGGTGCCGCTCGCGGCGCCAGAAAAGGCCGCGCTGGTCAACCGGCCGCGCATTTTCGCCGACGAGCAGACCGGCGCGATCGCCGGGCTCGAGGCGGGCGGCGAACGCGGGCCCGGCACGCAGCCGTCGCGCACGACGAATCAGTGCCACGACATCACGGTGTTTCCGGAAATCGGGCTCGCCGCCGGCGCGTGCTCGGGCAACGGCATCCTGCTCGACATCTCCGATCCCGTGCATCCGGTGCGCATCGACGCGGTCGCGGACAAGAACTTCGCATACTGGCATTCGGCGACGTTCAACAACGACGGCACGAAGGTCATCTTCACGGACGAGTGGGGCGGCGGCACACGGCCGCGCTGCCGCGCGACGGATCCGCTCAACTGGGGCGCGGATGCGATCTTCGACATTGTCGACAAGAAGCTGAAGTTCGCCGGGTATTTCAAGATGCCGGCGCCGCAGAGCGAGACGGAAAACTGCGTCGCGCACAACGGTTCGCTCGTGCCCGTTCCGGGGCGCGACATCATGGTGCAGGGGTGGTATCAGGGCGGCGTGTCGGTGTTCGACTTCACCGACGCGAAGACGCCGGTCGAGATCGCGTTCTTCGATCGCGGTCCGATCGACGCCAAGAACCTGATCATCGGCGGATTCTGGTCGGCGTACTGGTACAACGGCCGCATCTACGGTTCCGAGATCGCGCGCGGCATCGACATGTTCAAGCTGACGCCGAGCGAATTCCTCTCGCAGAACGAGATCGACGCGGCCAACGCCGTGCGGGCGGAGGAAGTGAACACGCAGGAGCAGACGCGGATCGTCTGGCCCGCGGTCACCTCCGTCGCGCGCGCTTACATGGATCAGCTGACGCGGACGAAGGCGATCCCGGCCGAGCGCGTCCGCGCGGTGAACGCGGCGCTCGACCGCGCCGACAAGCTGCGCTCGGCGCAGGACAAGGACGCCGCGGCGGTCGCGGGTCAGCTCGAGGGCGTCGCCGCGCAGGTCGAAAGGGACGGCGCCTCCGCCAGCGGCCACGACGCGGCGCGCTTCAAGGCACTCGCGGCGACGATCAAGGGCCGCGCCGCGAAACTGCGGTGACACGATCGCCACAGAGACACTGAGCAATCAACCACAGAGCCGCAGAGACACAGAGAACACTTTGGGGCAAGCCCCCTCGGGTGTCTCCGTGGCGGTAACTCCGTGTCCTGTAAGCTCTTCCGTTACGCTGCCGGGCCCGGAGACAACCCCGCCGGGCAAAGCGTGTATACTAACCATCGATTACAGAACTGAGCCAGCCAGCCCTTCTCCGCTGAACGATCGATCCCTACCCCAATTAACGGATCCTTCTAAAAAAACCCTTCGATGCGGGAGGCGGCTGGTATTGCAACAACTGCGCGGCTCGGTTCGGTAGTTACTTATAGGAGCGATAGATGGCGACAATGAACGGCACGATCAAGCGTCTGGTCAGCGACAAGGGCTTCGGCTTCATCGCGGCAGGCGACGGCAACGAGTACTTCTTCCACCAGTCGGCGTGCACCGGCACGGCCTTCGACGATCTGCGCGAAGGTCAGGCTGTGACGTTCGAGCGCGGGCAGGGTCCGAAGGGTCCCAGGGGCGAGAACGTTCGTCTCGCGTAAGGGTCGGTAGAACCCGGCTGGTGGCCTGCCGATCGTCGTGCGGGCCGCCGGCCGGGTTCTGTTTTTTCGACTAATCTGACGCCCGCGGTTTCGGCCAGCCGCGGTTCACGAGGAGCGTCGCGACGCGGGGGCTCGCCATGCTCTGCGGACCTTCGTTCCATTTATTGATCGACGCCTCGACGGTCCCACCCGCCGCGATCAGCAGTTCCACCACTTCACAGTAATCGTCGTCGGCGGTCCTGCAATTCGCGGAGCCGTGCGCGGCCCAGCCGAGCGGCGAGCTGCCGAACTCGTCCTCGCGCGCATCCACCGGTGCGCCCAGTTCCACCAACAACCGGACGACGGCGACGTTGCCGCGCCAGGCGGCCCAGTGCAGCGGGGTGGCGCCGTCTTCATTCCGCGCCAGTTCCGCGGCGAACTCAGGATGCGCGACGAACATGGTGCGTGCCGCCGGCGCGTCCGCGCGCTGGCACGCGCCCATGAACGCGTCGAGCGGCGATACGTCGCCGGCCCTGGCGCCTCGCGCGTGCAGCAGATCCGCGACGGCGGCGTTGCCGTTCCGCGTCGCGATAGAGATCGGCGTGCGGCCGTCGGCGCGCGGGCGGTTCACATCGGCGCCGTGCGCGATCAGCGCCTCCGCCACCGCGGCGCTCAGCGTCGGCCTCGCCGCCACGGCATGCAGCGGCGTCTCCGCCTTCTCGGAGCTCGTGACGTTGGGATCGGCGCCGTGCTCGAGCAGCCATTGACAGCCGAGGAACCACGGCGCGGTGCCGTGTTGATCGTCATGGTGGCCGGCGAGAAAGTACAGCGGCGTGTTCTTCCACCGCGGATGGCGGCTGCTGATCTCCTCGCCGTGCGCGACGAGCGTCTCGAGGCACTCGCGATGATTCAGCTGCGCGCTGTGATACGACGACTCGCCGTCGTTGATGGCGGCGCCGCGTTCGAGCAGCAGCCGCACCACCGGCACGTTGTTGGCGACGCAGGCGAAATAGAGCGCCGGAATCCGGCCGCTGTCCGGTTTGCCTTCCTCCGCCAGGACGAACGCGTTCGGATCCGCGCCGGCGTCCAGCATCTCGGCGACGCGGCGCGCGTCAGCCGATTTGACCGCCTCGAGAAAGGCCTGAATTATTGCGCCGCCTTGATCGTGCCTTCGATGTCGGTCATCGCGATCGGCGCGATGCCGGTCGCCTTCAGCGGACCCTCGATCACCGCGCGGTCGCCGACGATCACGATCGCCAGATGATCGAGATCGATGTACTTCTTCGCGACGCGCACCACATCCTCTTTCGTCACCTTCGCGACCTGCGCGCCGTACTGCTGGTAGTAATCCGGCGGCAGCCCTTGCGCCCACACGGTCGTGATCGCGGTGTTGATCCCCGCGACCGACCCGAACGTCCCCGGCAGCCGCTGCGTCAGCGCATCCTTCGCCGTCGTCAACTCCTCGTCCGTCACCGGACGGCTGCCCTCGATGCCGCGGAGCTCCTTCATGAACTCGATGAGCGCGAGGTCGCTCTTCGCCGTCACGATGTCCCCGCCGGCGCGGAACTGTCCGGGGCCTTTGCCGTAGGCGAAACCCGAATTGACACCGTAGCTGTACCCCTTCTCCTCGCGGATGTTCGCGTTCAGGCGCGACTGGAACTGCCCGCCGAGGATCACGTTCATCACCTGGAGCGCGTAGTAATCGGGCGTGTTGCGCGCCGGACCCGGGTTGCCGATCGAAAACGTGGACTGCGCCGCGCCCGGTTTGTCGACGAGATAAATCGTCGTCGCCTGGCGAGCCGGGAGCTCCGGGTACTGAAACGACGGCTTCTCGCCGCCCGCGGGCCACTTCGCCAGCGCGCGCTCGACCTCCGTCTTCGCCGCCGCGGCGTTCACGTCGCCGACGACGCTGATCAGCGCGCGGCCCGGGCGGACATACGCCTGATGGAACGCGACGACATCGTCGCGCGTGATGGCCTTCACCGTCTCCTCGGTCACCGCCTGGCCGAACGGGTGCGCGGCGCCGTACAGGATGCGCGGGAACACGCGCTGCGCGATCGCGGCGGGCTGCGCTTTCGCCTGATTGAGCTGCACGAGGCGCTGCGCGCGCAGACGCTCGAGTCCGGCGTCCGGGAAGGTCGGGTTCAGCAGCATGTCGCCGAGCACGTCGAGCGTCGCCCCGAATTTCGCCGACGTGGACTGGAACGTCATCGAGCCGTTCTCGCCGGCGATCCCCGCCTGCACGTTCGTGCCGAGGAGCTGCAGCGCGTTCGAGAGCGCTTCGCCGTCGCGCGTCTTCGTGCCCTCACTGAGCATCGCCGCCGCGAACGCGCCGACGCCGCGGCGGTCGGGCTTCTCGAACTGGTCCGCGCCGCCAAGGAAGGTGATCGAGAACGAGACGAGCGGCAGGTCGTGCTTCTCGGACACGATCAACGTTGCGCCGTTGGCGAGCGTGCTCGTGGTCCACGTGGGCACGCGCAGCGCCGCGGGCTTGGCCGGCGGCGGCACCTTCGATCGATCGAGCGGCTGCTGCGCCGCGACGGATGCAAGCGCCAGCGCCGCGAGAACGGCTGTCAGCGTCTTCGTCATGACCTTCATCACCGGGCCTCCGGGCGCTGCGCGTCGCCGTCCGTCACTTTTTTGCTGTCGGCCGGCTTCGACGCCTGATCCGCCTTGCCCATCGGGACGACGCTCAGGACGATGCGGCCGTGCGAGAGGTACTGGTTTGCGACGCGCTTCACGTCAGCGGCCGTCACGGCCAGCGACTTCTCGTACTCGGTTTTGAAATATCCCGGATCGCCGTGGTAGCCGGCGCCATCGGCGAGGCGTCCGGCCTTGCCGAGATCCGACTGCAATCCGCTGACGAACCGCAGCTCCTCGCCGGCGGTCGCCTTCTGCAGCTCCTCGGCGGTCGGCCCCTCGGTCTTCATCCTGTCGATGATGGCGTCGGCGGCCTGCTCGAGGTCGGTCAGCGAGTGGCCGGGCCTGGGTGTAATCACCAGCGTGAACTCGCCGACGTCTTCGTTCGAACTCTGGCGCGTGAGCACGCTGGCCGCTCCCTGCTGGTCGTACACGAGCGCCTTCGTCAGCCGCGCCGTCCGCGGGCCGCTCATGATGGCGCCCAGCAATTCGAGCGCGAAGTGGTCGGTGCTCTTCTCGCCGACGGAGGGCCACGCGACGTAGAGCCGCGGAATCTGCACGCGATCCTCGAACACGAGCCGCTGCTCGGCCGGCAGCGTGACCGGCGAGACCGCCGGCCGTGTGATCGCCTTGCCGCGCGGGAGGTCGCCGAAGTACTTCGTGACCCACGCCTTCGTCTGGACCGGATCGATGTCGCCGACGACGGCGAGGAACGCGTTGTTCGGCGCGTAGTAGAGGCGGAAGAAATTCTTCACGTCGTCTTCCGACGCCGCCGAGAGGTCGGTCATGCTGCCGATGACGTCCCACGAGTACGGATGGGACGCCGGGTACATCGCCTTCGAGATGATCTCGCCCGAGCGGCCGTACGGCTGGTTGTCCACGCTCTGCCGGCGCTCGTTCTTCACGATGTCGCGCTGGGCGTTGAGCTTGTTGACGTCGAGCGTGTCGAGCAGGAAGCCCATGCGATCGGCTTCGAGCCAGAGCTCGTCTTCCAGGTAGTTCGACGGCACCGTCTCGAAATACATCGTCCGGTCGTTGTTCGTCGTGCCGTTGTTCGAACCGCCGATGCCTTCCGTCAATTTGTCATGCAAGCCGTACGGCACGTGGCCGGAGCCCGTGAACATGACGTGCTCGAACAGATGCGCGAAGCCGGTGCGTCCCGGCAGTTCGTTCTTCGAGCCGACGTGGTACCACGCTTCGACGGCGACCGTCGGCGTCGTGTGATCCACCGAGAGGATCACCGTGAGGCCGTTGGGCAGCGTGAACGTGGTGAAGGGAATCTTGATGGCGTCGGACTGCATCGCCGCTGTGGACAGCAGGGCCAGGCAGGCGAGCGGCACGAGCCGCGGGAGCCAGCGGTTCCGTGTTGGCTGAATCAGCATGGCGCATTATACTGCCCGGTTATGCAGAATAGATTCACTCGAATCGCCCGGCTTTTTCTTCCGTTACTGGCGATCCCGTTTCTCGTCGCCATCGTGTCGACCCAGGGGCGGGGCGGCGCCGCCCCGCGCGAGCAGACGATCAACGCGGCCACCGATCCGCTGCTGGCGAGCTTCAAATTCCGCTCGATCGGCCCCGCCAGCATGGGCGGACGCATCGACGACATCGCGGTGTCGGAGAGCGATCCGAACATCATTTACATCGGCTACGCCGTCGGCGGCGTCTTCAAGTCCGAGAACAACGGCACGTCGTTCGAGCCGGTGTTCCAGACCTACGACGTCGCGTCGATCGGCGACATCGCCATCCACCCGACCAACCCGAACATCGTCTACATCGGGACCGGTGAGGCGAACAACCGCCAGACGAACTCGTTCGGCCACGGCATCTACAAGACGACCGACGGCGGCAAGACGTTCGCGAACATCGGCCTCGAGGACACGCAGTCGATCGGCCGCATCGTGATCGACCCGCGCAATCCCGAGACGGTCTACGTCGCGGCCGAGGGGCATCTGTTCGGGTCGAATCCGGATCGCGGCGTCTACAAGACGACCGACGGCGGCAAGACCTGGAACAAGATCAAGTTCATCGACAACGACACCGGCTTCAGCGACATCGCGCTCGATCCCACCAACAGCAGCACGATTTATGCGGCGAGCTACCAGCGGCGCCGCAGCGGCTGCTGCTTCAACGGCGGCGGCCCGGGCAGCGCGCTGTGGAAGAGCACCGACGCCGGCAAGAACTGGACGAAGCTGACCGGCAGCGGCCTGCCGCCCGGCACATACGGGCGCATCGCGCTCGACGTCTCGCGCTCGAATCCCAACGTCGTCTATGCGCAGATCGAAGCGGGCGAGACCGGGATGCCGGAGCCCGTGGGGCGCGGCGGTGAACCCGGCGCGGCGACGGAAGCGACGCCGGCCGGTGCGGCGGCCGTGACGCCTGCCGGCGCGCCCGGCGCGCCAGGCGGCCAGCGCGGTGCGCCTGGTGCCCAGCCGCCAGCTCCCGCGGGCGGCGGACGCGGTCCGCAGTTCGACTGGTGCAACAACGGCGGATTGAACCACGGCTTCGGCCGCGGCGGCGGCGGATTTGGCGCGCCGGCGCCCGAGGCGACTCCTGCGCCTGCGCAGACGCCCCCCGCGCTCGATCCGAAAAAGGGCGGCGTGCTGCGCTCCGACAACAAGGGCGCGGCGTGGACGCTCGTGAGCAACTGCAATTCGCGTCCGATGTATTTCAGCCAGCTCCGCGTCGATCCGACCAACGACAAGACGATCTACGTCGCGGGCCTGCCGGTCGCGAAGTCGCTCGACGGCGGCAAGACGTTCGCGACGCTCGACGATGCGGGCGGCAATCACTCGCCGGCGCACGTGGACCAGCACGCGATCTGGATCGATCCGAAGAATTCCAAGCACATCATGATCGGCAATGACGGCGGTCTCGACGTCAGCTGGGATCAGGGCAAGAGCTGGGACTACATCAACACGATGGCGACCGCGCTCGCCTACGTCGTCACGGCCGACATGCGGCATCCGTACTACGTGTACGTCGGGCTGCAGGACAACGGCAGCTGGGGTGGACCGAGCTCGGTGCGCGGCCGCGGCGGCGTGATGAACTCCGACTGGTTCGGCATCGGCGGCGGCGACGGCTTCTACACCGCCGTCGATCCCACCGACTACAACATCGTCTACAGCGAGTCGCAGGACGGCAACACGAACCGCTACGATCTGCGGACGGGACGCGGACAGAGCATTCGCCCGCGCGCGGCACCGGCGCCGCGCACGACCGAAGCCGGCGCGGGACGCGGCGGACGCGGGCGCGGCGGACGCGGCGCGAACGCGAATCCGCCGGCCGGTGCGGGTGCGGCCGCTGCGGCGCCTGGAGCGCCGGGCGCGCAGGCGCCGGCCAATCAGAATCCGGAAACGCCGGCTGACGTCCAGGCGCAGTTCGGCGGCGGACGCGGCGGTCCGCCGAACGTGCTGAACTCGACGGCCGGCGACGTGTATCGCTTCAACTGGAACACGCCGGTCGTGCTCTCGCCGCACAATTCGAGCATCGTGTGGCTCGGCGGCAACCGGCTGTTCAAGTCGTACAACCGCGGCGATCAGTGGGTGGCGAGCGCCGACCTCACGAAGCAGGTCGATCGCAACACCGTGTCGCTCATGGCGCCCGGCAATCTGACGCAGCTCTCGAAGAACGACGGCGTCGTGTCGTACAGCACCATCATCTCGATCTCCGAGTCGCCGGTGCTGCCCGGCGTCGTCTGGGCGGGAACCGACGATGGGAATCTGCAGGTGAGCCAGGACGGCGGCGTCACGTTCAGCGAAGTCGGCAAGAACCTGCCGGGTCTCCCGCCGACCTCGCAGTACTGGATCTCGCGCATCGACGCGTCGCACTTCGACGTGGGGACCGCCTACGTCGCCGTGGACGGCCACCGCAGCGACGATCTGAAGCCGTACATCTTCGTGACCCACGATTTCGGCAAGACGTTCACGAGCCTCACGAACGATCTGCCGAAGTCCGGCAACGTGCAGGTGATCCGCGAGGATCCGAAGAACAAGGAGCTGCTCTACGTCGGCACGGAGTTCGGCCTCTACATCTCGCTGGACGGCGGGGCGAAGTGGCAGAAGTTCATGACCGACTACCCGACGGTCCGGACGGACGACATCCTCGTCCATCCGCGCGACGGCGACCTGATCATCGCGTCGCACGGCCGCAGCGTGTGGATCGCCGACGACATCACGCCGCTGCAGCAGTTCACGCCGAACGTGGCGTCGCAGGACGCGTTCCTCTTCGACGTGCGGCCGGCGGTGGAGTGGCTGAACGATCAGCAGCACGGGCAGCAGGTCGGCGGCCAGAAGGTGTTCATCGGGCAGAACGCGCCGCGCGGCGCGGCGATTAATTACTACCTGAAGAGTGCCGCGACCGGTGACGTGAAGATCACGATCGCGGACGCGACCGGCAAGGTGATCCGGAATCTCGACGGCGTGAAGACCGCCGGGATCAACCGGGTGTTGTGGAATCTGGCGCCGAATCCGCCGCCCAACGCGCAGGGCGCCGCGGCGAATTTCGGCGGCGGCGGTGGCGGCGGACGCGGTGGCTTCGGCGGCGTCGGGCCGGGCACCTACGTCGTCTCGCTGGCGGTCAACGGGAAGACGATGACCAAGCCGCTGACGATCCTGCCGGATCAGTGGCTGGGCGAGAAGTAATCAGTAGCTAAGATTCGGGCCGAACTCGGGCATGCCGCCGCTCTGGATCGTCTTGATCCATTCGGCGATGCGCGGGTTCGGCCAGAACTTCCGGCACGCCTCGAGATAGCTCACCACCGTTTCGCGCTCGCCCTTCTCGATCAGTTCCTTCGCCAGGATCATGTTCGGTCCGAACGACGTCAGCGTGCCGCCGCCGGTCACCTTGCCGGCTTCGAGCAACTGACGCTTCGCCTCCGCGACGTTGTTGCGCCGCAGCGCCACGCGGAGGCGAAGCGTCAG
>Ga0193726_1002277_pt1 | contig 13292 bp, 10 predicted proteins | sample H2c1metaG_FD_144928 | JGI IMG/M metagenome (GOLD analysis project Ga0193726, IMG submission 144928) | Soil microbial communities from a riparian zone of the East river system, Colorado, United States - H2c1 | ecosystem: Environmental > Terrestrial > Soil > Riparian zone | place: USA: East River... | reverse complement strand
ATTCCCAATGTAAATGTATTTCGGATTCGGTCCCGGCGGATAAAATGCAATTCCAAACGGCTGAGAAAGTCCCGTCGCAAAAGTTTCCGACGTGGCCGGCCCATTGCCATTTCCAATTCCGTGAATCACAAGAATCTGATTCGCCTCGCTATCCGCTAGAAAAATATCCCCGTTCGGCGCCGTGCGCAGCAGTCGCGGATTCCGGATCCCCGAAGCAATTCGCTCAATCTTAAATCCAGGCAACACCTGCGGCATCGCGCCTTCCGGCTGCGGCACAACCTTCGGAGAATTTCTCGCCGATGTAGACGCGTACGGCTTCGGCAAATCCGCCGCCGTAATCATTCGCGTCACGCCCGGATGATCCGTACGCCAATCTCCAAACGCAGCCGTCCCCTTCAACATAGGTTCCGCCGCGGCATCCGGATTCGCGCCCGAGTTCACACCACGGTTCCGCGCGTTCGGCGCAGCAATCACACCAAAAGAAATTGCGGCGATCGCAAACACAACTCCAAATTTCGATAATGACGAACCGAAGGCTTTCATATCGCTCATCCTCCTCACACCATCAAGACCGCACAATGTTACTTCTCTGAATTCCCGAATGCAAAGTAGGGCGGTCCCGACACTTCCGGATGCGACCCGCCCGTCTCCAAATGCACAAGCTCACCGCCCCGCCGGAGAACTTTTTCGCCGTTCGCGGCATTACACTAACGGACGGTTTCGCGCCCACCCGTAAATACGCGATATAGTCGATTCAACGAAGGAGAACTGACATGAAAACTCGAACAGCAAAAGCCCTACCAGCAATCGCACTAATCGCCACGGTCGCTTTTTTCGGACTAGCCCTGACGCCCAACTCCACAGCCGTCCGCGCCGCCCAAAACTCGCCGAACAATTCGGCTCAATCGGCCGCGCATGAAACCACAATGAACGATCAGACCGATCTCGCCGTCACCGTTTACAATTCCAACACCGCACTCGTTCGCGACACGCGCGAAGTCTCTCTTCCCTCCGGCGATTTTCAACTTCGCTTCATGGACATCGCCTCCACCATCAATCCCGCCACCGTCCACTTCCGCTCTCTCGCCGAACCGGAAAAACTAAGCGTCCTTGAGCAGAACTACGAATACGATTTGCTCGACGCCAACAAAGTTCTTGATAAATATGTCGGCCGCGAAGTCACCCTGATGCGCGCCATGCAGAAAAATGGTTCCACCGAGTGGGAAGAAACCAAAGCCACATTGCTTGCAAACAATAATGGAGCGCCCGTCTGGAAAATTGGCGACTCCATTGTCACCGGCATGTCCGCCGGCAGCTACCGTTTTTCGTCTCTGCCCGATAATCTTTACAGCCGCCCAACTTTAGTCTGGCTTCTGAACAACACCGGCGCGCGCCGGCAGAAAATCGAAGCGTCATATCTCGCCAGCAATGTTTCCTGGAGCGCCGACTACGTGATGACTGTGACGCGCGAAGAAACAAATGCAGATCTCGACGGTTGGGTGACGATGGTAAACAACAGCGGCGCAGCGTTTAAGAATGCGAAGCTGCAACTCGTTGCGGGCGAATTGAATCGTGTTTCATTTCAGGCAGGCGTTGGTGGCGCGATGAAAATGGATTCCATGGCACGCGCAGCGGCTCCGCCAATGCAGCAAGAAAGTTTCTCCGAGTATCATCTATATACGCTGAATCGCCGCACCAGCATTTTCGACAAAGAAACCAAGCAACTCAGCCTACTGAACGCTTCACGCTTCCCTGTCGAAAAACATTTCGTAGTGAACGGCAATTCCTATTATTACCGCAGCGCGATGTCACCCGGTTCTCCAGTAAAAGACGCCGTCATGGTCTATTACAAATTTAAGAATGAAGAAAAAACCGGACTCGGCATGCCGCTACCAGCAGGGACTGTCCGTGTTTATCAAGCAGACTCGCACGGCGGAATCCTTTTCATTGGCGAAGACAACATTGGCCACACGCCGAAAGACGAACCCGTCAGCATTCACATTGGCAACGCTTTTGACATCGTCGCCGAGCACAAACAAACCGACTACAAGAAAATCGATAATCACACCTACGAAATGGAATTTGAAATCACACTGAGGAATCACAAAGAAACGCCGGTAACAATCGAAGTGAACGAGCCGCTCGGGGGCGACTGGGAAATGCTCAATTCAACTTTCCCCGCCAAGAAAACTGCCGCTTTCGCCGCGCAATTCAACGTCCCAGTAGCAAAAGACGGCACATCAGTTCTGAAATATCGCGTCCGAGTCCGCTACTAGACTGAATCTGTAGCTCAGGGCGCCCGGCGATTTCCGCCGGGGCCCTGAGGCTTTTCCACGCTCACGCCCCCCGCTGCACAAATATCCCAGCCAAATATTCCCTCTGCCGAATCGCCACAATCGTCCACAAAATTACAACAACAATCGCCTGCGGCAACCCACTCGGCGCCATCAATAAATGAAAGAAAAATATATTCACAATCACAGGTCCAAGAATCATCAACGCCAACGGCACAAATCGATTCACCAGCAGAAGCACTCCGCCCACAATCTGCACCACCGCAACCATCAGGAAAAAATGTGACTTCATAATCGCGTCGGTAAACTCACCTGCCGCTCCCGTTGGCATCGGCCCCGACGGAATAAAATGCAGAAATCCATTTAGCCCAAACACCAGAAACGCCAGTCCCATCAAAATCCGTGCAATCAACGCCGCGATTTTCATCAATCCTCCTCACAACATTTCAACGAAGGTTTGATGCTGCGGCCTCTCTCTTTTCTTCGGGCTCATTCCCTCAGGGTTCCCTCCACCGTCAACGCTGTAGCTCAGGGCGCCCCGGTCCCGATACTTCGGGACCGGGGACCCTGAGGTTTTTCCGCTTTTCAATTTTTCCCAACAAACGCTTCCAACCGATCCAAACTCATCTTCCAGCCCATCTCCATCCCCGCCAGATACTGCTCCGCCGCTGCCGACGACTTAACAACTTCCACTCGCAACATCACGGTCGTCTTGCCGTCGCGCTCAGTAAAAATCACCGTATTCAAATTCTCAAACATCGCCTTCCCATCTTTATCCAGCGGAGTGGCCGTAAAAACAATCCGCTCCGGCGGAACAACCTCTTTATAAACTCCGCTCATCGGATAAATCGTTCCGTCCGGTGCCCGCATATGAATCAAAATTGCGCCGCCCGGCCGCACATCCAGTTCGCAAACCGGAGTCGTAAATCCCGTAGGCCCCCACCACTGTGCCAGTTGCTTCGGATCAGTCCACGCCGCAAACACACCTTTCCGCGGCGCGTCAAACACCCGCGTGATTTCCAACACTCGCCCAACTCCGTACTCTCCCACATTATTTTTTTGCTTTTGTTCCGGCATGTTTGTTCTCCTCTGCGCTCCTCCGCGCTTTTCTCTGCTCTTTTCTCTGCGTTAAATCTTTTGCTTTTGACTCCTTCTCTTTAAGACCCCGCAAATAATTTTCCAGCCGATCAAAACTCTGCTCGAAGAATTTCCGGTAATGCTCCGCCCAATCCGCCACTTCTTTCAGCGGCCCCGCATTCAGCTGACACGGCCTCCACTGCGCCTCTCTACTCCGCGCAATCAATCCCGCACGTTCCAACACTTTTAAATGCTTTGACACGGCGGGCATGCTCATCCGAAACGGTTCCGCCAACTGAGTCACCGACGCCTCACCCGAAATCAGCCGCGCCAATATCGCCCGCCGTGTAGGATCCGCCAGCGCCGCAAATGTCGTACTGAGTCGATCCGAAGTCATATTGTATTTAACCTAATGGTTAAATACAATGGAAACGAGTCCCTGTCAAGCATTTCCTTTCCATTCAATTGGAATCGGGATCAGGTAGCACCGACACTCCTGTCGGTGCACTTCAATTCTTCAACAAGTCAGGGTTACGGCGCTAAAATCGCTTCAGCCTCAATTTCCACCAACATCTCCGGCGAAATAAGTTTCGCCACTTGCACCATGCTCGTCGCCGGACGAATCACGCCAAACGCCTCACCGTGCGCGCGGCCCACCTTTTCCCAGTCGCTCATATTCGTCAAATACATTCGCGTGCGCACTACATCCCGCAAACTTGCGCCGGCCTGCGCCAGCGCCGCTTCAATATTGTGAATTATTTGTACCGCCTGCCAGTAAGCATCGCCCACGCCAACGATTTTCCCGTCCGGCCCTGTAGCCGTTGTGCCGGAAACATGAATCACATCCCCAACGCGCACCGCGCGCGAATATCCAACAATAGGTTCCCAAGGCGTTCCGCTCGAATAGTTGGTGCGTCTGTGCATGGCGAATTCCCCCGAGCGCATTTTACTCCATCTACCGTAATTCCCGTTGCACTCTCATCAGCGGCAGTTGCGGCGTGCGCAAACTCCACTCGCGCCATCGTACAGATGCCCGCGATGCCATGCTAAACTCGCAGAATTGCAGGCAAGAATCACGCAGCGCATTTCGTGAAAGATAGGTACAACGCCGCTATGAAGTGTAAAAATATTCTCGAATCCATCGGCAAAACGCCGCTCGTCCGTTTGAACCGCATCACCGCCGGAATTACCGCGGAAGTTTACGCGAAGGTTGACTACCTGAATCCCGGCGGCTCGGTGAAAGATCGCATTGGCGTCACTATGATTGACGATGCCGAAAAGCGCGGCCTACTGAAACCGGGCGGAACAATTATCGAAGGCACTTCTGGAAATACCGGAATGGGTTTGGCGCTCGTCGCCGCCGTACGTGGATACAAAATGGTTTTCACCATCACCGATAAACAATCCAAAGAAAAAGTGGACCTGTTGAAAGCGCTCGGCGCGGAAGTCATTGTTTGTCCGACTGCTGTCGAGCCTGAAGATCCGCGGAGTTATTATTCCGTCGCGAAAAAACTGGCGCGCGAAATCCCCAATTCCTATTATCCGAATCAATACGAAAATCCCATGAATCCCGAAGCGCATTACCTCACAACCGGCCCCGAAATTTGGGACGACACCGAAGGAAAAATCACGCACTTCGTTTGCGGCATGGGAACTGGCGGCACCATCAGCGGAGTTGGCCGCTATTTGAAAGAAAAAAATCCCAACGTAAAAATTATCGGCGCCGATCCCATCGGCTCGCTCTACTACGAATTTTTCAAGACCGGAAAAGTCGGCAAAGCCGCCACATACGTCGTCGAAGGAATCGGCGAAGATATTTTTCCTTCCACCATGGAATTCAAATATCTCGACGACATCGAACAAATTAATGACGAGGAATGTTTCGTCTGGGCCCGCCGGCTCGTAAAACAAGAGGGACTTTTCACCGGCGGTTCCGGAGGCGGCTGTATTTCCGCCGCTTTGAAAGTTGCGAAGCGCTGCAAGAAGGGCGATCTCGTCGTTGCCTTCCTTCCCGATACCGGCATGCGCTATCTCAGCAAAGTTTATAGCGACGAATGGATGAGCGAGCGCGGCTACGCTGATAGCGAAATCGCGTTGCGCGCCGCAGATATCGTCCTCGCCAAACGCAAGAACGGCAAAGAGCGCGAACTGATTATCGCGCGCGCCGATCAAACTGTTTTCCACGCGCTTCACACCATGCAGAAGCAGGATATTTCCCAGCTTCCCGTGTTCGAGGAAAAACTTCCCGTCGGCACAATTTTTGAAGATCAAATTCTGAATCTCGCGCTGCAAGGAAAAGATTTGCGCAAACTTGTGATCCGCGAGGTAATGGGCAAAGCGCTTCCCATCGTTCAGAAAGACGCGCCAGTCGAACGCGTCACTCATTTACTGAGCCACGACACGCCCGCTGTTTTCGTGGACATGGGCGATTCGCATTACGACATCCTCACCAAATACGATTTGATGAGCACCATCGCCGGAATGGCCGAGGCCATGCGCTAGCAAAAATGCCTGGCGAACTTCCAGGCATTCCCGGAGTAATCGCGTTCGTCGGAATAAAGTTCGCTGGATATTTCGCGGCTGGCGTTCTCCTGAAAAAACTTCATCCCGACGTGAAACGAAAACCGTGGCAAATCGCCGCAACGCGAACCGGAATCGGCGTCGTCGCGGGACCTATCCTCACGCTTTGCTTGGCACAGCGACTTATGCTTTGGAACCCAGGTTCCTATGACAGCTACTGGGTTACATACGGCGGTCTGGCCGTCCTCCGATTTCTAATTTGGCTGTTTGTAATTTTATGGGCTGCGAAAGATTCGTCGATGCCACTTGGCAGAAAGCTCACATACTCTTTCGTAGGAATGCTTTGGTCTTGTCTTTTGGATTTGCCCGGCTGGGGGCTCGCTGTGATTTCTCCGGGCAAAATTCCCATTTGTTGACGTTTCCCTGTAAACTGTCTGTCCACAATCACTATGAGAATTGAAGATTTCAACGCGCGTCTTAAGAACGCCATCCTTATCGCCGATGGAGCGATGGGCTCGCTGTTGCACGAATCCGTCGGCCCGCAGCGCTGCTTTGAAGAGCTGAATGTCACTCAGCCCGAAGCAGTTGTTCGCGTGCATCGCGCCTACATTCAAGCTGGCGCGCAAATCATCGAAACAAATACTTTTGGCGCGAATCGTTTGAAGCTGACCGCTACAGGACTTGGGGATCAAGTCTCGCGCATCAATCAGGGCGGCGTGAAAATCGCGCGCGAAGCTCGCGAAGGCGCAAAACATGAAGTGATGATCGCCGGTTCCATCGGCCCGAGCGGCGTTTCGCGTCACATGAACGAAATTTCCTCCGAAGAACTTCGAGCTGCATTTCATGAACAAGCGCAGGCGTTGGAAGAACGCGGCGTGGATTTATTTTTGCTCGAAACTTTTTCCGATATCGACGAACTTTTCATCGCCATCGAATCCATTCGCGGATTTTCCAATTTGCCGATCATCGCGCAAATGACTTTCTCCGAAGAAGGCACGGCCTCGGGCGGCACGCGTCCTGCTGATGCTGCAATTCGATTAGCCGCCGCAAATGTTCAAGTAATCGGCAGCAATTGCACGCTCGGCCCACAATCTCTTTTGCCAATTCTCGAAGAACTTTCGCGTGGCACCGGTGCAATTCCTCGCAGCGCCATGCCCAACGTTGGACTTCCGCGCCGCATGGGCGACCGCACCGTTTATCCGAAATCTTCGCCGGAATATTTTGCGCACTTCGCGCAGGATGCCGCCGCTCTAGGCGTCCGAATTTTGGGCGGATGCTGCGGCACAACGCCGGAACATATTCGCGCAATGGCTGACGCAGTAAAAAAACTTGTTCCCAACGCAGCGCCTCGAGTTGCGTCGGTAAAAAGTAATATTGATGAAGCGCCGCTCAGCATTGCGAAACGCGAACCAGAAAGCGGCATCTGGAAAAAAATCCAGGAAAAGAAATTCGTCGTCTCCGTAGAAATCGATCCCCCCAAAGGAATCGCGCTCGATAGAATTTACGAGCAAGTGGACAACGTGCTTGCCAGCGGAAAAGTTGACGCGATTGATATCAACAGCGGCGCGATGGCTCGGGTTGGCATGGATGCGCTCATGGTTGCCGGTGGCCTCGAAGCGCGCGGCGTCGAAACAATTCCGCATTTGACCACACGCGATTTAAATTTGATTGGCCTGCAAGCTTCGCTGCTCGGCGCATGGACGGTCGGCGGCGTGCGAAATGTTCTTGCCGTCACAGGCGATCCTCCATCCGTCGGCGATTATCCCGAAGTCAGCGGAGTTTTTGAGGTGGATTCAATCGGCCTGGTAAAAGTTCTCGCCAAACTAAATCAGGGCATGGACTGGTCTGGCAAAACTCTTGGCGGCGCCACAAATTTCACAATCGGCGTTGCGCTAAATCCATTGGCTGAAGATCTCGATTACGAAATCGAACGCTTCCACACGAAGGTTGAAGGCGGCGCGCATTTCGCGATGACACAACCTCTTTTCGATCCGCAGCACTGGCACGATTTTCTGAAGCGACTCGGCGGGCCGTGTCCAATTCCAGTTCTGCTCGGTGTTTGGCCGTTGACGAGTTACAAACAGGCTCTGCGCCTGAACAACGAAGTTCCTGGCATTGTGATTCCAGAACCAGTGTTGAAAGAAATGGAAGCCGCCGGAGCGTCCGCGCGCGAACATGGATTCGCACTCGCGAAGAAAATGTTGGCTTGGGCGCGCACCGAACTTGCCGGAGCATATTTAATTGCTCCCTTCAAACGCTACGAAGAGATCCTGGAAATTTTTTAGCACGTCTCAACCCTCGCAGAGACACGCTTCGGGTTTTCCGCGCACGTGTATTCGTGCCTCCTGATTTCCCTAACCCGGTTCTCTAAATCCGCCCTTCGCCGCCAGATTTAGCCGACATCGACCACTCTTCACATAATCGACTTTCAAAATGATGTCGCACCCCACCCCCGGCCTCGTGAGCTAAGTGTGGCTAACAAAGGACTTACGGCGATCTCGATGTAAGTGTGGCTAATACAGGACTTAACGGAAAAGTGGGATCCGTAAAAACACGTTGCACCCCACCCGGCAGTTTTTGCTATGTATTGCAAATACAGGACTTACCGCGATCTGTGGTCGATCGTTATGCAACTAAAGGATTTAACCGAAGATTTTGACCGTGTGGAGCTACCCTTGAGGTTAGCAGCCGTGGGTTGGTGTTTTCAGGAGTAGCTCACCCGCCGTAGGCGGGAACGTGAACCTTTCCTTCCTATCCTCTCCGTATTCTCCCATCTTTTCTCAGCGAACTCTACGCCTCTGCGTTGAAAGCTCTTCCGCATTTTGCATTTTCCGGCATCCAAAAACTGCATTATAATGCAGTTTCCTTAGAAAAAGCCCATTCCGTATGCATTATAATGCAGTTTTTAGTTCTTTTACCCCTTGGCCTTCTGAACCGGCGTTGTAGTGATCACAATCACGCTGACTAGAATCAGCGCGCTTCCTAAAATCGTCCGCAAACCCAAGGCTTCCCCGGCAAAGAAATATCCCAGCACCACTGCCACAACAGGATTCACGTAGGCGTAGGTGCTGACTTTTGTTGGCGATTCGTGATGGAGCAGCCAGACGTATGCGGTGAACGCGATGATCGAGCCGAAGATAATCAGGTAGACCAGAGAGAGCCACGCTTCGCGGGAAACAATTGCTGGATGAAAATTATGGAATTCGCCGAGCGCGGCTGAGGTGATTGCGAGAAAAATTCCGCCGGCTAACATTTGCGTGGCGGAGCTCATTACTTTGGACGTGGGCAGCGGAAGTTTCCGCATTAGCGCTGAGGCGATGGACCAACCGATTGACGCGATGATTAGCGCGATTGCGCCGGGCATATCAATCGGAGCGCCACCGAGGTTCAACGTGCGGCTCATGAGAACGCCTACTCCGGCGAGTCCGATTAATAAAGATGCAGCGAGGCGCACGGTAAGTTTCTGCGTTTTGAGAAAAACGATTTCGGAAATCGTCATAAACGCCGGAATTATGGCGACTACGACGGCGGCCATGCCTGAAGGAACATGCTGCTCGGCCCAGAATAACAGACCGTAATCGACGACGAAGATTAGAACGGCGATAAGCGAAATTGATTTCCATTGGCGCGCCGTGGGTGAACTTTCGCCGCGCGCGGCTGACCAAAGGTAAAGGACTAGACCCGCAATCGAGAAACGGATTGCGGCGAGAAGGAATGGCGGAACTTCATGGACGCCGATGCGAATTGCGAGGAATGTTGAGCCCCACACGAAATAAATAATCGCGAAAGCTGAAACTGTTTTCCAAGTCGGGCGATGAGTGGCGGAGTCCATGGGAGATTGGTATGGACAATCTACCAAGTTATTCGTGGCACTGACAGTTCACTTGCGCGTGTAAAGCCACACCCAATAGATAAGCGGAAATTGGAAAGGCAAGCGGAACCATTGCGCCCAACTTTTTCCGAACACGCCGGAAAACGGCAGATGCGCTGCGGCCATATAAATATTTGCGGGGAAAACTGCGATTAGTAAAAGGACTAGTCCCCATGCGGCGGCGCGGCGCGTGACGGGAAATAAAAGTCAGAGGCCGCCGGCGATTTCTGCGATGCCGCTGATGATTACGATTAGCGCTGGCGAGGGCAATATCGGCGGAACAATGCGGGCATAAATTTCTGGGACAACAAAATGCATTGCGCCGGCGACGACGAAGAAAATCGAAAGGATTAGTCGAGCAGCAATTGAGTGGGGTTCATTTTGGCGAGGCGTCGACAATGATATCAGCGCGAAACTCGGCGGGCGGAAGTTTCGTTCGCGCCAAGATGCTGGCACATGCCCGCCGAAAGACGCAATTCAAATTCAGTTCCAGATGTGAGTGGTTAGTGCAGTCCGCCGAGGAGGTAGACGATCAGCACGATGAGAAGAACTGTGCCGACGACTCCGAGGCCGCCGCCTCTGCCCCATCGGGAATATCCGTAGTAGCCGCCTCCTCCGCCAAACAAGAGGATGAGAACGATAATGAGCAGTAGCATTTAATTTCTCCTTTTCAATCGCCAACCATGTCGCGGATTTTGGATGCAGGCAGACCGCTCTTCGACTCCGCTCAGGATAAATAGAGTCGCCCCTGCGCGATTTACAACCTGTTTATAGCGCGGGCGGCGTGGGGAAGATGTTCAAGTCTGCACACAGATCGTGGAAGGTTGCGGGGGGCTTCGTTTCGTCTGGTTGGTGATAGAATCCGGCCACTTTTGAATTTCGCGAGCAGTGTTGCGAGAGCAGAAGGACAGCACAAAAGCGGGTCGGCAAACAAATGGGCCACGACGTTTTCATCAGCTATTCCTCGAAAGATAAAACCACTGGCGACGCGGTGTGCGCAACGCTGGAATCGGAAGGCATTCGTTGCTGGATTGCGCCTCGCGATGTGACACCCAGCATGGAGTGGAGCGAATGCATTATTGACGCCATTCAAGAATGCCGGATTATGGTTTTGGTTTTTACGACCAGCTCGAATGAATCGCCGCAAATTCACAGGGAGATCGAACGCGCGGTGAATCACGGGGTAGCGGTGCTGCCATTCCGCACCGAAGATATTTTACCGGACAAAGCGTTGGAATATTTTATTGGCGACGTGCACTGGCTGGACGCGTTGACGGTGCCGCTGGAAGCGCATCTGAAAAACTTGGCGGAAACGGTGAAGATGTTGCTGGCAAAGATGCCGCCGGTGAAACCGATGGCGGGATCGACGTTTGCGACGCACGCCGAAGTTCAAACGGCCGATCCGAGTTTGAATCGAGCAGCTGCGAAATATTCGCGGAGTGAGTCTGCTAGTGCGGCGGCCGTGAATCCGATTCGCGCGGAAATTCCTGAGCAGGGCGTCACGGCGCCACCCGCGCGCACGAAATTGTTGGGCGTGATCGTGGCCGGGCTGGTGATCATTATTGTAGGGATGTATTTTGTGTTGAGAAATTCCGGATCGGGCAAAGCACCGGTTGCGAGCGGTGCTGGAACGGTTGTTCCTCCGCCGATTGCGACACCTTTACAGAATTCCACACCTTCGCAAAGTTCCACACCGCCGTTGGCTGCGCCGCCCAACCCGGATAACACCGTCGGCGCAAATTATGACTGGGCAAGCCAAACTCGGAGTTGGGTGGAAATAGGGACACAAGCCGGAAGTCGTGACGCGGAGTACGAACTGGGACAACGATATTATACCGGGCACGATGGTGGAAGCATGGATAACGATCAGGCGCTGCGGTGGTTCCGTGCGGCAGCGGATCATGGCCTTGCAAAAGCGCAGAACATGTTAGGCGATATATATTCATCCGGCCACGGCGCTCCGCGTAATTATGCACAAGCGCTTAGTTGGTACCGCAAAGCAGCTGACCAAGAAATGCCGGAAGCACAGACGAGCTTGGGGTTTATGTACGACAACGGCGAGGGCGTCGCGAAAAATAGCGAGCAGGCGGACGCATGGTTCCGCAAAGCAGCGGAGCAAGGATTCGCGCCGGGGCAATACGATCTTGCGCTGGCGTATGAAGCAGGAAAAGGCGTGCCGCAGAATTATCAGGAAGCGAGCGAGTGGTATCGCAAGGCGGCCGAGCAAGAAAATGTGGACGCGTGCACGAACTTAGGATTTCTGTACGAAAACGGGAAAGGCGTGGCCACGGATTATGAACAGGCAATGATGTGGTTCAGAAAAGCGGCGAATCACGGCAACGCTGTGGCGCAATTCAACATCGGGGAAATGTATGAAGACGGGCTGGGAGTCTCGCGGGATATTTCGCAAGCGCGCGCGTGGTATCAGAAATCGGCGGATCAAGGATATGCAAGCTCGGTGAAACAATTAGCGTCGCTGAAGGGGAAATAGTAGAGCAGCCATGGCACACGACGTATTTATTTGTCATTCCGCGAAAGATAAAACGACGGCCGCTGCGGTGTGCGCGATGCTGGAATCAAATGGCGTGCGATGCTGGATTGCTCCGCGAGATGTGACGCCGGGAATGGAATGGAGCGAGTGCATCATTGACGCGATTGAAGAATGCCGCGTGATGGTGCTGGTTTTCACGACAAACGCGAATGAGTCGTCGCAAATTCGCCGGGAAATCGAACGGGCAGTAAACCGCGGCGTAGCAATTCTTCCGATACGAATCGAAGACATTCTTCCCGCGCGGGCACTGGAATATTTTATTGGAAATGTTCACTGGCTGGACGCGCTGACTCCTCCGCTGGAATCGCATATTCAAAATTTGGCCGGGACGGTGAAGATTTTGCTGGGTAGATTGCCGCAGCATGCGCCAATTCCAAATCCGACGCTGATTCCGTCCATTGTAGACGCGCCTGCGGCACCGGGAATTGAATGGACTGCGCCTGCGCACCGGCCGGTAAATGAACCCAGGGCGCGGGAAATTTTCCCGGAGCGAGTTGATCGTCGGATTGAGACGCCGCAAGTAATTCCCGCGCCACCGAAAATTGAATGGAGCGAACCTGCGCATCCGCCCGTAGCTGAACCGACACCGCCGGAAATTTTCCGAGAGCCTGTCGCTCGTCCGATTGAGGCGTCACAAACGCCCCCTCCAGTTCAGCCGCCCGTATCGGTGCCTTTCTCCTCAGCGCAAGCGGTTCGACAACAAACGTGGGAGGTTCGCGCGAGTACCGATGCGGGGCCGGCGTCAAAGGCGCCGACAGTTCCGATTGAAACTGTCGCGGCTGAAAAGGTGAAACGTCCGACTGCAGTGACAGTGATAGCACTGCTGCATTTTCTATTCGCTGTGTTGATGGTGCTGGAATATTCGGCCGAGAGCATCCGCGCACGCGAAGAACATGGCATGTGGCTTATGCTACTCGCACCTGTCGCCGGCATAGCGGGCTATGGCTTGCTCAAGCTGGAGAAATGGGGGCGCTTTCTC
>Ga0193726_1002276_pt1 | contig 13314 bp, 10 predicted proteins | sample H2c1metaG_FD_144928 | JGI IMG/M metagenome (GOLD analysis project Ga0193726, IMG submission 144928) | Soil microbial communities from a riparian zone of the East river system, Colorado, United States - H2c1 | ecosystem: Environmental > Terrestrial > Soil > Riparian zone | place: USA: East River... | reverse complement strand
GCCAAGCACGACTTTCACGGCTTCCGATCCGGCCTGCGAGACCGCCAGGCGGCGCGGCAGGAGGCCCGGGAACAGCAGGCCCTGGGCGAGACGGAAGCCCGCGCCGCCCGCGATCACAATCGCCGGCAGCTCGAGCGCGCCGTGCGGCGCGACGAAGCTCCAGAGCGGAATGCTCATGCCCGAGAGCGCGCACGCCATGCCGATGACGCCGAGGAGCAGGCCATTGAACGCGATCATGTAGAGCGTGCCAATCCCCGCCGTGATGCCGGCGGCGAACGTCGTCAAGGCGACGCTCATGTTGTTGGTCATGATCTGGCTCGAGGCGATCGGCTTGATCGCGACGATCGAATGCGTCCACATCTCGTGGCGATCGATCGTGTCCACCATCGCCGGTCCGAGGACCTTCGTCTTGAAATCCGGATCGCGGTACGTGAGCGCCGCGCCGGCCGCGGCCGCGCCGATGAAGATCAGCAGCGACACGAGACAGGGGATCAGCGTTTCTCTGAACGCGCGCGGGTACGTCACGGCGAAGAACTGCACCACGGCGGCGGGATTCTTCCGGTCGGTCGAGGAATAGATGGTATGGTGAGCGCGGGCGAGCAGCCGGTGTACGTAGTCCGCGTACTGCAGCGACCCCGGATCCTGACGGAGCGCGGCCAGGTCGGCGCTGATCTGCCGGTAGAGCAGTCCGAGCTCCTGTAGATCGTGACGCGTGAGGGACTTCAATCCTCCGCGCGACGTCTCGTCGAGCAGGTGCTCGAGCCGCTTCCAGTACGGGCGGCGCAGATCCAGCCAGCGAGTGGAGATCACGGTGCAGTCCGATGAACGGCTGACAATCGACACGCCCGAGCAGGTGCCGCTCGAGCTGCCGCTCGCGGGAATCGGCAGCCGATTCCTCGCCGTCGCCGTGGACACTGTACTGCAGGCGGCCCTCTACCTGACGGGCTTTCTCGCGATCATGTTCGTCACCCGCGTCGGCGCCGGCCTGCCTGCGCTGCTGGGGATCATCGCGCTCGCCGGCCCCGCGCTGTTTCTCCTCTTCGCGTTCTGCGTCTACTGGGGATACTTCGCGTTCTTCGAAACCGTGTGGAGCGGGCGCACGCCCGGAAAGCGGGTCGCCAACATCCGCGTCATCAAGGAATCCGGCCACCCGATCAACGTGTACGAGGCCATCGGACGCAATGTCCTGCGCGCGATCGACTTCCTGCCGTTCCTGTACGGCGTGGGCGTCGTCGTCATGATGCTGAACCGGCACAGCCGGCGGATTGGCGACTTCGTGGCCGGCACCGTCGTCGTGTACGACACGCCGACCGATCAACTCGCGCCGAACTGGGGCGGCGACGCCGATGGCGCGAGGCCGAGCGTGCCGATGACCGGCATCACCGCCGAGGAACTGCAGCTGATCGAGGCGTACCTGCAGCGGCGGGTCGATCTGGATTCGTGGGTGGCCCATCAGATGGGAGAGAAGATCGCGCGGCGCATTACCGAAAAGACCGGCGTGAAGCCTGAGGCGAACCAGTCGGTCGACGAGTTCCTCGAGCGCATCGCGCGAAGCGTGCGCGACGGCGCGCGATTCCGCTGACCTGCGCCGCTTTGCTCTTCATTGACATCGCTACTGCCGAGGCAGACAATCGAAGGAATGCTTCGGTGGAGCCGCGGGCTCGCGTCCCTGGTTGTCGTTTTCGGTGTGCTCGCCTCGTCGTGGGCCACCTGCACGGCCGGAACGATGATGCCGGACACCGTGAAGATGGCCTGCTGCAAAGCGGGTCACCACACATGCGGCCGGATGGGCGCCGCGGCCGACTGCTGCAAGAAGGTCGAAAACGAGCAGGGGCGGTGGACCACGCTGAAGACCGAGCCGGTCAAGCCGCCGGTCCTCGTCGCACTGACGGTCGCGCCATCGTTGCACGCCGCGCTGCCGCCCACGCTGCTGCATGCATCGCCCTTCGCGAACGTCTCTCCGCCTCCATCTCGCGGCGTCCCCCTCTACATCTTCAACGCCGTTCTGCTGATCTGAACCCCGCTTCGGTCTCTTCCACCTGCGAGCGACGGGTGTCGTGTGCCCGAGGTCGTTCGCATTGCAGACCGGTGTGCCGAGGGCACATCAATCGGGGGCAGTCATGAAACGAATGATCGCGTGCGCGAGCGTGCTGTTCGCGCTCGGCGTCGGACGCGTGGTGCTGGCGGGCCAGGCCGCGACCGGCGCCGACGCACAACCGCTGACGCTGCAGGCGGCGCTCGATCGAGCGCTCGCCGGGAATCTCGATGTTGCCGCGCTCGCCGCGCAGACGCAGGTGGCACGCCAGCGTCCATCGCGCGAGCGGGGACTCGCGCCGCCGATGCTGGAAGGCGAGATCTGGCAATGGCCGATCAACTCTGCCAATCCGGCGAACACGAACATGTACATGTTCATGGTCGGACAGGATCTGCCCGGACGCGGCAAGCGTGAGCTTCGCGCAGCCGTTGCGGAAAAGGACGTCGCGCTCGCGGAGACCGACGTCGCGATCCGCCGGCGCCAGATCGTGAACGAGGTCAAGCAGGCGTACGCGATGTTGTTCATCGCGCGGAAGGCGGCCGATGTCCATCTGGCGAACATCGAGTTGCTGCGGCAGATCGCCGACGTGTCGCAGGCCAAGTACGCGACCGGCCGCATCTCGCAGGGCGACGTGCTGAAGCCCGTGACGGAACTCTCGAAGCTGCGTGGCGATCTGCTGATGTTCGAGGAACAGGCCGGGATCGCCGCCGCGCGGCTCAACCTCCTCATGGCCCGCGCGCCGGAGACGCCAATTGGGCCGCTCGCCGATCCGGGCGGGCAGACGCGGCTGGCGGAGTCTGCCGATCTCCAGCGCCTCGCGCTCGAACATCAACCGGAGCTCCAGCGCGCGCGTCTCGAGATCGAGCGCGCCGAAGGGGAGCTGGCCGCCGCCAGGCAGGAGTACAAGCCGGACTTCACCGTGCAGGCCGGCTACATGCTCCTGCCGCACGAGACCGACGGCTGGCTCGCGCGGGTCGGCGTCACCTGGCCGAAGGCGCCGTGGTCGCGCGGGACGATCGGCGCCCACGTCGCGGAGCAGATCGCCGCGGCCGATGCGGCGCGGGCGCGGGAGCGCGCGATGCAGAGCGCTGTCCGGCTCGCGGTCCACGAAGCGTATCTCCGCGCGAAGTCGGCGCAGGACCGCGCCGAACTGTTGCGTACGACGCTGCTGCCGCAGGCGCAGCAGACGCTGGAGGTGCTGCGCCTCGCCTATCAGTCCGACAGGGTCGATTTTCAGACCGTCATCGATTCCCAGCGGAGCCTGCTCGACGCGCAGCTCGCGCACGTCCGCGCGCTGAGCGATTTCGAACAGGCCGCCGCCGATCTCGAGCGTGCGCTGGGTACGGAGCTGAAGGCTGAAGGGGGGCTGCAATGAAGCGCGCGGCCGCCATCATGTCTGCGGTCGGCGCACTGCTGCTGATCGCCGGCGCCGGTTTCTATCTGTTTCGCGCACGCACGCGCGTCCCGTCCCCTCCGGCGGCGGACACGACGCCGGCGGCTGCGCCGGGTGGAACACCGAGAGGGGACGTGCGGATCGATCCGCGCCGCCAGCAGCTGATCGGCGTCAGGACCGTCGCCGTCGTGCGGCAGACGGTTGACCAGACCGTGCGCGCGGCGGGCGTCGTCCGCTACGACGAGACGAAGTACGCCGACGTGAACGTGAAAGTCGAGGGGTGGATCAAGGATCTCTCCGTCGACTACACGGGACAGCCGATCGAGCGGGGCCAGCTGCTCTTCACGCTCTACAGCCCCGATCTGATCAACGCGCAGAACGAGTACGTGCTGGCGCTGAAGACGCGCGAACAGCTGCAGCAGTCGACGATCGCCGACGTGCGCGAACGCGCTGACGCACTCGTCGCGTCCGCGCGCCAGCGCCTCGTCGCCTGGGATCTGCCCGCCGGGGACATGCGGCAGCTGGACGACACGCGTCATGCGTCCGATGCCGTCGCCGTCCGTGCGCCGGTTCGCGGCGTGGTGATCGAGAAGGCGGCGATCAAGGGGCTCCACGTCATGCCGGGTCAGAGCCTCTACAAGATCGCCGACCTCTCGATCGTGTGGGTGGAAGCGGACGTGTACGAGCACGAGCTCGCGGCGGTCCGCGTGGGTGATGCGGCGACCGTGACGCTCGACGCGTACCCCGGAGATCGATTCACCGGACGGATCACGTATATCTATCCGTTTCTCGACGAAAAGGCCCGCACGAACAAGGTCCGCGTCGCGCTCGCGAACCGGGTCGGCCGTCTCAAGCCCGGCATGTTTGCGAACGTGGACCTGACGTCCCGCGGCCGCTCGGGACTGCTCGTGCCGACCGATGCCGTGCTCGACTCGGGGACCGAGCAGGTGGTGTTCGTCGCGCAGGGTGAAGGGCTGTTTCAGCCTCGGCCCGTCAAGATCGGCCGGCGGCTCAATCGCGACTCCGTCGAAGTGCTGGACGGACTGAAAGAAGGCGAGCGCGTGGTCAGCGGCGCGACCTTCTTTCTCGATTCCGAGAGTCAGCTTCGCGCGTCGCTCTCCGGCTACGACGCGTCGTCGCCGCTCGAGGAGGACGCCGCGGCGTCGGCGACCCGGATCGTCTTCCGCACGGATCCCGATCCGGCGAGAGTGGGCGACGACCAGTTCGAGGCGGTCGTGACCGACGCCGCCGGAAAAGCCGTCGAGGACGCGGACGTGAGTGTCGCGTTTCTGATGCCCGGGATGCCGTCCATGAACATGCCGGCCATGCAGAGTCAGGCGGCGTTGACGCCCGCGGGCGGCGGCGTGTATCGCGGGCACGGACAACTCGTGATGGCCGGCCGGTGGGAGACGACGATCACCGTCACGCGCCGCGGCCAGCGGATCGGCGCGAAGCAGCTCGCGGTGGTGGCGAAATGATCGACCGAATCATCGATTGGTGCGCCGCGAATCGCTTCCTGGTGTTCATCGCCACGCTGCTGGTCACGTTGTGGGGCGTCTGGGCAATGACCCGAACGCCGCTCGACGCGGTGCCCGACATCTCGGACACGCAAGTGATCGTGTCAACTGAATGGACGGGCCGCAGCCCGGATCTCATCGAAGATCAGGTGACGTATCCGATCGTCAGCGCGCTGATGTCGAGCCCCAGGGTGAAGGCGGTCCGGGGCTTCACGGACTTCGGGATCTCGTACGTCTACGTGGTCTTTCAGGACGGTACGGACATCTACTGGGCGCGCAGCCGTGTCGTCGAGTACCTGCAGGGGATTCGCGAGCATCTGCCGGAGGGCGCGAATCCGGTGATCGGTCCAGACGCAACCGGCGTCGGCTGGGTCTTCGAGTACGCGCTCGTCGACCAGAGCGGAAAGTACAGCCTGACGGACCTGCGCGGGTTCCAGGACTGGCACCTGCGGTACGCGCTGGCGTCGGTGCCGGGCGTCGCGGAAGTCGCGAGCATCGGCGGGTTCGTCAAGGAATATCAGGTCAACGTCGACCCGAACAAGCTGGCGTCGTTCGGCGTCGGCGTCAAGGACGTGATCCAGGCGATCAAGATGAGCAACAACGACGTGGAGGGGCGTCTGTTGGAGTTCTCCGGCCGGGAGTACATGGTCCGCGGCCGCGGATACCTCACATCGATCGCCGACATCGAAAGCGTGTCGCTCGGCGCCGGCGCCGGCGGCACGCCGATCCACGTCCGCGACGTGGCGACCGTGCGGCTCGGCCCAGACCTCCGCCGCGGCGCCGCCGAACTGGACGGCAAAGGCGAGGCGGTCGGCGGCATCATCGTCATGCGCGTGGGCGAGAACGCGTTGAGCGTCATCGAAGGCGTCAAGGCGCGCCTCCAGGAAATCCAACGCTCGATGCCGCCGGGCATCACGATCGTGCCGACGTACGACCGCTCGTGGCTGATCCGGGAATCCATCGGCACCCTTCGCCGGACGCTGATCGAGGAGGCGATCGTCGTCTCGCTCGTGATCATCGCGTTTCTCTTTCATTTCCGGTCCGCCGTGATCCCCATCGTCGCACTGCCGATCGCCCTGGTCGCCTCGTTCATCCCGATCTACTACCTCGGCGTCACCTCCAACATCATGTCGCTCGGCGGCTTCGCGCTCGCGATCGGCGTGATGGTCGATGCCGCGATCGTGATGGTCGAGAACGCGTACCGCCACGTCTCGGACGGCGTGCCGTACGAGGAGCAGCCGCTCGCGATCATCCGCGCCGCCAAGATTGTCGCGCGGCCGATCTTCTTTTCGCTGGCGATCATCGTCACCTCGTTCGCGCCCGTGTTTCTGCTCGAAGGCCAGGAGGGGCGGATGTTCCGGCCGCTGGCGCTGACGAAGACGCTCGCGATGGTCGGCGCGTCCATTCTGTCGATCACGCTGGTCCCGGTGCTGATGACGATCTTCATCCGGGGCCATCACCTCAGGTCGGAGTCGAATAACCCGTTCGCGCGCGTCTCGTGGCGGATCTACGAACCGGTGATCCGGTTCGCCCTGCGGTGGAAATGGCCCGCGCTCGTCCTGAACGCCGCCGTGATTCCGCTGACGATCCCGCTGCTGCTCTCGATCGGCGGCGAGTTCATGCCGCCGCTCTACGAAGGCTCGCAGCTCTACATGCCCACGTCCTCGCCAGGCCTCTCCCTGACGGAATCGACGAGGCTGCTGCAGGTGCAGGACAAGATCCTCAGGACGTTCCCCGAAGTCGAGACCGTCTTCGGCACGGTCGGGCGCGCGACGACGGCGACGGACAACACGCCGATGGGAATGGTGAACACCACGATCACCTTGAAGCCGCGCGAGCAGTGGCGGGCCGGGATGACGATCGACAGGCTCCAGTCGGAGATGGACGCGCAGTTGCAGTTCCCCGGGTTCCCGAACGTGTGGACGCAGCCGATCCGCAACCGGCTGGATATGCAGCTGACCGGCATCAAGACGCCCGTCGGCATCAAGATCCTCGGATCCGACCTGAACGAGATCCAGCGGCTGGGCGGAGAAATCGAGCGCGCCCTCCAGCGTGTCCCCGGCACGCGAAGCGTGTATGCAGAGCGCGCGGCGCAGGGTTACTTCACCGACATCCACATCGATCGCGACGCGATCGCCAGGCACGGACTCCTGATCGGCGACGTCGAGGACGTGATCGAGTCCGCCATCGGCGGACAGAGCATCACGCGCACGATCGAGGGGCGGGAGCGTTATCCCGTGAACGTCCGGTACGAACAGGGCTTCCGCGACACGCTGCCGGATCTGCAGCGCGTGCTCGTCAAGACGCCGTCAGGCGCGCAGATTCCGCTCGCGCAGCTGGCGCGGATCGCGCTGGCGACGGGGCCGGCCATGATCCGCGACGAGAACGGACGGCTGGCCGGCTACGTATTCGTCGACACCTCGACGACGGACGTGGGCGGGTACGTCGATCGCGCGAAGCAGGCAATCGCGGAACATTTGCAGCTGCCGCCCGGATACACGCTGCTCTGGACCGGGCAGTACGAGTTCCAGGTGCGGGCGCGCGAGCGGTTCGCGATCCTGATTCCGCTCGTGTTCTTCATCATCTTCGTGCTGCTATACCTGACGTTTCACTCCATGTCCGAGGCCGCGATCGTCATGTTGTCCGTCGTCTATGCGATGACGGGCGGCGTCGTGCTGCAGTGGGTGCTCGGGTACAACTTTTCCGTCGCCGTGTGGGTCGGCTACATCGCGCTGTACGGCGTCGCGGTGCAGACCGGCGTCGTGATGGTCACGTACCTGCGCGAGGCGCTCGACAAGCGTCTGCGCCAGGGCGGGCCGATCACGGAGGAGGACATCCGTCAGGTGACGATCGACGGATCTGTGCTGCGGCTCCGCCCGAAACTGATGACGGTGTCCGTGGTCATCGCGGGCCTGATGCCGATTCTGTGGAGCACGGGTGTCGGCTCGGACGTCATGAAGCCGATTGCGGCGCCGATCGTGGGCGGCATGGTGACGTCCACGATCCACGTGCTCATCATTACCCCCGTCATCTTCTACATCATGAAGACATACTCGCTGCGGCGAGGCACGCTCCGCTAGTTAGAGCCGCTCGATCTCGTGGACGCGGCTGATGTCGACCGAGACGCGCGATCGCGCGTCCGTGTGGAGGTACATCGACTGGAACCGCGCGTTCCAGACGATCTCGTCCGCCCGGTACGACGACCGCGCGTGGACGGTCTGTTCCACGGCCTCGTCGATCCCCGACAGCAGCACCAGGATCTCGGCCTCGGCTCGCACGAGCTCGTCGACTGTCCGTCCCGCGAGCGGACTCGCGCCGTCGATCGGGTGGACGATCGTCCACGAGAGCGGAAAGAACGTCACCTTGTTCCGCTCGAGCGGCAGCAGCGAGTAGCGCCGCACGACGCCGCCGCGGCCGTCCGGCTCGACGGCGCTGAACAGCACCTGCGCGCCGAGCTCGATGATCTCGTTCCGCCGCCGATTCACGATCCGGAACATCAGCGCCTGGCCGTCGTTGTACGGCGCGACGACGGCGTGGCGGCTGAAGAGGAGGGCGGCGGTCGGGCGCGTGAACCGCGCGAAGAGCAGGCCGGTGGCGAGCGCCTGATACATCAGGCCGACCAGCGCCTCGATCGTGACCACCACGTTCGCCGGCAGGCCGTTCGGCGCAATCTGTCCGTACCCGATCGTCGCGAACGTCTCGACGCTGAAGAAGAACGCCTGGCCGAAGCGTCCGCCGAGCATGCCGGCGCCTGTGCCGACGAGCGCGTCAGGGCCGCACGCCAGATACGCGGCGGCAAAGATCAGATTCAAGCCGATGTAGGCGACGGTCACCGCGGCGAGAAACCCCTGCCACGAAATGGTCAGCAGCAAGTGGTACGGCGCGAACATGTCGAGGAACCGCAGGCCGGTTCGCACGACATTGAATGACCCGTCACGATTGAGCAGCCGCTGGCGGCTTTCGCGGCTGACGACGGAGCCGAAGCCGAGGTCGCGATCGCGCGCCTCCTCTTCCGGCGAACGACGTGGGGCGAGCGGGCTGGGTTCGAAGGACTGCGCCACGGGCTCTGATCTTAAGGCTTCTTCGTGTATCGCATCAGGCGCTTGAGGTTCAGCTCGGCGCCGTAGATATGCCCCGCGGCGTCCACCGCGACCCCTTCGGCGGCGCTCGTGCCGGTGGTGATTTCGGCGTTGTCGGGGATGAGGTACTTCACCGATCCGTCTTTCGCGCTGCCGATCCGGATGCCGCGCTTCCAGCCCTCGTGGTTGCGCGCGACCGAATCCGAGTCGGCGACGTAGATCGTATCGTCCTTGTCGATGAAGATGCCGCTCGGGCGGCCGAACTGCTGCCATTCCAACAGGAACGTCCCGTTCTGATCGAAGACCTGCATCCGGTTGTTGGCGCGGTCGCCGACGAACAGCCGGCCCCTGGAATCCATCGCGAGCGCGTGTGGCTGATCGAACTCGCCCGGCCCCGAGCCTTTCTTGCCCCACTCCTTGATCAACGTGCCGTGCCGATCGAACTTGAGGATCCGATCGTTGCCCGCGCCGTGGCCTTCGGAAACGAAGATGGCGCCGTCAGGCGCGACGAGCACGTCGTTGGGCTGATAGAAGAAGTCGGGCGCCGCCGCGCCGCCCGGTTTGCCGAGCGTGAGCAGGACCTTGCCGTCCGCGCTGAATTCGATCACCTGGTGGCCCTTGGTTGCCCCGGGCGGCGGACCGACGGGTCTGATCGGCGCCGGTGCGGCAGGGCCGTCGCCCGGACCGAGCCGCCCGCCACCGGTTGCGCGCGGCGCGTTGTCGAGTCCGTCGGTCACCCAGACGTGATCGTCACGATCGACGAAGATGCCGTGCGGCACCATCAGCAGGCCCGCGCCGAAGCTTTTGACGAGCGTCCCGCTCGCGTCGAACTTCAGCACCGTGTCCACGCCGGGATGATTCACGCAGCTGTTCTCGCCGCACCGCTCGACGACCCAGATCGATGTGCCGTCCCGGTCGACGTCCACGCCGGTCGTGGATCCCCACGTCCGCCCCGCGGGCATCTTCGCCCAGCCCTCGACAGCCTGATACGGATTCGGCAGATCGTTGGTCGGCGCCATCGCGACTTGCCCGGACGTGCGTGCGCCAGACAACGCGATCATCGCGAGGCCGGTCACGGCGAGCGCGAGCGTCAACGGGCGAGTGTGCCGCATCCTTACTTGACCATCGGCAGGTGCAGCGTCAGCGGCGTGAACACGCCCTGAACGTCGGTGATCTGATGCGGGATGCCCGCCGGAATCAGGAGGAAGTCGCCCTTCGTCATCTTCTGCGGCGTGCCGCCTTCGATGCCGGTGCCGATCTTGTCGTCCGCGCGCTGCACGGGCGCGACGATCGTGCCGCCGGTGATGAGGGTCGCGCCGCCTTCGAGGACGTAGAAGAGCTCCGCTTCCTTGTCATGAATCGCGGCGACCTGCTTCACGGGATTGCGATGCTCGATGTACAGCGTGTACGGCCCGATCTTGAAAATCGTCGTCAGCGCGTTGGCGGCCGTGCCCTGTTTCGCGGCGGCGGCGGCCACGGCGGCGGCCGCGTCGGACGCCGACATGAAGACGGCCTTGGTCGGATCCGCCGGCTTCGGCTGCTCGGCTGGCGTCTGCGCCAGGACGCACGGCGCGGTGACAATCATCGACATGACGGCCGCGATCGCGCCGCGGCGCGCTCGGCCCATGAAACTGGCTGGCATCTCGGCCTCCTGCTGGTGTGTGCGGACGGTCCGCGTTCGAACTTGAAGGTTATACCCGATCACGACTTCGCGTATTATTCCCGGCATGCGCCCGCATGTTGCGTACTCCGGCATCGCCATCCTCGCATCCGCGTCGGTGCTGGCGCTGACGCCGCTCGGTCGCGCGGCCCCATCCAATCGCCAGGCGGACGTGATCCAGACGACCAAGGGTGAGCTGCGGCTGACGCCCCTGTATCACGGCAGCGTGATGCTCGAGTTCGGCGGCCGCGTGATTCACGTCGATCCGTGGAGCCAGGGCGACTACACCGGCATTCCGCCCGCCGATCTGATCGTCGTGACGCATACCCACGCGGATCATCTGGACCGTCCGATGATCGACAAGCTGCACAAACCGAACACGATCATCGTGTCGCCGCCCGCCGGCATCGACACGCTGAATTGCGCGCCGGCGTGCGGCATCGCCGAGCCGATCGCCGACACCGAGAAAAAAGAGGTGATGGGGATCGGCTTCGAGGGCGTACCGATGTACAACCTCGTGTTCGGTCCGGCGCCCGGCCAGCCGTTTCACCACAAGGGCATCGGCAGCGGCTACATCCTGACATTTGGTGACACTCGCGTGTATTTCTCAGGTGACACTGAGTGCACAGCCGAGGTGAAGGCGCTGAAGAACATCGACGTCGCGTTCGTCGCGATGAATCCGCCGCGGACGATGTCGACGATCGACGCCGCGGCGTGCGTGAAAGTGTTCAAGCCGAAGATCGTCTACCCGTATCACTACCGCGGTTCCAACACCCAGGAATTCGCCGACGCGCTCAAAGGCACGCCCGGCATCGAAGTGCGCCTCCGGAAACTCGAAGGAGAATCGTAGGAGCCTATGACACGAACCACGAGCACGTATCTGTTCGCCACCTCGGCTGCGCTCGTCGCGGTTGCGACGCTGGCCATGCCGCGCCACACGCATGCGCAGGCGCCCGCGACGACCTACAAGCAGGTCGAGAACTGGGCGCAGCTGCCGGCGGGCACGACCGAGTGGGGCGAAGTCGCCGGCACGGACGTGGACGCGAAGGGCAACGTGTACGCCTTCCTGCGTGATCCGACGCCGCGCGTGCTCGTGTTCGACGACCACGGCAAGTACGTCAAGACGTTCGGCGACGGCGCGTTCACGTCGCCGCACAACCTGCGCGTCCTGCGCGACGGCAACGTCTGGCTCGCCGACCGCCGGATGCAGCAGGTCTTCAAGTACGACGTGGCCGGCAAGCTGCTGTGGTCGCTCGGGAAGAAGGACGTCATCGGCGACGGCGAATCGAAGGACGCATTCCACAACGTCGCGGACGTCGTGCTCGCGCCGAACGGCGACATCTTCGTCGCCGACGGCGAAGGCGGCAACAACCGGATCGTGAAGTTCTCTGGTGACGGCACCTTCATCAAGTACTGGGGCAGCAAGGGCGCGGGGCAGGGGCAGTTCGACACGCCGCACTGCATCTCGATGGACGGCAAGGGCCACATCTGGGTCTGCGACCGCAACAACAAGCGCATCCAGGTCTTCGATCAGGACGGTACGTTCCTGTCGGAGATGAAACAGTTCGGCGCGCCAGTGTCGATCGGATTCTCGAAGGACGACCGCGCGTTCGTCGCGGTGTCGCCGGGCAACCAGGTCGCGATCGGCACGCTCGACGGCAAGATCCTCGAGACGATCGAGGGCTTCAACAATCCCCACGGGATCGCCGTCGACGCGACCGGCAACACGTTCTACGTGGCCGAGACGATGGGGAAGAACCTGCTGAAGTTCGTGAAGAAGTAAGCATCGAGGCTGAACATGCGGACCCTCTTCGCTGTCTTGTTGCTGGCCCTCGCAGCCGGAGCCGCGGCGCGAGCGGTGCCCGCGGACGACTATCCGCAGTGGGCCTACGGCTTCGCCGCGCCAGGCGATCCCGCCACCATCTCGTCGCCCTTCGCCGCCGTTGTCGCCGCGGACAGCGGAAGTCTGCGATCGGCGCCGGGCAGCCCCCTCAAGCTGACGCTCGCGCAGATCCACGACGGGTTCGCGCCCGCGGACTGGTACGCGGACGAACATCCGTCGATGCCGGAGATCGTCGCGCACGGCAAGAAGCCCAACATCCGCGCGTGTTCGCTCTGCCACTATCCGAACGGCAAGGGCCGTCCGGAGAATTCGGCGGTGTCCGGCCTGCCGTACGCGTACTTCCTGCAGACGATGGCCGACTTCAAGAGCGGCGTGAGGAAGAGCGCGGATCCGAGAAAGACCAACACGAAGTCGATGGCGTCGTTCGCGCAGCTGATGAGCGACGACGAGATCAAGGCGTCCGCCGAGTATTTCACGTCGATCAAGTGGACGCCGTGGATCAAGGTCGTCGAGGCTTCGATGGCGCCGAAGACGCGCATCGTCGGCGGAATGTTCATGGCGCTCGAAGGCAGCGAGAAGGAGCCGATCGGCGATCGGATCATCGAGGTGCCGGAGAACACGGAAGCCACCGAGACGCTGCGCGATTCGCACTCCGGCTTCATCGCGTACGCGCCGCCAGGCAGCGTGAAGAAGGGCGAGGCGCTGGTGGCTGCCGGCTCGTGCGGCGTCTGCCACGGCGCCGATCTGCTCGGCCTCGGACCGGTACCCGGGATCGCGGGGCGCTCGC
>Ga0193726_1002275_pt1 | contig 13320 bp, 8 predicted proteins | sample H2c1metaG_FD_144928 | JGI IMG/M metagenome (GOLD analysis project Ga0193726, IMG submission 144928) | Soil microbial communities from a riparian zone of the East river system, Colorado, United States - H2c1 | ecosystem: Environmental > Terrestrial > Soil > Riparian zone | place: USA: East River... | reverse complement strand
GTGCCGGCGTTGGCCGTGGTGACCGCCATGGATCGGTATGCTCGGCCTGAGGATTCCTCGCAGCCTTGGACGGAAAGTCGAGTCGACCCGGGCAAGGAGGTCGGACGCGCGCGCTTCGCAGACAAGGCTTTCGAGCGGGCCGAGTCCGACCAGACCAAGCAGGTCTGCACGGGCTTCTCCTCCTGGGACAGTGAACACGGCTACTCCGCACGCTTAGTCGTGAAGTACGTCATCGTACCCGCGGCAATCGTACCCGCGGCCATCGAGGTCTCTAACGCGCCGCTCGCGCCGACTTCCGGTGCGGCGCAGTAGCCGATATCACCGGCGATAGCTCGCTATCCACGCGGGGCTGCGCCCCCGCACGCCGGCCGGCAGAAATTTATCGCTTCGCATCTACGGTGCCGCGCGCACGATAGTCGATTGCGCTTCACGCGAGCCCACAACCGCTCTGCAGTCTCGAACGCGAGCATACATCTGCTCCAGCGATACATCGTATCTAGTTATATGGGCTAGCAGACGCGAAGCCCCGGCACTAGTCTTTCCTAAGCGATTTCGGTTTGGCCAAACTATATATGACGCACGCCCTCGAGGCTTACGTCGCTTGGTTAAGGAGTACTTTTCATGGCTAGCTCAATTCCTCACGGCGCCCGCTCAACGGCAAATCAGGTTCTCGCGGGCGTGGATCTCACCAGAAAATGGATTTTAGTTACCGGGTGCAATCAGGAGATCGGATTCGAGACGATGAATGCGTTGGTTGCAAACGGCGCCCATGTTTTAGGACTCGCGAGTTCCTTGGCGAGCGCAAAAGGTGCTTGCGATCAGATCGGCCCACGCGCCACGCCCGTCGAGTGCGATCTTGCCGATCTCGATTCTGTTACGGCCGCGGCCGAGATGATAGGAAGCCTTCAAGTTTCACTGGATGCGATCATTGCCAACGCGGAGGTGGCAAGTCCGCCAACGCTGCGCACGAGATATGGAGTCGAACTTCAGTTTCTCAGCAATTATCTTGGTCACTTCTCCTTGGTGAACCAGCTGTTGGATCTGGTGCGTAATGGCACGGGGCGCATCGTCATCGTAAGCAGCAGTGCGAGCATCATGCAGGCTCATCCAGAGGGAATCATGTTCGACAATCTCGACGGTCATCGATTTTACGATCCGATGACATTTTATGGGCAATCCAAGTTCGCGGTGGCGCTGTATGCAAAGGAGCTATCGCGTCGATTGCGCCGACGCGCCATCGCGGTCAATTCGCTGCATCCCGGCGCCACGAAGGGCACGGGCTTGCGCAAGGAGCTGTTCCCTCCCTTTCGCGTGGTGCGATCGACGGTGCAACTTTTCATGAAATCGGCGGGCCAGCGGGCGGCAACCGCAGCGTTACTTGCGGCCAGTCCCAGTGTCACGGGAATTACCGGCGAGTATTGGTCGGACTGTCAGGTGGCCGAGGGGAATCCACTTCTGAATGACGGTGAGCTTGCAAAGCGTCTCTGGCAGGTCTCGATGCAGATCGTGCAGCGAATAACGAATGCAACCCGAACCAACGCCGGCGGCTATCTCATCCGGCGCGAGGCCATCGAACGTTGATCTATTAAAACGATAATGTTTATCGAAATATATAGGCTACCGAGGTAGGCGATTCGACACTACCCTTCACTCATGCAGGCAAACGCCTCGCTGCTTTTCAGCCGCTGACTCAGCGCATCGAAAGAAAAGCCCGGCAAATGAGGAGAACGGAGTGATTGGTTCGTGGATTTCATTGCGGAAGGGCAGTGCTCTTTTATGCATTCTCCTTACCGCTGTCCAATGCGCTGGATGCGCCCAAAAGCAAGCGCCCACCGGGGCCGCCCCGCAGGTGCAGGTCGCACGGGTGGTCCAACAGGATGTCAACATCTATAGCGAGTGGGTGGCGACGCTCGACGGGTACGTCAATGCACAGATTCAACCGCAGGTCAGCGGGTACCTGATCAAACAGAATTATTCGGAAGGTTCCTTCGTTCACAAGGACGACGTGCTCTTTGAGATTGATCCTCGTCCATTCCAGGCCGTGCTGGACCAGGCGAAAGCGCAGCTCGCGCAGGCAGAGGCACAACTCGGCAATGCCACGCTCAACGTCAATCGCGACATCCCGGAGGCCGAGGCGAATGCCATTTCGCGAAGCCAGCTCGAGGGAGACACCCAGGCGCAAATGGCCGCGAAAGCGACCGTGGCGGCCAGCCGTGCCACGGTGGAGCAGGCGGCTCTGAATCTGAGTTTCACGAAAGTGCGCTCGCTCATCAGCGGAATTGCCGGCATCGCGCAGGTCCAAGTCGGCAATCTCGTTACGCCGTCCGCTGTGCTCACAGGCGTATCCCAGGTCGACCCCATCAAGACATACTTTCCAATCAGCGGAGAGGAATACCTGCGGATTGCCGACAGGATTCACCCCGAGACCGTGAATCTGCTGTCGAGCGCCGCACCGATTCCGCTGCAGTTGATACTCTCCAACGGCAGCACATACGCCCGCAGCGGCAGCATTCTTTTCGCCGATCGGCAAGTGGATCAACAGACCGGAACGATCAGAATCGCCGGGGCATTCGCAAATCCCGGCAATATTCTGCGGCCGGGGCAATACGCCAGGATACGCGCCGTAACGCAGGTCCTAAAGGGTGCATTGCTCGTCCCGCAGCGTGCCGTATCGCAGCTGCAAGGATCAGCTCAGGTCGCTGTGGTGGGAGCTGATAACAAGATCAACATTCGCGCGGTGCAAACGGGTGAGCGCGTTGACGCCATGTGGGTGATTACGAGCGGCTTGATCGCGGGCGACCGCGTCGTCGCGGAAGGTACTCAAAAAGTCAAAGAAGGCAGCACGGTCACGCCCACGGCGTTCACCGCTGCATCCGGCGGTAGCTGAAAAATGTCCAAGTTTTTCATTCATCGCCCGATCGTCGCCATGGTGATTGCCATCCTGACGGTCATCGTCGGCGCCATCACGATTCTCGGGCTGCCCATCTCGCAATTTCCCAATATCGTCCCCCCCGAAACGAAGCTGCAAGCCACTTTCGTCGGTGCGGATGCGGAGACCCTCGCGCAATCGGTTGCCACGCCCATCGAGGCACAGATGAGCGGCGTGGATAACATGAACTACATGTATTCCGTGAATGCCACGGCCAATGGCCAGACGACCATGATCGTGGATTTCGGCGTGCAGACGGATCCCAACACGGACCTCATTCTGACCCAGATACGCGAGACTCAGGCAGCATCCCAACTGCCATCGCCCGTAACGCAGTTCGGGGTGACCGTACAGAAGGCGACGACTGCCCCGCTGATGATCGTGGCGCTCTATTCTCCCCACGGTACGTACGATGCAAAATTCCTCGCCAACTATGAATACATCAACCTCAACGATCCCGTCACCCGGGTTCCGGGAATTGCCAGCGTGCAGGTGTTCGGCGCCGGGCAATACGCGATGCGAATGTGGCTCAAACCGGATGCGCTCACCAAGCTCGGCATTACCGTATCCGACGTCGTCAATGCGGTGCAGTCGCAAAACACCGTAAACCCCGCCGGACAAATGGGCGGCGAACCGGCGCCCAAAGGCCAGGAGTTCACCTACTCGGTGCGGGCGCAGGGCCGTCTTACGACGCCGGAACAGTTCGGCGACATCATCGTGCGCGAAAATCCCAACGGCGGGGCCGTTCGGGTGAGGGACGTGGCGCGCATCGAACTCGGCGCGCAGAGCTACACATTGATGGGCCGCTTGAATGGCAAGCCTGCGGCAGCCCTGGCGATCTATCAGCTGCCCGGTTCCAATGCCGTCAACGACTCCAAAGCGGTGCAAGCGCTGATGGCGCAGCTAAAGAAGAGCTTTCCGCCGGACGTGGACTACGCCATCGCGCTGGATCAGACGAAAGCAGTCACCGAGGGTATGCGGGAAATCGTGTTGACGCTTGGTATCGCGCTGGTGCTCGTGATCATCGTCGTCTACCTTTTCCTCCAGGGCTGGCGCGCCACGCTGATACCGCTGCTCGCGGTTCCCGTGTCGCTGGTCGGCACTTTCGCATTTTTTCCGCTATTCGGATTTTCCATCAATACGCTGTCGATGTTCGGCATGGTGCTGGCCATCGGCCTCGTCGTCGACGATGCGATCGTGGTGGTCGAGGCAGTCGAACGTCATATTGAGGAAGGCATGGCGCCGAAGGATGCCGCCCTGAAGGCCATGCAGGAGATCTCAGGGCCTGTCATTGGCATTGCGCTCGTGCTCTCTGCGGTATTCATACCCACGGCCTTCATACCGGGCATTACGGGGCGGTTGTACCAGCAATTCGCGGTCACCATCGCGATTTCCGTGATCATCTCGGCGTTCAACGCGCTCAGTTTGAGTCCGGCTCTTGCCGCGCTGCTGCTTCAACCCAAGAAACCCAACACGGGCGCGCTGCGAAAGTTCTTCGACTGGTTCAATCGCATTTTTAAACGCGCCACCGACGGTTACGTCAGCGTCAGCCGCACGCTGATTCGCAAAAGCGGACTGGCAGTGGCCGCCCTGCTGCTCTTCGGCGTGGTAGCCGTCTTTTTTGGCGCGAAGTTGCCGTCCGGCTTCCTGCCGGACGAGGATCAGGGATATGTCTATATCAATCTTCAGCTGCCGAATTCCGCTTCGCTGGAGCGCACGGAGCAAGCCGCGCATGAGATAGAGAATATCCTTGCCAAGATGCCGGGCGTTCAATACACGACCAGCGTGATTGGTTTCAGCCTGCTCAGTTACATTCAGACCAGCTACAACGCGTTCTTTTTTGTCACCCTGAAGCCCTGGTCGGACCGCGACCAAAGCCAGCAACTCCAGGCCATCAAACAGCGCCTGAATCAGCAGTTGAGCAAGCTTCCGCAGGGTGCGGCCATCAGCTTTTCGCCTCCGGCCATTCCCGGCGTCGGCACCTCCGGCGGTTTCACGTTTGTGCTCGAGGATCGGGGCGGTAACGATATTCCGTATCTGGCCGGGAACGTCGACAAGTTCTTGGCCGCTGCCCGCAAACGCCCGGAAATTGCGGGGATCAATACCTCTTTCCTGCCCAGCGTTCCGCAGCAGTTTGTCGAGGTGGATCGCGATAAAGCGCTCAAACAAGGCGTGGCCATCTCGGACGTCTATACCAGCTTGCAGGCGTTTATGGGCGGGATCTTCGTCAACTACTTCAATCGGTTCGGCCGTCAGTGGCAGGTGTATGTGCAAGCCGACGGCAACTATCGCGGCGCCGTTCAAGACACCGAGCAGTTCTACGTGCGCAACAACACCGGCGCAATGGTTCCGCTGTCGGCTTTGACCAAGTTCGAGCCGCGTTTCGGCCCCGAGTACATCATGCACTACAACGAGTACCCTTCGGCCCAGATCAACGGCAACGCCGCGCCCGGCTATAGTTCCGATCAGGCCATGGCTGCCCTCGAACAAGTGTTTGCGCAAACCATGCCCCAGGATATGGGCTATGACTACTTGGGCATGTCGTTCCAGCAGAAGCTGGCGGAGCAGGGCGTTTCGTCCACAACGATCTTTGGGATTTCCCTTCTGTTTGTATTCCTGATTCTGGCAGCTCTCTATGAAAGCTGGGCACTGCCTTTCAGTGTGCTATTGAGCACGCCGGTGGCCGTGTTCGGTGCTTTTGGAGTGCTGCTGTTGCGGCGACTGTTCATCCAAGCTTTCTACCCGGCGTACATGGTCGACATGGAAAACGACGTCTACTCGCAAATCGGCTTGGTGATGCTGATCGGTCTGGCGGCAAAGAATGCGATCCTGATCGTGGAGTTTGCCAAGGACGAATACGAGAAGGGCAGGCCGCTGGTCGATGCCGCGCTTGCCGGTGCGAGGCTGCGGCTGCGGCCCATCTTGATGACCTCATTGGCGTTCGTATTCGGCTGCGTGCCCCTGTGGTTTGCGTCGGGTGCCGGGTCCGTTGCCCGTCGAATCATGGGCACCACGGTCATCGGCGGCATGCTGGCCGCGAGCGCGATCGGCATCTTCTTCATTCCCGCGATTTTCTATGTTGTGGAGACGCTCTCAGGCGCAAAGCGGAAGGAAAGGGTCCCCTCCGCCGCAGCCGATCCGGCGGAGACCACTTGAAGTGAGAGCCTGCATATCCCTGACATTCGGACTGCTGCTCGCGGGGTGCATGGTCGGGCCGAATTACCAGCGACCTGCGATCGATGCACCCGGCGTCTATCGGGGCGACAGCCGGCCTTCGATTGCCTCGTCGGAACCCCTCGGCGATGAAAAATGGTGGGAAGTATTCCAAGATCCTGTCTTGCAGCAGTTGATTCGCACCGCACTGGAGCAGAACTACGACCTACGAATAGCCGCGAGCCGAGTACTTCAAGCGCAGGCGCAGCTGGGTGTTACCCGCGCCAACCAATTTCCGACGGTGAGCGCCGGGACTGACGTATTCAGCCAACGGAACCCAAAGATATCGGGCTCATTTCCATCCTATGCGGCGAGGGCCGGAGAGGTGGATCTTGCGGTCGTTTGGAATCTCGATTTCTGGGGGAAATACCGGCGACAAACTGAGGCCGCGCGCGCCAGCTTGCTCGCGTCGCAATGGGGCCACAGCGTGGTGCTCGCCTCCGTTGTCTCGAGTGTGGCGACTGCGTATTTCACGCTTCGCGAGCTTGATTTGGCGCTGGACGTGTCGAAAAAGACCGTGGCCGCCCGCCAGGATTCGTTGCAGCTCACCAGCGTGCTTGCCAAGAACGGCTCAGCATCGGCGCTTGATGTGCGGCAATCGGAGCAACTGGTGTATACGGCAGCGGAGACCATTCCGGATCTCGAGCGCCAGATTGTGCTGCAGGAGAACTCTCTCAGCATTCTGCTCGGTCGCAATCCCGGTCCCATTCCGCGGGGCCGCAAGCTCACCGAGCAGCCGAATCCGCCGGCGATTCCCGTCGGCCTGCCTTCGGAACTGCTGGAGCGCCGCCCCGACATCCGGGAAGCGGAAGAAACTCTGGTCGCGGCGAATGCCGAGATTGGCGTCGCGAAGGCCGCGTTTTTTCCCAGTATCTCGCTCACGGGTACGGCCGGATACGAAAGCTTCGCGCTCAACAACCTGTTTAGCCACGCTCAGAGAGCGTGGAACGGTACCGCATCGCTAACCCAACCTATTTTTGCGGGGGGAGCCCTGCGCTCGCAAAAACGCCTCGCCGAAGCGCAGAAACAAGAAATGCTTCTCACCTATCAGCAAACGATCATGAACGCCTTCCAGCAGGTCTCCAACTCCCTCGTCGCGTATCAGAAGGGCCGCGAGTTCCGCGAGCAGCAGGAGTTATTGACTGCGGCGGCAGAAGATGCCGACCGTCTCTCGAAAATACTTTACCAGCATGGCGGCACGAGTTACCTGCAGGTCCTCACCAGTGAAAACAACGATTTCTCGGCGGAGCTCAATCTTGCGCAAGCGCAGCTCAACGAGCGCCTCGCGCTGGTGCAGCTCTACAACGCTCTTGGCGGGGGCTGGCAGTGACTAAACACCCTATTTACCGTTAAGGTGAGCGCTTGGATAATCCCGCTTCGTGGGCCCGGTATAGAGCTGGCGCGGGCGGCCGATTCTCATATGCGGATCGGAGACCATTTCCTGCCAATGGGCAACCCAACCGGCGGTGCGCGCGATTGCGAACATGACCGTGAACATGGAACGTGGAATACCGAGGGCGCTGTAGATGATGCCCGAATAGAAATCGACGTTCGGGTACAGCTTGCGCGACACAAAGTAGTCATCTTTGAGAGCGATTTCCTCGAGCTTCAGCGCAAGCTCGAACAGCGGATCATTGCCCTTACCCATCTTTTCAAGCACGCGGTAACACATGCCGCGGATGATCTTGGCACGTGGGTCGACGTTTTTGTAGACGCGGTGACCGAAGCCCATCAAACGCACGCCGTCCGACTTATCTTTGACGCGTGCCAGAAATTGGCCGATGTTTGCCGCCGAGCCGATGTCATTCAGCATGTCGAGTACGGCCTCGTTGGCTCCGCCGTGCGCGGGACCCCAGAGCGCAGAAACTCCTGCGGAAATTGCGGCGTACGGATTTACGCCGGTGCTTCCCGCGAGTCGCACCGTCGAGGTGCTGGCGTTTTGCTCATGATCGGCATGAAGAATGAACAACAGCTCCAGCGCTTCCACGGCCACCAGATCGATCGAGTAGGGCTCGCAGGGAACCGCAAAAAACATGTTGAGAATATTGGCGCAATAGGACAGGTCGTTTCGCGGATAGACGAATGGCTGACCGAGGGAGTGCTTGTAGGCCGCAGCGGCGATGGTCGGCAGTTTGGCAATGATGCGATGAGCGAAAATTTCCCGGTGACGCGGGTCGTGGATATCGGTCGTGTCGTAGTAGAAAGCGGCCATCGAGGCGACAACCGCTGAGACCATCGCCATGGGATGCGCGTCGTGATGGAAGCCCTGGAAGAATCGAAGCAAGCGTTCGTTGACCATCGTGTGCCGGGTGATTGAATCGCGAAATAACCGGTGCTGCGCTTTTGTTGGCAACTTGCCGTTGATCAGCAGATCGGCAACTTCCAGATGGCTGGAGCGCTCAGCGAGTTGTTCGACCGGATAACCGCGATACAACAGCTCTCCGGCGTCGCCGTCAATATAAGTGATTTTGCTCTCGGTGCTGGCCGTGGACATGAATCCCGGGTCATACGTGAATACCCCTAAGTCCCGGGTGAGATGCGAAATATCGAGCACGTCGGGTCCGAGGGTGCCGGACATGATGTTCAGATCTGCGGCCCTGCGGGTGACGGGATTCTTGAGTTCGTATTTCGCTGTGGCGCTCATTGGCGTAGGTCCTCCGGGAGTCGGAACGATCGGATGGCTTACGCTAAGGGGTAAGTATCCGACTTGGAAGCCTCTATCTCTCGATAGGAGATATCGTCAGCAGCGATATATGTCATCGAGAAATAGAGGCTACAAAGCTGGACCACTCGGGGCTACTCTTCAGCAATGCAAGATTCATCCGCGGCGATGCCGATCGCTTATCCTCACGCTCTCGCGGCAAGTGCCAATCTCAGCGACCAGAGCCTCGTGCGGTGCGCCCAGTCAGGAGAACGCCGGGCGTTCGACCGGTTGGTGCTCAAGTATCGGTCCCGTATAGTCGAGCTGGCAATGCGCTATACGCGCAATCGCGCCGATGCGGAAGACGCCACCCAGGAAACGTTCATCAAGGCCTACCGAGGACTTCGGCATTTTCGTTCCGACAGCGCGTTTTACACCTGGCTCTACCGCATCGCCAGTAATTGCGCCAAGAATCTTTTGAAAGCACGCCGCCGCGATTCGTTTAGAAACGCCATCGACTTCTCGGACTACCAGCATGCTGTCCGCCAGCCAAGGCGCCTGTGGGATTTGGCAACGCCCGAGGAACTGGCGCTCACTGCGGACATCCGTGGGATGACGAATACCGCTCTCGAGGGTCTTTCCGAAGAACAGCGCACTGCAATCACATTGCGCGAAATCGATGGGTTGAGTTATCAGCAGATCGCTTCAGCGATGTCCATTCCGGTCGGCACGGTACGCTCACGCGTTTTCAGGGCGCGCGACATCATCGATCATAAGCTGCGCCGCGTTCATGATGGCGGCCTGGGTCGCCATACGCCGTGACGGGCGCGCGGCGATCTCACCTGCTCTGCGCTACCTGTTCGCCGTCGCCGGCTTGTGAGGACAGTCTCTTTGAATGCAACTGACGCATGACCCTCTCCTTTCTGCGCTCAGTCTCTCTATGCTCACGTAGAAGTACGTACTCGCTCCTGAAGCAAGCACCCGCCAAGCCGATGCCGCATAGGATTAGCCCGAACAAGACGTCGTCGAAGTTCATAGTGGTGTACGACCATTCGCGAACTCAGTTGCACTGAAGAATATTACGAGTGCACGAACCCTCGGTAGCCTGTTTCTCTCGATAGGATGTATCGACCTGGCGTATACATCCCATCAGTTGTTGTCGTCGTGAGAGACATCGCCGTGGCCGAAGAGGCCTCGGCGCTTGATCGCAATGGCAATGGACTTGGGAACCATGCTTTCCCATAAGAGATCATGGTCTCTGATTTTCTTCAACGCGTCCCGCGAGAATATGCCGAGGATGTTCGTGTCGAACCCGACGATGCTGTCGATGAAGCGGTTTTCGAGGAGATGGGCATAGAGACTCGAGAGGTGATCAGCCACCCTCACGTTCTTCGCAGTGATCAGGACATTGGGCGCGGCCGAATGTGCCGACGCGCAAGTTCTGCTGGACTCGACGATGTATCTGTCGTACGCCTCGCTGCTCATGGGATAGACGTATAGTTTCACTGCGTTTCTGAAAAGACGTCCAAAGGACTCCAGGATGCCGCCCTCGAGATTTTCGTAGTACTTCTCGTTGAATATTTCCAGCAGATTGTTGATGCCAATGGCGACGCCAATCATTTCCTTGGTGTAGCGCCGGAAATATGAGGTGAGCCGGTAGTATTCTGAATAGTTCGAGATGAGAACTGTAAAGCCAATGTCGGCCAGCAGGTCGACTCTCGATAGAAAGTCACGGGCATCGAGCGCGCCCTCCGAGAGTAAGTTGTTCATGGTGATTTCCATGAGCACGACCACCTCCTTGCTCTTCACCGCCGACTCCTGCACGAATTGCGCCGTGGCGCAGGCGATCATGTCGACGTTGACGTGGGTAACGGGTCGGAAACTGCCTCTTTCAACGAGAATCGCCTTCTTGTGCAGGATCTCCGACGGCTGGAGGACTTCGCCCTGCGGCCCGAACATGACCGCGTTGGTGAGCTTGCATTCCACAAGGTGAAGCGACATGAGACGGTTGTCGATTGTCTCGAAGCAGTGCCCTGAAAAGCGCAGCATGTCGACCTCTATTCTGTCCGTACCGAGGCAGTCCTGCAGCGACTCAATTAATTGCCTCGGATCTTCGCGAAGATAGAGAGCACCGTAAATCAGATTGACCCCAACGATGCCGAGTGCCTGTTGCTGCAAGACAGAGTCCTTGTCCCACATGCGGACATGCAGGACAATTTCGCTCGGCTTAGCCGTAGGCGCACCCTGAAACCGGATGCCCAGCCAGCCGTGCGCCTCGTTGGTTCCCTGGTGGTTGCTGGTCGCAACCGTGTCTGCGAAGACGAAGAAATTCGTTCGATCGCCGCGAATTCCCGATAGACGCTCGACCAGAAGCTCATATTCGTGATCCAGCATCAGGTTCAAACGCTCGCGCGACACATACCGTTGGGATTTCCCATAGATTGCGTCGCTGAATACCATGTCGTAGGCGGAGATGGACTTGGCGATCGTCCCCGACGCGCCGCCCGCATGAAAGAACTCGCGCGCGACTTCCTGGCCCGCCCCGATCTCTGCGAACGTCCCGTAAATGAGTGCGTCGAAGTTGATTCGGCGCGCCTTCCGCGTTGTCGTAAGAAGTTCTTTTTTCTCTTCCATGCTCGTCGCACAAGATTAGTATCTGGAGCATGGGTTCGGAAGCCGATATTTCTCGATGGCTTCCATCGTCAGGACCGATCTATGGATCACGGCACACTCGGGCTCGACGCCTTGGAGCGGCGCCGACGTCGCAGCAAAGCAATGTTTGCTGCGCGGCGCGGATCTCCACTCAAACCGGCTACGCGCTAGGCGCGAAGGGCGGCCTCCAGAATCAGCCTTGTGATCTCGTCGGGATGGGAGATCAGCGACACATGGCTTGACTTCACTTCAATGGTCTTGGCGCCCATGCGCTTGGCCATGAAGCGTTCGAGATCAGGATTGATGGTGCGGTCTTCGGTCGAGACGGCATAGAAACTCGGCTTCGACCGCCAGGCCGCCTGGGTGGTTTTGCCGGTCAGCAGAGCTTTCTGGAACGGTTGCTGGACTGCATAAAGCACCTTGGCTTTCGCCTCCGGCAAGTCGCCTGCGAAATCGCGTAAGAACGCCTCTTGGCCGAGCCGCCCCTCATCCCCGTCGAAAATGATGCCGGCGGAGGCCGGTGGCGTGGGGTACGTCTTGGCCAACGCCGCATAATCCTCGCCCGCATCCGGCGCTCGTGCCGCTACATAGACAAGAGCCGAAACATTCGGATGCATACCCGCTTCGGTGACGATCATCCCGGAAAAGGAATGTCCGACCAGAACCGTCGGGCCATCCTGCCGTGCCAGCACTCGCTCGGCCGAGGCAACGGCTTCAGGCAGCGTCGTGAGAGGGTTTTGCACAGCCGTGGCATTCAGCCCCGCGGCCTGCAATCGTGCGATCACCTCGGACCAACATGATCCGTCGGCGAACAGCCCGTGCACGAGGACGACGTTGCGCGCCTTGATCGGAGCAGCGATGGCGGCTATGCCGCGGGCGGATGTCAACGAAGCGGCGGCGCCTGCAAAGAGGGCAGCCGAAAAAGTACGTCTGTTAATTGGCATGAGGGTATCTCCGCTCGTTTGGTGCCATTCCCACGTGCAAGCTTACCAACATTGCCGACTTTCCGCGCGTTGCACGTGCCCGCAAACGGATCAGCAATCGGGAAATTTTTCCAATTCGCACGATTATTTCGCCAGGATCGGTCATGGCGCCATACCTGAAAAGCGTTACGTGAGGCCGCGAATTGGAGCCGTCGATCCGATCGAGCGTTTAGCGCGCAACCGCGACGTCCAATGGCGCGGTCGCGCCGGCTGATGCTTGGGTCTGCCCGAGCGCATCGATGCGCCAGCCGCCGCCCAGCGCTTTGACCAATAAGACGCTTGCATTCATGTACCGGTTTAGGATGTTGACGCGGGACAGTTGAGCCTGTAGCGCAATGGTCTCGGCAGTCGCGACCTCAAGATACGTCACCAGTCCCGCCTTGTATCGGTAGCGTGCCTGCTCGAGCGCCTGGGCGCTGGCGGTGACGGCAGCCTCCTCGCTGAGGCTTTCCTGTTCGAGTCGATGCAACGCCGCCAGGCTATCCTCTACTTCTTGGTAAGCAATGAGCACGGTAGAGCGGTAATCGGCCACCTGCTCATCGAACTGCGCATGAGCCTGCGCAGATTGCGCGCGATGTCGCCCGGCGTCGAAGACCGTGAGCAGTCCCGCCGGACCCGCCGACCAGAGCCGGCTCGGCGCATTCAACAAATTCGAGGTGTGCGTGCTGTCGAAGCCTGTGGCGGCGGCGAGGCTGAACACGGGAAAATATGCGGCTCGCGCAACCCCGATTTGGGCATTGGCGGCGGCGACCCGTCGCTCTGCCGCCGCCACATCGGGTCGGCGCTCGAGTAAGGTCGAGGGTAATCCAACATCGACCAGGGGCGGCACACTGTCTTGAGGCAGTGGATTCGAAGCGAGGTGAAATCGAGAGGGGTTCTCGCCAATCAGCACGGCGATCGCG
>Ga0193726_1002274_pt1 | contig 13324 bp, 7 predicted proteins | sample H2c1metaG_FD_144928 | JGI IMG/M metagenome (GOLD analysis project Ga0193726, IMG submission 144928) | Soil microbial communities from a riparian zone of the East river system, Colorado, United States - H2c1 | ecosystem: Environmental > Terrestrial > Soil > Riparian zone | place: USA: East River... | reverse complement strand
CGCGAACTGGTGGAAATACCCAATTCGCCAGGAGGGATGCCATTTTGATGTCAGTAGTCAGCAAGCGATTGTCCAAGCCCTACGCAAGCGACTGGACCAAGCGAATCTCCAGGACGTGGTCGTGGCAGCAGCCGACGAAAACGATGTTGACGTTGCCCTAAGCACATGGAATTCATACGATTCTGCTACCCGCGCCGCCGTTGGTAAGGTCAACGTGCACGGCTATTACAACGGCACGGAATCTTATCGTGGCCTGAATCGGCCTGCACTGCGTCGGGCAGTCGGGAACAAGCGTCTTTGGCAATCCGAATATGGCGATGGAGATGGTTCGGGATACACCATGGCCGATTCGATTATTCAGGCGATTCGCGGACTCAATCCCGCTGCGTGGGTGTATTGGCAGCCGGTCGAGCCGGACGTCAGAGAGAATGGTTGGGGCCTGCTGAATGCACTCTACGTTGATACTGGTGACCGGAAAAAACCGGACGTCAACACTGCTCTCGTTCGAGTCCACCGCAAGTTCTTCGTCTACGGCCAGTTCACGCGCTATCTCCGCCCTGGATTCCACCTCATTGATATCAGTGATCAGAACTCAATCGCAGCATACGACCCCACTTCACGGAAGCTAATTATTGTCACCGTAACCGGAGACTCGCAGAAGACCGTCCGGTACGATCTGTCGAAGTTTGGCTTCGTCGGGGATAAAGTACAGCAAGTCGTCACCACCACGGCGCCGGGCCACGGCGTCCCTGACTGGAAGCAGTACGTCGACACCCTCCCTTGGGAGGATGCAGGCCGGAAGCTTTTCAGTTCGAATCTCTATCCCAAGTCCGTGTACACGTTTGTGATCCAGGACGTCTCGCCGTGAGCGTGCACAGTATACTGAGAGCGTTGAAACACTTACCGAAGGAGCAGGTGGGAATGTCCACGCGACGGCGTGAACGCGGAATGGGAACCGTGGGGGCCACCTCTGCGGACCAAAGGCCAGTCGAGCTGGAACAGCGGCCGGTGGGGATCAAGGACATCGCCAAAACTCTCGGGGTTTCGATCGGGACGGTGGATCGCGCGCTTCATTCGCGAGGTGGCATCAACCCCATCACGAGAGACCGAGTCCTGAAAATGGCGCAGACACTCGGCTACCGTCCGAACTTGGCGGCACGCCATCTGAAGGCACCGCGTCGCCTTAGGCTTTCGATCAACCTTCCCGCGCAGATTGCTTCTTTTTTTGACGCCGTGCGCGGTGGGATACGCAATGCTTCCGGACCCTTCGAGTCCAGTGTTGATCTCTGTTTCCGAAATCACCCCGTGCTCGGCGAAGGCGAGGCGGAACTGCTCCAGGAAGCGCTCGAGGATGGAAGCAAGGGGATCATCATTGCACCCGGCCACCCCACACAGCTGAAAGGCTGGATCCGTAAAGCTGCCCAGAAGCGCATTCCGGTGGTGTGTGTTGCTACCGATGCCCCCGCTACGGAGCGGCTAACGGCCATCTCGGCCGACCCTCTCACAAGCGGGGCGATCGCTGCCGAACTGCTGTGCCGAATGGTGCCAGACCAGGGCACGGTTGCAGTTTTGACCGGAGATCTTTCCACCTGTGACCACTCCGAGAAAGTCCGCGGATTCGAAAATGGCCTCGCCTTGGCCGACGGTCGCCTCAAAGTTTCCGCCGTGCTCGAGAGCCACGACGACGAAGAGGCTGCCTATTCCCAGGCCCGGGAGCTGCTGCTCCGCGACCGCCGGCTTCGCGCGATCTACGTGAGCACGGCCAACTCCCTGGGAGTGATTCGTGCTGTCGAAGAGATCGATCCCGAACGCGGGCTTGCCGTCATTACCACCGATTTGTTTCCTCAGCTGGTTCCACTACTCCGTTCGGGCAAGGTTCTGGCTACGATTCATCAACGGCCGCAGACGCAGGGCCGCATGGCATTCGAAGCCCTCTACCACTATCTGGTCGAAGGAAAATGCCCACCGGCGCTGATCAAGCTCAATCCGCACATCGTCATGCGATCGAATTTGGACCTGTTTCTGGAACGTGCGCCGGGCGAAGGGGACTGGTACAGGTCGGAACAACTGTCCTAAAGAGCCTTGCCCGCCGGGGATCTCACCGGACCTGGATCACGAGCGTTCGAACTCCCGGCAAAACCGCTCCCGCAGCCCAATTTTGGATTGACTCCCGCCGCAGGTTTACGGTAACGTACACGTAGTCGCGTGAACACACGTCGAGAATTCCTCGGAAAGGCTGCGTCTCTGGCCGCAGCCACATCGCTACCCGCAGCGATCGCCCTTGAGGCGCAGGCTGCGGCCTCCGATTCTTTTCCGGGGCGCGCTCTGCTGACCCAGCGCGTTTCGCTCGATGGAACTTGGCAATTCCGCTTTGATCCCCAAGACACTGGCGAAACCGATCACTGGCAGAAGACGGCAGGTGATTCCGGGAACTGGGGCGAAGTCACGGTCCCACACACGTGGCAGATTCTTCCTGATTCGACTGACTACACCGGTGCAGCTTGGTATCAACGCATGTTTGATGTTCCCCCGGAGTGGAATAGCCAGGTTGTCCGCATTGAGTTTGAAGCGGTCTTTCACTCGGCAACAGCATGGGTCAATGGCACCGAAGCCGGCCGACACTTGCGCAAGGGATACACGGCTTTCGCTTTCGACATTACTCCTCTCCTGCGCTTCGGCGCGAAGAACCTCGTCGTAGTGAAGGTCAACAACAGCTTCGACGAGCACATGCTGCCGCGCGGTCGATCGAGTGACTGGACCAATGACGGCGGTATCCACAGACCAGTGAGTCTGCTGGTTACGCCGAAGGTGTACATCGAGCGGGTATACGTGGACGCAGTTCCTGACCTTGACGCCAAAGCCGCTGACCTCGAGATCGCCGTCGTTATGCGAAACGGCGGTGCGCGTGCATTCAAAGGGCAAATCGTACGAGCGGCCATGAATGAAAGGACCGGAATCCGCGCCACCCAAGAGACGGGTGGTGAGCGGGTCGCAATACCCGCCGGCGAAACCGTGACCGTTCATCTGCCAAAAGCGCGGATTGCCGACGTGTCCCTGTGGCATTTCGATGATCCCAGCCTATATTCGCTCTCGGTAGATCTATACGGTCCGGGATCGAACCATGGTTTCACGACCGTGTTTGGAATTCGCAGCATCGAGGTCAAAGGGGGGTCTTTTTACCTCAACGGAGAACGCGTTCGGTTCATGGGTGTAGAGCGCATGGCCGGCAGCAATCCGGTATTCGGTATGGCCGAACCGGCATCATGGATCGATCACGACCACCACGATCTGAAGGAACTCAACTGCGTCTTCACCCGCGCCCACTGGCCCCAGGACAAGCGCGTCCTTGACTATTGCGATCGACACGGAATTCTGATTCAGACGGAAGTGCCAACATGGGGCCCCGACACCTTTAAGGAAATGGGGGATGAGCCGGCGCCCGAGATCATGCAAAACGGTCTTGAGCAATTGCAAGAAATGATCTCGCGTGACCGGAACCATCCCAGCATTTTCTCCTGGGGGCTCTGCAACGAGATCAACGGGCAGAATCCGCCGGCATACAAGTTTGCCCAACGCATGCTCGAGGAGGCGAAGAGACTCGATTCACGCCGACTGTGCTCCTACGCATCGAACTCGCTTCAAAAAACGCCTGATGCCGACGTTGCTCGGCTGATGGATTTTATTGAATGGAATGAGTATTACGAGAGCTGGTACGGTGGCACGCCCGACGATCTCCGCCGCAATCTCGAAGAGATTCATCACGCCTTTCCCGACAAGCCGATTGTGATTTCGGAATACGGCTATTGTGCCTGCACCCCGGAGCGGCCGGAAGGCGATGCGCGCCGGATCGATGTCCTGCGTGCTCACACCCGCGTCTGCCGCGAGACGGAATACGTCGGCGGCCTGATTTTCTTCTGCTACAACGACTACCGAACCCACATCGGGGACCAGGGAACAGGCGTCCTGAAACAGCGCATTCACGGTGTCGTTGACCTGTTCGGCGGGCGCAAACCGTCATTTGGTGCGCTTCGCGATGAGTCCAGCCCAGTCGCAGCGCTCGAATGGAAGGGCAGCCCGAGTTCCTTCGTCATAAATATAGTTACGCGAAAATCTGCTCCCGCCTATAGCCTTGCGGGCTATAAACTTCGCGGTGTTTCCTATGGGTACAGCGATATTCCGCGGGAACAACGGGAAGCCGCGCTTCCCCGGCTTACCCCGGGACAGAGCATTTCGATTCCACTTGCGTTCCAGGAGCCGGATGCCGTTCGCATCGAGTTTGACGTGATACGCCCGACTGGTTTTTCGGCGCTGACGAAGGTTTGGAGACCGTAAGACTTGGAGACCGTAAGACGAAGACCGGCGTGCAATCTGTAGGCGCGACCGGTGCTGGGGTAGTGTGCAGGAGATCTGAACTTGACCAAGCCGTCTACTGAAACCGTTCACGCGCGGGAGGATCGGGTGAGCATCCCCACCTACCCCGAGCAGCCGCCCGACAAGAATCCGATATTCCTGGAGAAACGTGTTTACCAGGGCAGCAGCGGCAAGGTGTATCCGAATCCATTTACCGATCGGGTCTCCAACGAAAAGACAGAGAAGACGTACCAGGCCGTTTTTCTTGAAAATGAATATATCCGCCTGATGATCCTGCCGGAGATTGGAGGGCGGATTCACGTGGGTCAGGACAAGACCAACGGATATGACTTCTTCTACCGGCAGAACGTGATCAAGCCCGCGCTTGTCGGCCTGCTTGGACCTTGGATCTCCGGCGGAGTCGAGTTCAATTGGCCTCAGCATCACCGGCCCTCAACCTACATGCCGGTGCAGCACACCATCGAGCGGCACGATGACGGCAGCACGACCGTTTGGCTCAACGAGCACGATCCGATGCAGCGCATGAAGGGCATGGTCGGCATCTGTCTGCATCCCGGCAAGTCCTACATCGAAGCAAAAGTAAGGCTGTACAATCGCACGCCTTTCGTTCAGTCATTTCTCTGGTGGGCGAACGTCGGTGTTCGCGTTCACGATCAATATCAGGCGTTTTTTCCTCCCGATGTAACCCACGTCGTTGATCATGCCAAACGCGCAGTCTCGTCCTTTCCCATCGCGCGCGATTTCTACTACGGCGTGGATTACCGGAAAGGAGTGGACATCTCCTGGTACAAGAACATTCCGGTGCCTACGTCGTACATGGTGACCGGCTCGAAGCACGACTTCTTTGGAGGCTACGATCACAAGCGACAGGCGGGATTGGTCCATGTTGCAAATCACCACATCGCGCCCGGAAAGAAACTGTGGACTTGGGGCAATGCCGAATTCGGATACGCCTGGGACCGCAATCTTACGGATTCCGACGGACCCTATGTCGAATTGATGGCTGGCGTGTTTACCGACAACCAGCCTGATTTTTCCTGGCTGCAGCCCTACGAGACTCGAACCTGGAGCCAGTTTTGGTATCCGATCCGGGAGATCGGCCCCGCGAAGAACGCGAATCGCTACGCGGCCATCAGCGTGGAGCAGGCTGGCGAGCAAGTGAAGATCGGCGTGTGTGTGACTGAGCCGTTTCCGGGCGCCAAAGTGGCCATCAGCGTAAACGGGAATTCCGTGTGCGAGCAGCTGGTAGATCTCGCGCCCGGAAAGGGCTTCGTCCAAACATTTTCGGTGGAATCCGACTCGATGGTGCGCGTAATTGCAAACGGCGGAAACGAGATCATTCGCTACGTGCCAGAAAAACCGCGTGCGCCGGCAAGTCTTCCGGCTCCTGCGTCCGAGCCGCCGGATCCCAAGGACATTTCCTCCAACGACGAGCTATACGTCACGGGGGTTCACTTAGAGCAGTATCGCCATGCCACACGTTATCCCGAGCCCTACTGGGAAGAGGCCCTGCGCCGGGACCCGTGGGACAGCCGGTGCAATACAGAGTTGGGTCTGTTGAAGCTGCGACGGGGCGAATTGAGAGAGGCCGAGCAGTCCTTCGGCCGGGCGATCCAGCGTCTGACCCGCCGGAATCCAAATCCGGCTGACAGTGACGCGTATTATTACCTGGGCGTTACTCTGCAATATCAGGGCCGATGGGAACAGGCATACTCGGCGTATTACAAGGCGGTCTGGAATTATGCCTGGCAATCGGCCGGGTACTACAGGCTCGCACAAATCGACTGCTGCCGTGGCCAATTCGACATCGCGCTCGACCATTTGACGCGATCGCTTGCAACGAATGCTGGCCATTTGAATTCGAGGAATCTTAAAACCGCGGTATTACGCAGTGTCGGGCGATGCAAAGAGGCCAAGACCTATGTTTCAGAAACGATCGGCATGGATCCCCTCGATTTCTGGTCCCGTAACGAAATGCGGCTGCTCTGCGAAGCCGAGCACGGGAAATGCACAGACGAGCACCGGCAGGCAATGAAAGTCAACGTTCAGCAGCAACTGGATGTCGCATTCGACTACGCCGCCGCGGCTTTCTGGAACGAAGCAACCGGTATTCTGTCCGGGGCTGCCGCATCCGGAGTCGCGCAGCATCCCGTGGTGCTGTATGCGCTCGGAGATTTCGCCCAGCACGCGGGCGATAGAGCCGCAGCCGCCCGGCATCGGGCCGCCGCGGCCAAGGCATCGCCGGACTATTGTTTCCCCTCTCGGATAGAAGAGATGAACGTGCTGCAGTTGGCTCTGGATGCCAATCCGGCAGATGCCAAGGCCCACTACTATCTGGGCAACCTATTGCACGACAAGAAGCGTCACGAAGAAGCGATTCACGAGTGGGAAGCGAGCGTGGACCTGGACGCGTCGTTTTCCATTCCGTGGCGAAATCTGGGAATTGCGTACTTCAATGTTCGCAAGGACGCGCAACGGGCTCTGGCCGCGTACGAGAAGGCATTCGCCCTTGACCCTCAAGATGCGCGTTTGTTGTACGAACTGGATCAGTTGCGCAAGCGCATGGGTGTTCCCGCAACCAGGCGGCTGGCAATTCTTGAGCAACATCCTGATCTGGTGACCCATCGGGACGACCTAACCGTGGAACTGATCACGCTGCTGAACGAAACCGGCCAACCGCAAAAGGCGTTGGATAAGTTGTCTTCGCGGCGATTTAATCCGTGGGAGGGTGGGGAAGGCTTGGTTTCGGGCCAATACGTGTGGGCCCATCTTCTGCTCGGTCGCCGGCGGTTCGAAAGCGGTCAGGCAGAAGCGGCTCTAACCCACTTTGCGGCCGCCCGCGAGTATCCGCACAACCTCGGTGAGGGCAAGCACCTGCTAACTCCCGAGACGCATCTCGATTACTTCGCAGGAGTTGCTTTCTCTCAGCTCGGACGGGAGGACGAAGCTCGCCGCTATTGGAACGCAGCGGTCGAAGGCGACCCCCCGATCGCGTGGATGACTTATTACCGGGCATTGTCGTATCGAGCGCTTGGCCGCCGTAGCGAGGCGAAGCGGACCCTCGACGCGATGCGCACTTTTGCTGAGCGACAGCTGCAGGCTGAAGTGAAGATCGACTACTTTGCAACCTCGTTGCCCAATTTCCTTCTCTTTGAGGATGATCTTCAGAAAAGAAATCAGATTGACGGCCTTTTCATTCTCGCACTGGCCGGGCTTGGAGAAGACAAAACCAAACCTGCAACCGCGCTTTTCAAACAAGTATTCGCGATGGACAGCAATCACCTGGCTGCGCAGGAGGAACTCCGGTGCCTGGGTGAGATTTCCGGCAAGCCAGCGGAAGCTCTATCCCCGCATTGATTCCACGAAACGAGATTTGCTCATGATCAGCGCGGCGAAATCAGACACTGCCTTGGCGGCCGATAAGATCCACTTCAACCGCAGTTACATTTGGGGTGTCTCCCTGGTAGGCGCGCTTGGCGGACTGCTTTTCGGCTATGACTGGGTCGTGATCGGCGGAGCGAAGCCCTTCTACGAGAAGTTCTTTCACCTGAGCAATGCCTCCCAGCAGGGCTGGGCCATGAGTTGCGCTCTTATCGGCTGCCTGCTGGGCGCATTGGTTTCTGGCAGTCTCAGCGACCGGTTCGGGCGCAAGCCTTTGCTGATCGTGGCCGCCTCCGTGTTCACCGCGTCGTCTGTGGGTACAGGGATGGCGTCAACATTCACAGGTTTTGTGGCGTGGCGCATGATCGGTGGCTCGGCGATTGGATTAGCCTCGAGCCTTTCTCCCATGTACATCGCTGAAGTGGCGCCGGCACAACTCCGCGGCAAGCTGGTTTCCCTGAACCAACTGACGATTGTCATTGGCATTCTGCTCGCGCAAGTCGTGAATTGGATGATTGCTCGGCCGGTGCCGGTCGGCGCGACAGCGCAGCAAATCCTTCAGTCGTGGAATGGCCAGATCGGCTGGCGCTGGATGTTCGGTGTCACCGCCTTGCCCTCCATCCTTTTCTTCGTCGCCATGTTCCTGGTCCCTGAAAGTCCGCGCTGGCTTGCCAAAAACGGAGCGCGGGAGAAAGCGCGCCGCGTGTTGCAGCGCATCGGCGGCCAAGCTTACAGCACGCAGGCGTTGGATGAAATTGAGGCGACTCTCCACGACAACACACAAAAAGCCGATTTCGGCGCGTTGCTCGAACCCAAGATCGCGAAAGTGTTGCTGCTTGGCATGTCCCTGGCGGTGTTGCAGCAGTGGTGCGGGATTAATGTGATCTTCAACTACGCTGAAGAAGTGTTTTCCGCCGCGGGATACCAGGTATCAGACATTCTCTTCAATATTGTTGTGACGGGCGCGGTCAACCTGGTGTTCACTTTTGTTGCGATCGCGACGGTGGACAAGCTTGGCCGCCGTGTTCTGATGCTGACCGGCTCGGCTGGACTGGCAGTCATCTACACGCTCCTGGGCGCGTTCTACTACGTGCATAGCCGTGGCGTACACATGCTTGCCCTGGTGATCGCTGCGATCGGTTGCTATGCGATGTCGCTGGCACCGGTGACCTGGGTGGTGATTTCCGAGATCTTCCCCAACCGAATTCGAGGCAGGGCGGTATCGGTTGCAGTCACAGCGCTCTGGGTGGCGTCTTTTATCCTCACCTACACTTTCCCCCTGATGAACCGTGGCCTGGGAGCGGCGAAGACGTTTTGGATATATGCGGGGATCTGTGTGGCAGGATTCATTTTCATCAAAGCCCGCCTGCCCGAGACCAAGGGCAAGACGCTAGAAGAAATCGAGAAGTCGTGGCAATGAGCAAATGTTGAAACGGCGACTACACAACCGCGGCCGCGGTTATTCTTGGCGGCTGCGCTCGGCGCTGGCGGGGATCGGGACCAGACTCGATCCATGCGGAATTCGACTTCTATGGGAAACGGGGGCCTGCTTGGCCTTGCATGATTCATGACGCCCTGCTTCGAAACTCGAAGATCCAGCGTGCGATTAGCCGAGGAAGTACCCTGCGACTTTAGCCACAGGCTCGCTCGGAGTCGCCGAGATTTTTTGCGCGACGCCGCGGGTGTTGCGATCGGGAGCAGCTTGTCCCTTTCTCGCCTTGCTCGCGCAGCAACTCTCCCAAAAAGGAAGAAAGTCGTAGTGGTAACGTTTGGAGGCGGGGCCCGAGACCAGGAGACATTTGCTCCTGAGGGGCAGGAGAACATTCCTCACTTGATGCGCGAATTTATTCCCCAGGCTAGCTTCTTCACGCAGGTCGTGAATCGGGGAATCCTGGGCCACTACGTCGCAACCGCGAGCCTGGCAACGGGGGTGTACGAGACCATCAATAATTTTGCTTCCCTGCCTCCGGAGTATCCAACGGTATTTGAGTACTTCCGCAAAGACTTGAGGCGCCCGCCCTCGGATGCGTGGGTTGTCGCTCCCAGCAACGGCTTCAACCGGATTGGCGAGAGTAAACATCATTCCTATGGCGCAGGCCTGGGAGCGATGGTGATTCTACCGAAGCATTTGTTAGCCAGTTCAATGTCTGGCGGCCGAACCGACCTCGAACATTTGCTCCGCGACAATTATGAGACACCGAACTACTCGCCCCAGCTCATGGGCAACGAGTTCGAACTGGAGCAGCTAGAGACGATATTGAAGCTCTCTGTGGATGACTTCAAGGCGCATGCGCGGACCTTATCGAGCCCTGACGAACTCTCGGTTTACATTGCCCGGCGATTGATGCGACAAGTGGCGCCGAGCCTCCTTTGGATCACGATGCACGATATCGACATCGCCCACGCTGGAAGTTTCTCACTTTACATCGACGGCATCCGTCGCACCGATCGCCTCTGCTCCGATTTATGGGAGGCGATCCAGAGCGAGCCAGAATACGCGGGCAAAACGACGCTGTTCATTCTGCCCGACTTTGGCCGCGACGCGGATGATGATTCCGGCGGCAACGGATTTCAGCACCATCGCACCGGCGATGCGTTGTCGCGTACAACCTGGATGCTCGCAATTGGGCCCGGCGTTCGCGAGGGAGTGGTTTTTGACCGCGCGATCGAGTCAACCGATCTGGTGCCCACTCTCGGGGCCATGCTTGGGTTTAACCCTTCGCTGGCACAAGGCAGAGCGATACGGGAGCTTTTGTAGTGCCATGCTTCCACGCGATCTAAAGTCGGAGCAGTTCAGCGGCTACCCTCAAGAGGCAAGAAGACTCGTCACCAATGATCTGGGTACGCTGCAGCGGCTGCCGTTGAGCTTCGTGCCAAGCCTGCTGCGAGAACTCATTGACTATGATTTCAAGTTTCCGGCTGAGCGTAAGGCGCTGGAGAAGGAACTGGCGAATCTGAGTTCTCTTTCCGCAGCGCAGATAAGCGAGTGGTTCCGGGGATTTGCTCAGATCAGCCTTTCATCGAAGCTCGAACAGTTTGATTGGGTCAATGCACCGGGCCAATTTGTGGAGCAGCTTTCGGCGCACCTTTGGACCACGCATCAATTGGACGCGTTCCGTGAGGCTGCGACAGATTACGCTGATCGTTTGCACACGGCGGTGCCGCCAGAAGCTCCTCCGATACCCCGGCTTGGAATCAGTGTGATTGGTCAGGGCGTGGACTCCTATGATGGGCTGCTGTTTCGCAGGCTGCGTCCGCACGGCACGTACTTCAGGCGTATCAAGCCGGAAAATGGGCTGAAGCTTCTGCTGGATGTAGTTGCCTTGAGAGCCAAATCGCACCCCGCTTCCTACGGTCATTGGTATATCGATGGTGCGAAGGACGCGCCACACGATGGTGCGCTTACATGCGTTTCCTACGAGAGACTGGAACCGATGCGCGCTGCGTTATTGCGAAAGATGCAAGCGGAAATCACGCGACCGGGTATGGGGCCGGAGACTCTGCGCAGTCTGATGGCTCAGATGCGTCCCGAGGATCTCGGAGTCGAGAAGCCAAATGACCTGGTACTGACTCGCTTCCAAATCAAGTTGCTAGCGGAGGGATCGGGAACGCAAGTCTTCAGCACGACCTTCGCACAATGGGCGGCACGGGAAGCACTGCGACGAGCGCAGCCGCTGACGTTGCTGGTCCGGTTCGCCCCACGACAACAACAGAGGCCAATGAACGAGCTATTGTCCGCGAGTGCCGATCGCCTGGAGTTCGATTTCGTCGGTTCGCTGATCGATGCCGATATGGGCGCGTATTACAACTGGTTGAATCAGCGGCGGCTGCCAGGAGCTGAGGACTCTTCGTTCCTGGTTTGGTTTGAAGGCCACAGCTCGGTCCTGGCCGTCGGCCCCTCGATGCCCCGCGGAACAGAGTCAAACACAGAAGCTGATTTCGCAAAGCTGCTTTCCTGGATGGGGCTGCGGGTTCCCCAGGGGTAGTTCGATCACGGTTCTGCCGTAACCCACCTCGGTAGCCAGGCAAACGGCCAACGGCCGGCTTTGCCCAGGCCATCACCTTCCGGCTTTGATTCGCTAATCACAGTTGCAGTCATTCTTATGCCCCCCACATTCGACTGGCGGGGCGTAATCCGATCCTAGGCTCGGGCTAGAAAAGGAGGACTTGCGGGAGGGCATACGATTTCTTGGGGGCGCACTTGAGTTAGCTCCAGAAAGCTGGGCTGCGTGCTGGATTCGGGGAAAGGCCCAGCAGGCGCCTTCTGTCATGAAGGTGCCTGCGATTCATGCAACGATCCGTTCACGATAAACCTCCAAATTGTCGACGCAGGATGAGAACTTGTGCTCGAGTGTCTCGAGGTACGAGTCGGACGGACCCAAGAACCTTCAACTCCACGCCCCTTTTCTGTTGTTGTCCCGAATCGAGGTCACCCAACAGAAAACCATCATCCCTGTCCAGAAATCGATCAGAATGTGCACCCATGTTCCCCCACTTCGAAGTCCGTCACCTGCAGGCAGTCATTGTCTTGGCCGAAGAGCTGAACTTCACCCGGGCCGCGGACAGATTGCACATCACCCAGCCTGCGCTCAGCAAGCAGATTACCGACCTCGAAGAATCGCATCGATTTCACCTGTTCACTCGTGACAAGCGGCGGGTTGTGGAACTGACCAACGCCGGGCGGGTCTTTGTCGAAGAGGCCCGGTCGGCCCTTTTGCATGCGGAGCGGGCTGTGCACCTCGCTCGTGCCGCCCATGATGGGTTCGATAGCATTTTGACGATTGGGCATTCCCCCTATGCCGATCACGCCTGGATTGCCGCCATGCTTGCGATCCGCCTTCCTTTGTATCCGAGGCTGCGAATCCGACTCATGACTCAGTTCGCGATGGAGTCGCTCCGCGGCGTCCTCAGGGGCGAACTGAGTCTCGCACTCATGACGGCCCCGCCCCAGGACGGTCAGATCACCTCCGTTCCATTCGCTCGGTCTCCGCTCTACGTCGCCCTCCCCGAAACCCATCCGGCTGCTCTCAAAGAGCGCTTGGTTCTACAGGATCTGGCAAAAGACGAGTGGATTCTGTTTGCCAAACGGGTTCATCCTCTTGTGCATGAGGCGATCATGGAGGCAGCACGGCGTGAATCGATTGTCCCCAGGCAGGCTCACGATATCATTACGGCGCAGCAGGCGATCGAGCTCGTATCGGAGCACGTGGGCGTCGCGATCTTCACCAAACCTACGGCCCCCGGCCTCCTTGCGGACGGAGTCGTTGTAAAGCCGCTCTTCGATCCGTCGTTGTGGTTCGAGACATCCGTGATCATGCGAGCCGATGATGATTCTCGGTTGGTCAACGAATTCGTGCGATCGTTCCTCCGCAAATATGCGCCCCAGCTCCCGCCACGAAAGCAAATGGAATTGTGGTGTCCCCCTGAGTTGTCAGCCTGAAAAATGCCAGTTGGCCAGTCGCGCCCGCCGGTTGGCCGACGCTCAAACATTTCCGGGCATTCTGGATCTCTGCGTGGTTGAACTGGGGGCCGTGCCCCATACGCGCTAACTTAAGCGGCGTGGCGTGGCTTG
>Ga0193726_1002273_pt1 | contig 13329 bp, 10 predicted proteins | sample H2c1metaG_FD_144928 | JGI IMG/M metagenome (GOLD analysis project Ga0193726, IMG submission 144928) | Soil microbial communities from a riparian zone of the East river system, Colorado, United States - H2c1 | ecosystem: Environmental > Terrestrial > Soil > Riparian zone | place: USA: East River... | reverse complement strand
CTCGAGTTCCCTTTCCGACAAAGCGAGATGGAAGCCGCCGGGCCGCTGGAAGCAGACATCGAGCCCGGTCTCCTCCTTCAGGGTCTGGGCGAAGCCCGTCCACGCGTTGGAGGAGCGCAGCGTCCAGCCGGCATAGGGCGCCAGCCCCAGCCCCTTGCTCTGCACCCAGACCAGCGCGAAGTTGCCGCGGCTTGCCCGCACCGCGCGGTCGCCCTCGTCGAGCACGACGACCCGGCAGCCCTCGCGCGCCAGCCCCCAGGCGGTGGCGACGCCCACCAGACCGCCGCCGACGACCGCGACGTCGTATTCGCTATCGGCCATCGCCGCTCCTTCCGACCAGCAGCCGTTCCAGTCCGTAGGCGCGGTCGAGCGCCACCAGCGCCAGCACCGTGACGGCAATCACGCAGGCCGAGACAGAGGTCACCAGCGGATCGATATTGTCCTGGATGTAGAGGAACATGCGTACGGGCAGAGTTTCGGTTCCGGGGGCGGCGATGAACACCGTCATGGTAACCTCGTCGAACGAATTGATGAAAGCGAGCGCCCAGCCGCTCACCAGGCCGGGCAGGACCAGCGGCAGGGTGATGCGCTTCAACACCGTCCATTCCGAAGCGCCCAGCGACAGGGCGGCATGCTCGAGCGCGCGGTCGAGCCCGACGGCCGACGCCAGGGTGAGGCGCAACGCGAAGGGCAGCACGATCACGATATGCGCCAGCACCAGGCCGACGAAGGTCCCGCCCAGCCCGACCTCGGTGAAGAAGCGCAGGAAGGCGATACCCAGCACGACGTGCGGGATCATCAGCGGCGACATGAACAGCGTGGTCATCGCCTCGCGGCCGCGGAAACGATGGCGCGCGATGGCCAGCGCTGCCGGCACGGAGATCGCGACCGCAACGGCCGAAGACAGCGCGCCCAGCAAGAGGCTCCGCCAAAAGGCCGAGATGAACTCGGGATAGCGACCGATGGCGTAGAACCAGCGCAGCGACCAGCGGTCGGTCGGAAACGAGAGGTAGCCCTCGGGCGTGAAGGCGACGAAACAGACGACCAGGATCGGCGCCAGCGTGAAGGCTGTGAACAGCGCGTGATAGCACAAGGCCAGAGGACCGTTTCTGCTCATGAGGGCCGGCTCATCCGAACACCTGCGCGTAACGGCGTTCGACAAGGCGGCTGGCGCCGACCACGATCAGGACCAGCGCCACCAGCAGCAGCACGGCCACCGCCGCGCCCAGTGGCCAGTTCAGCGTGTTCAGGAACTCGTCGTAGGCGAGCGTGGCCGCGACCTTGAGCCGGCGGCCGCCGATGATGGCGGGCGTGGCGAAGGCGCTGGCCGCCAGCGCGAACACGATGATGGCGCCCGACAGGATGCCCGGCATGACCTGCGGCAGCACGATGCGACGCAACACGGTGAACGGCCCCGCCCCCAGCGCCACGGCCGCGTTCTCGATCTGCGGATCGAGCCGCTGCAGGGCCGCCCATACCGCCAGCACCATGTAAGGCATCAGCACGTGCGCCAGCGCCACCACCATGCCGGTCTCGGTGAACATGAAGGGCAGCGGTGTCGAGATGAGACCCAGCGAGGCGAGCGCCTTGTTGACCAAGCCGCTGTTGCCGCCGAACAGCAGCGCCCAGCCCAGGGTGCGCGCCACGACCGAGATCAGCAGCGGTCCCAGGATCACCAGCAGGAAGATGCCGCGCCACGGGCTCTTCATGCGGTTCAGGATGTAGGCCTCGGGCGCACCGAAGAGGGCGGTCAGCACGGTGACATAGAAGGCGATGCGAAAGGTCCGCCCGAACATTTCGAGGAAGTACGAGTCGGTCAGCACCTCGCGCCAGTTCTTCAGGATGAAGACCGGCTCGATGCCCTTGTACTGGCCCCAGTCGTGGAACGAGAGCAGCACGGTCATGCCGAGCGGCACGATCACGACGACCGCGAACAGCAGCAGCGCGGGGAGGCTCAATAGATAAGGCGCTGATTTCATGGCACGTCGAAACCTCTGCCTCCCCACGCAGTGGGGAGGTGGCCCGAAGGGCCGGAGGGGTCATGACTTTGGACGACGACGATCATGACCCCTCCGTCCGCTGCGCGGACACCTCCCCATGCGAAGCGTGGGGAGGAGAAGAAGGCCACGCCAGATGCACCGCGTCGCCCTCGGCTGGCATCGCCTCGCCGGTGTTCTGGCGGATCACGGTCACCAGGCCACCCGGCGTCTCGACCTGGTAGAGCCAATGATTGCCCTGGAAGATGCGCGTGCGGACGCGGCCGGCGAGGCCGCCGGGCGCGAAGGAGATCTTTTCCGGCCGCACCGTGGCGCCGTCCAGAAGGTTGGTCTTCCCGAGAAAACTCGCGACGAAAGAAGTCGCCGGCCGCTCGTAGGCCTCATGGGGCGGGCCGACCTGCTCGGTGCGGCCCTGGTTCATCACCACAATACGGTCGGACAGCGCCATCGCCTCGGCCTGATCGTGCGTCACCAGGATCGTCGTGGTGCCGACCGTGCGCTGGATCTGGCGCAGCTCGATCTGCATCTCCTCGCGCAGCTTGGCGTCGAGGTTACTCAGCGGCTCGTCGAGCAGCAGGATCCGCGGCCGGATGACGAGCGCGCGGGCAAGCGCCACCCTTTGTTGCTGGCCGCCCGAGAGCTGGCGCGGGAAGCGGCCACTGAAGGCGGCCAGTCCCACCAGTTCCAGCGTCTCGCCGACCCGCCTGGCGCGCTCCACCGCGGCCACGCCCTGCATTTCGAGGCCGAACGCCACGTTCTCGGCGACCGTCATATGCGGAAAGAGCGCGTAGCTCTGGAACACGATGCCGAGCCCGCGCTTGGCGGGCTTCACCGCCAGGAGATCACGGCCTTCCAGCGTGATCGCGCCCGCGGTCGGCTCGACGAAGCCCGCGATCATCTGCAGCGTCGTGGTCTTGCCGCAGCCCGACGGTCCCAGCAGGGAGACGAACTCGCCCTTCTCCACGCCGAGCGACAGGCCATCGACCGCGAGGTGCGTGCCGAAGCGCTTGGTCAGGTTTTCAAGAATGAGGAAGCTCATGCTTCCCCCCGTTCTTCACGATGCGGAACGGTTTTGGAGGTTTCGGAGGTTTCGGAGGTTTCGAATACGCGTTTTCGCGCGCCCCGGAGCCGGGTCGGTCGACTGCAACATGCAAGCACTGCATGCGCGCCGCGGGCCGTCGAAGCGTCGAAATCAAGGAACATGGGGCCGATCTGCCTGTGCGAGACTCGGCAGTCATACGCCACAATATTGCTCAGGCTTGTCAAGCGAAGAATAGACTCAGCGCTCGACCTCACGATTCCAGCGCTTGGTCCAGTCCTCGCGCTGGGCATTGATGGCGTCCCAGTCGGGCTGGATCACCAGCTTGGCGCGCTCGCCGACCGGGGCCATACGCAGCTCAGGCATGTTGACGTCGACCTTGGTGTTGACCGGCCCGTTGCCCATCTCCTTGGCCATGCCGGCCTGAACCGGCGCCGAGATCAGGGTCTTGATGAACTCGTGCGCCAACGGGTTGATCGAAGCCTTGGCGACCGGGCAGGCCGAGGCGAGCAGGATCGGCGCGCCTTCCTTGGGATAGATGAAGTCGACGGGGAAGCCGGTGTTGGCGAAGGCCTGCACGCGACCGGTGCCCCATACCGCGATCTGGCCCTGGCCCGATTGGAACAACTCCGTCATCTTGCCGGGCGAGGGCTCGTAGACCAGCACGTTGGGATTGATGTCGTCCTTCATCACCTTGAAGCCGGGATCAATATTCTTCTCGCCGCCACCGTTCATGCGGGCATACATCATCAGCGTATAGAGGCCGTAGGTGTTGTTGATCGGCGGGATGACCAGCAGCTTCTTGAACTTGGGGTCCTTGAGATCGTTCCACGAGGTGGGCGCAGCCCAGCCCTTCTCCTTGAAGGTCTTGGTATTGATCATGAAGCCGGTGCCGGTCTGGCCGACCGCGACCGCCTTGTCGTCCTTGAACAGGGCGGCCGGATAGAGCTCGCTCTTGTCGAGGCCCTGTATCGGCGCGCAGAAGCCGAGCTGGATCGCCTGGTACATCGGCCCGTCGTCGACGATGGCGACGTCGATGACCTGGTTGCCCTTCTGCGCCTGCAGCTTGGCCAGCGTATCGGTCGAGTTGCCGGCGACATACTCGATCTTGACCCCGTGCTTCTGCTCAAAAGCCGGGAACACTTCCTTGCGCAGATGCTGGTCCCAGACGCCGCCATAGCCCGCCACGGTGAGCGTCTTGGGCTGCGCCAACGCCGGACCGGCAATCAGGGCGAAAATGGCCGCGGTGACGCCAAGTTTGAACATGAAGTACCCCCAGAACTGACTCCCGGAGGCAAGCTTCGTTCCTGCCTTGCGCGGCGTCAACCGAAGCGCACGCCGTACCGTCCGTGGCCTACTGCGATAGCAGCAACGTCAGCTCGTGCTTGTTGTGATGCAGATGCAGGACTCGTGCCCCGGGAATGGCGCCGAATGCAGCCGCCGACTCGTGATCGGTCGCCCCCTGGAACTTGAGGGTGCAGACGAAGTTCCTCACCAGCCCCGAGGCACGCCATTTCTCGACCAGCCGCAGGAGCCGCGCCGGATAGCAGGCGATGTCGGAGAACAGCCAGTCGACCGGTCCGACGGTCGCCGGCTCCAGCGCAAAAGCGCTCTCGCCGCGCCATTCCACGCCCGCCATCGCCGCCACCTTGGGATCGAGCGGCGCCTTGTCGACCGCGATCACATCGGCGCCGAGGCTGGCCAGGACATAAGTCCAGCCGCCCGGCGATGCGCCGAGGTCCAGGCAGCGTTCGCCGGCGCCCGGCCAGTGTCCGAGCCGCACCAGCGCCTCCCATAGCTTGAGATAGGCGCGGTTGGGCGGCCCGGTCTTGTCCTCGACGAAGGCGACCTCGCCGTTGGCAAAGGGCGAGCTGCAACGGCCGGCAGCGAGCAGGCGATCGGGCGCCAGCAGGGTCCACGACCCCAGCGGCGCCGTGGGCGCTGCGGCGGGAAAGACGACCGGCTTGGCCGAGACGTGCGGCAGGCGCTCCTCGATCAGGGCGGCGCGGCGATGATGCAGCGGCGCGTACATGGCCCAGTTGCGCTGGATGTCGCGCAGCGCCCGCGCCGCGCTGCCGATCGAAGCCACGGGCAGCTCGACGCAGTCGTGCCAGATATTGGCGGCCCACGCCGCGGCGATCGCCGGTCCGTCGCAGATGAACAGCCGCTCGTGCCGCCGGATCACGGCCGCGCCGGCACGCTGCAACTCTTCCTGCAATTGATCATCAAAGCCGTCGGCCGCGAGATAGGCGGTGGTCATGGGCGCAACCTAATCCACCGACCGCCGTTCCCGAACAAGGGGTTTATCCGGAGGAACGATCATGGCCAAGACATCGATGTCCCAGCGCAAAACCGTGGGCCGCGTCATGCATGAATACACCCACGGCGAACTCAAGAGCGGCCGCAGCGGCAAGGCCGGCAAGGTGAAGAGGCGGCGCCAGGCGATCGCCATCGCGCTCAAGGAGGCGGGCGCCTCCAAGTACGAGAGCAAGAAGGAAAACAAGCAGAACCTGCGCAAGAGCAAGGAGAAGGAAGCGACCGGCCGGACCTACCAGCAGGAACGCGAGGGCAAAGGCCGGGTCGGCGCGCGCGGCAAGCGCGAAAGCACGCGGGCAATGGGCGGCCGCAGCGCCAAGGCCCCGACCCGGCGCCGCGCTTCCCCCCGCCGCCGCACCACGCGAGGCGCGCGATGAGCGATGCCCAACGCATCGTCAACCTCGCCGATGTGCCCTTGAAGGACAGTGGCAACGGCAAGAGCTTCCAGTCACGGATAGGTCGGATCGGCCCGATACTCGGGCTCACGGGATTGGGCTGCACGCTCACCGTCGTCGCGCCCGGCAAGCGCGCCTATCCATTCCATCGCCATCATGTATCGAACGAGCTCTTCTATATCCTGTCCGGCAACGGCGAGGTCCGGCTCGACGGCCGCGTCATGCCGCTTCGTCCCGGCGATCTGATCGCCAATCCGGCGGGCGCGGAGGCGCACCAGATCGTCAACACCGGTCGGGAGGAGCTGCGCTACCTGGCGATCTCCGAGATCGGTTCGGTCGATATCATCGACTATCCCGATTCCGGCAAGATGGGCGCCGCCGCCGGCGTGAAGAACGGCGATCTCTCGACCGCGACCTACAAGGCGTTCGGTCGCGTGACGCCCGCCGCCTATTTCGACGGCGAGGAGCCCGCGATCCAGCCTGCGGCACGCGCCGGAGCCGGCTCCAGATAAGGCGGCGTGTGGACTTGGTCGTGCGCCTTCAGGGCGCCCGATCATCTCACGCGATTTCTTCAACCCTCCTGCAATCGTCGGGCATAGCCCGGGCGGCAAGTTGCATGCTAGCGTTTTGCCGCCAGATGGAGGAGGTACATCATGATTGGCAGACGGTATTTGATCGCAGGCGCTTTCGCCGGTGCAGGCTTGGTGGCAGCAGGCAGCGCGCTCGCCCAGCAGGCGACCGTCGGCATCCAGACGGTCACCACCTATTCCCTCGACGCACGCATCACCGCGGTCGACCCCGCCGCACGCACGGTGTCCCTCGCCTTCACCAACGGCGCGACGGCCACCCGCAACGTGAGCCAGGCTGTCGCGGACTTCGGCGCCCGCAAGGTCGGTGACATGGTGTCGGTCGGCTTCGAGGACACGCTCACCTTCGTGCTGTCCGGCCCCAATGTCGCCACGCCGCGCAATCGTGACACGAGCGTGACGGCGACCGCATCGGCGACTGGTATGGGTGCCGCCGGCGTTTCAGCCAGCGAGTCGATCGGCAACTGGTGGGTTGTGGGCGTCAATCCCGCTGCCAATACGATCTCGCTGGTCAACCCGGCCGGCGGCGCGGTGCGGACCTACAACGTGACGACGCAGGCGGGCCGCGAGCAGCTTCCGCGAGTCAAGGTCGGCGACAGCCTGACGGCCATCAACACCCAGGTCCTGGTCGTCTCGATCACGCCCAAGGCGTAGGGCGCCTTACGGAAAGAATTCGGTGCGCGGCGCAGGCGGCGACGCACTGGCGGCGGGTTGGCGCCGAGAAGGCGCCACGAGCTTCTTTTTGTCGTCGTCGAAGCGTTGCAGCGCCGGCTGCGCTTCCCGCAGGAGTGCCTGGCTCTCGGCGGCGGTGAGATAGCCTGTCTCCGGGTGGTTTCGCGCTTTTTGCCAGGCCGCGATCATTTCGCGCGAGCGCGGGCCCAGGACGCCGTCCGAACCGCGCGTGTCGAAACCGAGCGCGGAGAGCGCGACCTGCAGTCGTTGGCGATCGGTCGTTGCCAAATGAAGCGCCGCCTCTTCGGCCTCGCCTGAGGGCTGCGCCGCGGGCGTGGATTGGTTGGCAACCCCCGTCTCGATGAACGGCGGCGGCGACGCCGGCGTTGCGACCGCCTGCGCCTCGGAGGCCGGGGCGGCTGGCGCGGCCGCAGGCGGTGGCGGCGGCTCAGGCGCAGCCGCAGCCGTCACCGTCGCGGGCCGCGGCGCCAGGAGATGGTAGGCGCCTGCGCCAACCATCAGCAGGACCACAGCGGCAAGCGCGATCCATTTGCCACGTCGCGCGGTTCGCAGCCCGATGGCGAGCCGCGTTGGCGGGCTGGGTGGCGTCGGCGGGGTCGGCGGCGTGGGCGGGGTCGGAGGCGTCGGCGGCGGTGCCGCCATCACGACCGTCGCCTCGCTTTCGACAGGCCGCTCGCCGAGCAGCACGCGCCAGGCGGCGAGGCTCTGCGGCCGGTCTTCCACATGCACCGAAAGGCCCGCGTCGATTCCCGCGAGCAGGCCGCGGACAAAACCCGGCGGCTGCAGGGTGGCGAGGGGCTCGTAGGCATCCTCCATCAGGCGATCGAAGGCGTTGGGCGGCGCCTTGCCGGCGATGGCGTGATAGAGCGTGGCCGCCAGCCCGTAGATGTCGGTCCACGGCCCCTGCTTAGTCGCGGTGAACTGCTCGGGCGCGGCATAACCCGGCGTGAAGATTGCCGTCATAGCCTGGGTGCGGCCGGCCATGGCCGCGCGCGAGGCGCCGAAATCGATCAGTGTCGGCCGGTTGCCCTCGCCCAACAGCACGTTGGCGGGCTTGATGTCGCGGTGCAGGAAGCCCGCTTCGTGCACCTGGCGCAAGCCCTCGAGCAGCGGCCACAAGATCGCTTCCAGCTCGGCCGGCAACAGCGGGCCTTCGGCCTTGATGCGCTGCTCCAGCGTCTCGCCACGCAGGAATTCCATAACGATGTAGGCGGTGCCGTTCTCCTCGAGGAAGTCGAACACCTGCACGATGGAAGGCGCCTCGTGCAGAGTGGCGAGTGTGCGGCCCTCTTCGATGAAGCGGTCGCGGCCCCAACTGAAATCCTCGGCAACCTCGGTCGAGCGCGGCAGCACGGAGGCGCCGTCCTGGCGCACGGCCAGCGCCACCGGCAGGTATTCCTTGAGCGCCACATCGCGATCGAGCTGGGTATCGCGGGCCCGATAGGTGATGCCGAAGCCGCCTTGGCCGAGCACGCCCAGGACCTCGTAGCGCCCGACGCTGCGGCCTGGCGCAAGCGCCACGTAGTCGACCTGGGTCGAGGAATCCGCGGCGGGAGGGATGGCGTCGGTCATGGGGAAAAATGCATGTGACAAGCAACGCCCCGCCGCGCTTCTGCGTTCCCTACACGCCGAATGGTATCTCTTGGCGACGGCCGACCTGGACGATCAGTCGGCGCGCCTGGGCAGCGACCCCCGCGTGCTCATATTGATACCGCGGATGTCGAGGGTGAGTGCGTTGACGCTCACCTTTCCGGTGGCCGAGGCGTCGTTCAGCGAGCAGCCGATCGCCTCGTAGAAGCGCATGCCGCCGGCGATCACTCCCGAGGTTTCGACGGCCAATGAGATCGGCGTGGCGCCGCAAGTGGCATGGACGAGTTGCCCCGTCAGCCGGTTGCCCGAGATCTGAAGCTCTGCGGCCAGCGGGCGCATGCCTGACTGGCTGCCACCCGGCGTCGACGTCGACAGCGAGCCGGCGTAGATGCCATTGAAGTTGGCGGCCGCCGCCGCTGCGACAGGCACAGCTGTCGGCTGAGGCGATGCGGCGGGAACCGCGGGCGCCACGGCTGCGGATCGGTCGCGGCCCTTGACCAACGTGCCGCGTGCGATCGTGCCCACGCCGCGCAGTTCGAGTTGAATTCCCGAATCGCTCACCCTGCCGCCTGCCGTGACATTGACCGGCGCGCAGGCCATGGCATCCGGCAGCCGGATTGTGCCACTGATTTCACCGGCCGGAGAAACGGTCAGCGAAAGCGAGGAAGGCCCGCAGCGTGGATAGTCGATCTGACCCGAGATGCTTGTGCCCGTCATGCGGAGCGTGGCCGTTATTATCCGGTTGCCGCCGCCGAAGCCCGTGGTGGTTTCGGCAAGGCTGCCTCGATAGGCGTCGTCAAACGCCGGCGTCGGCAAGCGAATGGCACGCACCCTGGCTTCGTCTTCCGCCGTCTTCCTTTGCTCCTCCGCTTTGCGCGTGGCCACGGCATCGGTCTCCATTTGCCGCCGAGCCGCTGCTTGCTCCAGCCGCTTCCTGTCGGCCGCTTCGACCTCGAGCTCGCGGCGGGCCGCTTCGGCCCTGAGCTTCTCGGTTTCGGCTTCAGCCTTGCGGCGACCAGCCTCGGCCTCCTGCAATGCGTGCTTGGTGTCGGCACCCGGCGATACCACGGCGGTCGGCTGCAGCGACGGCGAGAACGCATAGTAGCTGCCGCCCACCAGCACGAGCATGAGGGCCGCGCCGAGGGCAATCCATCGGCCGGCGTCACCCCGCCTGGGCATAGCGGCCAGTTCGGCCCGCGGCGCCGGCGTGGCCGATCTCATCGGTGGTGGCATCATCACCACTGTCGCCTCGCTGACCGGGGACGCCTGGCCGAGCAGCGCGCGCCAGCCCGAGATAGTTTGCGGCCGCGCGTTGGCCTGGAGCGAAAGCCCGGCGTCGATGCCGATCATCAGGCCGCGCGGGAAGCCACGCGGCTGTCGGCGAACGAGCGGATCGTAGCGATCCTCCACCAGCCGATCGAAGGCGCCGGGTGGCGCCTTGCCGGTGATGGCGTGATAGAGCGTGGCGGCCAAGCCGTAGATGTCGGTCCACGGCCCCTGCTTGGCCGAGGTGAACTGCTCGGGCGCGGCGTAGCCAGGCGTGAAGATCGCCGTCAGGTCGACCGTGCGGCCGACCATGGCCGCGCGCGAGGCGCCGGAATCGATCAAGGTCGGCTTGCCTTCGGCGCCGATGAACACGTTGGCGGGCTTGATGTCGCGGTGCAGGAAACCCGCCTCATGCACCTGCCGCAAACCCTCGAGCAATGGCCACAGGAGACTGTCGACCTCGCTCGCCGTGAACGGGCCCTCCGCCTGGATGCGCGCCTCCAGCGTCTCGCCGCGCAGGAGTTCCATAACGATGTAGGCGGTGCCATTCTCCTCGAGGAAGTCGAACACTTTCACGATCGAACGCGCCTCGTGCAGGGTGGCGAGCGTGCGGCCCTCTTCGATGAAGCGTTCGCGGCCCCAGTTGAAATCGTCAGCGGCCCCGGTCGAGCGCGGCAGCACGGAGGCGCCGTCCTGGCGCACCGCGAGCGCCACCGGCAGGTATTCCTTGAGCGCCACCTTGCGGTCGAGCTGGGTGTCGCGGGCACGATAGGTGATGCCGAAGCCGCCTTGGCCAAGCACGCCCAGGATCTCGTAGCGGCCGACCCTGCGGCCCGGTGCAAGCGCCACATAATCGACCCGGGTCGAGGAATCCACAGACGAAGGGCCAGCATCGGACATGGCCCAAAAACCTGCCACGCGCCTTCGCCCTGAGCAACGGCAACCGGGCCGATAGAACTGACTAGCGCCCGGCGTGAGACGCCGACACCTTTCGTAATTTCACTTGCCTCCCCCGTCATATGGGGGAGGTGGCCCGCAGGGCCGGAGGGGGAAAGCCCCAATCGAGGTACCTGCAAGTTTCAGATCTGAAATTATCGGAGATCGTCTGTGAGGCCTTCCCCCTCCGCCCCCTTCGGGGGCACCTCCCCCGTAAGACGGGGGAGGCATGACTTTCGAGTTGTGTCCACCCCGTAGCAGCGAAGCGGGTGAGGAAGCGACCCATCCCGGACGCCGAACCGGGATGACACGCTTCGCCGCGGCTTGTTAACCTCCGGCCAACACGGAGGATTTCATGGCCAAATTCGGCATCGGACAATCGGTTCGCAGGGTCGAGGACCCACGGTTGCTGACGGGTGGCGGACGCTATACCGACGACACCAAGCTCGATGCACCGGCGGCCCGCGCCTACGTGCTGCGCTCGCCGCACGCCCATGCCGACATCAGGAGCATCGACACGGCGGCGGCCCGAAAGGCGCCGGGCGTGCTGCTGGTGCTGACCGGCGAGGATGTGACGAAGGCGGACTTCGGCGACGTTCCCTGCCTGGTGCCGCTCGAGAACCGAGACGGCACGCCGCGCGGCGAGACCTCGCGGCCGATGCTGGCCAAGGGCCGCGTGCGCCATGTCGGCGATCCGGTGGCGCTGGTGGTGGCCGAGACCCTCGAGCAGGCCAAGGACGCCGCCGAGCTGATCGAGGTCGACTACGCCGCCCGGCCGCACACCGTCGGCACCTACGAGTCCGCCCAGCCCGGCGCGCCGCTGGTGCACGACCATATCAAGGACAACATCGTCTTCGACTGGGAGATGGGCGAGCGCGCCAAGACCGAGGCGGCCTTCGCCAAGGCCGACAAGGTCGTCAAGCTGCAGATCGTCAACAACCGCCTGGTCGTCAACTCGATGGAGCCGCGCGGCGCCATCTGCGAGTACGACCCCAAGGACGACCGCTCGACCCTGTGGGTCTCCTCGCAGGGCGTCAGCATGATCCGGCCGGTGGTCGCCGACATGATCCTCAAGATCGGCTCACCCAAGCTTCGCGTGCGCACCGGCGACGTGGGCGGCGGCTTCGGCATGAAGATCTTCGTGCATCCGGAATATCCGATGGTCGTGTGGGCCTCGCGCCTGCTCAAGCGCACGGTGAAATGGATTCCCGATCGCCAGGAAGCGTTCCAGTCCGACGTGCAGGGCCGCGACCATGTCTCGATCGCCGAGATGGCGCTCGACAAGGACAGCCACTTCATCGGCTGCCGCATCACGACCTATGCCGCCCTCGGCGCCTATCTCAGCCATTTCAGCGCCTTCATCCCCACTCTCGCCGGCAGCTCGATGCTGGTGGGCCTCTACCAGACACCGGCCATCTACGTGAACGTCAAGGGCGTGCTGACCAACACCGTGCCGACCGATGCCTATCGCGGCGCCGGGCGGCCCGAGGCGGCCTATCTGCTCGAGCGCTTCGTCGACCACATCGCGCGCGAGACCGGCCTCACGCCCGACGAGATCCGCGCCCGCAATTTCGTGAAGCCCAGCCAGATTCCGTGGAAGACGGCGCTTGCCGACACCTACGACTCGGGCGATTTCGAGACCGTCATGCGCAAGGGCATGGAGAAGGCCGACTGGAAGGGCTTCCCGTCCCGTCGCGCCGCCTCCGAAGCCAGGGGCAAATGGCGCGGCATCGGCATGGCGACCTATGTCGAAAAATGCGGCGGCGGCGGCGCGCCTGAGACTGCGATCGCCAAGTTCAACGACGATGCCTCGGTCACGCTCTATCTCGGCAACCAGACCAACGGCCAGGGCCACGAGACGGCGATCCGGCAGATCGCTTCCGCGCGGCTGGGCATCGATGCCGAGCGCATCAACATCGTGCAGGGCGATTCGGACGTCACGCCCGAGGGCATGACCGGCGGCAGCCGCATGGTCTCGGTGGCCGGCGTGGCGACGCTGGGCGTCGCCGACAAGATCATCGCCAAGGGCAAGCTGGTGGCGGCGAGCGTCATGGAGGCGAGTGCAGCCGACATCGACTATGCCGACGGCGCCTTCAAGATCGTCGGCACCGACCGCACGATGAGCCTGTTCGATGTCGCCCAGGCCGCCAAGGACCCCAGGCACGTGCCGGCGGGCGAGAAACCCGGCCTGGACGACGAGTTCACGCGCATGCCCGAAGCCGACACCTTTCCCAACGGCTGTCACATTTGCGAACTCGAGGTCGACCCCGACACCGGCACGCTGGACATCCTGAACTACAGCGTGATGGACGATTTCGGCAGCGCTCTCAATCCGCTGCTGCTGCAGGGCCAGATCCATGGCGGCGTCGGCCAGGGCGTCGGCCAGGCGCTGACGGAGAAGACGATCTACGACAAGGAGTCGGGCCAGCTGATGAGCGGCAGCTTCATGGACTATGCGCTGCCCCGCGCCGACATCGTCCCCCACGTCCACTTCGACATGCACAACAGCC
>Ga0193726_1002272_pt1 | contig 13332 bp, 12 predicted proteins | sample H2c1metaG_FD_144928 | JGI IMG/M metagenome (GOLD analysis project Ga0193726, IMG submission 144928) | Soil microbial communities from a riparian zone of the East river system, Colorado, United States - H2c1 | ecosystem: Environmental > Terrestrial > Soil > Riparian zone | place: USA: East River... | reverse complement strand
CAAAATGTTAACAGAGGCTCCCAAGAAGAAAGCTGCCGCGCAAGGTGATCTATCGGCCACTGTTAACATTTTGGAAAAACCGAAACCCGAGTATACGGCCGAAGGGCGTAGTCTGAAACTAGAAGGCGACGTGGTTCTCGACTTGGTGTTTCTGGCTAACGGCACGGTCCAGGTAAACCGCGTAATCAGCGGGTTGGGTCACGGCCTCGACGAGGCAGCGTCCAAAGCAGCGCAACATATTAAGTTTAAACCAGCACAACGCGATGGCCAGCCGGTTGATTTTCCGGCCCGCGTGCGGATTGAGTTCCGCATGGCTTACTGAGGGGGAGAAGGAACATGCTTACGTTGGAATTGTCAGTGAAAACCGCGAAGCGGCTCGTCGTTCTAGGTCTGATGTTGAGCGGGTTGGGTTCGTTTGCCGCCGCAGCGGCGCCCCAACAGGTTCGGACCATGGACGAAGTGATCGAACGCATCGTGAACAATGAAAATCGTCTGAACCAGCAGATGAAGAATTATTCGCCGCTGGTCGAGACCTATATTCAAAACCTGAAGCCCGACAAGGATCTCGGCTACATCCCCGCCGGCGATAAATACTTCCTGGGCCGCGCCGACTTCGCCAAGGGCGTGGAACTCGTGTCGCTGACCGATTCCGGTTCCAAGGGTAAGAAAATATTTAGCTCCATCGGGAACTTCTTCTCGTTTGCGATGCAATTCCTGCCGGATGGATTTTTGCAGATGATTTTCATCGATTCCAATGGCTTTGATAAGCAGCACTACAAGTTTGATTATGTGCGCCGCGAATTTCTGGGTGAAGTGCGCTGCCTGGTGTTCGACGTGACGCCTCTTGAAAAGAACGCCAAAGGCCGTTTCCTCGGCCGCATCTGGGTGGAAGATCAGGACTACAACGTCGTGCGCTTCAATGGCGCCTACGGTGGTGGTGGACACACCAGCTGGTATTTCCATTTCGATAGTTGGCGCTCCAACGTACAAAAAGGATTGTGGCTCCCCGCTTTCGTTTACAGCGAAGAAAAGGATCTGCATTACGCTTTGACCAAGAAACTCGACTTCAAGGCGCAGACCCGCTTGTGGGGCTACAACCTGGGCCACGCTTCGCAAGAGCAGGAACTGAGCAAGATTCTTGTGGAAACGCCCGTCAACGATGATACGAAAACGGCCAATGACTTAAGCCCGGTGCAGGCGCAGCGTTCCTGGGATCACCAGGCAGAAGACAATGTTCTCGACCGCCTGGAGCGACTCGGACTGGTCTCACCGAAAGGTGAAGTGGACAAGGTGCTGGATACGGTTGTCAACAACCTGGAAGTCACCAACAACATCGATGTGGAACCCGAAGTCCGCTGCCGCATCATGATGACCTCCACGCTCGAATCCTACACCGTGGGACACACGATCGTGCTAAGCCGCGGTTTGATTGACGTCCTGCCGGACGAAGCGAGCCTGGCGGCGGTGATTGCCCACGAGCTGAGCCACGTGATTCTCGGCCACCGTCTCGATTCCAGCTACGCGTTCTTTGACCAATTGCTGATCGACGAAAAAGAAACCTTCCGTCACTTTGGATTTGCGCGCACCCCGGATGAAGAACAATCCGCAAGCAGCAAAGCCATCCAGTTGCTGAATAATTCTCCTTACAAGAACCAGCTTGGAAACGCAGGGCTCTTTTTGACGGCTCTCGAACGCCGGCAAAAAGAAATCCCCAATCTGATTAGCCCGCACCTTGGCAATCGCGTTCCGGTCATCGCCGATCTGAAGTCGACAACTGCGGTTGATCCGAAACAGAATCCGCAGCTCATTGCGGCCTTGCCCATCGGCGGTCGCGTGAAGCTGGATCCCTGGAACGACAAACTGGAACTCATCAAGAGCAAACCGGTCGGCAACGTGGCGGAGCGGGAGAAAATGCCGTTTGAAATCACCCCGTTCATGCCGTACCTGACGCGCTTTGGAAGCGAGGCATCAGCCAAGCCAATTGCTGCCAGCGCCACGAACCCGGGGGACGTCAAACCGGGCGATCAGACACCTACACCCCAGCCGTAGTCACGGCTGCCGATCATCCGTTTTCGGCCCGCTGAAGCAAACTTCAGCGGGCCGTTTTGTTTTTAGTGTGGCTGGGCTGGGCCATGCAAGGCGCTGGCTTGTCAACGCAGCGTGGAAAGTTCTTTAATCAACTTGTAGTTGAATTCCACTCCATCATAAAAATCCTGAATGCCCACGCGTTCGTCCTTGCCGTGGGCCCGATTGTCGTTCATCTCAAAAAACATACAGGAAATGCCATACGTCGGGATTCCGGCAATACGCAGAAATTTTCCGTCTGAGGCGCCCGTGGCCATTGTGGGCACGAGAGGCACTCCCGGCCACATCGAACCGAGAATTCTCTCCATAGCGGCGGTCAGTTCCGGGAGCAGCGGCGAGGGAGGCACGGTTACCAGGGGAATCAATTTTCCGTCGGCGGTTTTTTCGGGAACAACGGTCACTGCCACTTTCGCATCAGCGGCAACCCGTTCCAGTGTCTTGCGGATCTCCTCGGGGTCTTCACCCGGAAAAATGCGGCAATTTACGTTGGCGCGTGCCGTTTGCGGTAGCGCGTTCGCTGCGTGGCCGCCGCTCAGCATGGTTGCAACACAAGTCGTATGCAATAAAGAATTGTAATAGACATTTTGCGAAAGGCGGGCAATAGCAGCGGAATCCGGCGGCTGCTTCGCCGCTGCTTGCAGATCCTCAGACACCTGGCCGCTGGCCATGACTGACGTTTTCGCAAAGAAGTTTCTGGTGATGTCACTATGGGCTACGGGAAATGAAAAGTTCTGCAGGCGTGCGAGCGCTGCTGCCAGGTGGTAGATCGCGTTGTCAGGACTTGGCAATGAACTGTGACCACCGGGATTGCGCGCTTCAAATTGATAGTCCGCATACACCTTCTCGCTGGCTTGAATTCCTGCGAGCAGACGTTTATTCCCTGCTCTTTCAAACTCACCACCATCAAGATTGATACAGTATTCCGCTTCAATCCAATCCCGGTGTTCTTTTATCAGCCAATCAATTCCATTGTAGTCGCCGCCTTCCTCATCGGCAGTGAGGGCCAAAATCAGGTCGCGGTCGGGTGTGAATCCCTCCTGCTTCAGCCGGATGAAACTGGTAACCAGCAGCGCGTCTCCTTCTTTCATATCGTCGGTGCCGCGCCCGTAATAGTAGCCATCCCGTTCGACAAACTGGAAGGGATCGGTGGTCCAATCTTCGCGGCGGGCTTCGACGACATCCAGATGTCCGATAAACAGCACCGGCTTGCGCTTTCCGCTGCCGTGGAAGCGCACGACCAGATTCTTTTTCCGGTCGTGGGGACCCGCAACGATGAGTTCCTGGTCCGTGAAGCCGGCATCGCGCAGCCGCCCGGCCATCGCTTCTGCCGCGGTCGTTACGTTGCCGGCCGAATCGGTGGTGTTAATTTCAATGAGTTGTTTGAAAATATCATGCGCCAGTTGATTTGCTGGTGCGGGCGCCTGCCCCCGGGTCGATGAAACAGCTGCAAGCACCAACACGATAAAGAACGCGGCCAGAGCAAAGGCACGTTTCATGGATAACCCCATTGCTTCAAATTTAAAAACTGCAACTGCGATTGTGGATTTTACTCCAGTGCTTCCCCGGGAGGCGAAGTTGCGGCAACCGCCGTTCGTATGCACTTCACCACATAGGACAGAGGCATGAACAAGAGTAGAAGCCCCGGCCCGGGAGCCAGGATTCGCAACGCCAGCGCCAGTAGTAGGGTGACTCCAACGACTACCGGTTTCATCAGCGGGAGGTGCATTTGCTGGTTCACAAACAGCGCAATTTCCCGGGGCCACTTAAACATCCAGTACAGCTGATAGAACGGAATAAAGTGAAAGCCTACTGCGCGCGCTGGCGAGATCGGATGCACCCAGCCGGGGATGCGGTTCATGAATACATGAATGCGATACACGCAAACAAGCCAGTAGACCACGCCAACGAAACTGGGCAAGAAGACGTACAGGGGCGGAACAACGAATTGTCCGTTGGCAACATCCGGTTGCTGGTCGACGGACACCACATCGGCAAAGGTGGTGGCGATGGCCAGGAGATAGCCGATCCACACGTGAGGAAGCTCCGGCGGGACATGGTTTTGCGTTCGAGGCACGAGTGATTCAATTTGCAGCTGTTCTGGATTCAATTCTCGGGCGTTGGCAGATTAGCGGCATGTGAACGGAACGTCAACATTGCTTCAATGAACGCGACTTGCATAAACTTGCACTAGTGGCCGTTAGGGAGAACAAAATGCGATTCAACAAGAGCAGGGCGTTGCAGATTGTCGTCGGAGCTTGCTTATTCTTGAGCGGTGTTGTGGCCGATGCCGTCTATACGCGCAGCGTTTCGGCGCAGACAAAAGCTGCGCAAGCCCGTGCCGGGCAGCCAAAGTCGGTCGTGCATGTAGTCGTCTACAAGTGGAAAGATACTGCGTCGGAATACGACAAGGAACAAGTGATGACGGGGCTAAAAACTTTTACCCGCAAATTGCCAGGCGTGAAGAATATCTGGCTGAAGACGCAGCGAAATCAGCTGAAAGACTTCAGCGGGGTCTATGCGATTGAGTTTACCAGCCCGGAAACCGCGGCCGACTATGCCGAAAGTCCCGCGCATGAGGCCTGGTCAAAGCAGTGGCAGAATCTGCGCGAGAACAGCCTGTCATTTCAGGTTTCCAACCCGTAGCCGAATGCCGCCTAGGTGTCACGCGTAATTCCATATCGCCGACGAATCATCGCGTCGACCTGGCTGTCGGGAAGCAATCGTTTGCACCACTTCACAAGCGTGGCCAGCGGCGTCACGCCGTAGCGCGCTTTGGGATTCCGCGCTTCAATCGCCTGCAACATGATTTGCGCGCAGTCTTCCGCCGTTGTTCCCGATTTTGCCCGGCCCGCCTGTGAACCGGCAAATGTACTGGAATAGATTTTTGCGTAAGGTCCGGATTCAACTTTCTCCCGGTAAGGCTGAAGCAGTTCTTCGGCAATGTTTTGAATATTCGTCACGATGTACCCGGGCTCGATTAAGATCACTTTTACGCCAAACGGATACATCTCGAGTCTCAGGGCATTGCTCAGTCCTTCGATTGCGTGTTTGCTGGCGCTGTAGGCTCCCTGCGCCGGTGGAGTCACGAGTCCGGAAACCGAGCTCATCATCAGAATATGCCCGCTGCGGCGTTCGCGCATTCGGGGAACCACAGCCTGCGTCACGCGAATCGTGCCAAAAAAATTCGTCTCAAACTGCTGCCGGTAGTCTGCCATCGCCATATCTTCCACGGTTCCGATGTACGCCATACCCGCGTTGTTAATCAGCACGTCGATCTCACCGGCACGATCCCGCACTGTGCTGATCGCGTTGCACACAGAAGCGTCATCGCAAACATCCATCGCGAGCGCCTCCAGCGGAATCCCCTTTTCGCGCGCGAGGGCATCGAGTTGCGCCCGCTTCCCGGCGGAACGTCCGGCGGCAAAGACCCGGTAGCCACGCTTGGCCAACAATAAAGCAGCGGCTTTTCCCAGGCCGTCAGTTGCCCCGGTAATCAAAACGGTTCTCGGTGTGGGTTTCTGATTCATCTTCGCCTCGTGGAGTCCTATCCTATCGCAAAACGCAATTGACAAAAGAAAGGGGGTTGCCAGGCAGGCGTAGATCGGAAAGGCCCGCCGTTCAAATCAGGGGAAGTATTGCTAGACTCTTGCTACCTTGGTTGCTTCCAGTCCAGAGTTCGGGTGCGCGCTATGTCTGACGGAGACTTTTCAGCAGAAAAGAGCGGTCGGCTTTGGCGCTTCGGCTTCTGGAGCCTGATCGCGACGCAATTTCAAGGCGCGTTGATTGAAAATGCGCTGAAATTCCTGGTCATCTATATCGCCCTGGCAACCGAGGGAATGCGCGGAGATCGCGATCACCTCGAGTTGGTCGTTGGTTCACTTTTCGCCATTCCGTTCCTGCTGTTTTCCATCTCCGGCGGTTTTCTGGCAGATCGCTTCAGCAAGCGCAGTGTGACCATCTGGACCAAGTTGTTTGAGCTCGCGGTAATGATCCTGGCTACAGTTTCGCTCGTCCAGCCGAATTTTCACCTGGCGCTGGCCGCGATTTTTCTGGCCAGCACCCAGGCGGCCCTCTTTGGTCCCTCCAAATACGGATTGCTTCCGGAAATACTGCCGCCGGAAAAACTATCGTGGGGCAATGGTGTTCTTGAACTTGGGACTTTCGTGGCCATTATCGGAGGCAGCGTTGGCGCTGGCTTTCTCGCCGACACATTTTCCGGGAGGCAGGTCTATTCCGGGCTGATCTTGGTGGGATTCTCGCTGATCGGATTTCTCTTCAGCCTAGGAATTACCCGTGTGCCGGCGGTAGCCCCGTTCAAGACATTCCGGGCTTCCTCCCTTCTCGATCTGTGGTCCCCGGCCAGACTGATTCGTTCCGACCGTGCTCTGTATTTGGCTGTCGTTGGCAACACGTACTTCTGGTTTCTTGGCACACTTTTGCAATTCAATATTTTCAATTATGGCCAGGATGTTCTGCGCATCAACGCTACTCATTCAGGATTTCTTCAGGCTGGAATTGGGATTGGCATCGGTTTGGGCAGCATCGCCGCAGGATATTTGTCCGCGGGCAAAATTGAATACGGGCTGATTCCTTTAGGTTCGGCGGGTATGACGATTCTAGGCCTCGGCTTGGGCATTCAGGGATTGCCGTTTACAAGCGTCCTCCTGCTGCTGGCCGGACTGGGTTTTTCCGGCGGATTTTTTGCAGTGCCGGTCAATGCCCTGATTCAGCATCAGCCGCCGGAGGATCAAAAGGGCGCGGTCATTGCGCTGGCCAATTGGCTTTCCTTCCTGGGTGTCGCAGCGGGAGCAGGCGCGGTCGTGGTGCTGTCGCATTACCTGCACCTGGGTCCGGGAGCGATTTTTCTTTGCGCGGGCCTTGGAACACTGGCAGCTACCGCTTACCTGCTTTGGCTGCTGCCGGATTCTTTGCTGCGGCTGCTTTTGTGGATCGCCACCCACACCTTGTATCGCCTGGATGTTGCGGGGCGGGAAAACGTGCCCGCGCGCGGCGGCGCTCTGCTTACCCCCAATCATGTGTCGATGGCCGATGCCGTTTTTCTGATTGCCACACTCGACCGGCCGATTCGATTTCTGATGTTCAAGGGTTCCTACGACCATCCTCTGGTCAAACCGTTCGCCAGGATCCTCGGAGTGATTCCGATTGCTTCCGATCAAGGTCCGCGCGACATGATTCACTCCTTGCGGCTGGCCACCGAAGCGTTACAGAAGGGCGAAGTCGTCTGCATTTTTCCCGAGGGGCAGATGACCCGCATCGGGCAGCTTTTGCCATTTCGCCGGGGATTTGAACGCATTGTAAAAGGCGTGGATGTGCCGATTGTTCCCGTAAATCTGGATGGTGTCTGGGGATCGATTTTTAGTTTTTCGGGCGGGCGCTTCCTGTGGAAGTTCCCGCGACACCTGCCCTATCCGGTTCGGGTGACGTTTGGCCCCGCGCTGCCTTCAACAGCCAGCGCCCAGGAGGTCCGGCAGGCGGTTCAGGATCTGGGCACACAGGCGTTCGCGCGGCGCAAGAAGCACATGCAGACGCTCCCACGCTCGTTCATTCACACCGCGCGAAGACATCCGCGCCGTTTCGCGATGGCTGACGGACAAACTCCGCGTGTGAATTATTTTGCGGCACTGGCACGCGCGATTTATCTGGCGCGAAGACTGCGCAGGCATTGGCAGGGACAGGAGATGGTGGGCATTCTGTTGCCGCCATCGATTCCCGGCGCGCTCGTAAATTTTGCCGCCATGCTGATGGGCAAAGTTCCCGTCAATCTGAATTACACCGCTTCGAGTGAAACGTTGGCTTCCTGCGCCGAGCAATGCCATCTAAAAACAGTTGTTACCGCACGCGTTTTTCTTGAAAAAATCCATGTGCAACCGCCGGGCGAGGTTCTCTTTATTGAGGATATCGCCAGGGAGCCAGGCTTTTTTGAACAATTACTTGCAACCGCGGCGGCAGCGCTTTTCCCGGCAAGATGGGTATCGGGTTGTTGCGGCGGCGAGAGGATTGCGCAACTCGACGACATGGCCACGGTGATTTTCTCGAGCGGCTCAACCGGCGAGCCGAAAGGCGTGATCCTCACCCATTACAACGTAGCCTCGAACGTCGAACAACTGAGCCAGGTCTTCATGCTGCATGCTGACGATCGCATCATGGGCATTCTGCCCTTCTTTCATTCTTTCGGTTTTACGGGCACCTTGTGTTTGCCGGCAGTAACTGGAATTGGAGTGATATTTCATCCAAACCCGCTCGATTCGCGGGTGATTGGCGCGCTCGTGAGGAAACATGCCGCCACCATGCTACTGGCGACTCCAACATTCTTGAACGCCTACACGCGCCGCTGCGAGCCGGAAGATTTTGGCAGTTTGCGCTTTGTGATGGCCGGAGCGGAGAAATTGCCGGAACGTATTTCGCAGGCCTTTGAAGATCGCTTTGGCATTCGGCCACACGAAGGATATGGCTGCACGGAATGTTCTCCGGCTGTGACCGTCAACGTAATCGACTTTCGCGCCGCTTCGTTTCGTCAGGTAGGCGCCAAACGCGGCAGCATTGGCCATCCTTTGCCCGGAATGAGCGTAAAAATCCTCGACCCGGAGAGCCAGCAACTGCTGGCAAACGACCAGCCGGGACTTTTGTTTGTGCGCGGTCCAAACGTGATGCAGGGCTATCTCGGCAAGCCGGAGAAAACGGCGGCGGTGCTCCGCGACGGTTGGTACAACACCGGCGACATAGCGACACTCGATGAAGATGGATTCCTGCGGGTCACCGACCGCCTAAGCCGATTCAGTAAAATTGGCGGAGAAATGGTTCCTCACATAAAAGTGGAAGATGTGCTTCAGGAATTTGCGGGCGCCACAGAACAGACCTTCGTAGTTACCGCTGTGGCGGATGAGCGAAAGGGAGAACGCCTGATTGTCTTGCACATACTGGCAGAAGGGCTTCTCGAAGAGGTTCTCGGGAAACTGTCCAAAAGCGATTTGCCTGCGCTTTGGCGTCCGCGAGCAGAGCAATTCCTGCGCGTCGAAGGATTGCCGTACCTCGGAACCGGCAAGCTGGATCTGCGCAAGGCTCGTGAACTGGCCCAGCAGCTGGCGCAACCATGAGCAAAACGGACGCGCACCGCACAATCCTCCCGGCGATCCCTCCGCTTACGCGCCCTCTATGGCTGAAGATCCTCTTGCGCGTAATTCTCACCGCCGTGGTTCTTGGCCTGTGGTTCTGGACGCAATCGCTGCTCGGAAAGCGCACTTTGGATGGCCCCGGCATTGCTGACGGCCTGCACAAACTGACGGCAGGACTGAACGATTTTTTCTACCGTACTCCTCGCGCCGCCAACATATTGTTGATCGTAAGCTCTGCGTTGATCGACGCTCTGGGATTGTTCCTGTTGTGCCGCTGGCTGCTGGGTGGAAGCGTGCGGCCGTTTCTCGGCTTGCTCCTGCTGATGTTCTTGCGTCAGGTGATGCAGAGTCTTTGCGCCTTGCCCGCTCCGCCCAATATCATTTGGCGCTATCCGGGCTTTCCGTCGGTGCTGGTGACGTACGGAGTGGCGAGTGACTTTTTCTTCTCCGGCCATACGGCGATTGCTGTTTTCAGCGCAATGGAGCTCGGACGTTTTCACCGCCACTGGCTCACCGCGATTGCAATTTTCATAGTGCTATTTGAAATCTCGACGGTAATCGTCTTGCGTGCCCACTACACCATGGATGTTTTTACGGGAATTGTTGCCGCGTTGTGGGTAGGGTATCTGTGCGACCAAATTGCTCCACGAATCGATTCCTGGTTACCCCAAGCGGCGTAGAAGTTTGGTCAGCGACACACCAGCCGCAGTTCAGACAGCGCGGAGGTTAGCTCCCGCCGCTATCCTGCAGGACTGCGTTCACTGCAGGTGGGACAATTCCCAGATCGACGTAAATTGGCCGCATTGCTTTGCGCACGGCCTTCATTTGCGTGGCGAACCAGAGTGCTCCCGCCAGGCAGCAAACTCCACTCACAATGACCGTGCTCGCTGCTCCAAAGGAGGCCGCCAGGGTTCCCGCAAGCAAACTGCCGAATGGGGCCATCCCGACAAACGCCGCCGTGTAGTAGCTCATGACCCGGCCGCGTTTGTCTTCCTCCACAATGGTCTGGATAATCGTATTGCTGGCGGCCATTTGCTGCATCATGCCGAATCCGCAAAACAATAAAATCAAAACCGACACCCAGAATATCTTGGAAACCCCGAAAACGATCAGTGCCAGCCCAAAGATACCGGAGGAAATAGGAATCATCTTTAGCAACCCGCGCACGTTCGGACGCACAGCCAGAGAATACGCGGATATCAATGCGCCTACGCCTACGGCACCCATCAGAAAGCCCAAAGTATGCGCGCCGCCGTGCAGGATCTTGAGCGCAAACACCGGCATCAGCACGGTAAACGGCCAGCCCATCAAATTGATGATGGCAAAAAGCGACAGTATGGTCCGGATCGGCGTCGATTTAGCCACATACTCCCAACCTTCTTTCAATTGTTCGAACATAGGCGCTGCGGTGTCCGGGATTACGACCGGCTTTACCCGCATCGCGAGCAGCGAAGCAATTACCGCCAGATAGCTAAGTCCATCGACGAGGAAACAATAGCCCGTGCCAAACAGTGCGATGACGCCACCGGCGAGTGAAGGCCCGATCAGGCGCGCCATATTGACCATGGAAGAATTCAGGGCGATGGCATTCCCCAGGTCCCGTTTGTCTTCAACCATCTGCACCAGAAAAGCCTGGCGGCCGGGCATGTCGAAGGCATTAATGAGTCCCTGAAAGGCGCTAAGCGCGATAATTTCATAAATATTGATGTACCCGCTCAGCGTGAGCACGGCAAGCGCCAGTGACTGCAGCATCGCGAGAACCTGCGTAACCACCAGCACGCGCCGGCGATCGAGCCGATCAACCCAGACTCCTGCAAACGGAGCGATGAGAAATGTTGGAATTTGTCCTGCGAAACCTACAACGCCGAGCAGCAACGGAGAACTCGTGAGTTTGTAGACGAGCCAGCTCGTAGCGATCCGGGTCATCCAGGTGCCAATCAAAGAGATGCTTTGCCCGCCGAAAAATAATCGAAAATTGCGGTGACGCAAGGCGCGCCAAATGCGAAAAACCCCGGTCGGCCCTGCAGGAGCAGTTTTAGTGGTGGTCGCAGCAGCGGGTTCAGTCATTTGACGGCACTACGTTAGATGTGCGGCGGGAAGAAAATGTTCCAGCAGCGGCCCGCAGATGCCAAACCGGTCGTCGATTATTTGTTTGGCGGCCGTCTGGTCAGGTAGTTGGCAATCGCAGATTCCCAGTCCGGACCCTGACGCGCATCACGATCTGCGAAGTGCTGAACATGGGCATTGGCCGCGGGGCGCAGTGCCGTGCGTTCATAAACAACGTGCACACTCGTCACGCCCCGGCTCTGTTCACGGAGGTGAATATCGATCAGCGTGGCCATCGCCTCGGGAATCACATAAACATACTGAACATGGCCCCCCGCAAAATCGGCGGCGGTCATGACCCATGTGGCTTCCCTGCCGCCCGGATGGGAGATCTTGAACACCGCTCCCAGCTCATCTTTTGCGGGAACGGGCTGCACAAACTGCGGATTCCAATCCGGAGCCCAGACGCGCTCTTCGCTCGCGCCAAACAGCGGAGCGGCCACCGCCATCGGTGCTTGGACCTTAAAGCGAAATTCGTTGTGGGTGTGAAGAGCGGACCCGGAAGGGCTCGCGCTTTGCCCGTCGCCATGGCCGGCCATAAACAACACACCGGCCCACATACCAAGGGAAACCATCAGGAAAATGTTCATGAGCGCTCCTGTAAGCGATGGCTATCGGAGGCCTTCAGGTGCAGACCATAGATTCTCTTGAGTTGTTCGATTTCACGAAGAGTTTCCGGGGCAAACGGAGTCTTGCCTTCGAAAACGTGCAGCACAATCCCTTCCAGCAGATCGCCGAGTGACAAATCCTTGAGTTCGGCGAGCCCCTTGAGGACTTTTAGCAGCCGTTTTTCCAGTCGCACGCCGGTTTGCACTCGTTCCACTGCAACAGCGGGGGGATGTTTGGCAGTAGTCATAATGTACCATTATACCAAGGTACACAATAATTCGCAAGTGATTTTGGACACACTTACCAGGAACTTGCCTGCATCCCTTTCTTGCAGACAAACTACTCAGATGCGCAAATCCAGTACGGAAACCCTCATTCACGATTACAACGGAAAAGGTCGTTGGGCCGTGGCGGCGGTACAAACTCGGTACCTTGAGTATTGTCGAGAATACGGTCTGGAATCATCTGGTCCGCCTGTTCCTCGTGAGCATGTCGAAGGACAGAAGCAGTGGGTCTACCCAGTAATGGAGGCCGTCATAGAAGGAATTGAGCAGGGTGACAAGGCGAGCATCGCATTAGGGCTAGACTTTATCGAGGAAGATGCACATTTCCCATTTGGAAAAACGCTAAAATCCAACACTGCGAGAGCACTGCGTCGAGCCTCGCTAACAGCGGAACAAGTTCTGCGCATTCGGAAGCGTGTCACGAACCTGCTTATTTCGGGTCAGATACCCCACGAGTTTCGCGAATACGCAAAACTCCTCAGGCATGTCGGGTTAGCAGATTGCTGGCCTCTTATGCAGCGCGACGCTAAGCTCGATAGCCCCTTCGTGAAGCGATTCGTCGAGTATTTTCGCGCCTGTGCCGAACGCGAAAGATCGGCTAGTACCTGATTAGCGCAAACCGGAGAAGAGGCTTTTTAGGTTTCCGATAAGGCCTAACCGGACATCTGCCGTGCCGACACCAAGGCTCGGGACGGCCCGAGAACGTGCCTTAATCAATGGAGCGAGCCTCATTTCATTGCGAAACGCGTCTCGAACAACTCCTGTGAGAGTCTGGCTCCCTCCTCGGTAAACGCGACTGACTTGGCCTTCGTTGCCGGATTTGCGATGTAACCTTTTTCATGCAAGGAATTCATCACTTCCCAGTGGTGGCCCTTCCAGGTTCTCAGTCCAAACTTGTCCTTGAAGGAAGTCAAATAGAGCAGTGCCAAAACCGTCTGTTCAACCTTTTCCTGATCAATGTCCATCAATAACCACCTTATGGTCCGGTACGCGAGAGAGTCCGAATTTCTGAGTTTTGATCCAACGAGCACCTTAGTACTCCGTTGCCTCTGTGAAGTCGAGAGCTTGAGGGATTGATCGAATTGTGTGGTCTATAGCCTGCCGTTGGGAGGCGC
>Ga0193726_1002270_pt1 | contig 13338 bp, 17 predicted proteins | sample H2c1metaG_FD_144928 | JGI IMG/M metagenome (GOLD analysis project Ga0193726, IMG submission 144928) | Soil microbial communities from a riparian zone of the East river system, Colorado, United States - H2c1 | ecosystem: Environmental > Terrestrial > Soil > Riparian zone | place: USA: East River... | reverse complement strand
GCTCCACCATCGCAGTTAGTCGCGGCATGAGCTCCGCGGTGCGCGCAACATCGCTGCCCATCATCGGCGGCAGCCATTCGGCCGCCAATGCCGACATGCCGCGCTCATAGGCCACCCGCAGCAAGCGGGCGCGGCCTTGGGGTTCGCCGTTGCGCACCGCGTGCACGCCGGTATTGAGCAGGGCTAGCGCGGAGATGCGCTGCGAGGCCGTGCGAATGACTTCAAGCGCAACGCGGCCGCCCATGGAATGGCCCGCTATCGCGAAACGCTCCGGAGCGACTGCCAGCACGTGCGCGGCCATGGCTTGTATGGAGGAAAAGCCGCGAAATGACACCACGGATACGTCCGCTACACCGGCGAGGCGCTGCGGAATATCGGTCCAAAACGTCTCCTCGCACAAAAGTCCGCATAAAAGCACCAGTGACTGCTTCATAATTGCGATTATGGCACGCGACATTTATCAGGCCGTACGTGAATCATGCTTGTGGCTCCCTGAGGCCGAGGAATTCGTGTCCCATGGCTCACCGAACTTCAGGGTTCGCGGCAAGACCTTTGCCACCTACGTCGTCAATCATCATGGTGACGGGCGCGTGGCTCTGTGGCTCAATGCCGCGTCCGGTTCGCAAGAGTCGCGGGTGCGGGCGGAGTCCACCCATTTCTTTGTCCCGCCCTATGTAGGACCCCGCGGTTGGCTTGGCGTCATTCTGGATCGCGGCATCGACTGGCACAGAATCCCTGGATTGATACGCGAAGGCTACGAGAAAGTCGCGCCGTCCGACTTACGAGGACGCATCGGCAACACGCCAAAAATCAAGGCACCCGCCAAAGCTTTGTCGGCAAGCGAGATCGATCCCTTCAAATCACGCCGCGCGCTGGCCGTGCTGCCAAAACTGCGCAAGCTTTGCTTGAGCTTTCCGGAGTCAGGCGAGGGCAGCCAGTTTGGTCATCCGGTGTGGCTCGCCGGCAAGAAAACCTTCGCGATTGCGCGCTACGCGGGCGCGCGATTGACGCTGTGCTTTTGGGTGGGTGTCCTGCAACAGAGTCTGTTGACCGCAGATCCCCGTTATCAGATTCCGCCCTATTTCGGTCACAACGGTTGGATTGCGCTCGATGTCACAGAGGCGTGCGATTGGAAAGAGGTACAAGAGTTAGCCCTGCAGAGCTATCGACACTTTGCGCTCAAACGCATGCTGCACGAACTCGGCGGGTAGGAATCTTTAGACAAGCTCCCCGGAGCCCCCGGCGGCGTCAATGGCGAGAGCAATGCCGCCGAGAACCCCGGCACGCGTCCCGAGCGCCGGGGGTACGACGTAGTGATGAATCTCGGCGAGAATTTCGCTGCGATCGACATATCCACCGAGCCAATGCAGCGTTCGCTGCCGCATGAGAGGAAACAAACGCTCCTGGGCCATGACGCCGCCACCCATGATGATTCGTTGCGGCGAAAGCGTGAGAACCAGCTGTGCGCACAGCTGTCCGAGATAATCTGCCTGTATTTCCCACTGGGCATGCGCTGCGTCGAGGCAGGAAAGATCCGCGCCGCAGCGCGCGAGGATGGCGGGTCCCGACGCCAAGCCTTCGAGGCAATCGCCATGAAACGGGCAGACGCCGGGGAAACCTGCATCGAGCGGGTGACGCCGGGGATGTATGTGGCCAATCTCCGGATGCATCAGGCCATGCAGCGGCGTGCCGTCGACCAAGACGCCGCCGCCGATTCCTGTGCCGACCGTCAGATAGACCAGGTTTGTGGTGCCACGTCCCGCGCCCCAACGGTGCTCAGCCAAAGCCGCTGCGTTCACATCGGTGTCGAAACCCACGGGGCATGAGAATTCCCGCCCCAGCATTCCGAGCATATCAATATGGCTCCAGCCTGCCTTGGGCGTGTTGCCGATGAAACCGTACTTCGCCGCTTGCCGGTCCAAGACGACGGGACCAAAGGAGGCCACGCCAATCGCACTCAAGGCGCCGAACGCATCGTGCCGTTCGCCGAAGAAGTCGCAAACCGTCTCCAGCGTCGAGACGGGATCGGCCGTGGGGAAACGCAGCTCCGCAAGAATCTGACCGTTTTCATCACCGATGGCGCACACAAATTTCGTGCCGCCGGCCTCAACGGCACCGAACAACCTTGGTTCGCGTGTCACATCAGGGGCCTGTCTGAGTATCCCACGCGCGGTCACAGCAGCGGGAGCATAGCTTATTTAGGCTCGCTATACTGTCCGCTCCACTCAAGATCAAAGAGCTGCCTTTATGAACGTTCCGAGTGCTGCGTCGCGCGCGATGATCGAGCGCTTGATCGCCTTCAACACGGTTTCGCGCGACTCCAATTTGGGCTTGATTGAATGGGTGCGCGACTACCTGCAGGGTTTCGGTGCCAAAACACGGCTGACCCACGACGCGAGCGGCAAGAAAGCCAATCTGTTCGCAACCCTCGGCGATTCGAACAAGCCGGGTCTCATTCTCTCCGGGCACACGGATGTGGTCCCGGTCGATGGTCAGGACTGGAGCACCGACCCGTTCGTGGCCACCGAGCGCGACGGCAAGTTGTTTGCGCGCGGATCCGCGGACATGAAAGGATTTATCGGAATCGTTCTGACGCAGGCGCCAAAATTTGTCGCAGCGTTGAATGAGAACCGGCTCGACGCCCCTTTGCATTACGCCTTGAGCTATGACGAGGAGGTCGGTTGCCTCGGTGTGCGCGGACTGATACGCGATCTTGAAGAAAATGGCATCCGCGCGGCAGGATGCGTGGTCGGCGAGCCGACTTCCATGCAGCCCATCATTGCCCATAAGGGTACGCATCGCTTTCGCTGCTCCGTGCACGGCAGGGAGGCGCATTCCAGCTATGTCACCCATGGCGTGAATGCCATCGAATACGCTGCGCGCCTGGTCGTGTTCATACGGCAGATCGCCGATCGGCTCGCGCAGATCGAGCAGCGCGACTATGGATTTACCGTGCCTTATTCCACGCTATCCACCGGCCTGATTCACGGCGGCATCGCGGCCAACGTCGTGCCCAAAGACTGCGTGTTTCAATTCGATATGCGTACCTTGCCGCAGGCCTCGCCCGACGCCCTCTATCAAGAAATTCGCACTTACGCGGAAACTCTCGCAGCCGAGATGCGCCGCATCGACGCAAACTCCGGCATCGATCTGCAATGGTTGAGTCAGACCGCCGGGCTCGCCGCGGCGGAAACCGACGCCATCGTGCAATGGGCCATGCAATTGTCGAGAAACACCAGCGTCGGCAAGGTGTGCTATGGCACGGAGGCCGGACTATTCCAGAAGATGGGAGTACCCACGGTGATTTGCGGGCCTGGAGATATTGCCGAGGCGCATCGGCCGAACGAGTTCGTTGCGCTCGATCAGCTGGCGCAGTGCGAAAGCTTCATGGATAGAATTTTAGAGACGGGCTACGCAAAGGCCGGGCATACGCTGGACGCGGTCACGTAGCGCTGGTGGACGGCGCAGATGCCGTCATCGCCGCGCACCGCGGCATAGGCGGAACTCAAACTGGACAGGCCCGGCAGGGCCGCCTCCAGATGCGCCGGTGCATGCTTGAAGTACTTGCACGTGAGACAACAGGGAGAGGCTGCCGGACTCATTGGCCCAAACGGCTCCAAAACTCGTTGAACACTTGAGTCGACAGCACGAAACCCAGAACGACATTGACCAGCACACCGATGCTGAACGCCACCAACGGCCGCGCGCCGATGGAAGCGAATTCGCGAATCCGTGTCGTGAGGCCAATGCTCAAAAACGCAAAGGTGAAAGCCCAGGTCCGAAATGACTGCAGAGGAGCGACCAGGGCCGGCACGACTTCCTTCTTGTAGGCGGCGTAGTCGAACCCACGCGCCACCAGAGTCACCACCGCCGATGCGACAATGAATCCAAGCACAAACTTGGGAAAGCGGTTCCAAATTTCCGCGGCCCTGGATTTGCTGTGTATTCCCGTGCGTTCCCAGCGTGTGGTGGCAATCAAGGAAAGCACGAAGGCCCAGACGCCGATCCACATGTCCCGACCGATGACCTTCATCAGCGTGAACGCGGCCACGGCGGCGTCGGGATTTCCTGCGATGCCCGGAACGTTGCCCGCATAGCCCCCGGAAGGTGGGGCAGCCGCCAGACCCGCGGCATCCGCGAATTCGGAGGTGCCAATCCAGGCCCCGGCGACGCCCGTGGACAGATGCAGCGCCCGTGCGACGAGGGGCAGCACGAAAATCATGACGATGGCCCATACCACGACCAGCGAGATGGCGACGGAGACTTCCTCTTTTTTCGCGCCGACAGCGCCGCCCACCGCGATCGCGCCCGATACGCCGCAGACCGCGCCGCCCGTACCCAAGGTGGCGGCCAGCCGCCGATCCAACCCCAAGCGGACCGCCGCAAAGTAGATGACGGCGAATGTTGCCAAAGAGACGATCGCCGCTTGCACAATGGCCACCGGTCCCGCCCAGGCGATCAAGGTCAGCGGCAAGCTTGCGCCTAACAGCACAATGCCTGTCTTTATATAGAACTCCACCCGCAATCCAGGATCAAGCCAGCGCGGGACGCCCAATGTATTCGAAACCAGCAGGCCAAGACCCAGAGCCACCAATGGCGGCTCCAAATTGTAGTGAGCGGCCTGATCCCACAGCCCCAGAAAATAAATGCAGCCCGCAGCCAGGTAGACGAGCAGGAAGGCGGGCAAAAATCGGCTGATCTTGATGCCGAGCGCGGCAGCTCCGATGCCGAATGATACCGACCAAAGTACGAACAGCGCCGCATACTGCAGCCCATGCTGCTTCAGCTGCTGCCTCAGCTCGGACAGGTGGCTCCATTTCTGCGGCGCGACGGCGATCCATTTGATGCTGCTGCCGCCCGCAAAGAGAGCCACCGCGATCGCGATCAGGCCCAACCCGATCCAGATGGCCCACCAGTCCTCGTTGCGGATCAAGGCGCCCCAGGGCGAACGGCGCGCGATGACTCGCGAATGGGCAGTTTGGGCGATATCCGCCATTTTTAGAGTCTCCGGCGTAGCGATGCCGTAACGCTAGACCCTCACCCGCAGCGCGTCGAATAGTTAGAACGCATATCCAAGTTACCCGCGGTTATGAGGCGCAGGAGGGGGGCGTGCGGCGCTCCATGCGGCGGCACAAAGACCTAAGCTGGCGGCGCGACGGCGATGCTTCAGCCGTTCACGAGGCGCATCCCGGTCTCGTCATAGCGTTCGCCGGCTGCGACACCACTCGGTGCAACCGCCGCGATGCGGGCGAGATCTCCCGAGGTGAGCGTGATGTCTGCGGCAGCCAGGTTCTCCTTGAGGCGCGTCGCACTGGTGGTGCCGGGGATGGGCACGATGTGCGGGCCCTGTGCCAGCAACCACGCGAGGGCCAGTTGCGCGGGCGTACAATTTTTTTCTTTTGCGATCTCCTCGACCTTGCCGACCGTTTCCAGATTCCTGGCAAAATTCTCACCCTGAAAGCGCGGCGAGAAGCGCCGGAAGTCCTTCGCGCCCAGATCATCGATGCTGCGGAATCGGCCGGTGAGAAAACCGCGACCGAGCGGACTGTAGGGGACGAACCCTATCCCAAGCTCGCTGCATACTTGCAGCACGCCATCCTCCGGGTCGCGGCTCCAGAGGGAGTATTCCGACTGCACCGCGGTGATGGGATGGACCCGATGCGCCTTGCGGATCGTCTCCACGCTCGGCTCCGACAGACCGATACCGCCAACCTTACCGGCCCGCACCAGTTCGGCCATGGCTCCCACGGTCTCTTCGATGGGCGTGGAACGATCCACGCGATGCTGGTAGTAAAGATCGATACGTTCAACATTGAGCCGCTTCAGCGATCCTTCGCAGGAGGCGCGCACATAGTCCGGCTTACCGCTGATTGCACGCATTTTGGGATTGGCCGGATCGCGCAGAAATCCGAACTTGGTGGCCAGAAAAACCTGATCGCGCCTTCCCGAGATCGCTTTGCCGACGAGAATTTCATTCGTGTACGGACCGTACATGTCTGCGGTATCCAGGAAGGTAAGGCCGAGCGACAGCGCGCCTTGAATGACGCCGATGGCCTCAGCGTCGCCGGCGGCGCTGGATGCATAAAATTCCGAGAATCCCATGCAGCCCAAACCCAGTGCCGATACTTGCGGGCCGTCGCGGCCCAATTTGCGTAGCTTCATCGAATCCCCTTGATGGCATCGGCGGAATCCGCCGAGGGCGATTATGATCGCCGAGTTCGAGGTTTGCGCGCCACCACTGCCTGGGGTTTGCCGCACGCCGCAACGCCGGCGGCTGCCATGAGCACCGTGGCGGCCGCTTTGGCGGCGCGCGCCAGGGCAGGGTCGCGGCGCACCAGCGCCGCCGAGATTGCTCCCTCGATCAATATCGCCAGCTGCGTGGCCAAACCATCCGCATCCGCCGCGTTCAATCGCGTCAGCAGCTCTTTGAACCACAAACGCCGCTGTTCCTTGACGTCGGCGGCAATTTTGGCCACGGCATCACCGAGTTCAGTAACCGCGTTGACAAACGGGCAGCCGCGGAAACGCTCGTTCGCGAACCAACGCTCCAACCGGTCGAACCCCGCGAAGATTTGATCGAGCGGCGGATCGTCCGTGGGTTTTGGAACAATGTAGCGGCGCGCAAGATAGGCAACAACCAGTTCATCCTTCGAAGGATAGTAGTTGTATAGCGTGCGTTTGCTGATGCCGATTTCCGCCGCCACGGTATCCACCCCGATGGCGCGGATCCCCTGGCTATAGAACAGGCGGTCGGCGGTCGACAGGATCCGTTCCTGCATCGCCTGTTTGGCGGGCCATCGGCTCATGATTGCACAGGTCGGTGTAAAATTGTCTTGACATGCTTCATGCTTAACGTTTTACTTACACCGCTCGGTGTAGTCAAGGTTTGATTATGGAGAAGTCAATGAATCCTCTTCACAACGCAGTACTGACGACAATTTGCGCGGCGGCCTCGGGAGTGTTCGCACTCAGCCCGGCTTCTGCCGCAACGGACGCCGTGAGCGATGTCGCACCGCCGCCGTTGCGTTCGGAACGCGCGCCGCCGCCGCGCGATGGCTATGTGTGGGGTGCCGGTCATTGGGAGTTGAGTCGTCACACCTACGTGTGGGTGTCGGGGACCTGGATTCCCGAGCGCCGCGGCGCTCACTGGATCGCGGATCATTGGGATCAAAACGGCTCGGAGTGGCGCTACGTAGCAGGGCACTGGGAGCGCTAAGCGGCGGGAGCTGAGGATGCCTTGACGCGCCAGGTGCAGCGCGTCATTCTGCCGCGACATAAAGCTGGCGTCCTCGCCATTCAAAAAAAGGGATTTGATCATGCGCACGCGGAAATTGGCTGCCGTTACCTTACTTTTATTGGCGACCGTTTGCGCCACACTGCAATTTGGCATCGCCACCGCAGCCGACGGTGATCAGTACGTCGGTACCTGGAAGGGCACGTGGGAAGGAGCGGGCGCGGGCGGGCGTTTCGATCTGACTCTCATTCGCGGCAGCGACGGCAAGCTTAGCGCAAGCGTTTCCGTCGGAACCGACATGGGCGATTACAACGCGAAGCTCAGCACGGTGTCGCTCGCGGCCGATAAGCTCGCGGGCGCGTACGACTATCCCCCAGACCCGCAGGGCGAAGTGACGATCACAGGGTCATTCGATCCGAAGAATGCCACCGGCACTTGGTCACTTCAGCCTAAGGGACAGCCGGGCGGGCAAGCCATCGCGGGAACCTGGAAAGTCAGCAAACAGTAGCCGATCAGCGCTTCAGTTCCGGGCGCCCTTGACCCTCAGCCCGGCAACCTCAGCCCGGCAACGCGGACTTCAGCTCCAACGGATCGGCGCGGTTCAGGTAGCGCATGACGCCATCGTCCAAGGAGCCGAATTTGAGGCTCATCACGTCCTTCACATAGTTTTGATGCAGCTTCCAGGGCGTTTTCGATCCCTGTTTCGGCAGCTTGTCCGCGACACGTTGGATATAGCCGGACGTGAGGTTGAGCCAGGGCTCCATCTTCACGGTGGGGTCATCATTTTGCGGCACGCAAACCTGATAGCCCTTGCGTTGCATGTGATTGAGCACCCGGCAAATATAGTCACAGGTCAGTTCGCTCTTCAGCGTCCAGGACGCGTTGGTGTAGCCAAATGTGGAGGCAAGATTTGGAATCCCGCCATACATGGTTCCCTTGTAGTTGAGGGTGTTGGCCGGATCGATATGACGGCCGTCGATGCTGATTTGAATATCGCCGAGCGCCACAAGGTTCAAGCCGGTCGCGGTCACGATGATGTCGCCTTCCAGTTCCTTGCCGCTGCGCAGCTTGATGCCTTTTTCAGTAAAGGTGTCGATCTCATCCGTGACGATCGCTGCCTTGCCGGCCTTGATCGCTTCGAACAAGTCTCCATCGGGAACCAGACACATGCGCTGATCCCACGGATTGTAGCGAGGCGAGAAATGGGTAAGAACATCGTAGTCCGGCCCCAGCGCGCCCCTGACGCGATCGAGAATCCATTTCTTCACCCGCTCCGGGCTGCGTTTGCAGAGCCCAAAAAAATAGATGCCAAATAAGATGTTTCGCCATCGCACCAGGTTGTAAGCGACCTTTGAGGGCAGGTGGCGGCGCAGAAAATTGGCGAGCGCATCTTGCTCGGGGCGCGCAACCACATAGGTCGGCGAGCGTTGCAGCATGGTCACTCGAGCGGCGGTTTTGGCCATGGCGGGCACCAGGGTCACGGCTGTCGCACCGCTGCCGATCACAATGACGCGTTTGTCCGCATACGCGAGATCTTCCGGCCACTTCTGCGGATGTACGACCAATCCTGCAAAGCGCTGGCTGCCGGGGAATACCGGCGTATAGCCGGCCGTGTAACTATAGTAACCGCAGCAGACGAAAAGAAAGCTGCACGTGAATCGGGCGGTCTGCGGGCCGCACTCCGCTTCAACCGTCCAAAGCGCCTCCTTGGAAGACCACGAGGCTCGCTTTACGAGATGCTGGTATCGAATATGCTGATCGACACCGTGGTCCTTGGCCGTATCGTTGATGTACTTGAGAATCGAATGCCCATCGGCAATGGCCTTGCCCTCGACCCAGGGCCGGAATGAATAGCCCAGCGTAAACATGTCGGAGTCCGAACGAACCCCGGGATAACGAAACAGATCCCATGTTCCGCCCATGCTCGCGCGGCCTTCCAGAATCGCGTAAGTCTTGCGGGGACAGTTCGTTTGCAAGCTGCAGGCGGCACCTATACCGGACAGTCCGCCGCCGACGATCAGCACATCAAAATGATTTGGCGTCACTCAACACTCCTACCAATGGCGCTGTCTTCAGGCGGCGTTCCGAGCGCCTACTTCGCGTGCAAACGCGGTCACCGTTGCAAAAGCGTCGCGGGCTTCGGGCAGCAGCGTCACGAAGACCGGCCACACATGCGGCAGCCGATCACGCACGACCAGGTTGACTTTGACCCCGGCCGCCGAGGCGCGTTCTGCCAGGCGCAGGGTGTCGTCACGCAAGATCTCGTGACGGCTCGCAAACAATAGCATGGGGGGCAATCCCGCAAGGTCCGCGTAGAGGGGCGAAGCACGCGGGTCGCGCGCATTGGCGCCTGCAAGATAGATCGCGGCGGCCTCGCGGATGCCGCGCGGGGTGAACATCGCGCAGCTCTTGGCGTTGGCTTCGATGGAGTCGCCGGTGACGGCGAGATCGGAATACGGCGAGAAGGCAACAATGGCCTTCGGCGGTGTCCATCCGCTGTCCCGAACGCCGACCGCCGTCGCGATCGCGAGTCCCGCCCCAGCCGAATCACCGGCCAGCACGATGGTGGCCTGAGGATGGCGAGTCAGCAACCACTGGTAGGCTTTGGCGGCGTCTTCGACAGCCGCGGGGAAAGGATGTTCGGGGGCCAATCGATAGTCGAGACCATAGACCGGCGCTCGGAATGCTTTGGCCATCGCGATGAGAACCTGACGATGCGTCTTGGGCGATCCGAACAGATAGCCGCCGCCGTGCAAGTAAAGCACGATGCTCGCGGCTGGGGCTATCCGGGCGGGAGATGAGTCGGCGACATCGAACTCCAAACCCTGCTCGCTGCGCAGGCTCTCAATCGCGTAGCCGGCCGGAACGGCCAGAGCGCTGCGCGGCGGATTTTTCGTCATCGCCCTGAGGCGCTCGAGATTTATGGGCTTTTTCCCATGACGCTTCATCGTGAAGCGAAAGAAACCGTTCAATATCATGGCCTGCCAGCTGAGCATGGTTTGTTTCCCAAAAGGGCAATAGGGCCCTCATTCCAGTGTCATTTTTCTTCGCCGGGGAATTATGCGCCTTGGCCCCTGCAAAGCGCGAAGCAGCTAACAAAACCACCGGGGAATCTGGGCAATACATCCACATAATTCAGCTAGTTATCAACTATTGTGGCATTTCTCGATCACGTTTTTGCCGGTGATTTCGCGCCGCATAACTTAACGCGACTTCCCCGAGGAGTGCTTGGCGATGGCACAAAAAGCGCGCGGGGCCGACAAGTCGAAAACACCGGTCTCAGCCGCCAAAATTCCCGGTCGATGGCACGCGGTCGCCATCAGGCCCAGGGGCGGCAGTTGCGAAGCTGTTCAGGCATGCCGATCGGCGCGCTTTTTATCCGCGGAAGCCCCGCGCTTGCCTCTGTCGCAATGCACGGCACCCGACACCTGCAGCTGCGTCTACAGGCACCATGTGGATCGGCGAGCCAATCCGCGTCGCGGAGACGAGAAGGGGGATCTGCGCCGAGGCACGAAAGTTGCGCAGGAACGTCGTTTGCAAGCCGATCGGCGCAAAAGCGACGACTAGCATTCTTGCACCCTGGACGGGCACCCCGTTCGTATTCCTACCAAGGCTTGAGGATATCCCCATAAAGCCATTTTAGGAGATCCGTCCATGAAGATGCGACTTGTCAAAATTGCGTTAGCCTGTTTACTCGTGCCGGCGCTGGCCGCGGCGCAAGACGCCAGACTCAAGCTGCCGGAGTTTCGGTCTCTTGCGGGCAAAGCGACCGAATCGGTCAACATCAGCCTAAGTCCCTGGCTGCTGCGAATGGCGGGCTCATTGATCGGCGAGAAAGACGCGGACAGCGCAGCGACCAAGCGGCTTCTCGCCGGCATCAAGTCCATCGAAATTCGCAGCTACCAGTTCGCGACGGATTTTGCCTATTCCGCCGCCGATATCGACGGCGTCAGAAGCCAGCTGGCCGGGCCGGGCTGGAACCAACTCATGCAGGTTCACCACCGCGACAAGAGTGACGATGTGGATATGTACGTTTTGATCGAGAATAACGTGACCAAGGGCTTCGCTTTGATTGCCAGCGAGCCGCGGGAATTTACGATCATCAATATCGTCGGATCAATCAATGTTGAAGACTTGCCGAAACTGGAGAGTCACTTGCACCTGCCCAAGGTGGCCGAAGTTCGAGCCAATTTGCTGATGTAACGAGTGCGCACGCATTGAATGACGGGGCCGCGGATCTTTTGGACGATGAGCTCGCGAAGGCACGCTCGGGCGTGCGCACGGCGCTTGCCGTCCTGGTCCAGGCGCACCGGCGCGCTGTCTACAGTCTGGCACTGCGCATGCTGGGTTCGCGGGATCTTGCGGAGGATTTGACGCAGGATGTTTTCATGCAACTGAACGGCAACTTAAGAACGATCGAGTCGAACAAGCACCTGGGGTTTTGGTTGCGCCGAGTGACGACCAACCGCGCCATCGATCAGTTGCGGCGGCGCGCACGGGTGCAAATGACCTCACTCGAGGACGACCAGCCGTTCTTCAGTGCCGAGGACGATTCGGATCCCTTATTGCAGCGGCATCTGCGCGATCTGCTGTCGGAGTTGACTCCGGCGGCGCGCGCCGTGTTGCTGCTGCGCTATCAAGAGGACCTGGATCCGACGGACATCGCGCAAACGCTGGACATGCCGATCAACACCGTCAAGAGCCATTTGAAACGATCACTGGAGACCATGCGCGAGAAGTCCCTCGGCATGCAAGCAACCCGCTGCGAGGACAGTTCAACATGAGCCAGGACATCGAATCCCGACTGCGTGCGGCCTTGCGGCCCGTGGCACCAAGCGAGGACTTCTCGCAAAAACTTCTTGCGCGCGTTCTTGCCGATCAGCCTACGCAGCCAAAACCGCGCCGTCTGCTCTCGGCAGGCGCGCGGCCCTGGGCGTGGTGGCTCACGGCAAGCCTTGCGGCGTGTCTGATAGCGGCGGTCGGCGTGCGGCAGCATTTGGAGCAGCAGCGCCTGCAGCAGAGTGGCTTGGAGGCGCGGCGCGAGGTGGTGGAGGCGCTGCGCGTGACCAGCCAGAAACTGAATCTTGCGTACGAAGCGGTCAAGAATCAATCGACATCGCTGGCGGATGAGAAGTCCGGTGTCTAGTTGAAATCGAGGGTGATTTCCATGAATAAATGCAGTTTGGCACTGTCTCTTGCGCTGCTGGCGCCCGCCCTGGGCTGGGCGGCTCCGAATCCGAGGCTCGTAATACCCGAGTTTGCAGGCTTGGCGCAGAAAGCCACCGAGTCCGTGACCATCACACTCGATCCCGCCCTGCTTGCCATGGCGGGACGGTTTCTCGATGGAAACGATCCGCAAGACGCCGCTACCAAGGAAATCATCAAAGGCCTGCGCGGAATCTACGTCCGAAGCTACACATTCGACAAAGACTCGGCCTACCAGCAGGCTGACATCGACGCCGTGAGAGCACAGCTATCGGCGCCGGGCTGGAACCGATTTGTGAAAACTCACAGCCGCAAGACACGCGCCGATGTGGACATCTACATCATGGTCGACAACAACCAAGCGATCGGGCTGGCCTTGATCGCCAGCGAACCGCGGCAATTTACGATTGTGAACATCATTGGTGCGATTGATCTCGACAAGTTGCACAAACTGGAAGGTCAGTTCGGTGTGCCCAAGCTCGATATCGACCTGTCGAAATCGCCGGCTTCCGGCGCGCAAAAATAGCCGCGGGAAGCGATCGACTCCACACCGTCGGACAGAATCAATGAGCTTTGGTGCCTGAGTCGTTCGAGCCGATGGACGCCAGGGCTTCCTTCGTTGGCTGCGCCCGCTCTTTGCAAGTCCGCATCGCCTCATTGTAGGACAGCGTCCTATTCGCTCCCATGCGTCTTGCCATGCACTCGTAGAGCTGACGCTTGGAGATGACCGCCTGGCTCGCGGGGGGAGCCGCCACCGCATCCGCGCCAACGAGCACGACGCCGCACAGACTCAGCGCCGTGAAACCAATCGCCTTGAATCGCGTCATGGCGAGCCTGCAATCCTGTCGAGCGGCTTGGGGAGCGTTGGCATGCGCGCAAAGTATGTGCCGATCGGCGTC
>Ga0193726_1002269_pt1 | contig 13346 bp, 13 predicted proteins | sample H2c1metaG_FD_144928 | JGI IMG/M metagenome (GOLD analysis project Ga0193726, IMG submission 144928) | Soil microbial communities from a riparian zone of the East river system, Colorado, United States - H2c1 | ecosystem: Environmental > Terrestrial > Soil > Riparian zone | place: USA: East River... | reverse complement strand
GACCCTTTCATGTGGTTTACCATGACGGCGCTCTTTGCCGTGATCGTCTGGGCGCTTTTTGCTTACGATTCACGCATCGTCAAACTGCGAAAGAAGGACAGCGCGGGGCCAGTCGGCAGCCGGTTGTACGCGATGGTGGGGCGCGATCAACGGTTCAACATAACGGTCGTCCTTCCGGCCATCTTTCTTTTTAACGCGGCCTGCGCGATCGGCATCCACGCACGGCCCGAATTTTTCCTCCACCGCAACGGGCACCTAATCTTGATCGCGCTCCAGGCGGTCGGCCTCTTGTTCTATCTCGGCCACGTCATCCGCTCGTTCATCCAACTCGTGCCGTTGATTTCAGCCACGCGTCAGGAGTGGCGCGACACCGCCGAAAGCGCCCCACCCGGCTAGGGCAAGGTTTTGATTCTCGCTGCTTTGATCCTGAGCTTTGTCGGCCCCCCTGCGTTCGCCTGCCAATCAGCATTCTTGCCACGACCGCCTCGAGGTTCTTGTGGATTTTTGCCGAATGTCACTCCGACGTGACGTTCTCGCTGCTCCTCCTGCCCGCGCGCGCCCTGGCATCGTAATACAACACGACGAACGCCGCGGCGAGCAGCGGTCGCAAGAGTAGATTTATCACCGCCGTGACGATATCGGACGTCATCATCAGCGCATCCGGCGTCTGTGCTTCGGCTGCCTTCTGCATGAGCGCCAGCGCCTGTTCCGGATTCTCGGCCCCGGCGAACCTCAGCAGCATGAACGGCAACTGCACGCCGAAAGTCACGACCAGAAGGAGAAGCAACCAGACCGAGGCCACGATCGCGCCGCGATAAAGCGGACGTTCGAGCCGCGGCGCTTCCGGTACGCTCCGTGCCAGCTCCTTGCTTTCGCGGAGCGCGGCCAGAGGCGGCTCCGTCCCGAGCACGACCGTTTGTTGCCAGAACAGGAAGTTAATGAAGAGCCGCGCATTCATGTAGACCATGAATCCACCGATCAGCATGACCATAAGCGAAGCCAGGAGTGGACTACCGCTGCCGACGAACGCGATCAACGCCGTGAGCGGCACAAAAAACCAAAAGAAGTAACTTCCATAAACCAGCAGAGCGGCGGTGAGCAGGCGACTCCAGTAGCGCAGAGCAGCGGAAAACTGCGCACCGAACGAGCGGGCCTGGCCCCGCAAGACATCGTCCGCCACGATTTGAAAACCGGCGGCCGAAACCGGCCAGACCAGAAGCACCAACACGAACATGGCTACGCAAAGTGGGGGCACTTCCGGCGCCGGGATCGTCCCGGAAGCGGCGGCCGCAAGGTCGGGCAACGGAATCTTTGGAAACGTCCACTGCAACACGAACATCGGCACTGACGTAAGGAGGCAAAAAAGCATGAACGGCACGAAGCCGCGCCGGTAAATTCGAAACGTCTCCGCGAAAACTTCGCGCCCTGTCCTCGCCCTCTCAAAGTTCCGGGGAGGAGGAGGCGGCGTTGGCGCCGATTCCACGTCGCCGAAGATCTCGGGCAGTTCGCCAGCCTGAATCCAGCGCTCGTCGCCCACCTGGCGAAGTTCATTCGACGGAATCAAGCGCCCCTCGCGTTTCCATTCACGGAGCGCATCGATGTCGACAGGTCCATACTCCTGTCCTTCCACCCGAACGATCCATTCTTCTCCCATCTTGCTCCTTAACCGTAAATCGAGTGAATCGCCACCCGTCCCCTCATTCTCCCCCTCATGCTCATGCTCTTGATCTTGCTCCTGATCCTTTCCAGCAGCGACCCCAACAGGGGGGATCAGGAGCAGGAGCAAGAGCACGAGCATGAGGGAGAAGTCGTTGGAAACCGCTGCTCCCTGGCTACGTTGTCGGGGTGAAGCTGCTCTTGATCGACGGACACTACTACGTTTACCGCTCTTTCTTTGCGATTCAGAACCTCTCGAATTCGCGCGGCGAACCGACCAACGCGATTTTCGGATTCACGAAGACGCTCCGCCTCATGCTCAAACATTTGCAGCCCGATCTGGGCGCCGTCTTCTGGGACGAAGGCTTGCCGGAGAAACGCATGACGCTCCAGCCCGCCTACAAGGAAACGCGAAAGGAAATGCCGCAGCCGATGGTCCCGCAGCTCGAATATATCCAGAAGGAACTTACCACGCTGCTCGGTTTCAAGAACATTTCGCTGCCTAACACCGAGGCCGACGACCTCATGGGCTGTTACACCGTGGAGGCGTGTAAACGGAATATCGAAGTGATCCTCGCGACCAACGATAAGGACCTCTACCAACTGGTGGGCCCGTGCGTGAAGGTTTACACGACCGCCAAGGCAGACCTCCTTTCGCCCAAAGACGCATTCGCGCTCCTGGGCGAACCCGAGGTGACGACCAAATGGGGCGTTCCTCCAAACCTAATCGGCGACGTCCTCGCGCTGTCGGGCGACTCCGTCGATAACATTCCCAGCGCCGGGTTTGGAAGAAAAACCGCCGCGACGCTTCTGCGCGAACATGGCGGACTCGATTCCCTTCTCGCCAATGTCGACAAGGTGAAAAGCGCCCGTAACCAGGAGAAACTGAACGCGGCTCGAGAGCAAATTGCGCAAAACCGCAAGATGGTGGAGCTGGATTGCGACACGAAATTGCCGGTGCCAATCGACGAATTGGGCCTAAAGCCCGACTACCCGGCCTTGATCGCCGCGTTGGAAAAGTGCGAGTTCAAATCGCTGCTCCAGGAGGTCCGCGACGAGGCGTCGAAGGCCGGAACCGCCCGCCAGGCGGAGCTGTTTCTCTAATGGTAGGGCGAGACTCTGTCGAGCCGTGGGATGAGATCTCCGTCCCCGTTGCGCCAGGCTCGACAGAGTCTCGCCCTACCGAAAGGCAACAAATCTGCATTTCGCCGAAAATATTTCGAACGGTTATGCCCTCTGGATGTCGAATCAGTCAGGTTAAGGCGATTCGGGCGGCCGCACGTTTCTCGTATTTGTTGTTTCTCCGCGTGCGCTGCCCGAATCCTTTTTTTGGGCCTCTCCGCTCACTTCCTGGCCGACGATTCCGTCAATTCCTGGTAGGCTTCGCATCGTAATGCAACCAGACCTCAGCCCGTTTGGAATCCGCGGATTCCTCATTGACGCTCCAGACTTCGGCTCCCTCCGCAGCCGGCGCGATGGCGCCATAATCGTGGACAAGGGCCGCATCGCGGAAGTCGGCGACTACGATGACCTGCGCCGGCGGCAACGGGCCGTGCCGATGCACTGGTCCGATCGCGGGCAAGTGGCGATCTTTCCCGGCCTCATCGATTGCCACACACACCTTCCGCAATATTCAGCGGTGGCCAGAGGCGAAAGCCAGCTGCTCCCCTGGTTGCGAGAGAACATTTTTCCGGTTGAGCGCGAATTCACCGGGCCGAAAGCGCGGCAGGAAGCGCCGCTCTTCTTTCACGAACTGGCGCGCCATGGCACAACGACCGCGATGGTTTACGCCGCCATCTACGAAGACAGTTGCGATATCGGTTTCGAAGCGGCGGCCCAAAGCGGTTTGCGGGTGATTCTCGGCAAAATGATGATGGACCTCGGGTCCTACGGCCAGCTTCAGCCCAAGAAAATCCTCTCAGTTTCGCTGATTGAAAGCGAACGGCTTTGTCGAAAGTGGCACGGGGCTGACAACGGCCGACTCGAATACGCATTTAGCCCGAGATTTGCTGTCACTTGCTCGGAGAAAATGATGCGCAGTGCCGCGGAGCTGGCGCAGAGGTTCAATGCCTATATCCAGACACACCTCGCGGAGAACCGGGAGGAGATCGAAAAGGTGCACAACCTTAATATGTGGGCGCGCGATTACACGGATGTCTATGAGAAGTGCGGAATGCTGACGCCAAAAACCATGCTGGGCCATTGCATCCATCTCAGCGCGCGCGAAATCGATGCCATCGCCGCGGCGCAATCCAATATCGCTCATTGTCCGACCTCGAACCTCTTTCTCGGCAGTGGCCTGCTCAAACTCGATCAGCTTATGAAGACTGGCCTCGCGGTCGGCCTTGGTTCCGACGTTGCGGCCGGTCCGGAACTAAACATGTGGCAGGTCATGCGCGGTGCTCTCGACGTGCAAAAGGCGAGAAACATGTTTGAGCCAAACCTGCCCCGTCTCCGCCCAAGCGAGGCGTTCCATCTGGCGACGAGCGGCGGCGCCCGCGCCCTCGGCAAGTCCGCCACCATTGGCTCGCTCGATGCTGGCAAGGAAGCGGACCTGATCGTCGTCGATTTACCCGCACTTCTTCCCTACGGAAAACAAGGACATACTATCGACGACTTAACCCCGGAGGATATCGTGGCGCTTTGCATTTATCGCGGTGGCCCGCAGGCCAATCTGGAAACCTACGTGCGCGGGAAATGCGTTTATCGTGCTCCCGACCCGGCCGCTCAACCATGAACGAAACTCCCACAGATCCGATTGAAGTCGCTTTGCGGGAAGACATCGGCGCTGGCGACATCACGACGGAATTCTTCGTTCCGGACGGGTTGCAAGCCATCGGTCGAATCATTGCGCGGGAACGCGCCATTGTGGCGGGAGGAGAAACAGCCGCGGAGGTTTTTCGACGCGTGAATCCAGAGCTCAAGGTTGAAATCCTTCAGCCGGATGGAACTGCGCTGGTCGGCGGTGAGACGGTCCTGGAAGTTCGTGGCGCGGCCCGCTCGATTCTGACCGCCGAGCGCGTCGCATTGAATTTCCTGCAACGGCTCAGCGGCATCGCCACATTGACGCGGCAATTTATCGACGCCATCGGCACATCCCCCGCAAAAATTCTCGATACCCGGAAGACCACGCCTGGCTTGCGCGCCCTGGAGAAAGCGGCCGTGGTGGCCGGCGGTGGCGTCAATCATCGCTTTAACCTGAACGACATGGTCCTGGTAAAAGACAATCACCTGAAAGCCGGTTCCGGAGTTTCCGAATTTACGGACGCAATTCAGCGCTTGCGTCAGGAACGGCCGGGAATTCGCATCGAAGTAGAAGCTGACCGCCTCGAGCAAGTGCGTTCATTTGTCGAAATCGAAGGGATCGACGTCGTGTTGCTCGACAACATGAAGCCCTCCGAAATGCGCGAAGCGGTCGCGCTCGGCCGGGGCAAGGTCCAGTTCGAGGCCAGTGGCGGAGTGACGTTGAAAAAGGTCCGCCAAATTGCAGCTACGGGAGTCGATTACATTTCCGTCGGTGCGCTCACGCATTCCGCGCGCGCGATCGACATGTCTCTGGAAGTCACGCATGTCGGAGGTTGAGCGGAGCGACCGGCTGGCCGCCGATGAGCTGCGGGCGATTCTGGGCGAAGGCCAGATGGGAAATCAACTCGTCGTGGTCGAGGAGGTGCGTTCGACCAACGACATTGCCTGGGAAGCAGCCGAACGCGGCACGCCGGAAGGGTTCGTCGTTTTCGCCGAACGCCAAACTGCCGGTCGCGGCCGGTATGGACGTCGCTGGGAAACCACGCCGTATCTGGGTCTATGGTTTTCCGTTCTGCTCCGGCCACGGATCACCCTGAACGAATCACCCGGGTTGACGTCGCTCCTCGCGGGCGTAATCGCCGCCACCATCATCGAAGAAATCGGGTGCGCGACTTCGATCAAGGCGCCTAACGACATCTACGTGGATGGCCGGAAGGTTGCCGGCGTCCTGGTCGAAGGCCGAATGGCCAGCGATGGAGGTTATGTTGCGGTCGGGGGTATGGGCGTGAACGTGAACCAAACGCTCGAGGATTTTCCAGTGGAACTGCGCAAGACCGCCGGCTCTCTCCGAATGGCGACGGGCCGCCAAATCCAGCGCGCGCCTCTGGCCGTCGCGCTCCTTCGAAAGTTGGAGAAGGATTACCGGACCTTCACGCCGGCCGGGTAGCGCGGAACTGTTGCAAGCCGCGCAATTTTTCCAGCGCGCGTCCACTATCGATTTGTTCGCGCGCCATTCCGATTCCGTCGCTCATGTCGCGAGCCAGCCCCGCCACGACGAACCCACCCGCGGCGTTGACGATCGTCAGGTCTCGCTTCGCCCCCTTGACCGCGCCGGACAAGATTCCTTCCACGTGCACCGCGTTCTCGGCAGCGTCCCCGCCTCGCAGATCGTCCAAAGCCCCCGCGGGAATATTGAGCCAGCGTGAATCGATCACGCCGGAAGTGACCTTGCCGTTCAAGAGTTCGGCCAGGATGGTCGCGCCGTTGGTCGAGATATCGTCCATACCGTCACCGGTCTCGGTCGTGCCATGCACGATCCAGGCGCGCTCCCGCCCGAGGCGCCGCAGGACATCCGCGAAAACACCTGTGAGGCGGGGAGAAAATACACCGATCAATTGGCGCGCCGGCCGCGAGGGATTGAGCAACGGGCCCAGTAAACTAAAAACCGTTCGGATATTTTGGCGCGCCAGTCGCCGGCGCGTTTCCGCAACGGCTCGAAAGGCGGGATTATATTGCCGCGCGAAAATGAAACAGAGTCCGAGGCGCTGAACGCATTCCCGCAGATGCGCCGGCGGCAGGTCGAACGGAGCGCCGAGGGCTTCCAGCACATCCGCACTGCCGCAGCGCGAGGTGACACTGCGATTGCCATGCTTCACCACCACCGCGCCCCCCGCCGCCAGGATAAACATGATGGTCGTCGAGACGTTAAACAGATCGAGCCCGTCGCCGCCGGTCCCGCAGACATCGATCATGGGACCCGCGACGCTTTTCGGGTCGATCAACGGATCGACCGCGCGATCGATCAATTGCTGAACAAATGCAACGATCTCCTCCACGCTCTCACCTTTGCGGTGCAACGCCGCCAGGAAATCCACCTTCTCCGAGTCGTCCGTCGTATCGGAAAGAAGCAGCGCGACCGCGACACCGATATCGCCGGCGTTCAGGTCCAGGCCCGCTTTCAGTCGATCGGTGAGCGCTTTCATTGGTAGGGACGCCGCGCTGCGGCGTCCGCCACTTCGCGTGTTGCATCAGAGTCGATCGGACGCCGCAGCGCGGCGTCCCTACCCTCCATCTCGCGTAGCCAGTTCCGATAGATTTCCGGAGAAATCTCGGAGGGCTTGATTTCACTGCGCCCGCCCCAGAAAACATTGGTGTAGGAGACCGGGATTCCGCACGCTTCCAGGTGCTCGTCGATGGCCCGTTTGTGCTCCAAGAGCAGCTCTTTGTCGGTTCCGTGCGCCACCGCCATGATGTTGACGTTTTTAAATTCTTCTCCCGCTTCGCGCCAGTAGCAGTGGGTGAGAATGTGATGCCGGCCCACTTCACCGCCCGCTTCCAGTTCGCGGCCTGCCGGCACGGACCAATGGAAAAGAGCGTTGAAGCGTGTGACCCGCACACCCCCCGCCGACGGTTTGACGTGTTCTAGAAAAGTGGAGAAACGTCCGATGATCTTTCGCGTATTGAGCGATTCTGCGATGCGGCAAAATTCATCCAGACCCAGGCCGGCTTCCGCGGCGCGTGCCCGCCAGGGTGATGGCGCGATTTCCTCCGGCGTGAATTCCCGCTTGAGCGCAGTCAGGACCTTCCACTCCAATTCACTGACCTCCGCAACGTGCACAGGCGCCATCCGCGCGGGCTCCTCCGCTTTGCTCCCAGGCTCGACCGTTTTCCGCCGGACGTGACCGACACCCAGAGTGAAAATTCCTTTCGCCGGCATGAGACGGAAATGGTCCACGCCGAGTTTCTCCGCGAGAAGTTCGCCGTGATGTTGCAGAGAGAATCCGCGGGGCACTTTCAGCGTGGTCCACAGTTTGTACTCCGAGCCGGGCGTGACCGAATCGGTCGAGCGCAAGACAACGTGGCCGGAGAACGGATCGCATTGTGACATGTAATCAAAAGCCGCATCAATCTTGTCGGGCGCGACTTTCCAGGCGACCAGCGCGCCGTCGGCCAGGTTCGTGGCGAGCAACGTTTGCCTGACCCGGCGGACGGTCCCCGCACGCAACATCGCGGCGATGCGCTCCATCACTGTTTCCACGGGCACACCGGAGCGCAGCGCGATTTCCTCGAAAGGCTCGCGGACAAAGCCTTCGATTTTGTCCTCGGAGATCGCGAGGATTTTCGCGTTGATTGGATCGTTGTGCTCGATTGGTATCATTGGTCGCGGCCGCGCTGGAGCCGTGCGAGAAATCAGGATGTAACTAAAACACGGCCCATGGGGTCGTGGCTACAACGGACTTGGGCTGCCGCAGGTAAAAAACAAACCGACCGTGATCAAGGCGATCTTTTTCGACGCAGCGGGCACGCTGATCCATTTGCCTGAGACAGTGGGGCGCCATTACGCGCTCGTCGGCAGGAAGATTGGTCTGACACTCGACGCCGCGGCCCTCGACCGGGCTTTCGCCGCTTGCTGGAGCCAAATGCCGGAGCGTCCGGCCATCGACGGCCCCCGGGAAGACGACGACAAAGGCTGGTGGCGGGACTTGGTCAATCAGGTCATCGATCAAGTTGCACCGCGAACGAGCGAACTCGATCGGGATGCGTTCTTCGAGGCCGCCTACGCGCACTTTGCCGAAGCGGGAGTGTGGGAACTTTATCCCGACGTGATCGAAGTTCTCGGAGCTCTTCGCTCGCGGTTCGATCTTGCGGTCGTTTCAAACTTCGACGGCCGTCTGCGCATGATCCTGGAGCACCTCAGCGTGTCGAAATTCTTTTCGCGCGTCTTTCTTTCCAGCGAACTGGGCGCGGACAAGCCCGATCCGTTGATTTACCAGCGCGCATTGCAATTGAGCCGGCTCGCGCCTGACGAGACTTTGCACGTCGGCGACGATCCGGTGCGCGATTGGCAGGGAGCCGAAGCCGCGGGTCTGTCGATCTTTCGCCTCGAACGTCCTCGGAATTCGCTGCGCGATTTGCTGGCGATCGTGGAATCATAAATTGTAGGGCAAGCGCATCGCTTGCATGGATTCACGGACGGCAGGCGGAGCGCCCGCCCTACAAACCTTGCAGCAACGTTTGAACTGGATTAGAAACGTCCTCCCCGGCAGACGGGTTGGTAGCTCAATGGTAGAGCAGCCCCGAAAGCCTTCGGGGTTGGTTGCTGGGGCAGATCGGGCAGGTAAACACATGAAACGGGTTGGTAGCTCAATGGTAGAGCAGCGCCCTTTTAAGGCGTTGGTTGCGGGTTCGAGTCCCGCCCAACCCAGCTCGCCCGCAGCTTGGGTTTACATCCTCCGTGGCGCATCCGGGAGACACTACATCGCCTGCACAGAGAATTTACAGCGACGCATTGGCGAGCATTCCCGCGGCAATAATCATACAACCCGTCGTCTGGGTGGTAGCGTCGAACTCGTCGCGTCCAAAAGGTACCCGTCAATGCTGCGAGCTCGCGCCATCGAACTGGCTCTTAAACGCAAGAAAAATCCACAGCTCGCGATCTTGGCTTTGCAAAATCAGATGGAGAGCAGCCCCGAAAGCCTTCGGCGTTGGTTGCGGGTTCGAGTCCCGCCCAACCCAACTTTATGATGAACTCAAGATCTCTGGCCTGTTGGTTCTCCGCTCTCTCGGCTCTGTTCCTGACGACATCCCTGACCGCAGCCGATTCCAAACCAGCAGCGATGGCGACAAACGAACCTCTGTCTCTCGCCTTACTCAATTGAAACTGCGCTGGCAATGACGTTCGCCGGAGCGGATGGCAAGACTCGCGAGGAGATGGCACGCGTGCTGCATTTTTCGACCAGCGGCGAAACGCTTCATGCCTCGTTCGGCGCGCTTCAGCACGAGCTCGAGGAGATGTCGACGCGAAGCGCGAAGCACCTCACGGAGTCCGGGAGGGTAGCCGGCCCCCAGCAGCCGATCATCATCACGGTCGCGAACCGGCTCTTCGCGCAAAAGGGATATGATTTCCGTGCAGCTTTTCTTGCCCTCGTCAAAGAGCGCTATGGGGCTCCCCTGGAGCCAGTTGATTTCGGAAAAGATGCGAACGGCGCCACGCAGCGGATAAATTCGTGGGTGCTCGATCAAACCCACGATCGCGTTCGCAATCTGATTCCTGCCGGCGCGCTCAACGCCACCACCCGCCTCGCTCTTGTGAACGCGATCTATCTCAAGGCGCCGTGGGCCAAGGCCTTCATGAAGGGCGCGACAACCCCAGAGCAGTTTCATGTCCGGGGCGGCGAAGGCGTGAAGGTGCCAACGATGAATGGGTTGAGCTATTGCGGATATGCAAAACGCGACGGCTTCACTGCGGTTGGCCTTCCTTACAGCGATCGAGAGCTTCAATTTCTCCTTTTGGTTCCGGACGAGGCGAAAGGCCTTGCGGCCCTGGAGAAGAAAATTACACCCACGCTACTCGGCCAGTGCACCAAACTTGAAATGCAAGAGGTGAACCTTCACTTGCCGAAATTCAAATTTGAGCCGCCCACCCTGAATCTCGGCGCAACCTTGCAAGGGTTGGGAATGCCAACCGCGTTTGATCAGCCGCGCGGGAGCGCCAACTTCGATCAACTCGCGCCGCGCAAACCGGACGATTACCTCTATATCTCAGCAGTCTTTCACAAGACCTTCATCGCCGTGGATGAAGAAGGCACCGAAGCGGCCGCCGCGACTGCGGTCACCATGTCCGTGGGATCAGCCGCAGTCCCAAAGCCGGAGCCGCCGGAAATAAGAATCGATCGGCCGTTCTTCTACGCAATCCAACACGTGCCAAGCGGGACCTGCTTATTCGTTGGCCGAGTGACTGATCCTCGTTAGGCAAGCAGGAGTCTCGTTGGGTCGTCGCGCCGGCAAAGTTGATTCTTTCCCGGCCGGCCCATTCTCGATAACGTCGATCCTCATTCAAGCGCCAGAACCCCTTGAACTCACGATCCTCTCTCCTTCTCCTCGCGGTCTCACTCTTCCTCGTTGAAACGGCGTGCCGGCGCCCTGAGTCGGAATCCGGTCCTACCGCCTTGTCCGGTGCCGCCGCGACCGCAACGAACGAGCTGGGGCTGGATCTTTATCGTAGACTGGTAACGGTCGACGAGAATTTCTGCATTTCGCCCTACTCAATTGAGACCGCACTCGCGATGACCTCTGCGGGGGCTGACGGAGCAACGCGCGAAGAAATGGCACGCGTGCTCCATTTACCAGCAGACGACGATGCGCTGCATGACTCGTTCAACTCTCTCCGGCGGCAACTGGAAGAAATATCGAAGCGCAGCGCGAAGCGTGTCTTGGAAAAAAAGAGGTTCGGCGGACAGGCTGGAGCAGGTGAGCCGATCATCCTTACAACTGCGAGTCGCCTTTTCGCACAGAAAGGATATGAGTTTCGCAAAAGCTTTCTCGTCCTGACACAAGAACGGTGCGGGGCGCCGCTTCAGTCTCTTGATTTCGTGAGCGACGCGGGCGGCGCAACGCGGCGAGTAAACGGATGGATCTCGGAACAGACACACGGGCGGATTCGCGACCTAATCCCGATCGGCGAGCTGAATGCCAACACCCGATTCGTCCTCGCCAATGCGATTCACTTTAGAGCGCAATGGGACAAACTATTTCTCGACTGGGCGCCTGAATCTCTGCCGTTCCATATCCGTGGCGGAGAGGCTGTGAATGTGCCGACGATGCAGACGCTTTCGCGCGTTTGTGGCTACGCCAAACACGAAGGTTTCACAGTCGTGAGCATCCCATACATTGACCGCGACCTGCAATTCTTGATTCTGTTTCCGGACGACGCGAAGGGACTCCCGACGCTGGAGACACAAATCACAGCCGCACTGCTTGCCGAACGCGCAAAGATTGCGGAGCGGAGCCTGTTTCTCCATCTGCCGAAGTTCAAGTTCGAACCTCCGACATTGAAGCTGGCCTCAACGCTGCAAGGACTTGGGATGAAAACAGCGTTCGATCTGCCGCGAGGCAGCGCCAACTTCGACCGGATGGCGACCCGCAAACCGAACGATTACCTCTATATCTCAGAAGTTTTCCACAAAACTTTTATCGCCGTGGACGAGAATGGAACCGAAGCCGCTGCTGCCGCCAGCACCGAGGGGGAATGGCTTGGAATGGAAGAGATGCTGGATCCGTCACAAGCGATTGAAGTGAAAATCGATCGGCCCTTCTTCTACGCAATCCAGCACGTGCCGACCGGTACTTGCTTGTTCATCGGCCGAGTGACTGATCCACGCTAGAGACACGCGCCTTCCGTCCCCACGGCCGGCTTCAAAGAGTCTAGATCGCACTTGATCCTTTCCGGGAGGCATTGGCATCGATAACATTCGCGCCATCGCATTATGAAAAAACAAGTCATTCGTGTTTCGATCCTCCAATCGAGCAAGATCGTAACGATCCTCTACTTCCTCCTCGGGTTCATTTATCTTCTGATCGGTGTGCCGATGATCATTTTCGGTAACGATCAGCTCCGAATCATGGGGATGATCTATTGCGCAATGCCGATCCTGATGGCGATCATCGGGTTTATCTGTTTCGTCATCTGCGCCGCCGTTTACAACCTGCTCGCCCAATGGCTGGGCGGAATGGAGTTTGAAGTGATTGATATTCCCGAGGGCCAAAATACCGCCGACCCCGACTCCGAACAGGAGGTGCTGATTTGATTCGTCTACCGGCAGCGAGAGTCGCGAGGCGGCACCTTCCTGGGCGTGATGCTTTTTCAAATTGAAACGCACACTTCTCGCATACCGGGTGAGCTTGAGCCTGTTCGTCGCCGGGCTGGTCGTGAGCGGCCTGACGGCGTTTCCACTGCTCCAGGAGCTTTCAATTCTTTGTCGCTGGCTCGGCATCGATGATCCCGCAGCCTACGCGACCCTTTCCGGGTTTCGGTCGTGGATCGCCTTCGTGTTCTTCGGTCTGCAAAAGACCTACGCCGCATTTCCCTTTATTGGGTACGGCACCGACTGGCTCGCCTTCGGTCACCTGATCATTGCGCTGTTTTTCATCGGGCCGTTTCGGGATCCAGTTCGGAACGCCTGGGTGCTGCGCTGCGGATTGTTTTCTTGCGCGACTGTTATTCCTCTCGCGCTCATTTGCGGATACGTCCGTCACATTCCTCTCGCGTGGCGCCTGCTCGACTGTTCCTTCGGGATCGTGGGCGCAATTCCACTCCTTTACTGCCTTCATTTGACCAAGAAGCTTTCCAGCCAGACGTGAAATCCCGGGAACGGAAACCGTTGTTCCGGTGGCGCGTCGTCCTTGTGATTGCGGTTTTGTATTTTGCAGTGATTGCCCTGGCGCCTCTTCCTGACCGGCTGATGCTGTTCCCCACGACGAATCGCATTAACGCGGCTCCAGCCGTGCGCAAACCGATTCAATTCGAAGGCGGCGAATTGGAAATTTGGACGGCCGCATCCAAACTGGCCCAGCAGCGCGGTGAACCCCGGATCTACATCCTGCGATTCTACGGGAACGCCGATCGGGCCGATCGCTGGGTCGCGGCCGAAGCGGAAATGTGGAAT
>Ga0193726_1002268_pt1 | contig 13349 bp, 12 predicted proteins | sample H2c1metaG_FD_144928 | JGI IMG/M metagenome (GOLD analysis project Ga0193726, IMG submission 144928) | Soil microbial communities from a riparian zone of the East river system, Colorado, United States - H2c1 | ecosystem: Environmental > Terrestrial > Soil > Riparian zone | place: USA: East River... | reverse complement strand
CTAGAGCTGTCGCTTTGGACGTCTTGCGTTTTTACGATACCGAGTCCCGCAATCGACATCGACGGCGTTAATCGAGGCGACCGACTCAGCCGGTTATGAGGTCCCTTCGACTCTGATATCCATGCACACGAATTTTCGATGCCAGCCGCTCGCGATCGCTGAGCCGTGACCCAATGACGAACTCTAAAAGAGCGCGCGTCTCGGTAGTGCAATGTGCAAACGCAATGCGGTCCACGATCTCCTGGCCCTGGCTCACGACGAGTACGCCGAGAAACTCATCAAGGAACGATTGCGTAACACCGAGATTCGCAAAATCGATGCGAACCTCGCGCTTCCCTTCATCTTCTGAAAGGAACGCCTCCAATTTCTCGCGCAGACCACGCCCCAAAAAGCGGGTTCCGAAGAACGAGTTGCCCTGATCGGCCAGGTTTATTTCGCTTAACATAATTTCAATTCCAATGAAAAATCAGCATATCACACGGTCACTTATATGAATCGCAATTGGGGTCTCGTTTCGGCTTGGTAGGGCCGTACCACGGTCGAAAGGTCGAGATTTAATAATTGATCGCGGTGCAGCATGACGTCCACTGCGGCGCCCTGCCAGTGTCCAAAATGGGGATAACTAATATTACTGGTGGCATTTAGGCTCGCCTTCCCTGAACCGACTATCAAGCGGCCGCCAGTCTCTCGCGCGATATCGGCACATACGGTCAGGCCGATTCCTTGGTTTGAGCTATCGTCAAGAATTCCGACACCGCGATTGCACGATACAAATGGCACAAGAGCCCGTCGTATTGCCGTGAGGTCATTCGGCGATTCCTGGACGTCATGATCGAATCTAAGAGATTGCTGAAAACCACACCCCGTATCGACGAATGCCACTCGGACCATGTTGTTCTGCTCGTAATAATTTGCGGCGATCCACACCTTCGCATGTGCGAATCCATTGGCCTGGGCGTGTGTGACCGCATTTTCCAGCAATTCGGACATGACGTACTCGAGTGAAACAGCCAATCGCTCGGAGGGTTTCGCTTTCATCCCTTCGGGGTCTTCAGGATCTTCATGCCCGCGCATCATTTGACCAGTAATCGCAGCAACCAATGGCCCTGCCACTCGGTGCACCTGGGCAGGACTATCAAGACACTTAATTTCGAGAAGGCGATCTGACCTGTCTTGTCTCTGGATTGTGCTTTCGAATTCGATGTGGCACTGGTCGAAAACGTCCATGCGATCGAAATACGATTTCATGCTTGCGGTAAGGTTCTCGAACCTAACGGTGATGCCGCGGCCTGCGAGTACGCTGCATGACGCGGCCAGACCGCAAAGGCCGATGGGTAAGATCCATTCGAGCTTTGAGGCATCGCATACAACCGATTCTGATTCGACCGAATCGGGGTCCAAAAGCTCCTCGACGAGCGGCAGCACGTCGTGCGGCCACGATTCCAGCTTCTTCGGAAATACGATCACGGTGCATCCCTGCGAACCCGGCTTTTATCCGCGCTCATGGTTTTCATTATTCTACGCTAGGGTCATCGGTACCTGCCTGGATTGAACAGGATCCGTGACGTGGCCCGCGTGGTGGAGTTGGGCCACCTAACCCCGAGCGGGGTACGAGGCGGGGTACGGTCGTTTTGATAGGAGAGGGAATCGGCTAAAACAGCCTGATTCTTGCGATTATGCGAGTCCCTCTCTCACCACCAAAAATCCAGGCTTTTCTCGCGTCTTGCACACCGAGCAATATTTGGTGTGCCGGTTTTTGTGCGGGACGCCGCCGCAATACATTGCAGATCGTCAGCTTCCTCGGTGAAGCACTGGGACATCCTGTGAGGTGTGTTGTAAGCCGCGAGGCGCCCGACGACCATTTTGGTTCGAATGGGCAAGACAATGAAGAACGGCTCGCGAGCTTCCACCGCAACCGAATCAAAGATCGAGCGGATGGTCTAGTGTGCCGGCAGTTTCACTTTGGAAGCCGCCATCGCCAAGTGATTCGGTGCGAGGTGCGCGTATCCCAAGACCGCAGAAAAGCTGCGCCAAACTCCGAGTAATCAATGAGTTACAGTTGCTGAACTGTCGCAATGTGCGGGATTTTGCGGGACTGCGGCGCACAAATCCAAGCGCGCTGTCTGGCGCGTCATGTCCCTCGATAACACCGATGTTATGATTTGGTCACACTATTGGTGCACAACAGAAGGCTCACCTTCGCGACTTTCTGCAAGACCATTACTTTGACGGACCAGCAAGATGACTGGATCAAGGCGCGCAGGTCGAAGACGGTCACTACACCAATGACAGCGAATATATCCGTGATCTCATTCGGCAAGAGCAAGAGCGCGGCGCAAAGATCGAGGCGGTTCGCGCGGCGTTGATGGTCGTGCGCAGAAATATTCGTAAATCGCAATCTCGGGCACCACACGGCTCACTCGTGCGAACTTAACGCTTAATCCTTGACGGAGATCGATCGTGTCGCGCCCGCATATACTCGCACGTACCGCAACGTTGTCAGTGCTGTTGGCGTCCTTTGTACTGACCGGATGCGACTCTTCACCAAAGACTTCAGCGCCGACGCTTGCTTTCAGCAAGGTTGCCGCCGCATATCAGGAGGGTCCCTACAAGACAGACATGTCCGAACGTGACTACAAGACAGACGCAGTCGAAGGTCGTGCCACGGGGGCACAACCCGGGCAGCGAATCGTGTTGTACGCAAAGACGGATGGACGATGGGGTCTGTGCCGTCAATCAGAGCGGCCGTTTGCGAATATCGAAACGGACGGGCGGTGGAAGGCGTCAGTCCACTTAGGAATTCAATATGCCGCTCTGCTGGTTGATCCAACCTTTAATCCGCCAGAACAAACTGAATCGTTGCCGCTCGTCGGCAACGGCGTGGTGACGCTGGTCGTGGTTGACGGGGAAGGCGCAGCGCCGGCACTCCCTTTACCTAAGACACTGAACTTTAGCGGTTACGAGTGGAAGACGAGTGCCGGGCCAATTTTTCACGCCGGGTCAAGAAACTTTTTCGATCCTGCGAACGCTTGGGCGGACGAAAGAGGTGCATTGCATCTTCGCATTTCGGGAAGTCCGGGAAAGTGGAATACGGCGGAGGTGAAGCTCACCCGCTCCTTAGGGTACGGAACATACAGTTTCCAAGTGCGTGATGTCTCTCAGCTCGAACCGTCCGCTCTTCTTACTCTAATCACCTGGGACGGCCTGGGTACCGAGAGCAACCGGCACGAGTTGGACTTTGAGCTGGGTCGCTGGGGATACCTTGACAATACCAACGTTAAATATGTCGTTCAGCCCTACTATGTTCCAGCTGACTCTGTTGCCTTTCGGGCGCCGCCCGGTCTCTACACGCATTCGTTTCGGTGGGAACCGGGGAGAGTCACTTTTTCGACGGTAGCAGGATCGGGCAATACTGCGGGCGGTCGCGTCATTAACCAGCACGTGTTTACCTCCGGGGTGCCTTCTCCGGGGGGCGAATCGGTGCGCATCGCCTTGTATGTATTTTATCAAGGCCATATCCCGTTAGAAAAAGAAAATGAGGTCGTGATCGAGAAATTCGAGTATCTGCCGTGATCTGTCGGCTGAGGCAGACTCGATGCACTCTCATGGGAATCGTGCTCGCGGCCCTTGGCACCAATGCACTTGCACTCGATCCCAATCGCTTGCCTTTGCAGTACATCCGAGAGCAATGGACCACCGAGCCCCGATTCCCCGGCGGCGTCGTCAACGGCATCGCGCAAACCACAGATGGATACCTGTGGATTGGAACCGACCGAGGCCTGATACGTTTCGACGGTTTTAATTTCAAGCCTGTCTCTCTGACTTCCTTTGCGGTCGCTGCCAACGTTTCGATATTACAAGTGCTGACGGATGCCGGCGGAAAACTCTGGATCCGTCCACAGGGCGCCGATCTCGTACGCCAGAAAGAGGGCGGATTTGAGAGCGTCAGATACGGTCACGGCGCAATCACCGCCCTGTCCAAAGACAAACACGGGGGAGTACTGGTGTCCGACATCGAGCTGGGCACTTTCCGTTTCACGGCTGACGATGTTCAGAAATTGGGACCCTCTTCACCCCCGGTCATCTCCATGACCGAAACCGCCGATGGCAAGGTTTGGCTGGGGACGCTCGGCGATGGCCTCTTTTCTCTCTCGGGCGGGCAAGCTGCCAACGTCGACGCAGGATTGCCCGACCGAAAGATCAATGCTCTGCTGCCGATCGATGACGAATTGTGGGTCGGCACCGACACCGGCTTGTATCACGGCAACGGCAACGGCTTTCGTCGGCTCGAATTGCCGCCGTTCCTCGGCAATGTCCAGGTTTTGAGCATGCTGCGCGATCATGACTCGAACCTGTGGCTGGGTACGATGCGCGGGCTGCTGCGCATCAACGGCAAAGGCATGTCGTTCTCCGAAGAAAACGAGCTGCGCGGTGACGGCGGAATCAACGCACTGTTCGAGGACAGGGAAGGAAATCTCTGGATCGGCGGTACGCGAGGGCTGGGCCGCATGCGGGACAGTACGTTCGTCACCTATTCATCGGTCAGTGATCCTCGTTTCGAACACAATGGTCCTGTCTATGTCGACCCAGAGGGCCGCACCTGGTTCGCTCCTGCTCAAGGTGGGCTGTACATTCTCCAGAATGGACGCGTGCAAGCCGTTGCATCGATACCGTCCGATGAGGTGGTCTATTCCATCACTGGACGGGGAGATGGAGTGTGGGCCGGACGTCAACGCGGCGGACTGACCCGTCTGCAATTTCGCAACGGTGCGATGGCGAGCCAGAGTTATACCGAGACAAACGGACTCGCCCAAAACAGCGCTTATGCCGTTTATGAGAGCCGTGATGGCTCTGCGTGGGTCGGGACGCTGAACGGCGGCGTCAGCAGATTCAAAGATGGACACTTCACCACTTACACGAGGAGCAACGGCCTCGCATCGAATACCGTCTCTTCCATCCTTGAAACGCGCGATGGTGCCATGTGGTTTGCCACACCCAGCGGCTTAAGTTCTTTTGCAAACGGCCAATGGAGAACCTATGCAACGCAGGAGGGATTGCCTTCGCCGGAGGTAAACTGCTTGTTCGAGGATGCATCCGGAACTCTCTGGAGTGAAACCTCTGCGGGCCTGGCCTTTCTTGTCTCCGGGCGTTTTCAAGTCCTTCGTGAGTCGCCCGACGTTTTGCGCGAACCGATAGTGGGGATGGCGGAGGACAAGAGAGGAAGGTTTTGGATCGCGACTGCAGACCATGTATTGCGCGTTTCGCGCGACAAACTGCTAAGCGGTGTGGTGAAAACAATCGATGTCCGCGAGTATGGTCAGGCTGATGGCCTTACGAGCACGGAAGGCGTGAAGCGAAGCCGATCAGTCGTCGCGGATTCAGCGGGCAGGATCTGGTTTTCACTCAGCGGCGGCTTGTCGGTGGTCGATCCCTCCCAGATCGATGACAATTCGGTTCCCGCGCTGCCGCACATCGAGGCGATCACCGCCGACAATAACACCGCAATCCTGGCCGCCCCGGTTCGAATTCCTCCAGCGCCCAGGCGCATCACGTTTGAGTACACGGGCCTGAGCCTCGCGGTACCCGCCCGGGTTCGCTTTCGATATCTTCTCGAGGGTTTCGACAGTGGCTGGAGCGAGCCGGTTGCAGCGCGAGAAGCCGTTTACACGAACCTTGGTGCCGGCTCCTATCGATTCCGCCTCATCGCCAGCAACAGCGAGGGGCTGTGGAACGGGCCAGAAGCTGCGATCGGATTTGACGTTGAGCCGACGCTCTTTGAAACCTGGTGGTTTCGGTCGGCAATGGTGTTGTGCGTGGGGCTGGTAGCTCTGGCGGTCTATCTCATACGAATGCGCCAATTGACGCGGCTGCTAAATGCCCGCTTCGAGGAACGGCTTGCCGAGCGCGTGCGGGTGGCGCGGGAGTTGCACGACACGCTGCTGCAGAGTTTTCAAGGTCTGCTGCTGCGCTTCCAGACAGCTTACGCGCTGTTCGATACGCGCCCGGCGGAGGCCAAGGATGTGCTTGGGAACTCGATTGATCAGACTGCGCAGGCCATCACCGAGGGACGGGAGGCGGTGCAGGGGTTGCGGGCCTCGACGGTGGAGAGCAACGACCTGGCCCAGGCCATCACGACTCTGGGAGAACAGCTCGCGGCCGAGGTCAGGGGCACGTCGGTCGGCATGTCTGTGGAGGTGGAAGGCACGCCGTGGGACCTGCACCCGATCGTGCGCGACGAGATCTACCGGGTCGCGAGCGAGGCCCTGCGCAATGCATTCCGACATGCCCGGGCGAAACAGATCGAAGTGGAATTCCGCTATGATGAGCGACAGCTTCGCTTGCGAGTCCGAGACGATGGCAAGGGCATCGACTCTAAGTTCCTGGCGGCGGAGGGCCGTGCGGGGCACTTCGGCCTGCATGGCATGCGCGAGCGCGCCAAGCTCATGGGCGGCAAGTTGACCGTCTGGACTGCGGCGCAGTCCGGTACGGAGATCGAGCTCATCATACCGGCGGCCTACGCCAACGCCGCATCTCCACGCCGTTCGTGGATTGCTGAGAAGTTTTTCCGGAAAAGCGTGCGGAGCAAATCGTGAGCGGTGATCCTAAGCCCATTCGGATTCTATCGGTCGATGATCATCCCCTCATCCGCCAAGGGGTCGCGGGCCTCGTCGCAACTCAAGCGGACATGAATCTGATCGCGGACGCCGCGAATGGGCGCGACGCCATCCAGCAGTTTCAGCGGCATCGTCCGGATATTACGCTGATGGATCTACAGATGCCGGAGATGACCGGACTCGATGCGATCACTGCGATTCGCGGCGAGTTTCCCGAGGCTCGGATCATCGTTTTGACCACCTATGCGGGGGACGTGCAAGCGCTGCGGGCACTGAAGGCCGGTGCGCGGGCGTATCTGCTCAAGGACAGTTTGCACAAGGAACTCCTCGCCACCATTCGGGCCGTGCACGCCGGTAGGAAATCCCTGTCTCCCGAAGTCTCCTTCCAGCTTGCCGAACATGCCACCGATGATGCGCTGACCCAAACGGAAGTCCGTGTCTTGCGGCTGATTGCCGAGGGGAATGCCAACAAAGAGATCGCGGCGCAGCTCTCGACCAGCGAGGACACGGTGAAGGGTCAGGTGCGGAACATCCTATCCAAACTGGGCGCCAAGGACCGAACCCACGCCGCCATGATCGGACTCAAGCGGGGGATCATCGAGTTCTGACCGCTCGAAAGAGTCCTTGGCATCACCCTTTTGGGGGTCTCTGAGTGAGCGGTTAGCCCATAACCTTGTGGGGTGCGCCGACTATTTTCCACGTTCGCTCACGGCCCGCCCGGCGTCGGGCTCTTGCTCATGCGCCTGTCGGCCGGCACGGCGATCCTCGTTCAAGGGGTCTTTGAGCTTTTGGCCGGGCCACCGCTCGGTGCGGTCGTATTTCAGACGGTGTCGATCGGTTTAGGGGTACTGCTGCTCGCGGGGCTATGGACGCCGGTGGCGGGAACGCTGGTGGCGGCCGAGGCGCTGTGGAATGTCTTCTCGTCCGGACATCCGTCGCGCTGGATTATGCTGGCAACCCTGGGCGCCGCCCTCGCACTGATCGGGCCTGGCGCGTGGTCTATCGATGCACGCCTCTTTGGTTGGAGGCGACTTGAGATTCGCGATCGAAAGAGCCAGGACTCGCCTCCTTAGATGGGTGAGTTCTCACACCCTTAAGTGGGTATTCCTTGGCCCCAAAGAAGTCCATTCGCGGCTCAACAGGGACCATCAGTCATTCCGAAATGGCCGCAGCACCACTCGAATTGGGGCTGCGCGGTGGTGGCAACCGGTTCCACGATGCACTCCAAGACGACAAACGTTAGCAACCAGCGGACAGGGCCTTAAGTATGACAAGCACAACTTCAAAGGAATTTCCCGAACGATTCAGGATCCACGTGCTGGGGCGCTTTCGCATAACAAAGGCGGATATTCCTGTCGCCATCCCTCCACGCTTACGCAAGCCGCAGGAGCTGCTGCAGGCCCTGATCGCGTTTGGCGGAACCGAAGTGGGCGCGGGCGTGCTGATCGATGCGCTGTGGCCGGATTCTGAGGGCGATGCCGCGTACCACGCGCTCGAAAGCGCACTCTATCGGCTGCGCCAGCTGCTCGGTGCACGCGACGCGGTGCTCATGGAGGGCGGCAAGGTCAGCCTGAACCGGGGTCAGCTGTGGGTCGATGTGTGGGAGTTCGAGGAGGAGTTGCAGCGTCCACACGATCCGGAGGCCAATGGTATCGAGGGGATCGGCCGTCTCCAGCTCCTCTATCAAGGGCATTTTCTGCAGCACGAGGCCGAAAAGCCCTGGGTCTTGCAGGCGCGCCAGGAGTTGCGCGATCGTTTGCTGCGCGCCATCCGAGATGCCGCGCGTGAGTGCGAACGCGCGCGCCGTTGGAAGGATGGTGCGACCTTGTATCGATCTGGGATCGAGCTCGACACACTCAACGAGAGTCTGTATCGGGGCTTGATGCTCTGCCACCGGGAACTCGGAGATCACGGCGAGGCAGTGCAGGCCTACAGGCGTTGTCGCGAGTTGCTGACGCGCTTCCTCGGCATTCCGCCCAACGCCAAGACACAAGCTCTCTATCACAGCGTGCGCGAGCGCGCAGCCTACGCCCCGGTCGGGAGCGCGCTATGAACGCGTCCACTTAGGCCGCGGTGACGCTGCTATGCGTCTGTTCCGGCGAGGAGAGATCCATGACGTTCGTTTCTTAGGGTGTGAGCGTGTGCCATTTGGCCGGCAGCTCAGAGGCGACTGGCTTCTGGTCGGGGACCAAGAGCCCCCGTTGGGTTCGCACCTTGTCACGCCTCGGCGTGGTTATCTGCATCACGGCATCTACGTCGGTGCTCGCAAGGTCGTTCACTATTCGGGGCTCGCGCACGGTCTGCGCAGAGGACCGGTGGAAGAAGTTCCTTTCGCTCATTTCGCGCGCGGGCAGCGCGTCTTGAGATCAGACTCGTCATCCGATTTCGGCGTTCGAGAGATCATCCGCCGAGCACGATCCCGTGTTGGGGAGGACCGCTATCGGCTGTTGACCAATAACTGTGAGCACTTCTGCGAATGGTGTCTGCACGGCACGGCTCGAAGCTTCCAGGTCGAGGCCTGGCTTGCGCGTCCCAGAATTACGCTGCGTGCAACACTTCGCCTGTTTGTCCGTTCGCCGATGCCTTCGCTCCGTTGAGCGCGTGACTGGTCGGCACAATCTACCATTTCAAAATTCTTAAGCCTTGGCGCCCTTCTGTGCTCCCGCAAACACATCGCGCGCGGACGTCGTACCCGCTACGTGCTCCGTACCCTTGATTCCGAGGTCCATCCATCCCGAGTTCACGGCCTCAAACATGTCTTCGGCAGCTCCTGTGTGGCCCTTCGGTATGCCGGTCTGCTCGAACGCGCCCGCCCACCCTGCACGCGGGATTGCGAAGGCTTTTACTTCGAGCTTTAGGGCTTCACCTAATTGTCCCGCGACTTCATCCGCGCTGACCATTGAACCTAGCTCAATGACGCGATGTCCTGACCATGCTGACCCGGTCAGAAGCTTTGCGAGCTGGACGCCGATGTCGTTGGTCGCGACCATTGTCGATTTCCTGTTGGTGGGGTTGTAAAAGACCGGCAGTGTTCCGCTCTGGGCGGCCTGTAAGCCGTAAAGAAAGTTTTCGAAGAATCCGCCTGCGCGCACAAATGCGACAGGAGATGTCAGGTTGCGAAAACCTTGCTCCAAAAGCGATAAGGCTGTAATCATCCCCAGCCCGCTGGTTCTATTCGCACCCATCGACGAGAGCGCGACCACCCGCGGCGGCGGTACCTTGGTAAGCGCTTTAACATAGTTCGCAATCACGTCCTTTGCTTCTTTGAAATCAGGCGACGGCGCCCATACAGCCGGCAACATAACAAACGCTCCATCAACGCCTTTGAGTGCCCGCTCAATAGCTGCCGAATCATTCCAATCGCCGTCTACCAGTTCCACACCTTGGTCTGCCCAATTCGCCGCCTTGTCGCGATTGCGGACCAACGCGCGTACTTTCTTACCTTGCGCCAACAGATTTTTGGCTGTTGCGCCGCCCACTTTTCCTGTAATTCCCATCACTAAAAACATGCGTTTTCTCCTGATTCGTTCGAGGTCGTGTCAGTCATGCTGAGCCGGAGAGCCGGTTACGCCAGGTGATCCAGCCGACGACGATCGCGAGCGCCGCGCAGATGACAGTGCAGCCGAGCGCGGCGCCCCACAGACGGGTTGGTGCCCGGGCGAGTAGAACGGCGGTAGTGAGTTCCAGCGATCCGTTGCCGCGGAAGGGGGTGACCGCCTGGTCGACGCGCCGCCCAATCTCCGCCGATTGCTCGGTTCCGCCCGATGCACCCAACACAAGAACCTTCATATGCGACTTCGATCTTTTGTGAACGCCGAAGTTCACAAGAAAAAGGGGCGGAAACAGAGTCCGACATATGAGCGCGTTGGCCGTCGCACCTTCGCGAAGCGCGGAGGTGTCGCCGCAGACGTCGATCACGGCGAAATGCAATCTGCTACGCTAGCCTAGAAGTAGAGTCCGTTGATCAGGACTTGTCGCAAGTTGGGGGTGTCGATCCATGGAACTCAGCCGTCGTGACCTCTTGACCGCATCGGCGATCATGCTGATGCGTCCTATGAGCAGCATTTCGGCACCACTGGGTGCGCGCCTCGCTGCGGCTCCGTTGGCCGGCGGCAACGAGCCCATGTTGTTGTGTTGGAATGAGAACCCCTACGGTCCGTCGCCCGCTGCCCGCGCCGCAATCACCCGGTCGATAGCGGACGGATGTCGTTATCCGGACGACGAGAATCCAAGGCTCGTCAACTTACTCGCAGAAAAAGAAGGACTCGGGCCGGATCACATCGTGACCGGCACCGGCTCCGGAGAGTTGCTACGCGCCCTCGGGCTGCTCGCCGCGCGTCAGCACGGCGAGATCGTGGCTGCCGAGCCCACCTACGCTGAGTTGACCGAGTACGCTCAGCACACTGGGGCGACTCTGAAGTTGGTGCCCGTCGATAAACAGCTGCGCCACGATTTGAGCGCGATGCACGCGGCGGTTTCCGCCAAGACGCGCATCGTGTACATCTGCAATCCCAACAACCCGACGGGCACGATGGTCGATTCCGCGACGATCGCAGCATTCGTCGCCGCGCTTCCGGATCATGTGACGACCGTCATCGATGAGGCCTATATGGAATTCGTCGAGGGCACCCCCTCGTCGGTCAGCCTGGTCACGGGGCCAAAGCGTGTCGTCGTGTTGCGGACATTCTCCAAGCTCCACGGCATGGCCGGGATTCGGTATGGCTACGGGATCGCCCGACCCGAGGTCATCGAGGAAATCTCCGCTGCACGCATGACGACGCCCAACATATTCGCTGTGCGTGGCGCCCTTGCGAGCCTCGGTGACAAGGAGTTCCTGGCAGACTGCCGACGGCGGATCCTGGTCAGCCGCGCTCGCCTGACCGCCGAGCTGGCGCGACTGCACTTTCCGTATGCCGAACCTCATGGCAATTTCGTATTCTTCGACACGGGCGTGCCGCTCAAGCAGTTCACCGAGTTCATGCGGCAGCGGAATATTGCTGTCGGACGGCGTTTTCCACTTTACGAGAACTGGTGCCGCGTCACCATCGGGACAGATCCGCAGATCGACGCCTTCATCGAAGGAGTGCGGGCCTTCCGAGCGAGTTCTGCCAAGGCAGCCTGATCGAGGCGCCGGCGGTAACCGGACTTCATCGTTCAAATTTGTTTGTTGTTGTGTGGCTCGCGCCTGAGTCAAAGGCGTGACCCGTCACGCCTCGTGGACTTCGTCGTTACCCATGTGATAACGCGTTCAAAGGCGGATTTGGCCGGCGCTCACGGAAAGCGACAGAAATTTTCTCACTCGGTAAGGGGGTGCCCCGATGGACAGCCTGGAAAGCAGGCGCTAGCCTGACCGATGATTAAACGGGAGATCGAATGTCTGCATCAAGCCTCTGGGTCATCATCCTTGCCCTACTCTCGGCTACTGTTTCGGTTGCGGCGGATCCATCGTCAACTCCTGTCAAGTCCACCGACTCCGCCTCGAAATCGCCGCTCGACGGACTCAAATATCGACTAGTCGGTCCCTTCCGCGGCGGTCGTGCCACGGGCGTTACGGGCGTTATCAGCGAGCCCAACACTTATTACTTCGGCGCCGCCACCGGCGGATTGTGGAAGACCATCGATGGAGGCACCAGCTGGAAGCCGTTATGGGACGATTTTCCCGAGGCCGCAGCCGCCGTCGGTGCCGTCGCCGTGGCGCCATCTGATCCCAAAGTCATTTATGCAGGCACTGGCGAGATCAACATTCGCGGCAACGTCGCCACCGGCAATGGCCTTTATAAATCGACTGATGCCGGAAAAACCTGGCGTTTCTCCGGGCTACGCGACAGCCAGGTGATTGGCCGCATCATCGTCGATCCCTCCGACTCCAACATCGTTCTCGTGGCGGCGCTCGGGCATACTTTCGGCGAAAATCAGGAGCGCGGTGTGTTCCGCTCAACCGACGGCGGCGCCAATTGGAAGAAGGTGCTTTATGTCGACGCCAAGACCGGCGCTTCGGACATCGCCTTCGATCCAAATAATCCCAAGATCCTCTATGCCGGCATGTGGCAGGCATATCGCAAGCCTTGGATCATGGAGAGCGGCGGGCCGGGCAGCGGCCTATACAAGTCCTTCGACGGCGGCGAGCATTGGCGGCGTTTGAGCGGCGGCGGATTGCCGGACGGCATCCTTGGCCGCATCAATGTCGCTCCGACTCCTGACTCCAAAGTGGTCTATGCGATGATCGAAGCCAAGAAAGGCGGCCTCTTCCGCACGAATGACGGCGGCGAGACCTGGACGCTCGTCAGCGACAAGAACAGCATCAAACAGCGGGCCTGGTATTTCAATACGGTCTTCGCCGATCCCAAGGATGCGAATATCGTCTATGTACTCAACACCTCGCTCTACCGTTCGATCGATGGCGGCAAGAGTTTCAAGACGCTGAAGACCCAGCATGGTGACGATCACGAATTGTGGATCGACCCCACCAATCCTAGGCGCATGATCGAAGGCAATGACGGCGGCGCCAATATCTCTGTCGATGGCGGCGAGACTTGGACCTCGGAGATGAACCAGCCGACCGCCCAGTTTTATCACATCGCTGCCGACAACGAATTTCCGTTCCGCCTCTACGGCGACCAGCAGGACAATTCCAGTATTTCGATCGCGACAGCCGGGCGCTCAGGCGGAGTCGGCATCGAGGATTGGAACCCGGTCGGCGGCGGCGAGAGCGGCTTCATCATTCCTGACCCCACA
>Ga0193726_1002267_pt1 | contig 13350 bp, 8 predicted proteins | sample H2c1metaG_FD_144928 | JGI IMG/M metagenome (GOLD analysis project Ga0193726, IMG submission 144928) | Soil microbial communities from a riparian zone of the East river system, Colorado, United States - H2c1 | ecosystem: Environmental > Terrestrial > Soil > Riparian zone | place: USA: East River... | reverse complement strand
ACGGAGATACCGGCGCGCGCGTGCTGCCGCCGACGCTGGTGCTCGATGCACGCGGCGATCTTGCGCTGATGCAGGACGAGATCTTCGGGCCGATCCTGCCGCTGGTCGCCGTCGAATCCGTCGACGCCGCAATCGACTACGTCAATGCGCGGCCGCGGCCGCTTGCGCTGTATCACTTCGACAACGACCGCGCGCGTACCGAGCGTGTACTCGAACGCACGACTGCCGGCGGCGTCACGGTCAACGATACGGTTCTGCACTTCGTCCAGAACGATCTGCCGTTCGGCGGCGTCGGTCCTTCGGGCATGGGCCACTACCATGGTCACGAGGGCTTTCTCGCCTTCAGCAAGCAAAAGCCGGTGCTGTACCAGGCGCGCTTCAGCAGCATGGTGCTGATGCGGCCGCCGTATCGCAGGGCCGCCGATTTTCTCGTGAAGTTCCTCACGCGCTGACTGTCGCGGCGCATCGCATACTGCCCGGAGGTCCACTCATGTTCCCAACGTCACGCCCGCTGCTGCTCGCCGCTGTCTGGTCGCTCACCCTGTCTGCGCACGCGGCCGGTCCGGTGCGCCCGACAACCGCTGCCGTGCGGCCGGCGAATTCCGCGACCGCGGCCGCCGATGTCGGCGTGTTCGCACGCTATGCCGGCACCTGGCAGACGCAGTTGACCCATGTGCAGACGCCTTACAGCAAACAGTCGAACGAGACCATGACGGTCAAGAACGACTGCTGGCGCAGCGAGATCTTCTACGTCTGTGACCAGATCATCGACGGCGATCCAAAGGCACTGATCGTGTTCTTCTACAACGCCGAAGACAAACGCTACGGCTCGTTTCCGATCACCGCCAGCAGCGGCACCGTGCACCCCGGCGACGTGCTCGTCGACGGCAAGACCGTCACGTTCCCCTGGCAGATCAACGACAACGGCAAAACCATCTCGCTGCGCATCGTCAACGTGTTCACGACCGCCGACACGATGGAGTTTCGCCAGGAATATTCCGAAGATGGCACGAAGTGGATTCCGATGGCGACCGGCATCGAGCACAAGGTCGATGCAAAGGTGTCGACGAAGGCGAAATAACGACAAGGACGCTGCGCTGGCGGTTGTTCAGACTGGCGCCGGTTTTGCCCCCTCTCCGCTGGTGGGAGAGGGTTGGGGTGAGGGTGGCGCTCCCGATTCCACATTCCTGGCGCTAGCGCGAGTCCATCTTAAGCCCTCCCCTTCAAGGGGAGGGTTGGGTGGGGATGGTGTTCGCTTCCGCTCGTCATTCCAGCGAATGCTGGAATCCAGTTCTATTCTTTCTCTGACGAGGTACAGAGCTTTCACTCGCCCTTCGGGCGAGCGAGTTACTTTTGGCATTGCCCAAAAGTAACCAAAAGGCTAGGCACCCGGACGCGGTGTTTTGCCGCGCCTCCTGCGCGGCAAAATCCCCTGTGCTTCTCGGCGCGGCGGGGTTGCTCAGACAATACATCCGTGTACTGCTTCGCAATCGCGGCGATCCATCGCCGCGACCCTTACGGGCACTTTCCCGCCGCGCCTGCGATGCTCGGCACCGCGAACGGCGCCGGGATCCACGAATCCGGCCATCCATGGCCTGCGCTAGGGCAACTTGGCGCGTGATGCCGCTTAGTCAAAATCAAACTTCGGATCGGTTATCCCCATTGCTTTGATCAGCCGCACCAGCCCATGGCCGACCCGACATTCGATTTCGGCTGGTTCGACGCGATGCACTGAATGTGACACAACACGATAGAAGTCGTTCGCGAAACCAAAGAAATCTTCGAACTCGTTGAGCGACCCGAGCGCAGTAATCTTTGCATTGAAATCGCTGTGCGCACCGACCTTGTCTCTGAATTACTTGAATTGGTCTAGTGCTCGAGAGTGTATTCCGCAAAACAACCCGAAAGTTCCGAGGAGGAACGCCTTAGCTTCTGTCGCCTTCGAGCAAGTTCCATACTTCTCGCCAAATACTGCGAATTCCGTTACTTGGCTGCCCTTGATCGGAGTAGGCCGAAGGGATTCGATGACCCCGGAAATGGAATTCAAATCATTTCGCTGACTTGATTCAAAGATCTTGCAGATGATCAGCGCAGCTGATTCATGCGCAGATTTCTGCAAGTGACCAAGGAGAACGCCGCTGATTGAACTCTCTTTCAGGGCGTCATGGTTGATGCCGATGATTCGATATACGTCGATATGGTCTCGCAGGTGACCAACTAACCTGCGCAGTTCGACGTTCTTCTTGTCAGCCTTAGGAATCATAAGGGCACTAAGTTGGCATACGCGACCACCAGCCATTTCGCCCCGGCATTTTCGAAGTTGACCTGCACGCGTGCGTGCGCGCCGGAGCCTTCGGCGTCGATGACGACGCCTTCGCCGAACGTCGCATGGCGCACGCGCTGGCCGAGCTTGAGGGTCGGCGTATCGCCGCCGTCGTCGATGAAGCGGCCGGCATACATCGGGCGCGATACCTGCACGCGCGGACGCACCTCGTGCAGCAATTCGCGCGGCAGCTCATGCAGGAAACGCGACGGGCGGTTGTAGGTTTCCATGCCGTGCAGGCGCCGCGTTTCGGCATACGACAGGATCAGCGTGTCGCGTGCGCGCGTGATGCCGACGTAAGCGAGGCGGCGTTCTTCTTCGAGCCGGCCCGGCTCGTCGAGCGATTTCTGGCTCGGGAACAAACCGTCTTCGAGGCCGACCAGGAACACGAGCGGAAACTCCAGGCCCTTGGCCGAGTGCAGGGTCATCAGCTGCGCGCAGTCTTCCCACGCCTCGCCCTGCGTTTCGCCGGCTTCGAGTGCGGCATGCGCGAGAAACGCGGTCAGCTCGGAAAAACCGGCTTCGAGGTCCTCGGGCGTGCGCTCGAAGCGGCTGGCGACGTTGACCAGTTCGTCGAGATTCTCGACGCGTGACTCGGCACTGCCGCGTGAGTCGGCTTCGTAGTAGTCGCGCAATCCGCTGCACTGGATCGCGTGGTCGATCTGTTCGGCGAGGGGCAAGACCTCGGGACTGGGGACTGGGGACTCGGGACTGGGCAGAGGCGCAAGGCTGGCAGGTTGACCTTCTCCTGTCGGGAACAATGCGTCGGCTTGGAGCGATGTCGGTACTGCATTACCTGCAGCCACGTTGCTCTTCCCGAGTCCCCAGTCCCCAGCCCCCAGTCCCGAGCACCTTCGCGCCAGATCGTCGATCAGCACCAGGAATGTCTTGAGCGCATTCTTCGCGCGTCCGGCAAGGCTGCCGCCAAGCAATTCGTGCAGTGCCGCGTCCCACAGCGAGATGCGGTTCGCGCGTGCGCGCTGGCGCAGCGTGTCGATGGTGCGGTCGCCGATGCCGCGCGGCGGCGTGTTGACGGTACGCTCGAACGCCGAATCGTCATGGCGATTGGCGACCAGGCGCAGGTAGGCCAGCGCATCCTTGATCTCGGCGCGGTCGAAAAAGCGCAACCCGCCATAGACGCGATAGCGGATGTCGTGCTGGATCAGCTGTTCTTCGAAGTTGCGCGACTGCGCGTTCGAGCGGTACAGCACGGCGCATTCACTGGCCCTGCCGCCGTGCTGGATATGTTCGCGGATGCGGTCAATGACGAAGCGCGCCTCGTCCTGTTCGTTGTATGCGGCGTACAGTGCGATCGGTTCGCCCGCGGCGCCGGCGGTCCACAGGTGCTTGCCGAGGCGCTGCGGATTGTTGGCGATGATCGCGTTCGCGGCTTTGAGGATGGTCGCGGTCGAGCGGTAGTTCTGCTCGAGGCGGATCGTTTTGGCGCCGGGAAAATCGCGCAGGAAATGCTGTACGTTCTCCACGCGCGCGCCGCGCCAGCCGTAGATCGCCTGGTCATCGTCACCGACGACGAAGACCTGCCCGGTCTGGCCGGCAAGCACGCGAATCCAGGCGTACTGCAGCGTATTGGTGTCCTGGAACTCGTCGACCAGGAGGTGCCGATAGCGATTGCGGTAGTGGTCGAGCAATGCGTCATTGTGCAGCCACAGTTCGTGCGCGCGCAGCAGCAGCTCGGCGAAGTCGACCAGGCCCGAGCGCTGGCAGCCTTCCTCATAGGCGCGGTAGATGTCGAGCAAGGTCTTGGTCAGCGGATTGGTTTCGTGGTGGAACGCATCCGGCCGCTTGCCTTCGTCCTTCGCCGCGTTGATGAACCAGGCGGCCTGGCGCGGCGGAAAGCGCGACTCGTCGAGGCCGAGCGCCACGATCACGCGCTTGATCACGCGCTGCTGGTCGTCGCTGTCGAGGATCTGGAACGTCTCCGGCAGCTTCGCCTCGCGCCAATGCTGGCGCAGCAGCCGATGCGCGATGCCGTGGAAGGTGCCGACCGTCAGGCCCTTCGTGCCCTGGCGGATCAGTGCGTCGCAGCGCGCGCGCATTTCGCCGGCGGCCTTGTTGGTGAACGTGACGGCGAGGATCGACCACGGCGAGGCGTGCTCGACTTCCAGCAACCAGCCGATGCGATGGGTCAGCACGCGCGTCTTGCCCGAGCCGGCGCCGGCCAGTACCAGATAATGTCCTGCCGGTGCCGTGACTGCTTCGCGTTGCGCCGGGTTCAGGTCGTCGAGCAGATAAGAAACATCCATCGGTGCGATTGTAATGGCGCGGCACGATTTAAGGTCATGCGTGACTTGTGTGGCTATGCAACTTTGCGCGCGCGGCGCATTCTCAGGCTCAAGCTCCCATATTTCGATGAAGTCGATGCTGCGTTCAACAACCGTTGCTGCGAGTCTCATGCTCCTTTCGACGCTCGCTGTCACGCCGTCGTTTGCGCTGGCCGATGACAGTCCGCACTACACAGTGACGTTCGATGCGCAGACGCAGAGCGCCGGCGTGCGGCTGTGCCTGGCCCAGCAACATGCCAGCGTCGACTTTGCCGCAGATTCAGGCTGGGCGATGCGCTTCGCTACGGAGCTCAAGCGCGACTCTGGCGCCGCCGTCGAGGCCGGCGAGGTTGGCTGGACGGCGCGCGACTGGCATGCCGGCGAATGCCTGGCGTACCGCGCCGATCTGCGCGCGATCGCCGCGGAGCACAAGCCCGACGTCGGCTGGCAGATGGGCGCTGACTTCATCGCCGCGCCGCAGTTGTGGCTGCTGCGGCCGGATGTGCAGGGCGCTGCCGATGCCGAGTTGCGCATCGAGCTGCCGCCCGGCTGGTCGATCTCGGCGCCGTGGCGTGAACTCGGACGGGAGCCTGTGCCGCCATCGGCGACGGCGAAGATGACAAAGCAGCCATCCGCGGCTGCACTTCCGACAAGTATACGTTTCCACATTCCGAACACGCCGCCGGACTGGTCGGCCGCGGTCGCGTTCGGCCACTTCGGCGAAGAGCGCATCGTGTTGCCGGGCGGCGTGTTGCGCTTTGCCGTGCTGGAAGGTGCGGACGCGACGCAGCGTGCGAAACTGCGCGCCTGGCTCGAGCGTGTGTCGAAGGCCGTGCTCAGCGCCTACGGCCGCCTGCCGCTACCCGAGGTGCAGGTCGTGGCGATTCCGGTCGGACAACTCGGCGTGGCCGCTCGTGTCGGTCGTGCGATGAATCCCGAAGCGGTGCATTTCGGCCAGTCGATTCGCGGCGAGGGCAACGCGCTCGAACTGCTGGTCGATCCGACGCGTCCGGCCGAGGAATTCGCCGACGACTGGACCGCAGTGCACGAGCTCAGTCACCTGATGCATCCGTACCTGGGTGATCGCGGCGCTTGGCTGGCCGAGGGACTGGCGACCTACTACCAGAACGTGCTGCGCGCACGTTCCGGAATGCTCACGCCGGCGCAGGCCTGGGACCGGCTCTACGAAGGCTTCAAGCGCGGCGCCAGGGCGCAGAGCGACGAGTCGCTCGACGAGGTCGCGCAGAACATGCATCGCAGCCATGCGTTCCAGCGTGTCTACTGGGCCGGCGCGGCGTACTGGCTGACGGTCGATCGCGACCTGCGCCGCGACACGCATGGCGCGATGAACCTCGAGACTGCGCTGTCGCGCTTCCGCGACTGCTGCCTGCCTGCGTATCGCCAATGGCAACCGCAGGATTTCGTCGCGCGCCTCGATACGTTGGCCGGAAGCACCGTGTTCGCCAAGCGCTACGGAGAATTCGCGCAGATGCGGCGCTTTCCGGATTGGGAAAAGCTGTATTCGGATCTCGGCATCCGTGTTGACGGCGAGCATCTGGCGTTCGAGGCGGCGGCCAGCGACGCGGCAATCCGCGCAGCGATCATGGCGCCACGTGATGGGACCCGTGCCGCGGATACCACGCGACACTGAGGTCAAGGGTCAAAGGTAAGAAGAGCGTGCTGCTCTTGCTTCAAGTGACCATGGCCATTGACCGATCGAAGCGGTTGATTCATTCAGCGCCGGTAGCGCGTGCCGAGCACGACGATCACCAGCCCGGTCAGCGCCGTGACACCGCCGAGCCACCGCGGAATCGGCCGTTCGGTCGTCAACGACGCCGAAAAGCTGCCGACCTTTACCGTGTCGTGTTCGGTCGGATAGCTGATCTTGCCGAACCAGATGGCGGCACCGGCGCCGATCAGGATCAGGCCGAGGCCGATCAACACATAACGCATGGTCTTTCTCCGCAAGGTGACGCTTCGCTGGCCGGGCGCAAAACGGCTTTCATGCCTTGTCGACCAGGCGCACGCCGGACAGCGACAGGACATAGTCCGCGCCCATCAAGCGCGACGGCGTGAAGTAACCGCGGCTACCGCCTGGTCGCGAAAAAATATGCTGGACGATGCCGAGCGACGCGGTCACGGTCAGGTCGTAGCCGTTGGGTCCCTTCAGCTCGAGCCTGGCCTGCCTGCCGGCGGCGTTCGTGACCTCGCCCCAGACGTAGCAGCCACTGTCCTGGCGGCGCAGGTCGGAAGGGCCCGGCGTGGCGCGTTCGATGCGTCGCTTCATCATGTCCTGCACGAACTTCAGGCCAAGCAGCGGCTGCAGCCGGCGCATCCAGCGCATGCGCTGGATCGTCTTCGGCGGCACGACCATGTAGGTCTCGACATTGCCGATGCCGGTCGACACATACGACGTGTAGACATCGCCCCACGGAATCGTCATCGCCGTGCGCGCCTTGCCGTCACGCACGAACTCGCGCGACTTCCAGGCCAGCGGTACGTCGGTCAGTTCGCCGTCGATGCGCGCGCGACCGCCCTTGGCCATGCCCTCGACGCTGGTTTTTGCCGTGCCGGGGCTTGGACCGCCACCGGCTTCGAACGCGAGCACCAGCGAGGTTGCGTCGGGCAGGCGCTGCTTCAGCATGGCCGCAAGGCAATCGGTCGGTACGACGTCGAAGCCCGAACCGGGCAGCACAACGATGCCCGCCTCGCGGGCGCGCTCGTCGGCGCGGTGGCACAGGGCGAAAACATCGATCTCGCCGGTGATGTCGAGGTAGTGCACCTTGCGGTTGAGGCAGGCCTCGAGCATCGGCTCGGCAGTCCGCGAGAACGGCCCGGCGCAGTGCAGTACCAGGTCAATGTCCTCGAGATTGCGCTCGATCTCTTTCGCGCCGGACAGTTCGAACACGCGCCGCAGCAGGCCCAGTTCGTCGGCCAGCGCGGCGATCTCGTCGCGATTGCGCCCGGCCAGCATCGGCTTGAGTCCGCGCCGCGCCGCTTCGCGTGCGATCAGGCGGCCGGTGTAGCCGTTCGCGCCATAGATCATCAGTTTCGGCATGTCAGTTCTTCGGCATGTCAGTTTTTCCCTCGGCGATAGCCTTCGAGCAGCTTGCGCTGGAACAGGTCCGGCAGGAAGCGCTTGATGCGCCAGCGCATTGGTTCCTTTTCGGTCGGCAGGATCATGAAGTCGCCGCGCAGCGCGGCGCGATAGATCGTCGCGGCAACGTCATCCGCCGATTCCGTGGCGGCAGCCATCAGCTTGCTCGCCAACGCGCGGTCTTTGTCCGGCGCGCGTGCCGTGAGCATCAGGTTGGTCTGGAAGAATGCCGGGCAGACGACCGATACTTTCATGCCGCTGGCGCTCAGTGCCAGTTCGGCGCGCAGCGTTTCCGATAACGAGATGACACCGGCCTTGCTCGCCGAATAGGCGCCCATATGCGGCGCATTGGCGATGCCGGCGAACGAGGCGATGTTGATGAAGTGGCCGTATGTCTGACGCAGCATGACGGGCAGGAACGCGTGGCAGCAGCGCACGACACCCATCAGGTTGATGTTCAGGGTCCAGCGCCAGTCGTCGAGACTTGTCTCGACCATGCTGCCGGCACTGGCAATGCCGGCGTTATTGACCACGACGTCGACGCCGTCCCAGGCGGCGAGTACTTCGTCGCGCATCTCCTCGACCGAGGCATCGTCGCCGACATCCACCCACAGCGCCATCGCGCCGACGCCGAACTCGGTGAGCTGGCGCACGGTGTCGTTCGCAGCGTCGATGTTGATGTCGGCGCAGGCAACGCGCCAGCCGTGTTCGGCGAAGCAGAACGCGAGTGCGCGCCCGAGGCCGCTGCCGGCGCCGGTGATCAGGACACGCCGCTGTTCCATCGATCGCACTCGCGTTTACGGTGATTCGCCGGATTGTAGCCAGATATTCCAGGACGCGGGCAACCGCGGCGACGACCGTAGCATTGTCGAGGCTGGCCGGCAGGCTCGTAATCGTGATCGCATCGTGCCGTCATGGGTAGGTGACTGGCTCTGCCGCCGCAAGCGCGCGGTGGTGGGCAAGCGAGAAGGGAGCGGCGCTTGCACCAGACCAGCCGTTCGACGATCTCCTCCCGTCTCCCGGCTCAGGTCTCACAAAGTATAAACGTATACAAAGGCCACAAAAAAAGCCCCGAGAGCTTAGGGGAGAAGCTCTCGGGGCCGGGTTCGAAGGCCGATCTGGGGAGGGATCGGTCTCCGACGGGGACTCAGGGAGGTGAGTACCCCGTTGGGCGCCGTTGCGTGCGCCGACTAGTGAGATGGAACTTGAGCGACGGAAGTTCAAGGCCGTCAGGAAAAAAATTCAGCCTTCATTCATGCAGTTTTGAATCAGGCACTTGCATGAGCGATGCCGTGCATGGAGCATGACTTCCGGCATGGCAGCTGATCGGCCAAGCGTGAAGAAAATGTTACCGGACCACGTTGCGCGTTGCTGTTTGCGTTGCAATCCAGGCATCGCTTGGGTGACGCGCATGCGCCTGCTAGTGCGCTTCGTCCCAGTTGGCGCCGACGCCGATGTCGACCACCAGCGGCACGGCCAGTTCCGCTGCCGCGGCCATGCGCTCGCGCACACCGGCCGAAATACGCTCGACCGCATCGTCGCGCACCTCGAACACCAGTTCGTCGTGCACCTGCATGATCATGCGCGCCGCGCCATCGAGCGAGCCGAGCCACGCATCGACCGTGATCATCGCGCGCTTGATGATGTCGGCGGCGGTGCCCTGCATCGGCGCGTTGATCGCGGCGCGTTCGGCGCCGGCGCGCAGGCCCTGGTTGCGCGAGTTGATCTCGTAAAGATATAGACGGCGGCCGAACAGGGTCTCGACGTAGCCGTCGCGATGCGCCTGCTCGCGCGTCGAGTTCATGAAAGCCTGCACGCCGGGATAGCGTTCGAAGTAGCGCTTCATGTAGCCCTGCGCTTCGCCGCGATCGATGCCGAGGTTGCGCGCGAGGCCGAACGCACTCATGCCGTACATCAGGCCGAAGTTGATCGCCTTTGCGGCGCGGCGCTGGTTCGAGTCGATCTGTTCCGGCGGTACGCCGAACACCTCGGCCGCGGTCGCGCGATGCACGTCCTGGTTGCCATGAAACGCGGCCGACAGTCCAACGTCCCCGGACAGGTGCGCCATGATGCGCAGTTCGATCTGCGAATAGTCGGCGGCGACGATGCGGAAACCTTCCGGTGCGATGAACGCCTGGCGGATGCGCCGGCCTTCTTCGGTGCGGATCGGGATGTTCTGCAGATTCGGATCGTTCGACGACAGCCGCCCGGTCGCGGCCACGGCCTGGTGATAGCTCGTGTGCACGCGGCCGGTGCGCGGGTTCACATGTTCGGACAACTTGTCGGTGTAGGTCGAACGCAGCTTGGCCAGCGTGCGGTAGTCGAGCACCAGCCGCGGCAGATCGTGCTGGTCGGCAAGCGCTTCGAGTGCCTCTTCGTTGGTCGACGGCTGGCCGCTCGGGGTCTTGAACGAGACCGGCAGTTTGAGCTCGTCGTACAGCAATTGCTGCAGCTGCTTGGGCGAGTCGAGGCTGAAGTGCCGGCCGGCGAGGTCGAATGCACGCTGCTGCAGTTCGAGCATGCGCCGGCCGAGTTGCTGGCTCTGCACCTTGAGCTTGGCCATGTCGATCAGTACGCCGGTCTGTTCCATGCGCGCCAGCACCGGCACGAGCGGCATCTCGATCGTCTCGAAGATCGAACGCAGCTTCGGTTCGGATTCGAGCTTCGGCCACAGTACCCGGTGCAGGCGCAGCGTGATGTCGGCATCCTCGCCGGCATACTCGGTCGCGCGCTCGACATCGACCTGGGCAAACGCGATCTGGCGCGCGCCCTTGCCGGTGACGTCCTCGTAGCGCAGCGTGTCCAGGCCCAGATACTTCTTCGCCAGGCCGTCCATGTCATGGCGGTTACCGGAGGAATTCCAGACGTACGACTCGAGCATCGAGTCGAAGCGCACGCCGCGCACGTCGATGCCGTAGCCCGAAAGGACGTTCATGTCGTACTTCAGGTGCTGCCCGACCTTGTCCTTCGTTTCGTCTTCGAGCAATGGCTTGAGCGCCGCGAGCACATAGTCGCGGGCGAGCTGCGCCGGGGCGCCGGCATATTCGTGCGCCAGCGGCACGTAGGCGCCACGGCCGGGTTCCACGGCGAACGAGACGCCCACTACTTCGGCGCGCATCGGATCCAGACTCGTCGTTTCGCAATCGAACGCGACGAGAGGTGCGTTCTGCAGCCGCGCCAGCCACTCAGCGAATAGCGTCTGGTTGAGCACCAGTTCATATACGCCCTTGACGATCAGTGCCGGGTCGACGGCCGGCTTTACCTCCGGCGCAATGCTCACGGTTTCCCGGACTGCCGGTGTGGATTCGGCGCCCGATTCAGCAGCAGCACCGGCGCTTGCGTCCAGTTCCTTGAGCGCGGCCCGGAATTCGTATCGCGCGTACAGCTCGCGCAACTGCGCCACATCCGGTTCGCGCAGGACCAGTTCGGCCGCGCGCAAGTCCAGTGGCACATCGGTCTTGATCGTCGCCAGCTGGCGCGACAGCGGCAACTGCGGCAGCGCCGCGCGCAGGTTCTCGCCGATCTTGCCGCCGATCTTGTCGGCGTTGGCGATGATCGCGTCGAGCGTGCCGTACTCGCTCAGCCATTTGGCCGCGGTCTTCGGCCCGCATTTCTCGACGCCGGGAATATTGTCGACCGAATCGCCGACCAGTGCCAGATAGTCGATGATCTGGTCCGCGCGGACGCCGAATTTCTGCACGACGCCGTCCGGATCGAGGCGCGTATTGGTCATCGTGTTGAGCAGCGTGACATGCGGGCCGACCAGCTGCGCCAGATCCTTGTCACCGGTCGAAACGACGACGTCGATGCCGTCGGCCGCAGCCTGCAGGGCCAGCGTGCCGATCACGTCGTCGGCTTCGACGCCGTCGACGCGCAGGATCGGAAACCCCATCGCGCTGACTAACGCCAGCATCGGTTCGACCTGCGTGCGCAGGTCGTCCGGCATCGGCGCGCGCTGCGCCTTGTAGTCGGCGAACAGTTCGTCGCGGAACGTCGGACCCGGTGCGTCGGCCACGAACGCGACATGACTGGGCTTGTCCTTCAGCGTGACGCGCAGCATGTTGAACACGCCGAACAGCGCGCCGGTCGGCTCGCCGGCGTGGTTCGCCAGCGGCGGCAGCGCGTGGAACGCGCGGTACAGATAACCGGAGCCGTCGATCAGGACGAGGTTCGGACGCGACATCGAAGGGGGTATTGACCGAAATGGGGCTGGGAGCTTGGGCCAGCCGTCGCAGATTTGCAATCCGCCGCATGCCGTCGCGACGCGGCTTGCCGGTTCCGCGTGGCCGGCAACGGCGGCTGACTGGATCGACGACAGGGCACGGAAAAGGGGCGCGGACATGGAACTTCCGCCGCACGCGCCGCGGCCGACGGAACCGTGCATAAACCACTTGCGCAAAGCGCGCGTCGGCCACCCCGCGACGCCCGTCCATTTGCTATCCTCGATGCAGGCGAAAGGAGGTGCGCGATGAAACGACTACTTGCAGGTGCGCTCGCATTTGGATTGATGACGATGGCTGCCGCGCAGTCCGGCACGCAAGGCAGCAAGAACGACGCGCTGCCGCCGGTACAACCGCCGCCGGACCTCGATGCACCGACAAGCGCGCCGGCAACCAACGACGCCCGCAGCAAGGCGCCGGTGGTCCCGCTGGGCAACTCCGATGCCGAAGCGCGCGCCGCCGCCGAGATCGAAGCCGAGGCCTCGGCCGAACGCGCCAAAGCCTTGGCATCGCCCAACTTCAACGACTCGGGCGACGCAAAAAAGCCGCTGGATAGCCCGGGCCTGCCACCCGACGTGCAGAAGGCCGCCGAAGCCACCGAACTGCCGGTCGTGACCGTGCGCCAGAACGGCAACGAACGAATCGAGGAGTACCGCAAGCGTGGCGTGTTGTTCATGCGACGCGTCGTACCGGAGGAAGGGCCGGCGCGCATCTATGTCGACCGGCGGTCCGATATTCCACCCGACTTGTCTCCGATTTCCGGTCCCTCTGGCGTAATCCAGCCGGTCTACTTCAAGCTGCTCGAGTGGAAATAGTATACTTTTGAGGGCGCAGGGAAGGGACTTGATGCGAGCTGCGTTGAGCGCAGGTCGCGCCGGCGAGCGGCTCGCCTGAGCGGTCGAGGCCGGCGCCACGCGCCAGGGTCGTAGCTGCTACAACCTAGCGTTTCAGCGCCGCCAGCAAACCCTCGCGCGGCAATTTCCCCGCCGCGTTGCGCGGCAACGCATCGACGCGCCGCAACGGCCGCGGCAGGAAAGCCGGATCGATCGCCGCACGCAGCGTCGCCAGGATGTGTGTCTCGCTCAATGCCGGCGCGACCACCAACGCCGCCAGGCGCCGCAGGCCGCGCGCATCGGCATCGAGCTGGAACATCACACCGTCGCATACGCCATCGATTGCCAGCAGGTGACGCGTCAGCTCGGCCAGCGATGCGCGCTTGCCGGCGATCTCGAGCAGATCGCTGTTGCGGCCGCACAGGCGGAAGCGATGCTCGGGGAGCAGCTCGACGATATCCTGCAGCAGCGTCGGCGCCGCGAAATACGGCGCGTGGACCAGCGTGCCGTCCGGCTGCGGATGCAATTCGACGCCGCTGAACAAGCGCCACGATTCCTCGCGAACGGTATGCCGATGTGCAATGACGCAGGATAT
>Ga0193726_1002266_pt1 | contig 13354 bp, 8 predicted proteins | sample H2c1metaG_FD_144928 | JGI IMG/M metagenome (GOLD analysis project Ga0193726, IMG submission 144928) | Soil microbial communities from a riparian zone of the East river system, Colorado, United States - H2c1 | ecosystem: Environmental > Terrestrial > Soil > Riparian zone | place: USA: East River... | reverse complement strand
TGAGCCTTGAAGACGAGACAGGAATTTCCAACGCCATCGTTACACCCATTGTCTACGAGCAGTATCGCCGCCTGGTGACCTACGGAAAGTTCCTGCTGCTGGAAGGCAAGCTCCAGAACCAGGATCGTGTGGTCTCGGTAAAAGTCGATAGCGTGCGTTCTCTCGAAGTCAGCCGGATCGATGTTCGCTCCCACGACTTCCACTGAGAGCGTCTGCTTCCCGAACCAGCACCCATGCAACCCCATTCGAAGCTGAGCCTCGCTGAAATTCGAGGACCCTCCCTCGCCGGGGCAGGGCCGGTGCTAGTGCCAGCCTTGCATGTGGCGAACCGGACTCGATGGATGCTTTTCGCCTTGCCGAATCTGACTTGACTGACGTCTCTCCTGCCGAATCCTGACGGCAAACCAAATCGCAGCCACCAAACCAACCAGGATCAAGCTCAAAATTGTTGCCATGCCGCCCCTCCGTTTCTTCTTCAGCCACGCCTAAGATGCTGCATCAGCAACCAACGGATGGCTCGCCGGCAGCGGGTGCCGGGCGGCTTCCAGTCCCTTTCCTCTCCGGGCGGGATGGGTCTTGGCCGCTGGCCCCTAAACTCATTAAATTCAGCCGAGGCGCAACCACACGCGCGCATCGAGTGCAGAGGCGAGAGCGTTGGTAAGCTAGGGGGGAACCTTGCGACAGATCATTTCAAGGAGCACCGGATATGCGCGCTGCACTCCGCCTTTTTTTGAGCCTCTTTCACCTGTTTGCGCTCTTGCTGCCCATCGCTGCCGCCGCCAACGGAGACTATTACAACCACGTTTTGTTCGACAACAGCCTGACTCCGAGCGGCGACTATTACACCGAAGCCCAGGGGGTGTACCCCAGCACGCTGGCGACGCAGCAAGGGCGAATACCGGTAGAGAACAGATTGTTCCTCACCCCGCCCAACGCGTTGCGACTGGAGTGGCGGTCGGTGACGTCGGGGAGTTGGGACGCTGAAGTGCGGGCGATTAGTTACCGCAATCGTCCCAACCAATTCCGCGGCGACACACTCTATTTCTGGTGCTATACCCCCGCGGGGATAGCCGCGGACGACTTGCCGGCGGTGCGTTTATTGGATATGAGCCATAACTTCACAGCTTCGGTTCCAATGGGAAGGTTTGCCAAAGACCTGCCACGCCAACAGTGGGTGCAAGTGCGGATTCCACTGCGAGAGTTTACCTCTGCTTCGGTCCAGCCGTTCGAGCCTCAGGAGCTGCACAGCGTGTATTTTTCCCAGAACCGGGCCGACGACAAGCCGCACACCATGATCCTCGACGAAATCAAGATTGACCAGGCAGATTCGCCCGGTCCGATTTCGGCGCCCACCCACATCCGCGCGAAAGGATACGAGCGGCACGCAGACGTCAGCTGGGATGCCCAAGCCCAGGAGGAGCTGCAGCACTTCGTCGTATACCGCTCCATCGATGGGAAAGATTATGAGCCGGTGGGAATACAGGTACCAGGGATCAATCGCTTCACCGACTACATCGGGAGGCCGGGGGTCAGCGTAAGCTACAAAGTGGCGGCCGTAGATCGGTCCTATCGCAAATCAGAATTCTCAGAGGTCGCCAGCACTTCGACGCACCTCATGTCGGATGACGAACTTCTTACCATGCTCCAGGAAGAATGTTTCAGATACTACTGGGAGAATGGTTCCCATCCTGTTTCCGGCACCACCCGGGAAAATGTGCCGGGCAACGACCGAGTCGTGGCTACGGGAGCCAGCGGATTCGGCATCATGGCAATTGTGGTGGGAGTCGATCGGGGATTCATCACGCGCGAGCAGGGAATCGAGAGGCTGACTCGTGCTGTAGGTTTTCTCGAGAAGGCTTCTCGCTATCATGGGGCATGGTCGCATTTCATGGATGGAAACAACGGGGAAACCTTGCCTGTGTTTGGCATGTTCGACAATGCCGGAGATCTGGTCGAGACCGCATTTTTGATGGAGGGTTTGCTGGCCGCGCGGCAGTATTTCCATGGGTCCAGTGCCGCTGAGCATTCCTTGTACGAGCGAATCTCGAAGTTGTGGGAAACGGTGGAATGGGATTGGTATCGGAAATCAGAAGGCAGCGATGCGCTCTATTGGCACTGGTCGCCAGAGTGGTCCTGGCATATCAACCACCGCCTCACCGGCTTCAACGAAGTGATGATCGTTTACTTATTGGCCATCGCATCGCCAACCCACGGCGTGCCTGCGGACCTCTACTACTCGGGTTGGGCCGGTCAGTCGACAGCGGCCGTGAAATATCGGGCGGGATGGTCAGGTACGACGGAAGGCAATCACTACGAAAATGGGCATACCTATGAGGGCATCAAGCTCGACGTGGGCGTGGGCAGCGGCGGCCCGTTGTTCTTTACCCATTATTCCTACATGGGATTTGATCCCCGCGGAATTCGCGACCGGTACACCGACTACTTTGTGAACAATCGAAACATTACCTGATCAACTACCGCTATTCCGTTCAAAATCCAGGACACTTCAAGGGGTACGGTCCCGACACTTGGGGTTTGACGGCGAGCGACGATCAATTGGGCTATTCGCCTCACGCCCCGGACACGCTCGACGATAACGGAACGGTCACGCCGACCGGAGCACTGGCGTCATTTCCCTACACGCCGCAGCAGTCCATGGCCGCCTTGAAGCATTTCTATCGCGATCTGGGAGACCGGCTGTGGGGAGTATACGGGCCGCGGGATGCTTTCAACCTGCAGAACAACTGGTTCTCGCCCATTTACATGGGGTTGAATCAGGCGCCCATCACCGTCATGGTGGAGAACCATAGAACCGGCCTGATTTGGAGACTGTTTATGTCGAACCCGGAGATCAAACCGATGCTGGACAAGATCGGTTTTAAACCGGATGGTGGCGAGACGAACGCTTCCGGTAGCGCCGCCGAGAAGCGGTGAACTGGCGGCTTTGCTTGCGGCCTGTTGACCGATTGCAGATTTGGATGGGGCGCACCCGGAATCCGAGTGGCGCCCCGTAGAGGTTTAGAAACTGAACCGGGCTCCCAGCGTGACCACCCGGCCGGTAAGAGCGCCCGTAATCGTGCCGAAGTTCGAGCTGGCCACGTTGTTCGAGATCTGATTGGGGTTCAAGTTCAGATTGTTGAATACATTGTAAGCATCAAGCCTGAATTCGAACTTGGCACTCTCGCCGAGCACCCGATTGCTGGGAAGGCCAAAGCTCTTGGCCACTGTCAGGTCGATATCCTTGTATCCGGGAAGGTTGAGCGAGCCGCGCCGGACCCCCGGAGATTGTGGAAGAGCGTTTCCGAAGTCGGTCCCGCCGTAGGCGGTGTAGGCCGGCGTCGAGAAATACGCCGTGCCGCCCATAGGAAAGTTCGAATTCGCAGCCGTCTTGAAGCGGTCGTTGCTGGTGCTGTCACCCGCGCCACCCAGATAATTCGCGGGCAGCAGTTGCCCGTAGCCGCAGGTTCCGCAGTACAGGCTTCCGCCCTGCACGTTCAACACCGGAGTCCAGGGGAATCCAGAGTGAATATTGAAGATGCCGCTGAGCGACCAGCCGCCGGCGATCTTTTCAATCCAGCCCTTGCTGCCGTGGAAAAAGACCGGCTGCCACAGGCCAAACACCTTGAAGGCCTTGCCCACATTGAAGTCAGACCGCCCGTAATTGAGGTCGAGGTTGTAGGGGTAATCCTGTTCAAAGTAGGGACCCGAACTGGTGTCCAGGCTCTTAGACCAGGTAAATTGAGCATCCGCCATAAACTGGCGCGAGAAATTGTGTTTCAACTCGGCGAGCAGCGAGTTGTAGTTGGAGCGCCCGGAAACGTTCCAAAAGTCCCCGCCACCGATCTGCGGATTCAGCGCCAGGCCAGTGGCCGCAGGAACAGCGTTCGGGTTCTCGTGGAAGAAAATGTTATGGGACACACTTCCCTGATAGCCGAGCGTCATTACGTACTGATGACCCAGATCGTATTGGGTATCGAGCGAGAAGTGATGCACGCGCATGGTGGGCAGAGTGTTCGGAAAGATGTTTACCCCCACCTGGCCGGTTGTGGGCAGTCCATTCGGGCCAAACGCAACAATCGCGTTCGGGTTCGCTGGATAGGCGGTGAGCGAGTGCAGGTCCGCCGAGGTGGCATAGATAATGCCGGGATTCGGCGAGGTCGGCGTCGACATGCTAAAAGTTGGAAAGGTGATCAATCCGGGATTCCCGTTGACGTTGGCCGAAATTGCGATTTGCTCCTGGTTGTAGTTCAGACCGTAACCGCCGCGGATCACGAGTTTGTCGTTGAAGCGGCCCGGACTCCAGGCAAAACCGACCTGGGGTCCGAAATTAGTCTTTTGTGAGTTCCAGGAATCTCCCCTGCCGACAGTCAGGCCCGTCAGGTAGTCCGCCCCCGCTCCAGGGCGGGCCACAAACATGTTGCCTTCCTTGGAGGAGAGCGGGCTAAAGTAGGACCAGCGCAGCCCCAGGTTCAGAGTAAGATTTCGGCGGAGTTTGAAGTCATCCTGAGCAAAAAATCCCAGAATGTTTTCGCGGTCATCCTGACGTTGGGTCGTGGGGAACCCGGTGGTGGGATTGAAACCGCCCGATTCGTTGTGCGGCGCATCATTGAGGAAGTCCCAGATGTTGAAGAAGTTGTAGCCCGGGACGCCGCAACCCGCGCACTGGTTCAGGTAGAAGAGGCGCGTGGCGTCGCCGCCGAACTTGAGGGTGTGGCGTCCCAAAATCTTTGTGGCCACATCCTTGTAGCTGTAGGTCCATTGATTCAAAATGCTGCCAACACTGGGCCCGAAGTTATTGACCGTAATGCTGCCCGTCTTATCGATCTGGTCCTCGGGAAGGCCCACCGGCGACTGCGGATTGGAGTCGACTTCATTCCAGCGCCATCCCGCAGCGTTTACCCGGAACTCGTTTAAGAAAGTCGACGAGATTGTGCGGTTCCAGATGGCGGAGAATGCGTTGTTGATTTGCGAATGATGCAACAGGTTGTAATCCCGGGCTGCGCCGTTGAGTCTGGTGGTGGTGGACGGGACCCAGTAGATGGCAAAGCTGATGCGATCCTTCGAGGTCACGTCCGCATCCAGCCGGCCATTGTACTGGGCGAATGAGATGCTGCTAGGGCTGGAGGTGATGAAGTTTGCAATGTCGGCGACCCCATCCAGGCCGCCGCCAACGCCGGGATGACCCTGATCGACCCAGCTCAGATCCTGCGTGCCCAGGCCGGTGGTCAGGGGCGAGCCGACATCCAGGCCTTTGCCCGGAATGGTTGCGCAGTCGGTTCCTTCCGTCAGGCCGGCATCGGCGCAGGTGGCATTATTGATGCCCTTGCTGAGGACGCCAGAACCGGGGAAGCCCAGGTAGGTTGCCGCGATGCTCCCGGCAGGTGCGGCGGAGTCAAAATCCGTCGTGTCGTACCATCCGTTGCCCAGGCCGGCGCTGGCTTGCGGGCTGCGAACGGTCTCATAGTTAAAGAAGGCAAAGATCTTGTTCTTCCAGATCGGTCCTCCAATGCCGCCGCCGAACTGATCAAAAAAGGTGTCGTCTCTCAGTACGCTGTTGCCTTCGCCGTTGTAGCGCTGAAAGGCGTCCAGGCCCGGACGGTGAGCGGTAAAAAAGCCGCTGCCGTGGAACTGGTTGCTGCCGCCCTTGGAAGTAATCTGGATCTGAGCGCCGCTGAAACGGCCATTCTCTGCGTCATAGGTATTGGAGACGATCTTTACGTTGTCAACGGAATCTTCAGACGGCGTGATCACCGTGGCTCCGCCCCAAACCGCGCTCGTGGTGCTGATGCCGTCGATGGAAATACCGTTATTCTGAGTCTGGTTGCCGTTGGAGATGATCTGCGCCCCGTTTTCCGTCTTGAAGATGCCGTCCGCACCACCCGACTGGCCTGCGCCGGTCTGAGTTCCCGGAAGGTTGTAATTGTCGTTTCCGCTGGCCTGCGAATTATCACCGAAGGAGCCGGGAGCCAGTTGTGCGAGTTTGAGGACATCGCGTCCCATGGACGGCAAATGCTGAATCTCGTTGCTGCCGACGGTGCCGGCGATCGTAGCCGTCTCCGTATCGAGCGCCTGGGCTGTGTCCGTGACCGTTACAGTCTCTTTTGCCTCCCCCAAGTCGAGCGCCAGGTCCAACGCGTTGGGTTGTTCGGGGATGATCAGCACGTTCTCCAGCACCTTCTGCTTGAACCCTTGCGCCTCAACCGCGAGACGGTAGGGGTTGGCTGGCAGCGCGTTAAACTGATAGATGCCATTGGCATCGGAGGTAGACACCACGGCACGGTTCGTGCCCTTGTCGGTCAGAGTCACCTTCGCTCCGACCACCGCTGCGCCCTGGGGATCGGTTACCGTCCCGCGAAGAGAAGCGCGAAACTGCGCTTGTGCAAGCACCGTGAAACAGGTCACGCAGATCACAAACTGTGCTGCTCGGAATGCAAACTTGAGACACATCATGGGGGAATACCTCAACTTCGAGTATTTGATATTGATTTCTTCAAGATTCCGGGGTCACGCCATGCAGCCGGGAGGGTCGATGCCGAGAACATTGTTCGGTCTTTCCCGAACCCTCGGTTACCGCTATGGTAGTCAGACATAGTTCGACAATTGAATTTGGGCAATAGGGTAGACACTGTATTAAATTCGGGGCGACAGCTCATTGGCGTCTTCTTGCATGCTGGTGGCGCGAAACGGCAACTGGCACCGCCAGCGTTCTGTAGTATAAGGGTTACGCGCACCATCCGAGAAATGCAAATTTCGTGCATGACCCGTCCCAGCATGGTTGCCGACTGAAGCCGCACGCGTTTCCCGGCTTCGCGCCACTCTCATCCATCCACAAGCACCCTCCAAGGCGAGATGGCTGTCGCCGTTGATCGGCACAGCATCTGGTCTCACGCGATCACGCGCTGAGAGAACGACGGGACTGGTTTCTGCCATTGGGTACCGGTGACCAAATTTTTCGTCCGGCCGGACTCTGTTGCTAGGGATTCAAACCGGGCTATTTCCGGGGCGTTCGAACGCACTCCTGAGGACACGACTCCAGCTCCCCGTTCCCTTGACAAACGAAGGATCGAAGACTTAAAACCTAAGGAGTCAGTCGATTTTTGAGCGGACGCGGAGGTGCTGTCATGCAGACGTCCCGCAGAGACTTCTTCAAGGTTGCGGCGGTTGGTGGGGTTGCCGCCACTATCTTTGGGTTTGATCTCAAGCCTGCCTACGCCCAGCTTAAAGAGCTAAAGATCGCACGTGCTGCCGAAACCCGCTCGACCTGTCCCTATTGCGCCGTGGGTTGCGGCGTCCTCATTTACACCATCGGCGACCGGGCAAAGAACGTCACTCCCCAGGTGATCCATGTCGAAGGCGATCCTGATCATCCCACCAACCGCGGAACGCTATGTCCGAAGGGCTCTTCTCTCGAACAGGATATGCTCAACCCGCGTCGGCTCACCAAGCCGCAAGTCCGGCGCCCCGGCGAGACCGACTGGCAGGACATTTCCTGGGATGACGCTCTGAGTGAGATTGCACAATGGACCAAGAAAACCCGCGACAGCTCCTTCGTCGAGAAGGACGCGAACGGCCGCACCGTGAATCGGTGCGAAGGCATATCGTTCATCGGCGGCTGCACGGACACAAACGAGTTCAATTTTTTGGCCGTCAAGGCCATGAGGAGCTTGGGCTTGGTGTATTTAGAAAACCAGGCCAGGGTTTGACACGGCCCCACGGTCTCAAGTTTGGGACCAACATTCGGACGCGGGGCGATGACGAACGGCTGGATCGACATCAAAAACACCGACATGATGTTGATCATGGGCGGGAACCCAGCCGAAAATCATCCTTGCGGATTCAAGTGGGCGATGGAGGCCAAGCGCAACCGCAACGCCAAGCTGATTTCCGTTGACCCGCGATTCACCCGCACCTCCGCTACCGCCGACCTCTTCGTACAAATTCGCGCCGGCTCCGACATTGCATTTCTGGGCGGACTGATTCGCTATGCCATCGAGAACAACCGGATCGCCAAGGAATATCTCGTCCACTACACCAACGCGGCTTTCATCATTAAGGAAGGTTTTAGACTTCCTGAGGATGGCTTGTATTCCGGATTCAACGCGGCGTCGAGCACCTACGACAAGACCACGTGGAATTATCAAGAGGGCGGAGACTTAAGCGGCAAGACTGACGCCGCCGCGGCCTCTGCACCCGCGGCCCACCGGGCGGGGTCTTCGGCGGCAGCTGGTCAGGCGAATCCGGGAGCTGCCGCCGCGCATCCCGCGACATCAGTACCGCCACCCATGTTGCCGCCGAACGTCGCCTACGACCTGACGCTTCAACATCCGCGCTGCGTCTTCCAATTGATGAAGCAGCAGTATTCCCGTTATACCCCCGAAACCGTCGAACGGATCACCGGCATTCCCAAGGACCAGTACCTGAAGGCCGCCGATCTGTTTACCTCAGTCCGCAAAGACGGGGACATGAAGAAAGTCGCGACGATTATCTATGCGGTGGGCTGGACGCAGCATACCTTCGGAACGCAAATCATCCGTACCGCCGCTATGATTCAACTTCTGCTCGGCAACGTCGGGAGGGCGGGTGGCGGTGTGAACGCGCTCCGCGGCCATTCGAATATTCAGGGCGCGACGGACATGGCCGGGCTCTACGACTCACTCCCCGGATACCTGAAGGGGCCGGTTCCCGACGACAAGGATTTGGCCACGTATCTGAAGCGCACCACCCCGGGAGCGTCCAAACCCTCCCCTTGGGATTCGATGAATTACTACGCCAACACCCCGAAATTCATGGTGTCATTGCTCAAGTCGTTATACGGAGACGCGGCCACAAAGGAAAACGGATTTGCGTTCGATTACTTGCCTAAGCCCGGCCAGGATTGCTCGTGGACGCACATTTGGGACGACATGTACAACGACAAGATCAAGGGCATGATGGCGTTCGGAATGAACGGAGTGATGATCGGCCCGGACACCAACAAGAACATCAATGCGCTGAAAAAGGCCGATTGGCTTGTGGTGGGCGAGATTTATCAGGATGAGACCAGCGAGTTCTGGCGAGCGCCGGGAATTACAGCCGAAGAGCAGAAGAACATCAAGACCACGGTGTATCGGTTGCCCTGCGCGGGCTTCGCCGAAAAAGACGGGAGCATGACCAACTCGGCGCGCTGGGTCACCTGGAAATACGCCGCCGTTCCGCCACCGGGGCAAGCACGGCTCGACCAGGACATCATCGCGCAGATTTACTTGCGGGTTCGGGATCTATACCGGCGAGACGGCGGAAAATTCCCGGATCCCATCCTGAATCTGAATTGGGCGTACGCGGACGGGGCTCATCCTCCACTTTCCCAAGTGGCCATGGAACTGAACGGCCGGGCTCTGGCCGACCTGAAAGACGAGGCAACCGGGCAAGTGATCAGAGCCGGCCAGCAGTTGCCTGGATTTGCATGGCTGAAGGACGATGGAACAACCAGCTGCGGCAACTGGATCTATTCCGGCATGTGGACCGAAGCGGGAGCGCAAGTCCAGCGGCGAGGCACGGAGGATCCGTCCGGAATGGGCGTTTTCCCCAACTGGGCGTGGTCGTGGCCTGCGAACCGGCGCGTGCTTTACAATCGCGCCTCTTGCAATCCGGCGGGAAAGCCCTGGGACCCGGATCGCAAGCAGATCTGGTGGAACGAAGCAGCGGGAAAATGGGTTGGCAACGACGTGCCGGACTTCAAACCCGACTCCCATCCGAAAGATCACATGGGACCATTCATCATGAACCCGGAAGGCATTGGGCGCTTGTTCGCTCCCATCGGCGTGCTCGCGGACGGCCCTTTCCCCGAACACTACGAGCCGATTGAAAGCCCAATCAAGAACCCTCTGCACCCGGACCAGTCGAATAATCCGCTGGTGAAGAAGTTCCACACGCCGTATGACAAGTTTGGATCGCCGGAGGAATACAGCATCGTCTGCACCACCTACCGGCTGACCGAGCAGTACCATTATTGGACGAAAAATAATCCCATGAACGTTCAGTTGATTCCGGAGCCGTTCGTGGAAATTCCAGTGGAATTGGCGGAGGAAAAAGGAATTCGCGGAACCGACAAGATCAAGGTGATCAGCGCGCGCGGGACATACGTCGCGAAAGCCTTTGTCACCCGCCGGCTGAAACCCATGATGATCGACGGCAAGAAGGTCTATCAGATCGGGTTGCCGATTCACCAGGGTTTCCGCGGTATCGGCGAGGATGAGGGAAGAAATGCGCGGACGCCGGCGAATTTGCTGACCCCCGCAGTCAGCGATCCCAATGCCCATACCCCTGAATCCAAGGGATTTTTGGTGAAGGTAGAGAAGGCGTAGGAGCTAGGATGAGCCAAGCCGCAACAGAAATCATCCGGATTTCCGGCCACGCCGGGGCGGTCCCGGGGGCGGAGTTGAACCGGCAGTTCGAGGTCTGCAAGCTGGTGGATACCACCACCTGCATCGGCTGCAAAGCCTGCGAAGTGGCCTGCCTGGAGTGGAACGGATACACCTTCAGCGAAACCACCTTCAATAACTCCTATCAGACCATGCCGGACACGGCATGGAATTACTGGAACCTGATCAAGTTCAACGAACACGCTTTGCGCATCAGCAGCATGATGCTGCTGATGCGCAAAGACCAGTGCATGCACTGCGCCGATCCGGGCTGCCTCGCGGCCTGTCCGGCCGACGCCGCCATCGTCCAGTACGCCAATGGCATTGTCGATTTCCAGGAAGCGAATTGCATCGGTTGCGGATATTGCATGACGGGCTGCCCGTTCAACATTCCGAAATTCAGTCCGACCGCGCGCAAGGTTTTCAAGTGCACGCTGTGCAACGACCGAGTATCGCAGGGGCTCGAACCGGCTTGCATCAAGGCGTGCCCCACGGGCTGCCTGCATTTCGGGACGAAGACGGAGATGAAGGAACTGGCGGAAACGCGCGCGGAACAGCTTCGCGAGGTTTCTGGATATGCCGATGCCGGAGTTTACGATCCGGCCGGAGTGGGCGGAACTCACGTGATCTACGTCCTGCACGATGCAAAGAATCCGGAGTTGTACGGTGGGTTGCCCAAAGATCCGCACATCCCTCTGGCGGTGCGGCTGTGGAAAGGGCCGCTCAAGTGGCTGGGGAATGTGGCCATGGTCGGCGGCATCGTCGGCATGGCATTGCATTACATGCGATTTGGGCCGAAGAAAGAAGAACCGATTCCGCCGGATCATGATCATGGTCAGGATGAAGAGAGGCGCGTATGACGACCGGCTCGGTTTCGCGCTCAAGCGCGGCCGACCAAAACCAGGAGCTGATCGTCCGATACAGCTTTGGCGACCGCGTCAATCACTGGATCGGCGCGCTCTCCTACACCTACCTGTTGATGACCGGCCTCGCATTCTGGTCGCCCTCTCTGTACTGGCTGGCCGCTGTGGTTGGAGGCGGTCCCGCCGCGAGATTCTGGCACCCGTGGTTCGGGCTGCTTTTTACCGCATCGTTCTTCTGGACGTTTAAACAGTGGCATCGCGACATGCGAATTGACGACGCAGATCGCGCCTGGGCGAAAGCGATCCCCGATTACATACAAAACGAGGACGACAAACTGCCTCCCGTCGGGCGCTTCAACTACGGACAAAAGCTTTTCTTCTGGGGAATTTTCTACGGCGGCCTCCTAATGCTGCTCTCGGGCGTCGCCTTGTGGTACACAGAGGCGCTTCCCTGGAGCTTCCGCTTCCTGCGCTACGCCGCAATTCTGATTCACGCGAGCGTGGGGCTTGTCACGATTGGGCTATTCCTGATTCACGTGTACATGAGTGCAATCCTCGAGGAAGGCAGCTTTGGGTCCATGGTTCACGGTTGCGTCACTCGCGCCTGGGCGCGGACGTTCCATCGCACGTGGCACGACGAGGTCACCGGCAGGTCCCAGCGCCAGCCCCAGCCCAAGCAATGATCGATACCAAGTGGGACCGCCGCGTTCGCCGCTCCAACGAACTGGTCTCGTCCTACCCGTTCTCCGCGGAAGGACTGATCTACTACGCACGCGTTGCAACCTTTCAGAAAACCTTGTACGCGGAAATCCAGAAGGCCCTGGCGGACTCGCCGAAGATTTCCTCCGACCGACCTCTGCGGGATGAATTGGACCTGTTTCTCCTCCTGCCAAGATTTCCCGGATTTCTATCCGTGATCCAGCAGATCGCTCCGGCACAGCTCGCGCACGCTGCCGTCAGTTTGGCGGAGCAGGGGCCAACGGGTTGGCAGCATGCAATCGAAGATTTCTGGCATGGCGAGCTGGAACCGGCGGTCGGCACCGAAGTCAACGAGCCGGACGGCGATTGGCGCGAAACCAGTGCTCTGTACCGATTTCTGGCCTGGATTTTTCTTCAACCGTACGCTGAATATCTCGCCGATTATCGCGAGACCACCATCGCGGACGGAACCCCTTCGACCTGTCCGCTGTGCGGAGCCAACCCGATCGTGGGCGTGTTACGGAGCGAAGGCGACGGCGCGAAGAAGTCTCTGATTTGCATGCTCTGCGCGCATGAGTGGACGTTCCGAAGAATTTATTGCCCGGCGTGCGGAGAACAGAGAGAACCACAGATGGCGTTCTATTCGGCGCCGGAAATCGCGCACGTCCGCGTGGATGTCTGCGACAGCTGCCACACCTACTTGAAGAGCGTTGACTTGACCAAGACCGGGCTGGCGGTTCCGGTCGTGGATGAGCTGGCGACAATTCCCTTGGACCTGTGGGCACGCGAGCACGGATACGTGAAACTGCAAATCAACCTGCTGGGAACCTGACCAGATGTTTGGCGGGAACTTCCACGGCGAAGAGCACCGCGGACAGCTGCGGCTTCGAGCGTTTAGGATTGCGCTTTCGCGCAGCCTTCTTCAAGTTTTAGTAAAGTCAAGTCGCTCCCGCCCCCGACAATCCGTCCTCTCGTGAAGTGACGTTCAAGACGAATTTCGATCTCCTTCGTCCGTTTCCGGACATCTCTCTTCAATATCGGACAGCCAAATTTTGGAGTTTCACTTTAAGGTCAACTCCGCCAACCCATTTCAATGGCGAAACGATTGCACTTTCAATGGCTGCAGGAAGCAGACGAAACACTGTCGCGGTGTCAAGTCACCGGGACCATTCTTGCGTGTGCAGTCCGGGTTGAACTTCGGTGTTCACTTCAGCGTAAATGCTTCAACGGCGAGGGAAATCATGACGTCATCACCAGCGACTTCGCAAAGTCCAATTACGCGGTCTCGGACCGCTTCTCTGATCGAGGCCTTCGGGCGTGACCTGCGACTTACGTTTCGCGGCTTGCGGCGAAACCCGGGCTTTACCGTCGTCGTGGTGCTTTCCCTGGCGC
>Ga0193726_1002265_pt1 | contig 13359 bp, 12 predicted proteins | sample H2c1metaG_FD_144928 | JGI IMG/M metagenome (GOLD analysis project Ga0193726, IMG submission 144928) | Soil microbial communities from a riparian zone of the East river system, Colorado, United States - H2c1 | ecosystem: Environmental > Terrestrial > Soil > Riparian zone | place: USA: East River... | reverse complement strand
GGCGGCAATGCTCGCCAGCGCGTCCGGCGCCCAGGCGCAGACCGAAATCCAGTGGTGGCACGCCATGGGCGGCAACCTGGGCGAAACGGTCAACGAAATCGCCGCGGGCTTCAACAAGACCCAGACCGAATACAAGGTCGTGCCGTCCTACAAGGGCTCCTATCCCGAGACCCTGACGGCCGCGATCGCCGCCTTCCGCGCCAAGCAGGGGCCGCACATCGTGCAGGTCTTCGAGGTCGGTACCGCCAACATGATGGCCGCCAAGGGTGCGATCTACCCGATCTACGAGCTCATGGCCGACGCCAAGGAGCCGTTCGATCCCAAGGCCTTCATCGGCCCGGTCTACGGCTACTATTCGACGACCGACGGCAAGCTCTTGTCGATGCCGTTCAACTCCTCGACCCCGGTGCTCTACTGGAACAAGGAGCTGCTTTCCAAGGCCGGCCTCGATCCCAACAAGGGCCCGACGACCTGGCCGGAGCTGGGCGAGATGGCCAAGAAGGCGGTCGCCGTCGGCGCCAAGTGCGGATTCACGCCGCAATGGCAGACCTGGACGCTGATCGAGAATTACGGCGCCTGGCACAATCTGCCCTATGCGACCAAGGCCAACGGCTTCGGCGGCACGGACATCGAGCTCAAGTTCAACGACGCGCCGCGCATCAAGCTGATCCAGATGATGGCCGACTGGACCAAGGACAAGACGTTCGTCTATGGCGGCCGCGAGGGCAAATCGGACACGCTCTTCAACGGCGGCGAATGCGCCTTCCGCATCGGCTCGTCGGGTTCCGCCGCGGGCGCCGAAAAGGCCCTGGGGCAGGACAAAGTCGGCATCGGCATGATGCCCTACTCGCCCGACGTCGCGCCCAAGCCGCAGAACTCGATCATCGGCGGCGCCACCCTGTGGGTGCTGCAGGGCCGCCCCAAGGATGAGTACAAGGGCGTCGCCAAGTTCATGACCTTCCTGGCGAGTGCGCCGGTGCAGGCCAAGTGGCACCAGGAGACCGGCTACGTGCCGATCACCACTGCCGCGGCCGAGCTGACGGAGAAGGAAGGCTTCTACAAGAAGTTCCCGGGCCGCGACATCGCGGTCAAGGAGCTGACGCTCAACCCGCCGACCGACAACTCCAAGGGCCTGCGCATCGGCAATTTCGTGCAGATCCGCGACATCGTCGACGAGGAACTCGAATCGGTATGGTCGGGCAAGAAGGACGCCAAGACCGCCCTCGACGAGGCGGTGAAGCGCGGCAACGAGCAGCTGCGCAAGTTCGAAGCGGCCAACAAGTAGGCTCCTCTCTCCTGCCTCCCCCGTCATACGGGGAAGGTGCCCCCGAAAGGGGGCGGAGGGGGAGGACCGCAGTCAAAATGCCCGCCGATTTCAGATCATGACTTTTCAAAAAGCTCGACTGAGGCTTTCCCCCTCCGGCCCTGCGGGCCACCTCCCCCGTAAGACGGGGGAGGCAGGGAGGGGCTAGACCATGGAAAAGCGCGTCTTCTTCAACGAGCGCTGGCTGCCCTATCTCCTGGTGGCGCCGCAGATCGTCATCACGCTGGTCTTCTTCTTCTGGCCGTCGGGACAGGCGATCTGGCAGTCGCTGCTCACCGAGGACGCGTTCGGCGGCAACACCAAGTTTGTCTGGTTCGAGAATTTCGCCAGCCTGCTCAGCGACCCGAACTACTATGCCTCGGCGCGACTGACCCTGGTGTTCAGCGCGCTGGTCGCCTCGATCGGGCTCGCCGTGTCGCTGCTGCTGGCGGTGATGGCCGATCGCGTCATCCGCGGCGCCTCGGTCTACAAGATGATCCTGGTCTGGCCCTACGCCGTGGCGCCCGCCGTGGCCGGCGTGCTGTTCGGCTTCCTGTTCAATCCCTCGGTCGGCGTCGTCTCCTGGCTGCTGGCGAAGATCGGCCTCGAGTTCAACTATGTGATGAACGGCAACCAGGCGCTCCTGCTGGTGGTGTTCGCCGCCGTGTGGAGCCAGATCAGCTACAATTTCCTGTTCTTCTTGGCCGGCCTGCAGTCGATCCCCAAGTCGCTGATCGAGGCGGCCGCCATCGACGGGGCGGGGCCGGGCCGGCGTTTCTGGGACATCGTCTTTCCCCTGCTCTCGCCCACCGGCTTCTTCCTGCTGGTGATCAACATCATCTACGCCTTCTTCGGCACCTTCGGCATCGTGGGCTCCCTCACCCAGGGCGGGCCGGGCCAGGCCACCAACATCCTGGTGTGGAAGGTCTACAACGACGGCTTCCGCGGCCAGGACCTCGGCGGCTCCTCGGCGCAGTCGGTGATCCTGATGGCCGTGGTCATCCTGCTCACCTTTGTGCAGTTCCGCTTCATCGAGCGCCGGGTCCATTACTGATGGTCGAGAACCGGCCCTTCGTGACCCTCCTCAGTCACCTCGTCGTCATCCTGGGCGTCCTCGTCGTCGCCTTTCCGGTATGGATGACCTTCGTCGCCTCGACCCACGACCAGACGACCATGCTGCAGTCGCCGGTGCCGCTATGGCCGGGCACGCACCTGATCGAGAACTACAGGACGGTCCTGTCCGAGGGCTACAACAGCCGGGGCGGCACGGTTCCCCTCTACATCACGCTCACCAACAGCATGGTCATGGCGCTGGGCGTGGCGATCGGAAAGATCGCGATTTCGATCATCGCCGCCTTCGCCATCGTCTACTTCCGTTTCCCGCTGCGCCTGACCTTCTTCTGGGCGATCTTCGTCACCCTGATGCTGCCGGTCGAGGTCCGCATCGTGCCGACCTACGGCGTCGTCGCCACCCTCGGCATGCTCGATTCCTACTCCGGTCTGATCGTCCCCCTGATCGCCTCGGCGACCGCGACCTTCCTGTTCCGCCAGTTCTTCCTGAGCGTCCCGGATGAGCTCACCGAGGCGGCGCGGGTCGACGGCGCCTCGCCCCTGCGCTTCTTCTGGGACATCCTGCTGCCGATGAGCCGCACCTCGATCGCGGCTCTGTTCGTGATCCAGTTCATCTACGGCTGGAACCAGTATCTCTGGCCGCTGCTGATCACGACCAAGGCGAATTTCTACACCGTGGTCATGACGGTCTCGCGCCAGGCCAATGTGGTCGATGCGGTGCCGAACTGGAACCTGCTGATGGCCATGGCGATGCTGGCCATGCTGCCGCCGGTGCTGGTCGTCGTATTCATGCAGCGCCTGTTCGTGCGCGGTCTTGTCGAGACGGAGAAGTAGGCCATGGCGCAAGTCCATATGCGCGGCGTCAAGAAGAGCTACGACAACAAGCTCGAGGTCATCCACGGCATCGACATGGAGATCGCCGACGGCGAGTTCATCGTCATCGTCGGTCCCTCAGGCTGCGGCAAGTCCACCCTGCTGCGCATGGTGGCCGGGCTGGAGCGCATCACCGGCGGCGAGGTCGCGATCGGCGACCGCGTGGTGAACGAGCTCGAACCCAAGGACCGCGACATCGCCATGGTGTTCCAGAACTACGCGCTCTATCCGCACATGAGCGTCTACGACAACATGGCCTATGGGCTGAAGATCCGCGGCATGGCCAAGGACGAAATCGACCGCCGGGTGCGCAAGGCCGCCAAGACGCTCGAGCTCGGCACGTTCCTCGATCGCCGGCCGCGCCAGCTCTCGGGCGGCCAGCGCCAGAGGGTCGCCATGGGCCGCGCTATCGTGCGCGAGCCCGCGGTGTTCCTGTTCGACGAGCCGCTCAGCAACCTCGACGCCAAGCTCCGCGTGCAGATGCGGCTCGAGATCAAGCGCCTGCAGCGCGAGCTCGCCGTCACCTCGATCTATGTCACGCACGACCAGATCGAGGCGATGACCATGGCCGACCGGCTGATCGTCATGAATGCCGGCGTCGCCGACCAGATCGGCACGCCGATGGACGTCTACGATCGGCCGGCCTCGGTGTTCGTGGCGGGCTTCATCGGCTCGCCGGCGATGAATTTTTTGGCGGCCAAGGTCGGGCAGGACGGCCGATCGGTCGATCTCGCGGGCACCGGCACGGCGAGCATCAGCCTGCCGTTGGCGCGGCCGACCTCGGCGCCGGCGGGCACGGCGGTGGCGCTCGGCATCCGGCCGGAGCATCTGCTGCCCGCAAGCGACGGCCCGCTGCAGTTCGACGTCGAGCTGGCTGAACCGCTGGGCGCCGACACGTTGCTGCACGGCCGCTTCGGCGAGGCGCGCGAGCTGGTGACGGTGCGCCAGGGCGGCCACGTCCTCGCCAAGCCCGGCGAGAAGCGCCACTTCAAGGCCGAACCCGGCCACCTCCATTTGTTCGATTCGCAGACCGGCCGACGCATCGCCGACGCCTGACGATTTTCGCGGCGCGGTCATAAGCTGGGGGCCGCGACTCCAGTGGCGCGATCTTTGGTTGCGACAAGAAAAGATCGCGCCACTGGAGCGGCGCGCGCTCAGCCATGATCGCGATCACCACGTCATGCGCAGGCTGCGTTTCTACGACAGCAAGCGGGCAGACTCTCCTCGTGCTTTCATCAGCTTCACCGCCTTTCTGTCGAAGGAAACGAGGGTCTCCGCACCGAGCCAGTTGCCCTCGTAGGCGATGACGCCATCGGCAAAGTCACCGCCAGCTTCCAGCAGGGCCAATCCCGCCTCCGCCGCCGGTCGGTTCACCACGATGTTTGCGGCGTTCATCAAGCGTCGGATCGCTTCTACGATTTCGGCCGAAGGGATTCTGTAGCCCCGTGACAATACCCAGACCAGCTCGCAGAGCGCCGGCAACGCCAGCGCGACCATCTCTGCCTTCGCCAATTCCGCCTGGGCGACTTTGCTTTGACTCGCATTGTCACCCGTGATGGCCCGAACGAGAACGTTCGTGTCGGCAGTGATCTTCATCGCTTGCCGGCCCAGCCCCGTTTGGCGACCTCGTTGATTTCCTCAATCGACAGGGACGGGCTATTCTTCCTTTTCAGGAAATCGAAGACATCCGAGATCTTGCCGGAAGGCTGCACGGCCTTCATCTCGATCCGGCCGTCGGGAAGCTTGTCCACGGCAATCTTTTCTCCGGGCTGCACACCGAGATGCTTCAAGAGATCTCTCCTGAGTGTGATCTGCCCTTTGGCGGTGACGGTGAGCGTGCTCATGACGTGCCCTCGTTCTTGAAGGCTTATGTAAGGAAGAAGTGCCTTACTAGCAAGCGGCCGGTGCATCGCCGACGCCGGGCGACGCCCGCCTACCAGATGATGCGCACGCCGGCGGTGAGGGCGTGGGTCGTATCCAGTCCGGAGATATTGCCCTCGTAGCGGAGATAGACGCTGGTCGCCTCGGCAACGGCTGTGTTGGCGCTCACGCCCACCACGACGCCATCGCGCTGCAGGCTGGCGCCGTAGGTCGTGAAGGGGATCGTTGGCGCGCCGGCCAGGGCCGCCGACACCGGCCGCGCCGTGTCGGCATATTCGTGGCTCCAGCCCAGCCGGAACTGCGCCATCAGCTTTTCGCGCCAGCCCACGTCGACGCCGCCGCCGAGCTGGGCGCCCAGAACCGAGCGCAACGAGCTGGTGGTCTGGGCGGCGACGTTGAGATTGAGCGATTGCGCACCGTTTTCGCTGAAGGCGTTCTGCGTGCCGGTGTAGCCCTGCAGCCGCGCGAAGGGTGTCACGAAGGCGTCGACCGGGCCGCCCAGGTCGAAGCGATAGCCGCCCTCGAGCTGGCCGAAGACCTGATTGGCGCCGGTCTGGCCCTGGGCGGTGCGGGTCTGCAGATTGGGGACGGCGATGGCGCGCGACATCTGGTTGGCGCTGTAGGCATAGCTCGCCAGTCCGTCGAGGTAGGCCTTGCCCTGGCTGTAGTTGCCGTAGAGGCCGGCCGCGACGGTATTCGAGAAGCCCTGGCCGGTGAAGCCGCCGACCCATTGCGTGCCGGTGGTGTAGCCCACCGTGACGCCGGCGCGCAGGTTGGGCGTCATCATCCGGTCGAGGCCGGCGGCGAAGCCGCCGAGATTGTAGGTGACGGCGCCCGTGCTGAGGCCCGCACCCACCGTTCCCAATCCGCCGAGCGCGCCGCCCCAGGCGCCCCACAAGGCGGGCGAGGTGGTGTCGCAGGCGACGTCGCACGCCTCGGCCAAGGCGACACGGCCGCCGGCGCCGCCGCCGGCCCCCTGTCCGCTGGTCTGGGTGGCGAAGTTGTTCATGAAGAGCTGCGCGCCCTGCACCATCGAGTTCGAGAAGCCGGAATAATTCTGGCCGCTGATCGACGTCAGGAAAGGCAGGACCTGCGACGCGCCGAGCGTGGCGAGGTTGCCCAGCACGGTGGCGAAGTCGCCGGTCGCGTTGGGCGCGCCGACGTCGAGCGCGGCGCCGACGGCCGCCTGGTTGGACGTCTGCGCCGCCTGCTGGAAGCCGCCAATCTGCAGGTTGAGATAGGCGTTGTTGGCGTCGTAGCTGAGGCTCGGCTGCAGGAAGGCAAAGGTGTTGCCGGTGAGGCCTGCATAGGCGCCGCTCAACCCGCCGGCCGCGCTCAGGATGGTGTAGCGGGTGCGTGGCGCGTAGATGCCGGCTGGAATGGACGCGACCACGGTGCCGCCCTGGAGCGCGGCCGCGCCGTTGATGGCGACGAGATCGCTCTGCCCGGTATTGTTGACCTGGACCTGATAGACGCTGCCGCCCGCCTGCGCATAGTTGCCGCCGATACCGAGCGTGCCGATCGAGTTGCCGGGCGCCAGCGTGCCGGCGTTGAACACGCTGCCGCCGATGAAGCCGTTGCCACCGAGCGTGCCGGTGCTGCCGACGAAGACGTTGCCGCCCAGGGTGCCGTTGACCGACAAGGTGCTGTTGCTGACCACGGTTGCGCCGCTGAAGCTGCTGGCGCCGGTCAGGTTGAGCGAGCCGCCGCCCTGCAGGACCAGCATGCCGTCGCCGGTGATCGACGAGCCCAGGGTGTTGGCCGTCGTCGTGCTCAGGACCAGCATGCCGCCGCCCATCGCCAGTGTGCCGCCGCTGCCCGTCAGCGAACCCAGGACCTGGGTGTTGCCGTTGAGGTTGAAGGCGCCGCCGTTGATGGCCAGCGCGCCGCCGAACGGCAGGCTGGCGCCGGGCCCCAAGGTCAGGCTGCCGCCATTCACCGTCGTGCCGCCGGTGTAGGTGTTGTTGAGGCCCATCAGCCAGAAGTTGCCGCCGCCCACCGTGAGCGCGCCCGGTCCGAAGAAATTGCCCATGAAGAAGCCGGTGCCGTTGGATGGCCCGGAGAGCGTGGTCGTCCCCGGCATCAGCAGGACGGGGAAATCCGTCATGAAGCCGCTGTTGAAGGCGACGTTTCCCTGCAGCGCCAGCAGCGGCAGGACAAAGCCGTTGCCGCCGGTCGCGTTGTTCCAGCGGTAGCCGACATAGCCTCCGGCGGCGTCGTAGAGATAGTCGATGGCGCCATAGAAACCCACGCCCGTGTTGACCGACATCGGGCTGCCGCCAAAGTATTCGACCGCCGAGGGTTGGGAGGGATTGCCGCTGCCGCCCACGGTGAACTGGTACAAGGCGCCGTTACCCATCCCCGGCAGGGAGATCTGGACCGTGGTTCCGTTGGGTGCGCAGTTGCTGCCGACGGCACTTGACGGGCAGGCGCCGCCGGTGGGCAGGGTGCTCGCCGCCGGCGTCACCACGATCATGTAGAGGATGCCGCTATCGGGCAGGACGTTGCCGGTTCCGACATTCTGGTTGTTCACCGACACCGACGCGGTGGTGGCGCCCCAGTCGTAGTAGCAGCTCGGGATCGGAGCCGTGCAGCCGGCGGTGTTGACACCGTTGGCGGGCAGCTTGATGAAGGAGCCGAAGCCCGCGGTGTTCTGGTTGGTCAGGCCCAGCGTGATGCCGGGCGTCGTGCCGCTGTTGGTGATGACGTAGCCCGCCCGCATGCTGCTCGCCAAGGGCCCCGTCAGGCCAAGGAACGGGTTGGTATTGCCGAGCGGCACCGTGCTCTGGAACCCACCACGGTTGAAGCCGACCCCCATGTAGGCCACGCCGCTCGGCACGAAGCCGCACTGCGGGTTGGTGGTCGGGCATTCGTTCAGCACCTGCAGGATCGGCACCTCCGAAGTGATGGTCTGACCGCCTTGGCCGTGGATGATGACGTTGGTCAGGTAGATCTTGCCGGATTCGATCTTGTTGCTGCTGGTGTAGGTGATCGATCCGGCCCCCATGAAGGTGTCCGTATTCGTGTTCGGCTGGTAGTAGTCCCCGGACGCCGTGATGCCGGTCGAGCCGGTATCCATCGTGAACGAGTTCGTTCTGGTTGAATTTCCGTAGTTCAGCGTCAGGTCGATGTAGCGGAACGTGTCCGGCGTCGTCCTATCCGCCCCGACGAACGGCACGAAGAAGCTGTTCGTGTAATTCTGATAGACGTTCCACGATTGCGACCAGGCGGACGTGCTGCAGATGAGCGCTGCCAACAACAGCCCGACCCTGAGCAGAAGACCCTTCCAAGACTCGACCACCACCCAACTTCCCTTGATGAAAAGGCCCGGCCCGCTTCATCACAACGGGCGCCGGCCACCTTTCTGCCACATTGCAAATGAGGTCGCACTTTCAATGTGATATTGCCGCCCGCACTGCGAGCGTCATGAAGCGAGCAAACATGCGCGGGGATGAAGAGGCCGTCGTCGAGCGCGCGAAGCGGCGTCTGAAGGACGTGGCGACCGGCCTGTACGATTTCGAAGAAGTGAAACCACCCCTCCTCGGGGTGAGGCGATTCCGTGGAAACGGAACTCGCTTTAGTGACTAGGCCTCTCTCAGCAGCTGCCGTGGTTGTCGCGGCTGGGAGTCGACCGGAAAAGCCGCCGCTACTTCGCGGTGGCTGCGGCGAGGCCCGCGGCGGCGACCTCGGCATCCTGATTAGCGGCTGCGCCCGCCGCGCCGATTGCGCCCACGACCTTGCCGTCGATCACGATCGGCAGGCCGCCATCCACCGGCGTTATGCCGGGCAGTCCCTGCATGCGCGGGGTCGAGCTTCCGGGCGCCACGGAGTCCTGCAGGGCCTTGGTCGGTCGCTTGACGTTGTTGGCCGTGACCGCCTTGCCCAGCGCGATCTCGATGCTGGCGAGCTGCGTGTTGTCCATGCGGAAGAACGCCACCAGCCGGCCGCCGCTGTCGACGATGGCAATCGCCTCCTGCCAGCCATTCTTGCCGGCTTCCGCTACGGCCGCGTCGAGCATCTTCCTGGCGATGTCGAGACCGATACCGGGGCCGTAGGCCGGCAGCGAACCCGGCACCGGGAGCGGCGTTTGGGCGCCGGCGCCGAGCGGCGCCAGCGGCGCGGCCGCCATGGCGGCTGCGGCAATGAACTTGATCATGGTTTTAACGCCCCCGTTTTAGCGCTCTCGTCGAGCGGCGCGGGGACTATGCGCGAACGCGACCGTCTCTTGCAGGGCCGGGCCTCGTCACATTCCGGTGTTCTTGACGATCGCTCTCAGGGCGGCACGAACGAATTATCTTGCGCCCATTGCTCAGGAGACCGCCGGACAGAGGGCTTGGAATGGACGCCGTAAGTCAGCCGAGGTATAATGGCACTGGTTTGCTGCTTAGCTTACATCGTCCACCTCTTTGAGAGTAAGGGGATGCGAGTAAAGCAGGAAGTTCAGGAAATCTTCCCCACGCCGCTCTGGGTCGTCGACATTGCCGCGGCGGACGCCGTGGCCTTCAACGCCAAGCTCAAAGCCGAAATCGAGAATATCATCTCGCCGCGCCCGAAGGTGCCGAGCGGCAGCAACTGGCAGACGCCGCAGGATCTGCACACACGTCCGGCCTTCGCCGACTTCACCAAGTTCGTCGAGATTGTCGCGCAGAGCGTCGCGCAATACCTTCAGGTCGAGCAATTTCCGATGATGATCACGGGCTGCTGGGCCAACATCAATCCGCCCGGCGCCTACCACCCCACTCACAATCACCCGAACAATTATCTCAGCGGCGTTTACTACGTCGCCGTACCCGAGACCGGTTCGCACCTCGTTTTCCAGGACCCGAGGCCGGTCCTCATCATGCCGCGGACCGCCGCGATCGGCCGCGTCACCGCCAACGCCTGCGTCACGCAACCTCAACCGGGCCGCATGGTGATATTCCCGTCCTGGCTGAGGCACCACGTTCCCTCCAACGAAAGCACGACCGAACGTGTGAGCATTGCCTTCAATCTCATGTTCACCGACTTCGCCGAGACGCTGGCCGCGCCACGGTGGAAACCGACGGCAGGCACGGGCTAGCTGCAACGCGCTTTGAGGCTCGACGAGCTTTGACAAAAGCGGGGATGGCCGAGCTTGCAATCAGGGCAACGGCAAACGCCATGGTGGAACGAAGCAGTAGTGGCTTCATGGCGGCGCTCTTCGGTGAACATGATCGCCAAACGCCGGATCATGGTCAGCCGGCTTCTTTCGCGCCGCGCGGTCAAGGTGTGACGAACATTCGTCGACGTTTTGGCGTCTCACCGAATGGTCACGACTGATAATTTTTCGCTGCAATTAAATGAACGAGGTCGATCTGCGCTAGTCTCCCACTCGACGCCACGCGTGGCCTTGCAGGATTCCGGAAGCGGAAAGGCTCTCCGAGGCGTCGTTCGCAGGATGCGGCTATATCGTCTCTATGAAAGAAGCGGCACAAGCACATGGAACTTTTATGCGGTTGTAGGCCAAGAAGCCCGCCAGGTGCTGCCCCAGGAGTAAGGCCGATATGACCGACCAGCCAGATTGCGCGCGCTGCCAAAGGATCGAGTCGGCGATCGAGCGGGGCCTCTCGCGGCATGCGGCGCGCGAGGAAGAGGGCTGGGATGAATGCTCGCGGGATGACTGCCCAATGCTGCCGAGGCCATACAGCCTCAAGACTTTCCGCAGCGGTGGCTTCAGCCGGACGCGTAGAGAGCCAGTCGATCAAGCGCGCGGCGCGGGACCTTGCGCCGACGCCCTTTGCCACCAAAGGTGACCCTTGCACTCGGAACAAGAACACACCTATCGACAACTTCTCCGCAATGAGCTGGAGCTGCTGCGCCGTCTCAGCATCGCGCGCCGCAGCGCCTCGACGCGCCTGCCGATTCTTCGACGTACCGGGCTCATCCACCTTCCGACTCGCAGCGATTCGACGACAACACCGAGCGCGCCGGCACTGAAAGCAAGGCGTTAAAGGTCTCGACGCCTTTCACCAACGCTGGGCGGGTCGTTCAGGGCCGAGCGGGACGATGGTTGGGGGCGGACCGAGGGCAGACGACTGAACGGGCAGACCGCGCTCGCTGAGGCGTACCGCGACGCCGGCGGCCAGCACAGCCCCGAGCAAGAAGAGCGACCAGCCAACCCGCCGCAGCCTCACGAGCTTCGGCCAAAGGCCTGCCGCCACCCGCGGCGGCGTAATTGCGCGGGTGTGGAGAAGTACACGCCAGAAATTGAACCGTCCGCTGAGGTCCATAGGGGCGCCGACTTCCGAGGCAGCGCCGTGATACTATCATGAGTCCACAGGCAACCCGAGAGGCCAGCCGGTCGGCACGTGGCCCGCGCAGTTTCACGAAACCGACACAAGACTTAACTCGATATCGATCCTGATAGGTCGTGCGCGACAAGCGTACCATCGCCGGGGGCGGGATGGGGTCGGCAACCGTTGGTAGGCTGCCCCCGCCATTCATCGATTCGGCGCATTGGGAGCCGGTGGGCCCCAAGCGGGCCCCGTATCGGAAGTGTCGTGGCGTCCAACCTACGCTCCGGCGATGGCGAAGGCTGACAGCATTCTGCTGTCATCGCGGGCGAGCGCGGCGCTACTTATGGTGTCTGGCCGACGCTCTGCGCTCTCCCGTGCCCTCTATGCCGGTACGAAAGTATTATTCTGCTCGCCGATGACGCTTGCCTCTTGACAGAACTGAGCAATGTTGTGGCGTATGCCTGCCGACCTTCACGACCAGAGGATCGGCGACATGTCCCCCACTCAGGCCTTCTCTGCACACCCCCGGCCGGCGACCAGTGTTTCGGCCACCAAGGTTTCGCTGCGGCTGCTGGCAACGCTGATTGGCGTATCGCTTGCGGAAATTGCGGAAATCCCAACCCGCCGCCGGGCTGGAGGCCTCGTCACGGCAACCAATATTTCGACCGTCAATATTTTGGGCACTTGGGCCGCGTAACAATCCCGGCCGCGCGGTAAGTGTGATCGTTTCAAGGATCAAGACGACATATGCTCTTCAGTACCTACAACATCCATTACGGCGTCGGCGCCGACGGCAAGTACGACGTCCTGCGCATCGCCGACGCCGTCGCCCAGGCCGATATCATTTGCCTCCAGGAAACCGTGCGCGGCTGGCCGCAGAACGGCTATGCCGACCAGACGGCCGAGATCGGTCGGCGGTTGAACCGCTATTTCCGCTTCCATGGGCCGATGGAGGCCGACGCCAGCACCGTCTCGGCCGACGGCTGGATCACCAACCGGCGACGCAGCTTCGGCAACGCCATCGTCTCGCGCTGGCCGATCCTGTGGTCGCGCGGCGTGATGCTGCCGAAGATGCGGCTGATGGACGGGTTCGACTTGCAGCGCGGCTATATCGAGGCCGCCATCGCCGTCCCCGCGGGACCGCTCAGGGTCTATTGCACGCATTTGAGCCATGTCGGCCCACGCCAGCGCCTGCCTCAGGTGGCATCGCTGATGGACGGAGTGAAGCGTGCAGCTTTGTCGGGCGGCACCTGGGACGGCACGGCGCCCGACAGTTTCATGTGGCAGGAGCCGGCGCCTGCCGTGCCGGCCTCGGCCATCGTGGCCGGCGACTTCAATTTCACGCCGGCGCAGGCGGAGTATCGCGAGGTGATGGGCGATCTCGCCGACGCCTGGACGGCCGCCGGCAACAGCGAGGAGGAGGTCGATTCCTTTCCCCGCGAGGGCCGCATCGATCATGTGTTCGTCACGCATGATCTGGTGCCCAAGGTGAAGAACGCGTGGATCGGCTACGACATCAAGGCTTCCGACCACTGGCCGGTGTTCGTGGACTTCGACCTGTAGTGCCTAGCGGTGCGGCTGCTGGCGATAATGCTCGGCGAGCGCGTCGTGGCCGAAGTCTGCGGCGAGGTCGCGCCACACCGAATGGACATGGTTGGCGTTGTTCTGGGTGTTGTCGTGCTCGATCAGGGTGACCGGCCCGTGCACGCGGAAGTAATAGGCCTCGCCCGGCGCGAGCGAGCCCGCCCAGGCAAAGCGGAAATGGTCCAGGCCCTGTTCCATCACCCGTTGTTTCTGGTTGGCCAGAAGGTCGGGCGCGAGGGTGGCGAGGAAGCGATCCATCAGCGCCTCGACGCGCTGACGCGATGGACCGTCCATGGCAGCGAGCTCGAGGCCGCGCGGCTGGCCGAGATCGCTCTCGCGCCGCGGGCTCGCCACGATCTCGCCGAACGAGCGATCGGCGATGAGGGCGGTGCG
>Ga0193726_1002264_pt1 | contig 13360 bp, 14 predicted proteins | sample H2c1metaG_FD_144928 | JGI IMG/M metagenome (GOLD analysis project Ga0193726, IMG submission 144928) | Soil microbial communities from a riparian zone of the East river system, Colorado, United States - H2c1 | ecosystem: Environmental > Terrestrial > Soil > Riparian zone | place: USA: East River... | reverse complement strand
TGAAACCCAACAGACCAAAAATCTGATTAACAAGACCAATTTGAAATTTTTCAAAAAAGGTTCCATCCTGATCAATTATGCAAGGGGAGAGGTAGTTGACCTGCCTGCCCTCCAAACCGCCATGGTAAATGGACATATCAGGGGTGCGGCGATTGATGTGTATCCATGGGAGCCGGAAAAAAATGGCGATAGGTTTCAAACTCCTTTACAGAATATTTCGAATGTGATCCTTACGCCCCATATTGGGGGATCCACTGAAGAAGCGCAGGAAAATATTGGAGAGGATGTCAGCATGAAGCTTTTCAATTTCCTGGAAAAAGGGATCACTACCGGTTCGCATACCGTTCCTGCTTTGTCGCTTCCACCCCAGGAAGGAGCCCATCGCATTCTCCATATACATAATAATGTACCGGGCGTTCTTTCCGAGATCAACACGCAATTGTCAAAACATAATATTAATATTCTTGCTCAATATTTAAAGACAAATGATGAGATCGGTTACGTGGTACTTGATGTCGATAAAAAAATATCGGGGCAGGCCTTCCAGTTGTTAAAAGAAGTAAAAGAAACCATTAAGGTAAGATTATTGTATTGATACCACCTGCAAAACCGGGCTGCGAAAAGATCGAAAACCGGGGATCCCGGAGGTCGCTAAAAAATATATTTATTGTATTTTCAAAAATTATTGAAAATAATGTAAATTTGTGTTGTAAAAATCCAGGTTATGAAAGTAGTCATTGTCGGAAGCGGGTTTGGTGGATTGCGTGTCGCCAGGAAATTAAATAACAAACCGGGCATTGATGTGATCCTTGTAGATAAGGTAAACTATCACCAGTTTCAGCCTTTGTTATACCAGGTGGCTACTGCCGGACTGGACGCAAGTAACATTTCATTTCCCCTGAGAAAGGTTTTTCAAAAAAGCAGGAACGTAAGGATTCGCCTGGCAGAATTGAAAGAGATCATTCCTTCAGAAAATAAAATCGTTACCAGTTCAGAAGAAATTGAATACGACATCCTGGTACTCGCGCTTGGGACCGAAACAAATTTTTTTGGCAACCAGCAATTGATCGACAATTCGTTCCCGATGAAGTCCACCGTGGAAGCTTTACAGTTGCGTCATAAACTCATAAAAAATTTTGAAGAAGCTTTGCTTTTAAAAGATCCTGAAGATTTGCAAAAAGCAATGAACCTTGTTGTAGTAGGCGGGGGCCCCACAGGAGTAGAACTTTCGGGGGCACTCTCTGAAATGAAAAAATTTGTTTTACCAAAGGATTATCCTGAGCTTGATTTCAGCAAAATGAATATTTACTTACTGGAGGGAAGTCCTAAAACACTCGGCGCCATGACTGAAAAGTCCTCATCGGATTCGCAGGCCGATTTGAAAAAAATGGGTGTGATCGTGAAGACCAATACGGTGGTCAGCAATTTTGATGGAGAGCATGTCGTATTGAAAGATGGACAGATCATACCGGCAAAAACTGTCATTTGGGCCGCAGGGGTAAAAGGAAACGTACCGAAAGGATTGGATAAATCGATCATTGCAAGGGGAAACCGGTTAATTGTTGATCGCCAGGGCAGGCTCAAAGGGTTTTCAAATATTTATGCACTCGGTGACCTGGCATACATGGAGACACCAAAATATCCTAATGGACATCCGCAACTGGCTTCAGTTGCCATTCAGCAGGGAACGGTACTGGCAAAAAATTTAATTGCCCTTCAACGAAATGACACTGATCTTAGAGAATTTGAATATCATGACAAAGGCACCATGGCGACGATAGGAAGGCATCGTGCGGTTGCCGACTTTCCCAAATCGAAATTGCATTTTCGCGGGTTTATAGCATGGATGATCTGGCTGACCGTTCACCTGATGCTGATACTTGGAGTAAAAAACAGATTTTTTGTTTTCAGTAACTGGGTCTACAATTATTTTACAAAGGATCAAAGCCTGAGGCTCTTATTTCCTGAATTTAATAAAACAAAAAATAAATCGCTGGCACCCCCTACGACAGCGTAGTTGCTTCTATTTTGTTTGCCCGATCATCGTTTGAACCCATCCGGTCGCAAATCCTACGATGAGCAATACCACGATCAGCAAAAGCAAAATAACCCAGGGCAACGCTCCATTTTTTTTCTTGTGAACCATGTAGCGCTTAGTTTCTACAGGCCTTACTTCACGGGTTTTAATCAGCCTGCCGGAGTACATCGACATAAATGTATCGGCTTCCGATTGTGTGTTCACTACTTGTTCCGCAACAAAATCTTCTTTTTCCCCACGAACTTCAAAAGCTTGAAGCGCAAGCGGGAATTCTTCTCTTCTTAGTTCCATAACTTTTTTTAAATATGTCTCAAAATTCCATGCCGACAATTTTACAGATTAATAAGAATTATAAAGTCTTCAGAAATTTTTTAGCCCTGGAATGAAAGGCGGCAGTTTCATGGGGCCATCTTTCTTCAATAATAAGGCGAATCTCTTCCTTGATTTCAGGGTATTGTTTGGAAAGATCGTGAAGAATGGAAAGGGAAAATGCCTTTATTGCAACAGGTTCGTTGGGAGCCGAGATATATTTAAAACATATATCCATGATGGCCCCGTGGAATTTTTTGGGGATAACAATTTGCTGTAGAAGCCTCACCGTATTTCGTTTTACTGAATCATGAATGCCGGGACTGTGTAAATTTTTAACCAGTTTTGAAAAATGTTTGGAAATAAATTCAGGATGCCGAATGACGCAATAGCTGAGTGGCCAGGCCGCACGTTGGTTAATCCTGTATTCTGATTTCAAAAAAAGAGTGAATAGCTCATCAAATCTTTTTTGAGAATTCCCAACCCAGGTAACGATCCTGTTGCAATTAGTTTTAGAATGTTCTGATAAAATGGTTTCCCGGAGATCCATACTCTAATTTATTTAATACTTTTAATCTAAATGGTGAATAAATTTATCCTGGTTATTCTTCCTGGATTTTTTTTTACGGCGCTGAATTTTTCTCTTTACGCACAAAGCGATCGGTTACAATATCCTACGGTATTAAAAAATTCTTTTACCGGTGTAAGCATAGGATACATTAATTATCCTTTCTCCAACGAACAAATTGAGACCGGTTTTAAAGCGGCATCTGTCAGCGTACCTCATGCTGCTGTCAGGATCACATTATTTGGTCATGAGTTCAATAAATATGTGTCTGCCCAGGTCACTTATATGCGTCCAGTCGATTGGGTGCTGTACAAAAACGTGAATGGGGACCAAACAGAACATTCGGTGTGGATGAATATTGCAGGCCTGTCCGCCAGGTTTCAAACACCTGCATGGAAAAAACTTTCTTTATACGGGGAAGCGGGCATCACGCTTATTACCCGACACGGATTTGAGATCGATAATAAACCTGTGAAAAAAAATGCAAATTATGGGACTGTTTTATTGGGAATAGGGTTACAGTACAAATTGCATCAAAACTGGCAACTGCTTCTCAACGCAGTTTATTCTCCTGCTAATTCAAAAGAAAAACAACCGCACACCATTTTTTATGCTGCAGGTTTCATGTATACCATGAGAACGCTGTCGGAAGAAAAAATAAAAAAGAACGCGAGTGCCGGGTATTCATTTTCAAAAAACCTTGTGCAACTTGGGGTCACAACAAACGCATTGGGTTATGGTGTAAATAATGCGGTATCAAAAGGACCGGTTCCCATTTTTTGGGGTGGTGATGTGCAGGTAAGGCGTGGAATATCGCTGAATTTTCAACATAGTATTTTTCATTCAAAAAAAGTTTTTTCATGGGAGTGGGGGGCAAATATTTCTTATTGGCAAAGCAGGAAGAATAAAAATGATTTTGTAACGGTCTCTTTATTTCCGCTGTTAAGGTTCACAGCATTCAGATCAAAAACAACAGATATTTATTTTGAATATTCTGTCGCGGGACCCACATTCATTTCAAGGACCATTACTGACGGTTCCAATACGGGAAAACGTTTTACGTTCGAAGATTTTATGGGAATGGGCACCTTTATGGGGCCGCATAAAAAACTGAATGCAGAGATCAAGATCATGCATTATTCCAATGGAAATCTCTTCCCGGAAAATGTGGGGTACATGATACCGCTAACGTTTAATATCGGGTATAGTTTTTAATTTCTTCTTCCGCCAAACAAACGAAGGAGGAACAGGAACAGGTTAATGAAATCAAGATATAAATTCAAAGCGCCCATGATAGAGGCTTTCTTTACATCAGTAGCGGGAACATTTGCATATTGAATTCCTGCGCCAATATTTTTTAGTTTCTGAACGTCGTAGGCGGTTAACCCGGTAAAGATCATGACACCAATAAAGCTGATCAGGTAGTCAAGGGAACTGTTACCCATAAACAGATTGATGAGCGAGGCGACGATGATGCCGATAAGGCCCATGAACAGGATGCGGCCAAATTTTGTAAGATCCTGCTTCGTGGTATAACCCATAAATGCCATGATCCCAAACATTGCTGATGCAGACAAAAAGCATCCAAGCACTGAGCTGGCGGCATATTGCAATAAAATAAAGCCAAAGGTGATACCGTTAATGGCTGAATACAAAACGAAAAGAAGTACCAGGATTGGTGCTGAAAGCCTGGAATAACCAAACGACATCAGGAGTACAAAACCCAGGGGCGCAAATAGAACAATGTAGCCAAGGGGATTTAATCCTGTGCCTGCGGCATTGATCATATATTGTAATAAAGACAAATTAGTTGCAAAGAGATAAGCAAAGAGGGCAGAAATTCCCAGGGCCATGAACATGTACGCAAATACGTTGGCCATAAAATTTTTTACCTGTGTTTGCTCCACAGGTTGCACCAATGAAAGATCTGTAGAACTGCTGTGCTGATTTTGAGAGTCTATAATTTGAGAATCCATATATGATAAATTTTGACGTAAATATAATCAGGATTTATGTCCGTTAATAATGGTGTAAAGTTAAATCATTTTTCTTATAATTTACCTGACGTTATGTTACTTGGGAGCGTGGATTTTTTAAGTTTTACTTACAAAAAAATCCACATTGTGAGGAAAGAAAAAATTGAGAAGAGATGTATTGATGTATTTGTATTAAAAATCACAGTTGTTTGATGTAAAATGTTAGCTGTAATTGTGTTCTTATCGTTCGTGCTTTTGGTTTTTGCTGGTGTAGTTGTAACTGCAATAAAGATGGATTAATCTTGTTTTGCTTTTTCTCTCCAATATTCGAAGCAGTATCCAACCATTGCACCAAGCAAAGCGGCAACAGTTTCACCGCCGATTATTTTAAAAAAACCAAGCGAGAATATCATAGCAAAAAATATGAGTACAGTTGCTATGTCTGTAATCCTTCTAAATTTAACGTAACTTCTAAGGCTCTTTTGTTCTTTATGCCAAATTTCTGGGTGAGTAATTTTGAAATCGATTTCAGTTTTTGGTCTATCTTTTTCGTCCACCTGTATTTGTATTAAGAAGCGTGGGCAAATTTTTTCTTTCTGTATTGCCTCCCATTTAATATAACGTGAATTATAACTGAAAACGCATTCCTTTTGTGTTCGCAATTACGGATTTTTCGGACAATTATCAAAAAATAATTAGACACAGAAAAATCCGTAATTGCGAACACTGTAAAAAATAACAAATGCGTTTTCTTATAATTTACATTATGTTAAATCGCACAGGGGAAAGAAGTAAAAATTGGCTTGGCTTCTTTCGTGAGAACTAATACCATTCCCTATTTGATACCGTTTTGCGTACCTTAAAGGAAATGACCGATTATGGACTTGCAGGACTTAAATGTTGTATTGCTTTATATAAATGAACATCGAGAGTATAATTATTTTTCAGATATTAAAAATGGGATTTCAAATAAAAACCTTGCTGACATAGAACTGCAACTTATAATTCAAAAACTCGTTAAAGATGGATATATTATAGAGGAAGAACAATTGCGGGAATACAGGTCTAACAAGGAATCCGAAAAAATGTGGGGATTGCATATTTCTTATGACGGAGTTTTTCTTATCGATAGGTTACCTAAAAAATATAAAGGTAAACCATACCATTATTTAAAAAGTCGCGATACAATTCAGAAGCGATGGCAAAAAATAGAAAATTTCCCAAAAAGATTTTGGTGGCTTATAGCGTTGGCAACATTTGGAGCCGGGTTCTATTCCGATATATTTAAAGAAAGGTTTAAATCAAAACAATCACAACCATCCCTAAGATTAGAACTATTAGCTCCAACATCCGCTGATACAACTTTGAACCGTAGAAGCCTTCTTCCTCTTCCAATTCCAGGTATTAAAAAAGTTATCAAACCCACGACAAATAATTTTAAAAAAGACTCTACAAATAAATAAATACACTCATGCCTTGCGGCATATTTAATACACCTTTGTAATTTTTAAGTTCTTTCCCCTTCACAAAGCCCCTTCGCTCGTCCTTAGAGAAATAAAATGTAAGGACTTCGCTACACAAGGCTAACGAAGTAACATAATGTAGTCTTATATAATAATTCGCTGAAAGGAAGATGCGGGTTGGTTGACGCGATTTTTTCTTTAAATAGCTAAAGAGTTTGTAGAGAGAAAAAATCGCGTCAACCAACCCGCATGAGTACAATACCGCGAACTCCATATAAGATACCTTTATGTTAAATCGCACAGGGGAAAGAAGTAAAAATTGGCTTGGCTGCGGGCGTGGGAACCAGATACACTCCTACTGATTTGGGTGGCGTACCTTAATAGGAAGATATTTATCTTTTTTTTATTCATAGTCCTTGAAAAAGTTTATAGGAATTTTTATTTTATACACCTATATTCGTCATAACCCCTATTGGGAAATGAATTATCTGTTTAGTATCAAATCCTTAATGCATTTGGATAAGCCGTCCTTTGGCTGGCAAAAAATTTAATTAATACTTTAACTCTGAGGTTAACTTAAAAGTGAATTCATTTGCTTATATTGTGGAATTGTATAGGTTTAATACCGTAACCTTTTATACGGTTAAACGTCCTGACGGTAAAACGGAGGCTGATATTTTTGTACAGAAAATCAGCGCTTTACCGTTGTTTAAGCAACAGTTTGATGAATTATTAGCTTGGATGGAATATATAGGCAATAGCCAAGAAGGAGCCGAACAAGAGCTTTTGAGACCAGAAGGGTTGTGTGTTGCTCTTCCACCTCCTGCCACTCAACTCCAAAGTCCTATTGAAATTAGATGGTACTGTTATTGGATAAATGAACAAAACGTTATAATGTTCAATGGCGGAATAAAAACTGCACGAACGGCTCAACAATGTCCAAATGTAAAACAGCATTTCTTCGATGGACAAAATTGGGCTAATCAATTAAATGAAATTGAAATTTTCACTAACGGGCAAAATATTTCAAACCTGGATGAACTTTATTTTGAATATTAAATAATGGGATCTAATATTTTTAAAGAACGCCTTGCTGAAGTCAGTAGTGAAGCGGAAGAAATTATTGCTTCGCGAATGGCAATAAGAAAGCAGATAAAATATATTCTTGCTAATCATTCTACTATTAAGACTCAGGAAGCATTAGCTAAAGCAATGGATAAGGAGCCAAGTGAAATTAGTAAGTGGTTAAGTGGTCTTCATAATTTAACTCATGAAACCATTGTCAAAATGGAATTAGTGTTAGGCCAAAAAATAATAATGACAGATTTGGAAGCACGGGCGCAATATCAAGAGACAGTCATTATGCATTTGGTGGATAGGGAAGGTTACCTTTCTTCTATTGATGCAGTGCAAAAGATAAATATAAATTCTGGCGGAGCTCAAGAGTATTAAAGGCTGCTAATTGATTAAACATGGACACACCTTCTGTTCAAACCCCGCAACAACCTGTTACAATACTTCTATCGATAACAGGTCTGGAATGTGAGAGTTTTTCACTAACGGAGTATGGAATGAATAATGAAAAAGAAATCAGTTTTGATGACTACTCATTTCATTATGTATTTGAAATAGGTATTAATATAGAAAAAGAAATTGTAGATTTCTATTTATCCCTTGACTTTCATGAAGGAAAAGTAGAAGACAGGAAGGAAAGACTAGCAACAATGCGAACAAGAACGAGCTTTAGAATTGTAAATTTCAAGGAAGTAGCCAAGCCAAATGATAGTGGGCAAATCTTGATTCCAAGTAGACTTATTGAATTGGGAAACGCGTTTTCGATAAACCATACTAGGGCGATGTTTGCGCTTAAAGTTGAAGGAACAAGATATGCAAACGCCGTAATTCCATTAGCAAACAGAAATATAACCGCTCCGAAAGATATTTAATACCCATTCGCCTTTGGCTCATGTGATACACCTCTGTAATTTTTAAGTTCTTTCCCCTTCACAAAGCCCCTTCGCTCGTCCTTAGAGAAATAAAATGTAAGGACTTCGCTACACAAGGCTAACGAAGTAACATAATGTAGTCTTATATAATAGTTCGCTGAAAGGAAGATGCGGGTTGGTGATAGCGATTTTTTCTTTAAATAGCTAAATAATTTGTAGAGAGAAAAAATCGCTATCACCAACCCGCATTAATGCAAAACCGCGAACTCCATATAAGATACCTTTATGTTAAATCGCGAGAGGGGAAAGACGCCCGCCTGGATGACTCGGTCGGACGGGTAAAAATTGGCTCTGCGGCGCGTGGGAACTTCGATACACTCCTATTTTATAGAATTGCGTAGCTTTGGTTTGAAATACTTTGAACAATGACTGAAGATGATCTATTCAGCTTGTATTCTACAGATGAGCTATTCGATATGATGCTCACTAAAACCAATGAAGTAATTTATTTAGATAAGATAGGTGACAAAGTATTATACGAGGCTACGAAAGCCGAAATTCAGTTACTCCAAAAAGTAATCGTTTTACGAAAGGCAATATTTAAGCCTCTTCATCTTTCCTAATAGGCATGTCGGGGTTTTTATATCCTTTAACCTCACCCCCTGCCTATAACCACTTTCCAATGTTCCCAATAATGGGTGGATCCATCAGGGTTGCAAACCTTAACCCAGGAGTCCGGAAATGCAGAAAGCCGGTGCAATTCTTCACCGCAAAGAACGCTTTTACTTCGCCAGGTGGTATCCGTGCGAACATAGCCTTCGGCACTGTCTTGCCAGATTTCTTTGGTGTTATAAACTTGGTGACATTGATTTTCGATAGGGTTTTTCGCGCAGGATGCAGCAAGTAGTAGTATTGCTGCAAATAAAAAGCATTTCATAAAAGATATTAGTTCTATAGAGAACGGAATTCTTTTTTTCAATGATTTTATATAAGTGCAACAATTGCCCTTATGAATCTTATACTAATTTAATTTTTAAATTTCACTGCAGGTGGTTTGGTGTCGAAGTATTTGTGCACCCATGTGCATAAAGTTTAACCATTTCGTTTTTTCTTGAGGATGTCAAATTGTTTTATTGTGATAAAAAAAGCTCCGTCCCGCATTTGCGGGACGGAGCTCCTTAAAAATGATCTTCAATTTATTATTTCATGGCAGAATATTTTTTATCGTATTCGGCAGATTTTACCTTATCTCCTTTCGCAGTATACATATCTCCCAGCATGATATACATATTTTTCAACGTATGCTTTTCCTTCCCGGTTAATGTCGCTGCATCTTTTTGTTCCAGGAGCGTTGAAACCTTTTCAGTATAAGGAAGTGCCATATCATATTTTGCAACCGCTTTTGCTTTGAGGTCGGCCTTCTTTTTTACATCATCGGGTTTTGTTCCTTTTATTTTATCAGCTTCAGTTATCTGGTCAAGGCCCTGGTTATAATACAATTGCCCGATGATCAGGTTGGAACTCAGCGGATCGTAATCTTTGCTGAGTGTTTTTTTGATCTGCTCCTCAATTTTTCCAGCGATGGCGTCATAATCCGCAGGTTTTTTATCACTGTTCTTGATGAACAAATAATCAAACATTTCCGACGCATATGAAAGATTATTATTAAGGCTATCAGGCTGCAACGCTATTAATTCTTCATAGGCGCTGAAGAGATCAGGGTAATTATTATTTTCCCTTGCCCAGTCCAGCTTTATCGTAACAAAATAAGGATCTTTCGGATAGACCTCCCTTCCTATTTGAGCATATTTCTTAAAATTCGCTTCGTCTTTTTTTGTTTTATACTGGAACGTTACAAACTGATAAGGGATCACATAATCCGCTTCCTTGCCAATTTTTGCGTCAACAATTTTTGTAAAATAGATCAGCGCGTCATCATTTTTTTCAATCTTCATAGCTGTATAACCAGCCATGAACACCATGCCCGTATCAATCTTCGGAACCTTATAGCCACTATACGCAAGATCTTTTGATTTTAAATAATCTCCATATTCAATTGTTTTTTTATAACCGTCAAATGCGACGGCCATATTATTTGCCTGGTAAGCCTGGGCGGCCCGGTTTGCCACACCCTCATAGGCGACAAATGCAGTTTTGTACAGGTCGAGAAGCATTCGTTTATTATTAGGATCGATATCGTATGATTTTCTGAATGCTTCAAATGCCTGGTCGTACGCATCTGGAACTGAAGTTTTGAACTTGTCGTCCATAGCCAAAGCGTTATATACCTGGGCCTTTACATACCACGCATCCGCATTTTTTGAATTGGGATCAGCAGTTAATTTATCAATGGTCTCTTTTGCTTTATCATTGCTTTTTCCTAACTGCTTTAATGCATCATCCACAGATTGTGCACTTGCAACAAGAGTGGCAATGGCAAGGATTGCAGTAATAATAGGCTTGCGCATGTTTTGTCGTTTTAATTTAATGTAGATTATTATTGTTCCGTACTTTCTTCTTCAGATGAGTCTGCTGGTGGATTGGTTGCCTCCCCCGGCGAACCAGGTAAATCTGTAATACCCGCCTGGTCAATTTCAAGATTGCCATTTCCATTTTCAATGATTTCGTCTACCTCCAATTTTGTAATACCACCAATCTCATCGCCTTCATCAAGTTTTATCAGTTTCACTCCTTGCGTGGCCCTTCCCTGTTCACTAATATCGGAAACTTTCATGCGAATAATCACACCACTTTTGCACGTGATCATCAAATCTTCTTTTTCTGCTACATCAAGCATCCCTACAAGTTTACCCGTTTTCTCCGTTACATTAATCGTTTTTACTCCTTTGCCCCCACGATTGGTGAAGCGGTATTCGTCAACTGCAGTTCTTTTTCCGTAACCTTTTTCACTTACTACCAGCACTGTTCTGGATGCTTCCGTTTCATGATTTACACAAATCATTCCCACTACTTCATCATTGGCATCATCAACCTCAATGCCCGCAACGCCAATGGCCCCTCTTCCTGTAGGTCTCACTTTTGATTCTGAAAACCGGATCGCCCTCCCACTCTTTACCGCCATCATGATCTCTGAACTTCCATCAGTCATTTTTGCTTTCAACAATTCGTCGCCTTCATTAATCGTAATAGCATTTACACCTGTTTGTCTCGGGCGGCTAAAATCCTCCAATTCGGTTTTTTTGATGATCCCTTTCTTGGTACAAAGGACGATATTATGCGATTTTACGAATTTCTCGTCTTTTAAATCTTTAACATCAATAATCGCTCTTACCTTATCATCGCCAGGCAATTGTATTAAATTTTGGATAGCTCTTCCTTTGCTGGTTTTCTCCCCTTCCGGGATCTCATATACATTCAACCAATAAACTCTTCCCTTTTCTGTGAATAATAGCATGGTATGATGAGAGGAGGCTACAAACAAATGCTCTATATAATCTTCTTCCCTCGTCTTACCACCCAGCGATCCCCTTCCTCCGCGACGCTGCAGGCGATATTCATCCGCTGGCGTTCTTTTTATGTATCCGTGATGTGAGATGGTGATCACCACATCTTCTTCTTTGATAAGGTCCTTGATTCTTACCTCGTCTTCCAGGTAGGTGATCACAGTTTTCCTTTCGTCGCCGAATTTATCTTTTATTTCCAGTAGCTCTTTTTTAATGAGCTCGAACCGCATTCCTTCGTTTGAAAGTAACTCGTTAAGGTATGCGATCAATTTCATCAGCTCATCATATTCAAGCTTGATCTTCTCTCTTTCCATTCCTGTGAGCCGCTGTAAACGCATTTCGAGGATAGCCTTTGCCTGAATTTCATCAAGCCCCCATCCTGCATTTATCAATGCTTCCCGGGCGACATCAGGAGTAGCCGAGGCGCGGATCAACCTGATCACTTCATCCAAATGGTCAAGAGCGATAAGGTATCCTAGTAAAAGATGCGCTTTCTTTTCAGCTTCCCTTAATTCAAATTTTGTACGGCGCACTACTACTTCATGCCTGAATTCTACAAACTCGCTTATTAAATCTTTCAGGTTAAGCGTCCGCGGTCTGCCTTTCACCAGCGCTACATTATTGATCCCAAAACTAGTTTGCAGTTCCGTGTACTTGTAAAGTTGGTTGATCACAACATTTGCAATAGCATCACGGCGCAGATCGATCACGATCCTTGTGCCTTCCTTATTATTCGACTCATTATTTACATGAGCAATTCCTTCAACTATTTTTTCATTTACAAGTTCCCCGATCCGGTTTGTGAGCGCATCACGGTTCACCTGGTATGGAACATCAGTAATAATGATCTGTTCGCGGCCACTTGCCTTCGTATCTACATGCAAAACCCCACGCACCACTACCCTGCCGCGACCAAAATGCATAGCGGCCCTCACTCCTTCCATTCCATAAATAATTCCACCTGTAGGAAAATCCGGAGCTTTAACATACTTCATCAATTCTTCAATCGTAATATCTCTTTTTTCTATAAAAGCAATGCATCCATCAATTGCCTCACTTAAATTATGAGGCATCATGTTAGTGGCCATTCCTACTGCAATCCCACTTGATCCATTGACCAGCAGTTGCGGAATTCTTGTCGGCAGAATGGACGGCTCTTTTTCAGAATCATCAAAATTCAATTGAAAATCTACAGTGTCCTTGTCGATATCTTCAAGCATGTATTCAGCGAGCCTTTCAAGCCTGGCCTCAGTATACCTCATGGCTGCCGGACTATCCCCATCCTGGTTTCCAAAATTTCCCTGGCCATCTACAAGCGTATAGCGCATGCTCCATTCCTGTGCCATCCGGACAAGGGAATCGTACACTGCTGTATCTCCGTGGGGATGGTATTTACCAAGAACCTCTCCTACTATACGCGCCGCTTTTTTGTAAGCTTTATTGTAGTTAAGACCCAATTCATTCATGGCATGTAAAATTCGCCGGTGTACAGGCTTCAATCCATCTCTTACATCCGGCAAGGCACGACCTACAATAACCGACATTGAATAATCAATGTAAGCGGTCTTCATTTGTTCTTCTCTGTTTATTGGTATT
>Ga0193726_1002263_pt1 | contig 13360 bp, 11 predicted proteins | sample H2c1metaG_FD_144928 | JGI IMG/M metagenome (GOLD analysis project Ga0193726, IMG submission 144928) | Soil microbial communities from a riparian zone of the East river system, Colorado, United States - H2c1 | ecosystem: Environmental > Terrestrial > Soil > Riparian zone | place: USA: East River... | reverse complement strand
GCGCACCTGCCTCAGGGAAAGCGAGGGACTCCTCGACGTCCCGCGCCTGACCCGCATGTGGGCCGCGTTCAGGGACCTGCCCCGCGAGGCCCCCGACGTGATGAGCCACGGCGACCTGACACCGGGCAACGTCCTGACGGCCAGCGGGCACCTGGCCGGCGTCCTGGACGTCGGGTCCTACGGCGCCGCAGACCCCGCCCTGGACCTCCTCAGCGCCTGGAACCTGCTCGAGGCCGGGCCCCGCCAGGTGCTCCGCACCGCACTGGAGTGCACCAGCCTGCAGTGGGAGCGCAGCAAAGCGTGGGCCTTCCAGCAGGCCATGGGCCTGGTCTGGTACTACGCCGACAGCAATCCCGTCATGAGCCGGCTGGGCCGGACCACCCTGGACCGGATCATGTCAGAGCCCGAAGCCTTACCCGAGCCGCTCTGCGCAGACGATCGCAGCGTCTCGCAGCGCCGTATCGCGGACGGGCTGTCCGGGCAACGAGGACGGTGACCTGAGCCGCCGCAAAAGGCACCATCCGGGAAACCATCTGCAACAGGCCCCGCACTCAGACACCCGCCGCCTGACCAGCGCCAGCCCGAAGATGATCTTCGTTACCTACAAAATTGACACACACCCCCAGCGCCTGCGGCTACCCGGCGCCGTCGGTGCTCTCGCTGCCGACGTGGGTGAGGTGGACGTCGCCCGCCAGTTCCACGCAGAGCCCGCGCAGGAGTTCCGCCAGCGCGGCCCGGCGATCGCCGGGCATCGCCGCGAGCAGGGCGTTGTCGTGCTCGAAGATCGCTCCCGCGGTGGCGTCCGCGATCGCCATGCCGGAGCCGGTCAGCCGCACGAGAACGCTGCGCCCGGCGGCCGGCTCCCGCGCCACCCAGCCTTTCAGCTCCGCGCGGGTGAGGCGCTGCGAGATCGCCGCTGGTGTCACGGCGGCACGCTCGGCAAGCTCGCGGGTGGTCAGCGTGTACGGCGGCCCGCTCCGGCGGAGCGTTCCCAGCAGGTCCATCAGCGACGGCTCGATGCCGAGTTCGGCCAGCAGCCTGCGGCGCTCCGCCCCGAAGACCCGGGCCAGGTGCCAGATCCGCGTCACGATCCCGATCGACGACGGGTCCAGGTCCGGCCGCTCACGCTCCCAGGCCGCGATGATCGCTGCGGCTCGGTCGGATTTGCTCATGCCTCCAGCCTATATTAAGGTCTAAACGAACTACGTTTAGGCCTTAACGGAGGTGTCATGTACATCGTCACGGGAGGCGGCACCGGGATCGGCCGGGCCATCGCGCTGGCTCTCCAGGGTCAGGGCCACCAGGTTCTGATCACTGGCCGGCGGAGCGCTCCGCTGGCTGACGTCGTCCAGGCCACCGGGGGCGCGATCACCGCCGTGCCGTGCGACAGCTCCACGCCCGAGGGCGCCCGGGCGGTGGCCGCTCGGGTGGCGGGGCGCGTCGAGGGCCTCGCGCACTGCGCCGGCGGCAACCCGGCGATCGGCCGACCCGATCCCGATTCACTCGAGGCCGAGGCGGCCCTGCTGGGCGAGACAATCGCCGGGAACCTCACCTCCGCCGCCCTCACCGTTACCGCACTGGCCGGGGGCATGGCGGCGGGAAGCTCGGTCGTGCTCTTCGGCTCCATCGCCGCCGAGCGCGGCGTGGGCTACTACGGGCCGGCGAAGGCTGCCGTCGCGTCCTACGCAGTCGGCCTCGCCGCGGATCTGGGGCCGCGGGACATCCGCGTCAACTGCATCTCCCCGGGCTACATCGCCGGGACGGAGTTCTTCAGCGGGCGCCTGAGCCCGGAGCGCGCGGAAGCGCTGCGCGCCCAGACCGCGATCGGCCGCACGGGCCAGCCCGCGGACGCGGTGGCCCTGACGCTCTTCCTGCTCTCGTCGAAGGCGCGGCACATCACCGGGCAGAACTTCCACCTGAACGGCGGAGCCTTCACGACCCGGTGAGCTCGCGCCCGCGCTAGCCCTTGCGGGCCACGCCGCACCACACCGCCACCTCGGCCGGAGGCACCGGGCCCGCGGGGCGCCACCGCTGCGGCTCCGCCAGGCCGGGCTCCTGCAGCTCCAGGCCATCGAAGAAGCGCGCGACCTCCGCCCGGTCGCGCATGGTGCCCCTGGTCGGCCCGAGCCGCGCGTTGACGCGCCGGGCCATCTCGGCCACCGCCGCGGCCCGGATGTCGCTGGCGGGATGGCTGAGGACCAGGTAGCTGCCGGGCGGCACGGCCGCCATCAGCGTGGCCACGATCCCGTACGGGTCATCCGCGTCCGGGATCAGGTGCAGGATCGCCAGCAGGCTGACCGCCACCGGGCGGCTGAAGTCCAGCGTCCGCGCCGCGTGGTCGAGGATGAGCTGGGTATCGCGGAGATCGGCCTCGATGTAGTCGGTCACGCCCCCCGGCTGGCTGGTCAGCAGGGCACGGGCATGGGCGAGCACGATCGGGTCGTTGTCCACGTACACGACCCGTGAATCAGGCGCGGCCCCCTGGGCCACCTCATGGGTGTTGTTAGCGGCCGGGATGCCCGTGCCGATGTCCAGGAACTGGCGGATACCGCACTCCGCGGCCAGGAAGCCCACCGCTCGGGCCAGGTACGCCCGGTTCGCCCGGACATCCCGCAGGATCGCCGGGTTGGCGGCGATCGCCTGCTCGGCCGCCGCCCGGTCCGCGGCGTAATTGTCCTTGCCGCCCAGCCAGTAGTTGTAGACCCTGGCCATGTGCGCCACGCTCGTATCGAAGTCGTCCGACTTCTCCCCGGCCGGAAGCACTCCGCCGTCCTGATCGCGAGCCATTGTTGTCCCTTCTGCGACAGGTCACCTTATCCCGGCTGCTCGTGATCGTCGCCAGGCTGCAGCCCGCCACGCCGGGGGGGCGGTGATCCTGCCCGGCGGGCCGCCCCGATCACTGGGTGGGTAACGTCTACGCATGCCAACCAGGCGGGTGGAGGCGTTCAGCGACGGGGTCATCGCGATCCTGATCACCGTCATGGTGCTCGAGCTGCGGACCCCGGACGGCGCGACCTGGCTCGCGCTCAGCCACTCGGTTCCCGTCCTGCTGTCGTACGTGCTGAGCTTCGTCTATCTCGGCATCTACTGGAACAATCACCACCACATGCTCATGGCGACCGAGCGCGTGAGCGGGCTCGTCCTGTGGGCCAACCTGCACCTGCTGTTCTGGCTCTCGCTCATCCCGTTCGCCACCGGGTGGCTGGGCGAGAACCAGTTCGCCGCCACGCCCGCCGCCGTCTACGGCATTGTCCTGCTGGCCGCGGCCGCGGCCTACTTCGCGCTGCAGCAGTCGATCATCCGCGCCCAGGGCGATGCTTCGCCAACGCTGGCGCGGGCGGTGGGCCGCGACCTCAAGGGAAAGCTGTCACCGGTGCTCTACGCGCTCGGGATCGGGCTGGCTTTCGTCGACCGCTGGCTGTCGGTCGCCATGTACGTCATCGTCGCGCTCATGTGGCTGATACCCGACCGGCGCGTGGAACGCGCACTGGCCGCTGATCCGGGGAATGCTCAAGGCCAGGAGTGAGGGGGATCCAGCGATGACCGACGCCAGGCAGGAGACCGGAGGGGAGTCATCCGCGGGCCGCGGGCGGCTCGCGCAGCTGCTCGCAACCCGCGGGGGAACGGCGGCGCCGGAGGCCCCGTTCGTGATCGAGCACCGGGAAGCGCTGATCTACATGCTGTGCGAGGCGGCCGAGATCGAGCACGGAATCATGTGCGAGTACCTGTTCGCGGCCTTCTCGCTCAAGCAGTCCGCCGACGAGGCGCTGACCGCGGACGAGCTGGCCGCGGCGAAACGCTGGCGCAAGCAGGTCCTCCGCGTGGCCGCCCAGGAGATGCTGCATCTCGCGCTCGTGCAGAACCTGCTCACGGCGATCGGCGGGCCGCCGCACCTGATCCGGCCGAATCTGCCGCAGCCGGCCGATCTGTACCCGGCCGGGGTCCAGCTGGCGCTGCTGCCGTTCGGCGAGCGGGCGCTGTGCCACTTCATGTTCCTGGAGCGACCCGAGGGCATGGACCTGGACGACGCCGAGGGGCTGGCGGCCATGGGCCGGTCAGAGCCCCTGATGAGCGCGGGCGACATCGTTCCCCGGTCACAGGACTTCGCCACGATCGGGCACCTGTACCGGTCCATCGAGGCCGGATTCGCGCACCTGGCCGAGAAGTGCGGACCGGAGTGGCTGTTCGTCGGGCCGCCGCGGGCCCAGGCCTCCCCGGAGCACTTCCGCTGGCCGGAGCTGGTCACGGTCGTCGACCTGGCCTCGGCCCAGCGGGCGATCGACACGATCCTGGAGCAGGGCGAGGGCGCGCGCGGCGACTGGCGGAACGCCCATTTCGGGCAGTTCGTCGACATTCTCGATGAGTACCTGCAGATGCGCGCGGCCAATCCGGGCTTCGACCCGGTCCGGCCCGTGATCGCGGCCAACGTCCGCGAGCCCCGGCGCCCCGTCGAGGTCCCGATCATCACCGACCCGCTGACGGCCCGCGTTGCCGACCTGTTCAACGTCGGCTACGAGATCCTGCTGCAGGTCTTCCATCGCTACTTCGCGCACACCGGGGAAACGGACGCGCAGCTGAAGGTCCTGGCCGACGCGAGCATCCGCATGATGACGGCGGTGCTCCAGCCGGTCGCGAACGTGCTCACCACCCTTCCGGCCGGCCCCGGTCACGAGGGCAAGACCGCGGGCCCGAGCTTCGAGTTGTTCTACGAGAGCGATTACCTGCTGCCCCACCGGGAGGCGGCATGGACGCTGCTGACAGAACGGCTGGATACGGCGGCCTCGTTCTGCCAGGAAATCGCCGGCGATTGCAGCCCGGCGGTCGCCGAGCGGCTGGCGCCGGTCGCCGCCGCGCTGCGGCAGATCGCGCACATCCTGGCCGGGCACCTGCCCGCCGGCCGCTCAGACATCCGGGCCGCTGCGGTGCGCGGGGACCTGGACCTGGCCGGCCTTGACGCGCTGCTGGCCCGGGCCGCGGACCTGGCCAGCGCAGCCGGGGCGGACGTGACGGCCGGTGACGCGGGGGCGGCCGGGAAGGCCGCGCGCGCCGCGGCGGCGGGCGGCGGCGCGGAGCTCGGGCCAGGGATCAGCGACCTCGCCGGCCTCACCTACCGGGCGGTGACGGCCGCCCGGACCCGGCCCGGTGCCGGGCGCCCCGAGCTGGTGGTGCCGCGGCTGGTGGATAGCGTGCTGCGGCCGCTCGCCGACGCGCGGCGGCCGCCGCCGGCGGGCGCAGCAGCGGGGCAGGCCCCGGCCGGTCAGGCGGGCGGCCGTCGGGACGTCGGGGCCGGCCCGCGGCAGGCCGGCGGCGGTCCGTCACTGAGCGACCTGGTGTGGGAGGCGGCGCAGGCGGCCACCGGGCTCCGGCGGCGGGCCGGCCAGGCCGGGACCGCCGCGCCTGAGCTGGCCGAGGCGACGGCGGCGCTGCAGAGCCTGGCCTGCGACCTCGCCCCGGCGCGGGAGCGCGCCGGCCGCAGCGCCGAGCTGTGGCGGCTGCAGGATGACCTGCCGGCCGGGATCGTGACGGCCCGGAACGGGCCCTACCTGGCCACGAACGTCCGGCGCCTGCGCAACTACCTGGGCGAGGAGCTCCCGGTGCCGCCTCAGGTGGCCTTGTGCCGGTGCGGTGCGAGCGCGATCAAGCCGTTCTGCGACGGAAGCCACGCCCGGATCGGGTCTACCGACGCCAAGGACCCCAAGCGCGTGCCCGACCGGCTGGACACCTACCCCGGCGTGCAGGTCACGGTCCTGGACAACCGGGGCACCTGCCAGCACTCGGGCCTGTGCTCGGACCGGCTGCCGACCGCGTTCCGGGTCGGCCAGGAGCCGTTCGTGGCCCCGAGCGGCGCCCGGATGGACCGGATGATCTCGGCGGTGCGGGACTGCCCGTCCGGCGCGCTGGGCTTCGCCATCGACCGCCAGCCCGCCCGCCGCCAGACCGACTGGGACGGAACGCGCGAGCCTGCCATCGAGGTGACCAGGGACGGGCCGTACCGGGTCACCGGGGAAATCACCCTCACCGACGCGGGCGGGCGGGCCGTCCCGCGCAACCAGGGTGCCTCCCTGGAGCACTATGCGATCTGCCGGTGCGGCCACTCCCAGAACAAGCCGTTCTGCAGCGGCATGCACTGGTACGTCGGCTTCACCGACCCGGCCATCGACCCCGGGCGCGAGCCCACGATCTTCGAGTGGGCCGGCGGCCTCCCGGCGCTGACCCGGATGACCCGGCTGTTCTTCGAGAAGCACGTGCCCGGCGACCCGGCCCTCGGGCCGCTGTTCGCGACCATGCCGCCCGGCCTTCCGCAGGCGATGGCGGCCTGGCTGGGCGAGGTGCTCGGCGGGCCGCCGGCGGGCGGCGATCGGCGCGACGGGTACCGGCAGATGCTGGCCCGGCAGCTCAGCGAGGGCCTGAACGAGGAGCAGCGGCGTCGCTGGGTGACGCTGCTCGGCCGGTCCGCGCACGAGGCCGGCCTGCCGGCCGAGCCGGAGTTCCGGTCCGCGTTCACCTCCTTCATCGAGTGGGATCCCCTGATCGTGAGCCCGCAGGAGGCGATGCCCACGCCGCGCTGGGACTGGGGCCCGGCCGGCCCGCCGAGCTCCGCGGCTCCCCAGCCCGAAGATGATGACGACCGGCAGCCGGCCCTCCCCGATGCCGGAGAGCCGGTCAGCTTCGCCGCGCACATCAAGCCGCTGTTCCGGTCGCGGGACCGGGAGTCCATGAGCTTCGCGCTCGACCTGTGGTCCTATGACGACGTGAAGGCCCATGCGGCGGGAATCCTGACCCGGCTGCATGACGGCTCCATGCCGTGCGACGGCGGGTGGCCGCCGGACCGCGTCGAGGTGTTCGAGCGCTGGACGGCGACCCAGATGCAGCCCTGACCGGGGCTGGCGCGGCGGCACGTCACCTCTGGGATCCGGCCAGGTAGACGACGCGCTGGGCGATGTTGACGGCGTGGTCGCCGAGCCGCTCGTAGAAACGGGCCACCAGCGTCATCTCCATCGTCACCGGGAGCGCCATCCGCCCTGCGGCAAGCTCGGCTATCAGGCTGGTGTGCAGCTCGTCCATCTCCTCATCACGCTTGGCCAGCGCCACCACGGCTGACCGGTCGCGCTGGTACCAGGAGTCCGCGGCCTCCCGCCACATGGTGGCGGCGAGCTCCCCCGCCCGCTCGACGAGCCCCCGGCAGCGCGGCGAGAGGTCCGTGCTCAGGATCCGCTCGCCCCGGCGCGCGATGTGCACGACCAGGTGGTGGGAGCGCGCGAGCTCGGGAACGACCTGCAGCACGGAGAGCAGGAAGCGCAGGTCCGAGGCGACGGGTGCCTGCAGGGCGATCTCCCGGGTGGCCAGCTGCTCGATCTCCGGGTACAGGGCGTCGATGACCTGGCCGCGCTCGGCCAGCAGGTCGGTCACCTGGACGTCATCGTGCACGAGTGCCCGGGTCGCCTTGGAGAGGTCCTCGGCGACCACCGCGAACATCTCGATGACCTTGGCTTCGATGGCCTCCAGCTCACGCTGGAATTCCTGCCGGTGCTCGGGCACAGTCGAGGCCTCCTGACGTCGTGCGGCACTGACGTCACGGCCGATTCATGGTTGGTCATCCGGGCCGACGGATACGTCACCTAACGTGACGCGGAAACTACATCCACAGACAGTACCAGCGGGGCCGCTTGTGTGCCGCCCGGGCCGTCGCCACCAGCCGAGAGGCTCCTCTATTAACTTTTCGTGTTTCTGCTGTTCATCTTTGAATCTCAAAGTTGGTCACTTCGGCATGCGGGCCGAGGGCAAGACTTGTGCGGGGGAGCGCGCGCAGCGCGCTGGCCGGGCGGGGGCCCGGCGTTCACTGTCATAACGGGGGAAACTGACATGCGACGTCTTCGCGTCCAGCGCATCGCGGCGCCGGGCCTCGCCCTGGGGGCCACGGCCATCGTGCTTGCCGCCTGCGGCTCGTCCGGTAACGGCAGCGGCGGATCGGGCAGCAGCGGGTCAGGGAGCGGCGGCTCCAGCCTCTCCGGCACGCTCAACGCCAGCGGATCGACCTTCCAGCTCACCTTCCAGCAGGCGGCCAGCCAGGCCTTCAAGTCGGTCCAGCCCGGCATGACGGTCAACTACGGCGGCGGCGGGTCGGGGAAGGGACGCACCGACCTCGCTTCGGGAACCGTGAATTTCGCGGGCTCGGACTCGCCGGTCCCGACCGCCGAGAAGGCGGGCTTCAAGGCCAAGACGGTGCTCTACTTCCCGGTCGTGATCGGCCCGATCACGGTCTCGTACAACGTGCCGGGCGTGACGAACCTGAAGCTGACCGCCCCGGTCATCGCGAGCATCTTCCAGGGCACGATCAAGACCTGGGATGACTCCGCGATCAAGTCGGTCAACCCCGGCGTCAGCCTGCCCAGCACCGCGATCACCGTCGCCCGCCGCTCGGACTCGTCCGGTACCACGCAGAACTTCTCCCAGTTCCTGGTCGACGGGGCGCCGGGCGTCTGGAAGCTCGGCAGTGACTCGACCATCAACTGGCCCGCGACCAGCCGGGGCGGCAACGGCAACGGCGGGGTGGCGCAGATCGTCAAGAGCACCCCCGGCGCCGTCGGGTACGTGGACTACGCGGACGCCAAGGCGTCCGGGCTGACCTTCGCCACAGTCAAGAACAAGGCCGGCCAGTACGTCGCGCCCACCACCCAGTCGGCCTCGGCCGCCGCCGATCAGGCGACGGTCGCGCCCGACCTGACGTTCAGCGCGATCTGGGCGCCCGGCGCCAGCTCCTACCCGATCACCTACCAGTCGTGGGACCTGGTCACCCAGAGCCAGCGCAGCAGCAGCACCGCGAAGATGCTCCGGGCCTACCTCGGCTACCTGCTGGGCGCGGGCCAGAAGCTGCTCCCCGCCCTGAACTACGCGCCGCTGCCCGCCGGCCTCGACCAGAAGGCCACGGCGCAGCTCAGCAAGATCGGCTCGTAGCCGTGACCGGCGTCCCGCGGGCGGGCAGGATCGGCCTGTCCCGATGAGCATCGTCACCCGCGACCGCCAGGGCCAGCCCGCCGGCTCCCTTGCTCAGCGGCGGTCGCTCGGGGACCGCAGCTTCCAGGTCCTCACGCTGGCGGCTGGCCTCCTGGTGCTGGTGATCCTGGTGCTGATCGCGGTCTCGACCAGCCAGCAGGCCTCGTCGTGGTTCTCCGCCGAGGGCACGAGGATCTTCACGAACACCTGGAACCCGTCGGCCGGGCAGTTCGGCGTGCTGGCCTTCATCTACGGGACGGCGATCACGGCGGTCATCGCGCTCATCCTGGCCGTGCCGGTCAGCGTCGGCGTCGCGCTGCTGCTGACCGAGGTGGTGCCGCACCGGTGGGCGCGCCCGGTCGTCTACGTGATCGACCTCCTCGCGGTCGTCCCGTCGGTGGTCTGGGGCCTGTGGGGGATCCTGGTGTTCGCACCCTGGATCCAGCACATCTACGGCTCGGTCGGCTCCGGCGTCGGCGGGGTCCCGGTGCTGGGCGCCCTGTTCGGGCCGCCCACGAGCGGGGCCTCGTTCTTCACCGCTGGCATCATCCTGGCCTTCATGGTCACGCCGATCGTGACCTCGCTGTCGCGCGAGGTGGCCGCGACCGTGCCGACGATCGACAAGGAGGGCGCCTACGCCCTCGGGGCCACCCGCCTGGAGATGATCCGCGGTGTCGTGCTGCCGCACAGCCAGGGCGGCATCGTCGGGGCGGTCCTGCTCGGGCTGGGCCGGGCGATGGGCGAGACGATCGCGGCCGCGCTCGTGATCGGGTCGTCGGCCACCATCACCGCGCACCTGCTCGCGCCGGGGTACAACGTGCCCTCGGTCATCGCGAACGAGTTCGGCGAGGCCACCGGCGTGTTCCGGTCCGCGCTCATGGGGCTCGGCGTGCTGCTGTTCGTCTTCACCATCATCATCAACGTCCTGGCCCGGACGGTCGTGGCACGCTCGGCCCGGCGGGGGAGAGGCGCCTGATGGCTCCCGCCCCCAGTTCGCAGCAGAAGGTCGACCTGCGCGAGCCGCGGTCCTGGCGGCGGACCAGGAACCGCATCGCGACGGCGCTGATGGCGCTCTCGTTCGTTCTCGTGATCATCCCGCTGGGGTTCGTCCTGTTCACGGTCATCGCCAAGGGCGCCTCCGTCATCAACTGGTCCTTCCTGACCAGGTCGATCCCGCCGAACGTGCTGCCCGCGAGTTTCGGCGGAATCGGCCCGGCGGTACTGGGCACCCTCGAGATCACGGCGCTGGCCACCGTCCTGGCCGTGCCCCTCGGCATCCTGGGCGCGATCTACCTCAACGAGTACGGCGGCCGCCGGCCGCTGGCCCGGCTCATCGGGTTCATGGCCGACGTGATGACGGGCGTCCCCTCGATCGTGATGGGGCTGTTCATCTTCTCGGTCTGGGTGCTGCATTTCGGCTTCTCGGGCCTGGCCGGCGCCTTCGCTCTCGGCTGCCTGATGCTGCCGATCGTGATCCGCTCGACCGACGAGATGCTGAAGCTCGTGCCGGACGCGCTGCGCGAAGGCAGCTACGCCCTGGGCGCCACCAAGGCCCGCGTCACGCTGACGGTGGTATTGCCGGCCGCCCTCGGCGGAATTGTCAGCGGCGCCCTGCTCGCCGTCGCCCGGGCCGCAGGTGAGACGGCCCCGCTGCTGTTCACTATCCTCGCGGTGACAACAGCTAACCCCAACGTGTTCAGCGGCGCGAACACCTCGCTGCCCTCGCAGATCTTCGTGAACGCGTCGTCGCCGTATGTCGGCGCTGAGGCCCGGGGCTGGGGAGCGGCGCTCACGCTCATCGCGATCGCCTTCATCCTCATGATCGCCGCCCGCCTGGTCACCGCCAGATTCGCCCGATTCGTGCGTTAGGAACATCATGGAACCGCCTGAGCCGAACATCGTCACGAATCTCCCGCGGCCTGAGGTGGCGGCCCTGCCGCAGGCGGGTTCGGTGCTCGGTGAGGTCATCTTCGAGATGCGGAATGTCTCCATCTGGTACAGCGCCTTCAAGGCCGTCACCGATGTCTCGCTGAACGTCCACGAGAATGAGATCACGGCCCTGATCGGCTCGTCGGGGAGCGGCAAGACGACGGTGCTGCGGGCACTCAACCGCATGAACGACCTCGTGCCGGGTGCCCGCCTGGAAGGCGAGGTGTCCTACCGCGGACAGCCGCTGTACGGCAAGGACGTCTCCGCGACGGCGGTGCGCCGGCGCATCGGGATGGTCTTCCAGAAGCCCAACCCGTTCCCCAAGTCGATCTATGACAACGTCGCCTACGGGCCGCGCATCAACGGCGAGCGCGACAAGGCCAGGCTGGACGAGATCGTCGAGCGCTCGCTGCGCCGGGCCGCGCTGTGGGACGAGGTCAAGAGCCGCCTGCGCATGTCGGGCCTGAGCCTGTCCGGCGGCCAGGCTCAGCGGCTGTGCATCGCCCGCACGATTGCCGTCGAGCCGGACGTCGTCCTCATGGACGAGCCCGCCTCGGCGCTCGACCCGATCGCCACGGGCGCCATCGAGGACCTGATGCGGGAGCTCAAGTCGCAGTACACCATCGTCGTCGTCACCCACAACATGCAGCAGGCCACCCGGGTCAGCGACCGGACCGCGTTCTTCTACGTGCTCGCCAGCGGCGAGGACGATACCCGCACCGGCGTGCTGGTCGAGTACGGCCCGACCGAGCAGATCTTCCAGGATCCGAGGGACAGCCGCACCCGGGCCTACGTCACCGGCCGCATGGGCTGAGCCGGCGGCTGTCGATCCAGGTGATTCCCGTTCGTCGGGCAAGTACGGGCAGGTCCGCCGGCGAACCAGGGGGGAACTACATGAAGACGGCTGATATCTGGACGTACATCCACGCGGAGCGTGCCGACCTGGCCCGGACGTGGGCGGAGCTGACGCCGCAGCAGTGGGCGGCCGCCTCGTGGTGCGGCGGCTGGTCGGTCCAGGATGCCGCCGGGCACGTCGTCGCGGCGGCGGAGCAGACCCCGGCGAACTTCTACAAGGAGCTGGCCCAGGCGGGATTCCGGTTCGATACCTTCACCGACCGGGCCGCCCGGCGGCTGGCCGTGGCCGGCCCGGATGAGCTGGTCCGGCGCCTGCGGGCGCGGACCGCGACGACCAACCACCCGCCGGCGCCGGTGCTGGCCATGCTGGGCGAGATCGTCGTCCACGGCGAGGACATCCGCCGCCCGCTCGGGATCACCCGCCAGGTGCCGGAGGGCGCCCTGCTCGCTGTGGCCGACGGGTGGAAGAACTCCAACCTGCTGATCGGCGCGAAGCGGCGGATCGCGGGACTGCGGCTGCGGGCCACCGACGCCGACTGGGCCCACGGCGCCGGGCCGGAGGTGTCGGGGCCGCTGGCGGCGCTGCTGCTGGCCATGACAGGCCGGACGGCCGTGCACCCCGAGCTGGAGGGCGAGGGGCTGGCCACGCTGCGCTCGCGGCCCTGAGCCCGGGACGGCCGCGCCCCGGCGGTGCCCGGCCCCCGTGCTGACGGGGGCCGGGCACCGCAGCGGCTCAGAACTTCCGGGGCGTGGCGAGGGCCTGGCGGGCGCGCCGGGCGCGCGCGGCTGACGTCATCGTCGACGACACGAACTTCGGGTTGACCTGCCCGAAGTTGCCGACGGCGAAGCCGGCCACGTCCAGGACGAGGTGCGTGGTCACGTTGGCGAAGATGGCGATGGTGTCGGTGGCGGCCGTGCTGAACTCGGCGAGCCCGGTGACCGTCAGGTTCGAGAGTGTCTGGCCCGCCGCGTAGTTGAGGACCGAGGTGCCCGGCCGGGCGGTCGCGCCGGACCACAGGGTGATGAAGCCGGCCCCGGTCGACCCCGCCACGGTGAGGTTCGCGGTCACCGCGTTGCCGAAGTTGACCAGGCTGGTCAGGTTGACGTGGATGGTCTTGCCGCCGATCAGCATGCCGCTGCTGTTCAGGTTGCCGGACGCGTCGAGGATGCTGGCCCGGCCGGCGCTGCTGCGGGTGTCCAGGATCCGGTTGGGCGCGTTCAGCGGGACGAACAGGTTGTCGGTGACGTCCGTGTGCACCGTGGCCGGGACGGGCCCGACGCCGGGGATGCCGTGGGTGAACCACAGGCTGCCGTCGCCGTCGGCCATCAGGTCGCCGCCCACGGTGGCGCTGGACGGGAGGCCCAAGCCCGCGGCGGCCTGGGTGAGCCGCAGGCTCGGGCTCGCCTCGGTGGAGCCGGTGTCGCCGCCCGTGTTGGTCAGGACCAGGGTGGGCGTGGGCGTCGCCGGGTCGCTGGCGGCCGTGATCTCGGTGGCGGCCACGTTGGTGCCGACATTATTCACCTCGCCCTGCAGGACGGGGTCCGAGACGGCCGCGCCCGCCGGGGCCGCGACCGCCACGCC
>Ga0193726_1002262_pt1 | contig 13361 bp, 17 predicted proteins | sample H2c1metaG_FD_144928 | JGI IMG/M metagenome (GOLD analysis project Ga0193726, IMG submission 144928) | Soil microbial communities from a riparian zone of the East river system, Colorado, United States - H2c1 | ecosystem: Environmental > Terrestrial > Soil > Riparian zone | place: USA: East River... | reverse complement strand
CAGCACCGAAGTCCCCGCGATACTGCGCGTCAAACCGGGCGACCCCGACAACAGCTACATCATTCAGAAACTGGAGGGTCACGCGGCGGTCGGCAAGCAAATGCCGTTCGGATGCCCGACGTCGCAGCCCTGCTTGACGAGCAGCACGATTGCCTTCGTCCGCCAATGGATCACCAACGGCGCGCCCCCCGCGAGCACGGCCGCCGCGGTCACTGCGCCGCTTGCCGTCACCTCGATCGTCCCCGACAGCATGGAACCCGTCGACAGCGCTCCGCCGCAGGTGGCGATTGCGTTCAACCATGATCTTGACGTGAGTCAGCTCGGCACTCTCGGCGTGCACATCGAGAAACTGTCGGACGGCGCTGCGCCCGCGGTGCTGGAACGGGTGCAGGCACGGATCTCCGTAGCGAACGTCAATCTGCGCGCGCTGATGATCTGGCCCTCGCATCCCCTGTCGAGCGGTCATTATCGCGTGGTCATGGATGCCGGCGCGTCGGCGCATTTCAGCGACATCGCCGGCCAAACAGTTGCGGCCGGCGCAGCGGATGAACTCGGCGAGCCGGTGATTTCTACATTCGATGTCGAGGTTCGTCCATGATTCAGCCATTCAAAATGATCCAGCGTTTCAGGATTGCGGCGTTGGTGTTGGTGTTGGTGTTGGTGGCGATGGCGGTGCTACGCGCGGCGCCTGCTCAGGCGGAGCCTTATCTGGCGGTGCAGGAGGGCTACAAGTGCAATGTTTGCCACGTCAATCCAACCGGCGGCGGCCTGCGCAACGACTTCGGCCTGACCTATGCGAAGGTGCTGTTGCCCGCTGAAACCGTCGATAACGCACTGGATTCCTGGACGGGAAAGTTGACCGATCGGCTGCGGGTCGGCGGCGACTTGCGCGCCGACTGGACTCGAGTCACCACCCCGAACTCTCCCAGCCAGCAGGCATTTGCGCTGGATCAGTTCCGGGTCTATGCGGATCTGACCATCCTTCCGGACAGGCTGGGCATCTATGTCGATGAGCAAATCGCGCCGGACGGCTCGCAGAATGAAGAGGCCTATGTCCGCTACGGCAGCACCACGGATGGTTTTTACGTGAAGGGAGGCCAGTTCTACCTGCCCTTCGGCTGGCGGCTGCAGGATCAAACTGCATTCGTGCGCCAAGTCACGGGCATCAACATGGACACGCCTGACAAGGGCGTGGAGGTTGGCTACGAGCACGCCGCCTGGTCCGCTGAGTTCGACCTGACGAATGGCGCGGCCAACGCCAACACGGGCTCGGGTTATCAAGTCACGACGCAAGTGGTCTATACCAAACCCATTTGGCGTGTCGGAATCGCCGGCTCCTCCACCCAATCGAACGCGGGTGATCGGCATATGGGCGGGCTTTTCGCCGGCTTGAAGACCGGCCCGATCGCCTGGCTCGCCGAGGGCGATATCGTGCACGACGATAGTTTCCCCGGAGGCCGCACCTTGGCCGCAGCACTGCTGGAAGGCGACTGGCGTTTGCGCAAAGGGCACAACTTGAAATTGACGGCGGAGTATTCCGATCCGGACCGCTCGGTGCGCAACGATCAGCAGACCCGTTACAGCATCGTGTACGAATACACGCCGCTGCCCTTCCTACAGCTGCGCGCCGGCTATCGCCACAACTTCGGTATTCCGCAGAACGATCAGCAGCATCAGCAGACGGTCCTAGTGGAAATGCACGGCTACTTCTAGCGAACGCCAGGGCAGTAGGTCGCAATCGAAATCGGCCGCTGCGAGTCTGCGAGGCTGGCGAGAACGATGTAGTCGAAGCTCGATGGCAAGCCGGCGGCGCTGCACGGGTGCGTAAGTTCACCCGTTGCAGCGCTCAGCGAACCTGCCGAAGCCAATGGCAGCGCAATCCAAAAAAGATTGCGCATCACAGGCGCCCGGTCACCACCAGAATGAGCAGAACGATGAGCACCAAGCCCAGTCCGCCGCTGGGGTAATACCCCCAGGCGCTGCTGTACGGCCACGCGGGCAGCGCGCCTATCAATAGCAAAACCAGAATGATGAGAAGAATTGTGCCGATTGACATTGCGAGTCTCCCTTTGCGGTGTGAGGCGACTGTAATGGCGATCCTCGAGATGAACAGTCGGGACGCTGCGTTACCCCCTGTAGGGTGTGTCCTACCGACGAAACGCGGCAGTGGCAGCGCGCGCCGCAGGTCCGAGCGCTTCAGGATGCACGGGAACGATGTGCAGCGAAACTTTGCGCGAGGCGCCCGAGACCATGGGCAAACGCCGCAGCTCGCCGTTTTGCAATAGCTCGCCCAGCATATGTTCCGGCAGCCAGGCGTAGGCGAGGCCGGCGACGATGGTCGCCAATGAAGCATCCATGCTGCTCACGGTGAAGCGGCGCTGCGCGCCGAGCCAGCCTTCATCGCGAGGATGCGAAGTTCCGGAATCGCGCACGACTGCCTGGACGTGGCGCACCAAATCGTCGGTCGTCAGGTCGCGCCCAAGCTGAAACAGCGCATGGTCAGGACGTGCCACGGCCACGAAGTCGACATCCAATATCCAGTCCCCCAGATGCCCGGCAGGCACCCGGCTGGTGACCACCAAGTCGCCTACGCCCTCGATGATGGCCTGCTCCGCGCCGGACAGGACGACGTCCGAGAGTTGTATTTGCGTGCCGGGGCAGGTGGTTTGCAATTCCGCAATGATGCCGAGCAGACGCGAGCGCGGAAAAGCGGCATCCACGACCAACGTCAGTTCGCTCTCCCAGCCTTTCTTCAAACTGCGCGCCAGCGATTCGAGCGTGTCGAAGTCCTTGATCAGGGCACGTGCCCGCGCCAGCAGCGACTCGCCCTCGGAGGTGAGCACGGACTTGCGGCCCTCGACGGCGAGCAGCGCAAGTCCGAGGGCCTCCTGCAGCCGCGCGACCGAATAGCTGACCGCCGATTGGCTGCGATTCAAGCCGGCGGCCGCCTGCGCGAAGCCGCCCGCATCGACGACCGCGGCAAGTACTGCCCATTGCTCCAACGTGGTTCGGGGTAAGTTCACGATCCAATCCATTTTTTCGATCAATTAGCCGCAAATTTTGCGCTTTTTAATTGGATTGTTCGAGCTTATTGTGGCCTTCAGGAGGTTCCCATGAACGAAATCAGGCGCAGTCAGGAAAGAGGGTTCGCCGACCACGGCTGGCTCAAATCCTTCCATACATTCTCATTCGCAGACTACTTCGATCCGCAGCACGTCGAGTTTGGACCGCTGCGCGTGATCAACGAAGATCGCGTGCAGGCCGGCGCGGGATTCGGCACCCATGCTCACCGCGACATGGAGATCATCAGCTACGTGTTATCCGGAGAGCTTGCGCACAAGGACTCCATGGGCAACGGCTCGACCATCAGGCCCGGCGATGTGCAGCGCATGAGCGCCGGCAGCGGCGTGCGACACAGCGAGTTCAATCCGTCGCAGAGCGAAGGCACGCACTTCCTGCAGATTTGGATTCAACCCAGCAAGGGCAACATGGAGCCGAGCTACGAGGAGAAGCGTTTCGCGGCCGAGGAAAAGCGCGGGCGTCTGCGGCTCATCGTGTCGCCCGATCGTGCGCAGGGATCCTTGCTGATCCACCAAGACGCGCGCGTCTATGCAGGCTTGTTCGACGGCGCCGAGAAGGCTGCGTTGAGCGTCGCCGCCGGCCGGCGCATTTACGTGCACCTGGCTCGCGGCACACTCACGGCGAACGGCGTTGCGCTGGCAGCAGGCGATGCGCTCAAGATAACCCGCGACACCGAGCTGCGGCTGGAAGGCGGCGACCATGCCGAGGTGCTGGTGTTCGATCTACCGGGCGCAGGCATCTCCTAGGAGATTGGAATTTTCTAGGAGAGCGGATTCTTGCGCGACCAGTACCAGTACAGCGGCAGCCCGGCGATCAGCACCGCGACGCCCTTCAATGCTTCATTCGGTGCGGCAACGAAGGTGTTGACGAGCAGCGCGGCGGTGACCAGCAGAAAAATCACCGGCACGAACGGATAGCCGAGCGCCCGATAGGGGCGCTCGGCATCGGGCATGGTCCTTCTGAAGATGAACAACGAGCCGGTGCTCAGGCCGTAGAAAAGCCAGGAAGCGAACACAACCGAGTCCGTCAACGCGTCGTAGGACCCGGAGAGCGCAAGCACGCTGCCCCATGCGGCTTGAGCAACGATTGCTCTGGCAGGCACATTCGAGCGCGGCGAGAGATGTCCGAGCGCTCGAAAAAACAAACCGTCGCGCGCCATCGCATAGGGAACGCGCGAATTGGCGAGGGCGCTCGCATGCAGGGAACCAAATGAAGAGATCATCAATGCCACTGCCGTCATCGACACGGCGATGGGGCCCAAGAAGCGCTTCAATACTTCGGTGGCGACCGATGAACTCGTCGGCACGCTCGCGATTTCCAACGGCGACATCGCGTAGTAGTACGCAAGATTGACGAACAGGTATAGCGAGCCGACCACCAGCATGCCGCCGACGAATGCGCGCGGCAAATTGCGCTGCGGATTGCGGATCTCGCCCGAAAGCGGCGCGACATTGTTCCATCCATCGTAAGCCCACAAGGCGCCCAGCATGGCCGCGCCGAAGCCGGCGTAGCCGCCGCGCGCGCTCGCCGCCACGCCCTCGCAGCTGCCGCTCAAACCGGAGCCGGTCAAGTGCGACCAGTCGCCCGGCGCGAATATGAACGCGCCGACGGCAACGCTCAAAATCAGCACGACCTTGGCAATGGTGAGCGCCAGCGCGGTGCGGCCGCCGGACGTGACGGAGGCGCAATTGATCAGCGCTACGGTCCAAATGGTGGCGAGCGCAACCAGCGTCAAGCCGCTCAAGCTCAAGTGATAGCCGAATGGCGATGCCTCGAGTTGCCAGTGCTCCAAGGCGCCGCCGACCGCCACGTTCATGAAAATCGCCAGGCCGACGGCCAATGCGGCCTGAGACCCGGCCTTGGCAACGGCAAACGTCATCCAGCCGTACAAGAAACCCACCGCGCGTCCATAGGCACGGCGCAGATATACGTAGTCGCCGCCCGCCTCGGGCATCATGGCGGCGATTTCCGAGTAGGAGAAAGATCCGGCAAGCGACAACAAACCCGCAGCCAACCACACCAACAGGACCATCTTGGCGCTGCCCACGTTGCAAGTCATGACGCGCGTCTTCAGGAACACGCCAGTGCCGATCATATTGGCCACGTTGACCGCGATCGCGCCCCAGGCGCCGACGCCGCGCGTCAATTCGCTTCTCGATCCGGCCGCTGACGCTGGCTCCACCATGGGTATAGTAGTATCCGGCAAATGAACTTCAATGTTTCGCAAATCGTTGCGTTTCTCAGCGCGATACTGGTCGTGTTTCTGATTTATCGCCGCTTGCGGCGCAGCTTCGGCCAGCAATTGCTGCGGCCGGTGCGCATGCAGGTGCGCATCGGTCTGCTGATCCTGGTCGGCGCGTTGTTGCTGCCGATTGGCCTGCGCTCGGCGGCGTTTTTATTCGCGATGCTCGGCGGCATCGCCGCCGGAATTGCCCTGGCGATATGGGGCGGCGCGCGCACCCGTTTTTTGGAAATCGACAAGCGCTTGTACTACGTGCCGCACACGTACACCGGCATCGCCGTATCGTTGTTGTTTTTGGGACGCCTGGTCTATCGGCTGATCCAGGTCTATGCCGACATGCACGCGACGCACGCCGCCGCGGCGCCCGCGGGCCAGGCATTTCCGCCTGCCGGCATGGTGAACAGCCCGCTGACTTTGGGGCTGTTTTTTGTGCTGATGGGCTACTACGTTTGCTACTACAGCATTGTGCTGTGGAAATCCAATCCTCAGCGGAGAGTGATTACCACGGCATAAGTGATGAGCAGAAATGTGATCATCAAGGCGCTGTTGCCCCATCGAGATACCATTTCGATCATGACTAGTCTCCACGTTTATTGCGGCCCGAACTTTACATTTTTGGCATTCCCAAATGCATGCGGCAGGTCTCAAATCCCGTCAAAAAAGCCGCTTTTCACGGCGTTATGTCCGATACGCATGCACCATGAATGCGCACGGCAATCGGCAGGAAAATGAACGCCCAACCGATCAACGTCCTGGTGTTCGGCGCCTCGGGAATGGTGGGGACGGCGGTGCTGCGGGAGTGTTTGGTGGATGAGCAGGTCGCGCAGGTCACGACCGTGGGACGCAGCGCGCCGGCTTTACAAAATGCAAAACTCGAACATATCGAGCACGCCGATCTGTGCAGCTACGAATCCATCGCGCCCGCGCTGCGCGGCTTCGATGCCTGTTTTTTTTGCCTGGGAGTCTCTGCGGCAGGCTTGAGCGAAGCAGCCTATTCGCGCGTGACCTATGACTTCGCCCTGGCCGCGGCCACGACGCTGGCAAGCCTGAATCCGCGCATGACTTTTGTGTACGTGTCGGGCGCCGGCACCGATAGCTCGGGCAGCGGCAGAATCATGTGGGCACGCGTCAAAGGCCGCACGGAGAACGCGCTGCTCGCCCTGCCCTTCGCGGCGGCGTACATGCTTCGTCCCGGCATCATCCAGCCGCTTTATGGCATTCGCTCGAAAACCAAGAGCTATCGCCTGTTCTACGCGAGCTTCGCGATACTGCTGCCGCTGCTGCGGATTCTGTTTCCGAACCACGTGCTGACGACGACCCAAATCGGCCGGGCCATGCTGAATCTTGCGCAACGCGGCTATCCAAAAACCATTTTGGAAGCGCGCGATATCAGAATCGCCGCCGGCAACTGAGGCGTGCTGCAACGCTTATGCTACCCTGCTTGCCTGCATGAATATTTTACTAGTGGAAGACAGCGACGAGGTTAGTTGCATCACCGTCGAGTATTTGCACGAATTGGGGCACGAGGTGGTCGCCGTCGCCGAAGCGGAGAAAGCGATAGTGCAACTCAAGACCACGCCGTTCGACGCGGTGATGACCGATATCCGGCTGCCGGGCATGTCCGGAATCGAACTTGCACGCGCTCTGGTCAAGGAGTATCCCAACCTCCCTGTCGTCATTGCCTCCGGCTACGGCGCGCTCAACGTGGAGTTTCTGCTGGGCGAGAAACTCCCGACAGTGCTGATGTTGCCCAAGCCCTACGACCTACCGGCCCTCGAACGCACTCTGGGTGAAGCCGCCGCGATCGCGCAACGCCCCTAGCATGGGCGCGGGCTGCACGGCGGCCGAGGAGCATTCGGGACACGAGATCGGAATGGTCCCCAGCGTGTCGCTGAGCAAATCCGTCAATTCGTGCTCATCGCCGTGGAATTCCTCCTCGTAGCGCCGGTACTTGCGCACCAGTTCGATCGCCAAGGCAAATGCGCCGGCGGGATTCATATCATCATCGAGGTAGATCTGACGATGCGCGGGGCAGGACTTCAATACCTGTGTCTGCAGGCCAATCTCAATTGCTATCGCCTGTTTCGTTTCCATGTCCTCACCCTTTGCGCGAGGTGGTTCTCACCACCGAGGTTCTGCCCATGCGGTATTCGCGCGGCGGCGTGTAACCAATGACGCGCAGCGCGCGGCGCCATGCGGCCGCCTGCGGGGCCGGATCAGGCGGATCGTGGGGAGCCAGCGGAGGAGTCTCGGGGCTTGGGGGCGTGGGAATATTTTCGCTTCGCATCGATCGCTCCTCATGTGGCGATATCGCATGCCTCATCATGCGGCGCCTGCGGGCGAGCGAGGATCGGCGCAACGCGAAGATTTTTGTAGGATTAGTCAGACGCGCGCTGAGGACTTTGCCGCAGCGCGCGCCCGATGACTCGAATTAGATGGCCAGATAGGGCCAGCTGTCATCCACCGCAATGTCCGCGAGCGAGTTGCTCGTTTCAGGGCGCATCGCCGCATTGCCCCGCGGCCGAAGCTCCGCAACAGCTTTCGCCGGCAGCTTGCAATCGAGTTGTTTGGTCAAGGCGCGCATCTGCACTTGCATGCGCCCCAGGGCATCGCTCAATTCCGGGGACCAAGTCAATGCGCGCACATCGTCGACTTCGCGCGCGACGGCCGCAAGCTGCTGTGCATAAACACGCAAGCCGCCCTTGTTTCGGCGCGCCGCCATTGCAACGGCGGCGGCGATCGCCTCATCAGCCAGGTTGGCGAGTTGGCCGTGTCCCTTTTGATAGCTCCTGTAAGGATGCGCGCGCAGCCGTCCCGTGGCGATTCGCGCAATAGTCCAACAAACTACGGTACCTTTGGCGAAGACCGACTCGCCCGAAGACGAATCCGAATCGAGAGATTTACTCAATGCCCGCGCACGCAGCGCCACATTACGCAGCTTTCGCAGCCGCAATACTTCGGCGTCGACCATTTATGTGCCCCTTCTTCCCTGCCCCTAAAATTTCCGGTCTAGCGCCGGAGAACCCCTGCATCGGGGCGATAAGCCTATTCTCAAGCTTATGCGCCGCAAAATCTGTAGGACGGCATCGCATAGGATCGCAGGCAAGCACCCGAGTTCCGCATTAATGTCAAATGCGCGCCGCTTATCGTCAAGAGCTGGAGATATAGTGCAGTGATGCATGCGCCGCGTCCGTTGATCGGCTTTTGGACGTGCGTGGCATTGGTCGTCGGCAATTCCATCGGCTCCGGCGTGTTTCTGTTGCCCGCCTCGCTCGCTCCGTACGGTTTGAACAGCACCATTGCGTGGGCGTTCACTGCAAGCGGCGCCATCGCGCTCGCCATTGTATTCGCACGTTTGAGCCGCGCCTATCCGCAGGCCGGCGGACCGTATGCCTACGTGAACGTGGCCTTCGGCCCTTTGATCGCGTTCATTGTCGCGTGGGGCTACTGGATTTCAATATGCGTCGGCAACGTCACCATCGTCACGGGCGTCGTCAGTTACTTGAGCCCATTGCAACCGTGGATACGCGATCAACCCGGCGCCTCGGTGGGCCTGTCGCTTTTTTTCCTGTGGCTGCTGACGCTGGTGAATTGGTACGGCATCAAGGCATCGGGATGGGTGCAAAGCGTCACCACGGTGCTGAAAATTTTGCCGCTGATCGCAGTAGCGGTGCTGGGTTTCGTAACGGTGCGCGGCGCGAATGTCGTCAACGTCGCGCAAATTCCGCTCTCGGCGGGCGGTGTGACCGCCGCCGCCACGCTGACGCTTTGGGCATTGCTCGGCCTGGAATCAGCGACCATTCCCGCCGATAAAGTCGCGAATCCGGGACGCACCATTCCGCTGGCAACGCTGGTCGGCACCGTGGTGACCGCGCTCATCTGCGTGATTGCCTGCACCACCGTGCTGCTGTTGGTGCCGCCGGCTACGCTCGCCGAATCGAACGCGCCCTTCGTCGATCTCACGAGCCACTACTGGGGCGAGAGGGTCGGCAAACTCGTTGCCGTGTTCGCCGCGATCAGCGCCTTCGGCGCTTTGAACGGCTGGATTCTCTTGCAGGGCGAGTTGCCGCGCGCGATGGCGGCAAGCGGCGTATTCCCGCGCATTTTCGCGCGCGAGTCCGTGCATCAAACGCCGGGCTTCGGGCTATGCTTCGGCAGCGCAGTGGCCACATTGCTGGTGCTTGCCAACTATCAAAAATCCATGGTGGGCATTTTTACCTTCATGGCATTGCTCTCCACCACCGCATGCCTGGTGATGTATGCGCTGTGTTCGGCGGCATTGCTGCGGCTGCAGTGGCAGCAAAATCTGGGTGCGGCACGCAAGGGCAGCGTTTCACTGGCCATTGTCGGGATCTGCGCAACCGCCTATTCTTTGTGGGCGATCGTCGGTGCTGGAAAGGAGGCGGTGCTTTGGGGCGCGGCGCTCCTGTTGGCCGGCGTGCCGCTGTACTACTCGTTGAGGAGTTCGCGCCAATCGTAATGTGGAGATCTTTCATCGCAGTTTCCGTGGGCGGCGCTCTCGGCTGCTTGTTTCGCTGGTATCTTGCGATCTTCCTGAACCGGTATTTTCCGGCGATCCCGCCCGGCACACTGGCCGCTAACCTCATCGGCTGCTATGTCATTGGCGTCGCCATTGCCTTCTTCACCACCTACCCTACTGTTGCCCCGGAATGGCGGCTCTTCATCACCACGGGCTTCTGCGGAGGTCTGACGACGTTCTCAACCTTCTCGGCCGAAGTGGTGATGCTGATGCAATCGGGCCGCTCAATTTTCGCCTTGGGCGCCGTAGGCGCACACCTGGTGGGCTCGCTGCTGATGACCTTCGCGGGTATCGCCACCGTGGCTTGGCTCAAGGGTTAGATGGCGCGTTGGCCAGCCAAACCCGGACTGTGATATATTAGTTAGATAGCTAACCATTAGGGTGCTTTCAATGAGCGACATCGAAGATCGTTTTAGCGATGCCCTGCACAGCACCTCGCGCTCCTGGCGCCAGGCCGTGGACCGCAGACTCAAGTATCTCGGCGTGAGTCAGGCAAGTTGGATGACCATTGCCATTGCGGCAAAGGCGCGCTCGCCGCTGTCGCAATCGGAGCTGGCCGACAAGCTGGGCGTCGAGGGAGCGACCATGGTTGCGATGATCGACCGCCTGGTAAAGGCCGGTTTGGTCAACCGCGAGGCTTCGACCACCGACCGGCGGGTCAAGCGCATCGTTCTCACTCCGGCGGGTTTGAGAATCTACGAGAAGGTCAAGGCCGAGGCTGCGGCGCTGCGCAGCGAACTGTTGGCGAACACGGATCACAAGAAACTGCTGATCGCGACTGAGCTGCTCGAGGGCTTGCAAGGAATTATCGAAAAGCAGCCATGAACCGTCCGCTCAATCGGCCGATGATCACGCTATCGATCATGTTGGCGACGATCATGCAGACCCTCGACAGCACCATCGCCAATGTCGCCCTGCCCCACATGCAAGGAACGCTGTCCGCTTCGCAAGATCAAATCGCCTGGGTACTGACTGCCTATATCGTCGCCTCGGCCATCGCGACGCCGCTCACCGGCTGGTTATGCGATCGCTTCGGCCAGAAGAATATTTTTCTGGCATCCATCTCCGGATTCACGCTGGCATCGGCGCTATGCGGGATGTCGAATACACTGGCCGAAATAGTTGCGGCGCGCCTTCTGCAAGGCGTATTCGGCGCAGCCCTCGTGCCGCTGGCTCAAGTGGTGCTCATGGAGATCAACCCGCGCGAGAAGCAGGGCCAGGCCATGGCGGTGTGGGGAATGGGCGTGATGGTAGGTCCCATCCTTGGACCGACATTGGGCGGATGGCTCACCGACAGCTACAACTGGCGCTGGGTGTTTTTCATCAACGTGCCCATCGGCATCATCGCCTTTTACGGCATGTGGAAATACATCCGGCCTGACCCCGGCGGCAGGCATTCGCGCTTCGATGTCTTCGGCTTTGCCACCTTGAGCCTCGCGCTCGGCTCCATGCAGTTGCTGATGGACCGCGGCCAACAGAACGATTGGTTCTCGTCGACCGAGAGCTGGATCGAGGCCATCGTGGTGGCGGTGGCTGCCACCTACTTCGTGGCTCACACCGTGATGACGCCGGCGCGGCAATCCTTTCTCGATTATCGGCTGCTGAAGAATCAAAACTACGTGACCGGCTTGTTGTTCATTTTCATCGTCGGTCTGGTGCTGTACGCCACGCGCGCGCTGACCCCGACGATGCTGGAGAATCTGCTGGGCTATCCGGTGGCGACCACCGGACTGGTCACCGCGCCGACCGGCATCGGCACCATGCTCGCCATGCTCATCGCGGGGCGCATCATCGGCAAGGTGGATCTGCGCCTGACTCTGCTCGTGGGCTTTCTGATCACCGCCTTTGCGCTGTATCAAATGGCCGGCTATTCGCTCGATCTGTCGGAGAGCGACATCGTCTGGCCGGGCGTGATTCAGGGCTTCGGTACAGGATTGGTGTTCGTGCCGCTGAGCGCCGCCACCTTCGCCACGTTGAGTCCCGAAATGCGGGCGCAGGGCACTTCGCTTTACAGCCTGGTGCGCAATATCGGCAGCAGCATCGGCATATCGCTGGTTCAGACGCTGCTGACGCGCAACACCGTCATCGCGCATGCCGCATTGGCGGAACGGGTCACCAGCCGCAGTTCGGCCTGGAACAATCCGGCGGTTGCCGCGGCCTTCGACGTGCACAATCCAATGCGCGCAGCCCTCCTCGACGGCGCGGTGACGCAGCAGGCGGCCATGATCGCCTACATCGACGATTTCTGGTTCATGCTATTTCTCACCTTGCTGGTGACTCCGTTGCTGTTGCTCATCAAGCCGCCGCGCCGCGGCGCGGTTGTCGTGGAGGAGGCTCAGGCGGTCATGGACTAAGGCAATGCCGATCGATCTTCAACGGCGGGCCGCGAAGTCCTGAGTCCAAAAAACCGCCGATCGGGTGCGCAAATTTTCGGCGAACGCAACACCCATGAGCGTGAAGCGGCCATCCATGATGTTTTCGCAATGCGCCGGACTTGCTAGCCAACCCTGCGTCACTTCGCGCGGCGTCATGGCGCCGGCCGCAATGTTCTCACCGACGATGCGGTGCTCGCCGAAGCCGGCGCGCTCGACGCGCGTCGCCGGAGTGCTGCCATCATGGCCGCGATGGTCGAATGCATCGTGTTGGGCCATGTCGCGCGAGTGCAGCAGAGCGGCCTGCGTGAGGACCGGATCGAGCGTGAGCGGCGCCGCCGGGCCGAAGTATTTGCCGCCGCAGCGCCTGCCGGCGCCGCGCGCTGCATTGACCAGATCCAGGATGGCCTGGCTCACCGAGCCGGCATCGCCGCGCGCCGGCAGCGCTACCGGGGCCGCCAGCACCATCCAGATCTCGCGTCCGTGCTGCACGGCGGCGAATTCGCGCATTTTCGGATCCTCGAGGGTGCGGCAATCCTGCTTCGCCAGCATCTGCTCGATGTCGGCATCGTTCGAGGCACCGGATAAATGGATGCCGGCAATTTGCGCCGCAAGGTAGCCGGCGCCGGCCGCGGCGCTTTGCAGCGAGGCGCCTTTGGAATAGCGCCTGGCGGCCAGTTCCAGCTTCATGCTGTAGTACAGCGGCGCGCGCGTTCCCGGCGCGCCGCACCCCTGCAATCGATCGTAGTTGGCGGCGCTGAGCGGCGCCGAATGCACTGCCTGCAAAGGCAGCGCGCTCACCACGATGCTAGCCAAGGCCGCCGCTAGACGGCAGGCTCGGGTTTGTCGCTCGGTCGTAGCAATTTCACCTGTTCAGAAGCCAAGGCCGGCGCCGGGTTCGTGGCCGGCGATCCGGCCAGAATCCTCACCGCTTTGGGCGCGGCCCAACGCTCGATATCGTCGAAGAAGGTGAACACCGCGGGAACGATGACCAGCGTCAAGAGCGTCGAAGTGATCAGGCCGCCGATTACCGCAATGGCCATGGGCTGCCTGAAGTCGCTGGCTTCGCCCAAACCGGTCGCGACCGGAATCATGCCCGCCACCATCGCCACGGTGGTCATGACAA
>Ga0193726_1002261_pt1 | contig 13366 bp, 15 predicted proteins | sample H2c1metaG_FD_144928 | JGI IMG/M metagenome (GOLD analysis project Ga0193726, IMG submission 144928) | Soil microbial communities from a riparian zone of the East river system, Colorado, United States - H2c1 | ecosystem: Environmental > Terrestrial > Soil > Riparian zone | place: USA: East River... | reverse complement strand
TTTGTGACAGGCACAGTAATGCCAACGCGACGGGCCAACTCAAGCATTGCGAATTCATTTTCAGGTACCGCAAGATATTTTGCGGAGGGCAGCTTGACGATCCACGACCCGCCCATTCCCCCGGCGGGAATCGTCAGGCCGCCCGCAGCTTCCATCACAGCGGAAAATTTTAGCTGTACTCCCGCAAGAGAAAATCGAAGCGCAGTGTCGGCGGGGCGGACGTCGTCGCCGACGGCGGTTTCGAGAGCTTCCGCTTCGCGCTCACTTTCAATCGGCTCGATGACTAGCGCGCCCGGAAGATCGGCTCCGAGCACGGCAAGCAGAAAAAATTCCCGTTCCGGTTTGACGTCCGCAATTTTTGCGAGATAGGCGCGCAGATGCCCTTCGGGAAGGAGATTTGAAAAGAACGGCGGTACGCGGCGCGGTATTGGACGCATGGGCACGACAATCCCGCCGGTACTGTTTTTGAAACTGAGACTGAGGGTCGCGCGCTGTGGATCGTCGATGTAATCCTGTTCGAACGAAAATATTTGGTATTCACCGGCCAGACGATTAATAATACCGATCTGGCGACCGTGCAGTCGCACGGCGAGAGCATTAAGTTTTTTCATATCAAACTTCATCACTCTGCCGCTCCTTTGCTTTCTGCTCATCGTCGTCGCTGGAGTAAACCGCGCGTTCTTCGCTCTCGCCCGACTGGTCGCTCCGTTGATGGTCGCGGATGAGCGACTGAACGGCGGGAACCAGGGCGCGGGGAACCATGATGAGATCGCGGTCGAGGATGCGAACGAGTTCGAGAAGCGTGTCGTAGCGCGGCACAATCTTTCCGGACTCGATGCCGGAGACGTGCATCTGCGGAATGCCGATACGACTTCCCAACTCTCGTTGACTCCAGTTTCGGTTGATTCGGGCCTCCTTGAGTTCGCGGCGCAGGTCTTCCGGGAGGCCGCGCGGTCGAAGGGGTTTGATATACTTTGGTATATTTTCATTCATGGTTGATATAATATAGCACGTCGAACCGACGAACTGCAAATGCCATTCAATATGCTATATCGTATCAAATTCATTCCTGAATATAGTATGCCATATCACGGTTATAGCTTAACTCAACTCACTTCGTAAGCTACATCGTCGGCATCGCATCCACAAAAAAGGGCCTCGGCTTTCGCCGAGGCCCTTTGCGTAGTCGGCACTCAGTACGGAATGTCCGTTGCTTCGGCATCGGGCGGCAGAGTATCTGCCGCCTGCGCTCCTTTCACGCGGTTTAGTTTGCGAATGGATTGAACTTTGACAAGCCAGAACGTGATCTGCACTGAGGCCGCGTTCTTGCCTTTGCCAATCTTCTTCTCGTACGCGCTGCTTACAAGCGTGCCTTCAACGTAGATGTGATCGCCCTTCTTCAGTTTCGCCGCAGCGTATTCGCCCAAGCCATTCCAGGCGATGATGCGGTGCCAGTCGGTCTTGGAATGCCATTCTTCGTCCGCGCCTTTCCATGCTCGCTTTGTCGCGAGTGAAAAGACTGTGTACTTGCGATCTGAGTCCTTCGCGGACTTTTGCTCCGGATTCTTGCCGAGATAGCCAATGAGATGAACTCTGTTTTGATACATTTTGTTTCTCCGTTTCTGCCCTTGTAATTGGGGCACCTCGGAGCGAGCGGATTCTGCTCCCAAGGCAAGCGTCTGCATTTCGGGAGGGGCACAAGAAATCTTCATCGCCGTTTCAGAAGATTTGTTGGGAGGAACCGGAAAAGCAGAAGACGCGAAGTCCGCCGGGCGCAGGAATTATCCCGAAGCAGTGCCCAATGGAAAGGGTGGAAACGGAGACAATGAACCAAAACAAATGTCATCTGCTTGGACAGGTAAGGAGGCCAACGGGATCGAAGGACGGTTGCTGACGGCCGGAGCGCAGCACGGCTGGGCACGCTCCTGCTACATTCAACGCGGACGGAACGGGCCTCCACTCACGCTTTAGGCTATTCAGCGCGAACGGACAAGTGTCACTTCTCTTTAGGCCGCATGAACTTAAGCTTCCATTCAATCTCATAAAGCCCGGTTCGCCACGTCTGTCGGCGGCCAAGATGAGGCGATCTTAGATAAGCCTCGTGAATAGCTCTAAAGAATGTGCGATCTACTGCGGACATTTTTTTATCGTTCCGAAGGTCGAAGTATCTTTTTAGATCGGCCTTCAAGTCTGCAACGCTTTCCTCGTTCATTGTCTCGCCGACCCTGCGGGTTTTCTCCAGAAGTTCGTCGATCTTCTTCCGGCAGTCATCTTCTGTCTCGATACCGTAGACGCTCATTTTTTTACGCCTCCATGTCCAGAGGTAAGTGTCCACAACGGCGAACATCGGAGCGATAGTACGGCGGTTTGGGAAAAGCAGCGTTGCGCATACTTCAAACGACTCGCGCGTATCCGTTCGTCGAGACGACGTGCCGGTAATTAGAATTTACCGCGCAAGTGGACTGTCGATTTTGATTCCACTAAACGACATCGAACTCAGTCAAGAAAAATGTGCCAAACCGCGCTTGTTAGGCGCATCTTTGAGCTGGCTTGGCGATTCCCAAGTCGCTAAGTACATCAAGCGATAAGGAGACTTGTTCCATGAAACGTACCCGATGCATTGGAGTATTTGGCGCTTTGTTGTTGTGTTCGGTTCTGACGCTTATGCAAACGAACTCCGCCAAGCGGCGATTGGCGGCGGACGGCGCACCACCTCCACCGTGGCCTCCCAATATGCTGGTCCTGGATGGCGGACCACCTCCACCGTGGCCGCCAACTGTGCCGCCAATTGGTCAGGGCAGCACGTTTCGTGCATAAGTAAGACGTAAGAAGAGTGGGGCGTATCGTGGCCCGATGGCTTTTTCGCCACTTAATGCTATGATACGCCCCGACCTTAGCTGATAAGTTCCTGCCTTCAACCTTGGGGGTATTCAATTGCCCGGTCACTGCCTGTCGCAGATATTACTTCAACGCTTAGCGGTCGGTGCATGGGCAGCTTAATATTTGGCGCTGTTCTCGCCGCCCTACTTTTGCTGGGTTTGCTGGTTCTCGTCTTGAAGGTTTCGCGTAAGAGATCGCGTCCTGCAATAAGAATCGATGACCTCTTGCCGGTTCATTACCATCACTTCGAGGAAGTAGATCGTCGTCTTGCCGAATACGAAGAGGTGCTCAGAGGAATCCAATTTGAACGGTGTGAGTTCGCTTTGGTATACCTCGCTGAACTTCGAGGAGATTTTGAGTGCGTCGAGGAACTCCTTGATCACGCGGCAAAATTCCTGCCGGAAATCACCCTGCGCGGCGAGAGCGAGCGGTTCTGGGTCGGCGTCAAATTTCGCGTTCAATACCGTCTCGTCGCGTTGCAAGTACGATGTGGAATTGTTCCCGCGCGACACATCAAGGCTTTGACCGCAAAAGTCAGATTCCTGGCGCGCTCCGCGGACTTATTTCTAAACGCGATCGCCCGTAAACACGGCTTGGGTGTTCTTGAATCTGATCTGAACAAGTAGCGCATCGAACGGGATTCCACCAAGTGCGGAGACACGAGTTCAATGGTAAATGCGACATAGACCGATCCGGTGATACGATGCGCTCCGTACTCAGATGGGACTGACGACATCCGAACTCGTTCTGTGGTATGTGAGCATGTTCCTCGAGTTAGTGCTCTGCGCGCTGGCGTTCCGCCGTCGCCTCTACCGTGAGCTCCCGGTTTTCACCGGATACACCGCTGCAGTTCTTGTGCATGGCCTCCCCCTCTACTGGGTCTACCATAGCGCGGGCTACACGTCTCGCACGGCGTTTTACTTTTTCTGGAGCACGCAAGCCGTTCTTCTTGCATGGCGTGGAGCCTCGATAGGCGAACTCGCTTGGACGGCTTCGCGTCCCTATCTAGGATTTAGAGTGGTCATGAAGTGGTTCGTCGCCAGCATCTGCTTGCTTTTTTTGATTTGGAGTTTTTGGTTAGCGATCAAGACTCCAGCTCAACTGCCGGCGTTCGTCTTGGCATTGGAGCGCGATCTCGAGTTCACCGCTGCAATTGCTCTGCTGGCGCTCTTGTTTCTCACCTTTCACTACCAAGTTATGCTGAGCGCGGCTCAAAAGCTCATTGCGTTCGGTTTGTTTCTGTATTCTCTGATACAGGTCGTAAACAATGCGATTTCCAATGAATGGCTGCGTCCGTACTTCCACCGGTGGGAAGTCGTGCGTCTCGTATCCTTTCACGTGGCTTTGTTCATCTGGCTGTTCGCACTGAGAAAGCCACTGCTTCAACAGATAATCCCCGCCCCACCCACTGATCTTGAGCCCACGCGAGAGTTCGTTCGTCAAGGCACTGCGGCCATGAAGGGCCTATCGGAGCGCATGAGTCGATTTCGGAGAAAGTTCTAGCACTGCGAAGAATGCTTTTAGTTGAGAGGACATCCGGCAGCCACTGTCGAAGCAACTCAAACTGAAGCAATGGCGTGCATCGGAAGATCGAACTACAGGGGCACAACATGGGCGAAGGGGCAGAACTGGTTCTGGTAGTTCATTTGGAAGATGACGAATTGAAGGCCTTTCGCAAAACGACGCGGTTCTGTTGTAAACCCGAATCCGAGGGAAATTTAATCAAGTCAGTGTCGAAGAGTACAGGATGGTTTCCTTATAGCGAACCTTTTGTGTCCATTGCGGTCTACAGATCGGGTGAAAATATCTGCGAATCACCCGCAACCATTTACGGCGATGCTGGAGATTTAAAGAAGAATTGTTACGTCATTCTCAAGAAAACCGATCAGATTCTCGATCACATCGAGTGCGTCGCCTTGGACGATTTCAGGCACGTCGTTGTCCAAATCGCGAGACGTTGGAATTCGCACACGCCTTGCGAATCTCTTCTCAAACAGCTCAAGGACATTCGCAAGATGACTTCTGTGGAGAAGCTCGACGCCCTGCTCGTCAAAAAACCAATGACGACAGCAGCTATCGCGAATCCAATTGTTCTGAAGTGATGTTTCATGCTATTTGCTCGTTTCGGATTCTGATTTAAGCCAGCGCACTTGTGGTCTCACGGCACATACTTAACCCATCTCCAGCCGTCATCGTAAAGCTGAAGCAACGATTTCCCGGTCTGGAGCGGTAATGTGAGACCGTCTTGCTCTTGTTTTGATAACTGCGAGAAGTCAAATTCCCAACTATATTCGACTATCTTTTGGTTTGGATTGTCTCCATCGGAGATTCCAGTCACTTCGTGAACACTCCAATGAACCGATTTGGTCAAAGTCACCGCGACACCCGGCTGGCGCCACGTCACTCCGGGCGGAATCGACCCCTTACACAGAGAAAATTGATTCATCGCCAAACGTATGTCCGCCGGATCAGGTATGCATGCTCTCATTATCTTTATATCAGGGGTGCCACCGTGTTGTAGAAATGACAATCGGTCCTGCGGAATAGTCAATTCAGTGATGGCTTCTTTGGCGGCTTCTCGGTCAAGGATGCCCTTTGCAAAATTGCGGGAAAGCGATTTCGGTCCACAACCTAGCAAAAGTGGCATCACGGCTGCGAAGATAACTAGCGAAACTGGTTTCATCCCCGGTCCTTTCTCAGTTCTCCGTCAGAGTAACGAGTACAAATTTAGGGCTAGCATTGTGATTTATCAGTTTGCTCGCAGCACGTTGCCGCGATAGGAGCAAAATGAAAACCATCTAAAGAGGCCTCACTTATTTGTTTGGTTCGCTGGTATGGCCGTGCGACGAAAGATCTCAGGGGTTCCGCCCATTCCGTAATCGAGAATGATTGTATCTGCCGTCTTTCTTGAGTAAATGCCGCTATTGCCGCACATAGCATCTCTGCCCTCATGAAGGACTTGGGATTTTGTGCGCGTTGTTGCCCAGCGCCCCGCTTTTAGAGCCCCCGTGACGCACGAGTCATTCGGGAGGAACTCGACTGATCGCTTGCTGTCGATTGCCATCCACCGGCCGAAGAAAGCTCGTTTTTCATTCTCTAATTCGGCCGATGCGGCAGCTCGGCTCGCGGCGGTATCACCTGGGGGCGGCGTGCGACCGCATGAAAATGCCGTGTTATTCCAATGAAACGTGAAAGTGTCCTTATCGAGCGAGCGGATGAATATGCTTCCAACGCCCGGAGTGACCTGAATCTCTGTAGCGGACTTGAATGTATACTTGCCACCGTCAGAATAATTTTGCGACCAGAATCGCATTGCTCCCTTAAGTGGAATGTAGCTCAACCACATCAGGGTTCCGTCGGGGGCAAAATCAAAACGTTGATAGACGTCAGAGCTTTCACAGTACCAACTACCCAAAATTGGTCGGTCATCCGCCGGGCGAGCGGCATGGGCTCCGCAGGCAGTTCCCAACGACCATGTGACCAGCACCAATAGCCGAATAACACGGCTAATAGATAGCAAGAATAACTTCCGGGCTCGCATCTAGATTCCTCCGACGTGAATCAGTTCAGCATTGCGCCAAAATCTTGCGGACTCTTACTGGATGCTATACAGTTTCGCAAGCGTCAGGAAACGGCATGAACTGACATCGACCGTAATCAGGCCGTAGAAGCCCCCGCAGCAGGTAGCTCCGCACAGGATTGGTGTGTATGGTTGATCGAGAAACTGACCGGCTCGACTCGTGGAAGGAAATTGCTGATTTTCTTGGACGCGACGAACGCACGGCCATGCGCTGGGCGAAAGAGCGCGGCATGCCTGTGCATAGGCTGCCGGGAGGCAAGAGAAGCGGGGTTTATTCGTCTCGGAAGGAAATTGGGGCATGGATGCAAACGCATCCGACGGAGAGGCAAGAATCCGAAACGCAGGCTGGCAGCGAGGTTCGGGAGACGAAGGTCACAAGAGAAAAGTGGATACCGATGGTCGTCGTGTCTGTAATCGGGTGCGTGATTCTCGCAGGGGCGGTTATCGGACGGTTTCATTCCATCGAGCAGCGAGGCCGGCCTGAACGAGTCAATTTCACACAACGCGGAATCGAGGTATTCGACGCGGCTGGCGGTAAGCTCTGGACACACGATTTCGGGAAGCTCCTAAACGCGGAAGTATTTCCGAAAGCAGGCGATTATCAATCGCTGAATGAGTTGGCACGAATTGATGATTTTTTCGGCGACGGTGACCGGGAAGTTCTGGTTGTCGTTCCTCTTCTGTCTGGATCAAATCCTCATGACCTTTATCAGTCCGAGGCCGAGATGTTCACAAGTGGGGGGAAATTACTTTGGTCCTACATCCCACGAAAGACCTATCTGTTTGGAGACCACCTTCTAGGTGGCCCGTGGGTGATTACGACTCTGTTTGTTTCGGATAATCATCCGAAGAAAGCTATTTGGGTTTCTGCGGTTCATTACATATGGGGAAATACGTTCGTGTCTGAGCTCGATCCCGTAACGGGCGCGGAATCGGTGCGTTTTGTGAACACAGGGGCCATCCACACGCTGAATGAAATGAAAACTCCGCAACGAACTTTCTTGCTGGCGGGCGGATTTAACAACGAATACGATTCCAGCAGCATTGCGGTTATCGATGAAAGCAAGCAATTCACGGTATCGCCCCAAACAACCGGAACCCGACACAAGTGTGTGAGTTGCGAGACGGGAGATCCCGATTACTATCTGGTTTTCCCCCGGACGGAAATTAATCGATATGAAAAGGTCTACGAAGATCCAGTGTGGCGAGTCGATGTTTCTAAAGACGAGATTGAAAGTTTAAACCGCCAATTGCTCAATCGCGAAGGTGTCGAGGCAATTTATTCTCTGCGGGTAACGACCTCGATTGAACCTGTTTCGCTGAGATTTGGCTCGGACTACGACATGCTGCACCGCGAATTGAGCGCACGAAAGAAATTGGATCACGCCCTAGAAAATTGCCCTGAGCGGATCCATCCGAAGCCCATTCGCATGTGGACACCGAGCGGTGGATGGACTGAGATCCCTCTGCGGACATCAAGGGTTGAGGACTGAAAGTACGATTGTCCGTAATGCTCGCACGAGTGAACGATTATGCCATCGGCGCGGAGGTTTCCTCCGCGCCGATGGCATTTAGAATCCGAGCAGCGGTTCGCTGAATGTATTCCAAGCTCTCCGTCAGTAATTTGGCATCACCTTCGTAGAGTTGAATGTAGTCCTGCGCTGCTGAGCCTGTCTCAAGACCAATTCCGCTGCATACTACGAAAGACACGGCCTCTGCTTCAGTTTCACGCACGCGCTTCGTTGTCTGCCCTCGGCGCTGATCGCGATGCAACATTTCGTGCGCCAGTTCGTGCGCGAGAGTCGCGAATTCTTCGGCCGGAGCCTGGCCGGGCAGTAACGTAATCTTGCCACCTGCCGATCTCCCAAGCGCTGGGGCGATGTCCTGCGAATATTCGAGAACGATTCCTTGCTCGGCGACGAGTTTGCCGAGCCGCTCGCGGTATTCACTGGGATCGCCATTCACGCTATTAAGTCGGGGAAGTTCTTTACCATCCGTTTGGCAGATGTCGAACACGTACGCCGCACGGAAGCCGAGAGGCGTTGACGTTTCATCGGTGTCAATTCGTTCAGTGTTTGAATTCTTCGCTCGGACGATTGGAGCGAGAATCAAGATGCCCTGCTCGCCCTTCTTCACGAAACGTCCAAGTGTGCGCCACGCGTTATATCCAGCGACGTAACTCGCCGTTGGATTTTGCGTTGCGATTAGCATTACGTTTCGCAAGCTGTAGCGATGGAATCGGCCTATTGCTGCGAGGTAGTTCTTGAGCGTTTGGCTTTGGCCCTGTTCGAGAGCCTGACTGAGTTGCTCGATGGCTTTGTTTGCGATTTGTTTGGCTTGTTCGATTTTCATTTTCTGTTCTCCTGTTTTGGGGAGTTCTTGCTCCCTTCACACAGGGCAGAGGGAGCAAGGACGCAAAACAGGAGACAGGAGCGGAGAGGCTGGCGCGTTCAGGTCGAAACGGATGGCACGCCGGAGTGACACAGACTTTTCGTGGCGCGAAGCGTGCTAGTGGAGACCGGAGGCGGATCGTCTTGCGCGCCGGGACGCGGCAATCTTGGAGCGTCGATTCATTCCGAACAAGCCAAGTCTCAAGCAAACAAGTACACGGAACTAGCGATCAAATGGGTGCGCGAATTGAATTGCCATTAGCGTTGGCAACGCGAGAGACCTCGTACATAATGTTTTGGCTGTCTAACGGAATTCGCTCGAAAATTGGCTAGCAAGAAAGATCCCGCCGCCGTCAAGCTTGGACGGAAGGGTGGGAGGGAGATCGCTAAGCGCGGACCTGAATATTTTCGGCAGTTACAGGCTAAGCGTAAGAAGCGTAAAGGCGGTCGGCCTCCCAAGTCCAAGAAATCCGGTTGAAGGGCTCCTTGTAAAACAACGAGCGCTCGTTGTATCTTTGATCACGACGCAGTACTACAAACCGTGACGGCTTGAATCAGGAGAAACTGAAGGAGGCAATTGAAATGATTATTGGCGACCGATTGCGTGCGATGCGCGAGGAGAAGGGTTTTTCCCAAGGAGAAATCGAAAAGCGGACGGGTCTGCTTCGATGCTACATATCTCGCGTTGAGAACGGTCACACGATTCCATCCATCGAAACTTTGGAAAAACTGGCGCGGGCATTGGAAATTCCCTTGTACCTGCTTTTCTACGACGGCGAACAGCCGCCGGCACTTCCGAATCTTCTCAATCGACGCACCGCCGATGACATTGTATGGGGTAGCTCTGGCAAGGAAGGCCGTTACCTGATGCGTTTCCGACAACAGCTTGGCAAGATGGAAGAAGACGATCGGAACTTGTTGCTCTCCCTTGCTCAGAAGATGAAGACGAATAGAAAGCGCGTTTCTAAACCGAGTGCGGCAGCTTGATTGGGCGGCCGCAATGAGCAAATTGCGATCTCCTTCCGCTCAGTGAGCAAACGTGGTGTTTTCGGTACGCTAGAAGAGTTGATGAGGGCGGATGATTCGCTGATTCAAAGGGGTGATACAATAAATGTTCAACATTGATATCATGTCCACATACAATTCTGGCGACCATGTAAAGGTAGAATTTGCGGACGAACGGTCCGGAGAGAGCGAATGGATGTGGGTGGAAGTCGACCACAGTAACGATGAGACGAGGCTTCTTTTTGGAAGGCTTGACAGCCAACCGATCATAAGTACCAAGCTGAAGGTCGGGCAGGAACTCGCCATAAGCTACGACAAGATTCGAGACCACCGTCGTTTCCAACAGTCTTAGGGCAATCCCACAAATGATTCCAGTAATCGATCTTTTTGCCGGCCCAGGAGGATTGGGCGAAGGCTTCAGTGCATTTCGATCCGGGAAAAAGAATAGATTCAAGATTGTACTTTCTATAGAGAAAGATCCCGTTGCACACAATACGCTCCGACTTCGCAGCTTCTTCCGGCAATTCAGCGACCGAGTTCCTGATGATTATTATGACCTCCTCAGAGGGAAGATCAGTCCCGAGGAGCTGTATCGTCGATTTCCGAAAGAAGCGGCGAAAGCACACGATGAAGCGTGGCTGGCGGTACTTGGAAAGCCGAAAGAAACTTCAATCTCTGAAATTGATGAACGAATAAAAAAAGCCCTGGGTGTAGCCAAAAAATGGGTTCTGATTGGGGGACCACCGTGCCAGGCGTACTCCCTCGTCGGGCGATCTCGAATGGCAGGCAACAAAGAGAAATTTGAGAAGGACGACCGGCACTTCCTTTACGAGGAATATCTGAGAATTATTGCTGTACATCGCCCGCCTGTGTTTGTCATGGAGAACGTAAAAGGGATTCTGTCGAGCAAAGTAAAGGGCAAGCTAATTATCGACAAGATTCTTTCAGATCTGAAGAAGCCCTGCGAAACAAATGGTATCGATGTTAAAGGAAAACACCCAACCTATGACCTACATGCGTTTGTGCATTACGGTGAAGACCTGCCTGCAACGGGTTCTCTGTTTTCAGAGCTCGACTCTGATCCATCGGGATACGTAATTCGGGCTGAGCGGCACGGGATTCCGCAGGCTCGACACCGTCTCATTCTGTTAGGAATTCGAAGTGATTTCCATGCCTCGCCGACGATTGTTCCGGTGTGCGAGAAGACAGTGGCGATGTGGAAAGTTATTGGCGACCTTCCAGAAATTCGAAGTAAGCTTTCTAAGGAGGAGGATTCGGTGGAGGCGTGGGTAGGTTCCATCAAGAAGGTGGCTGATCTTAAGTGCTTGCCGGGAGATGGGATCGATATTGATGTCTGGCGGGTGATGCAAAAGGCCAGGAAAAAACTGAAGGAGTCACTCAGACCTGGTGGAGAATTTATTTCTACAGACGATAGACCGAAGTGGCAGAATGCCTGGTTTTACGATTCGCGAATCGGCGGAGTCTGTAACCACAGTGGGCGTGGACATATTGCTGCGGATCTCTGGCGGTATTTTTTTGCCGCGTGCTTTGCCAAAACCAGAAAGAAGTCCCCGGTATTATCCGACTTTCCCCTGCATTTGCTGCCAAAACACAGGAACGCCTCTCCAATGGAGAGTGACGAGAGTATCGATTTTTCTGACAGGTTCCGCGTTCAGGTCAAAAATCGGCCTTCTACGACCATCACCGCGCATATAGCAAAGGACGGCCATTATTTTATTCATCCAGATCCGTTGCAATGCCGCAGTCTGACTGTCCGCGAGGCTGCTAGACTACAGACTTTTCCTGATAACTATTTCTTCCTCGGGCCGCGGACGTTTCAGTATCAGCAGGTAGGAAATGCGGTTCCTCCGCTTCTGGCGAGGAAATTGGCAAAAGTCATTCATGGGTTACTGAAGTAAATTTACGCAGAATAATCCCGGACCACATGGATACAATCTCTAAAAAGCGCCGAAGCTGGAACATGTCCAGGATCAGATCCAAGGACACTAGACCCGAATTGCTGGTGCGTTCAATCTTGCATCGCAGTGGATATCGCTTTCGATTGCATGTTCGAGACTTGCCAGGTCACCCTGACATCGTCCTGCCGAGATGGAAGACGGTCATATTTGTAAACGGATGTTTTTGGCACAGACACAAGGGATGTGCCTTAGCGTACAACCCAAAATCTAGGAAACGCTTTTGGAGCAAGAAATTCCTCGATAACGTTAAGCGGGATGCGATCAAATCCGAAGCGCTGAAATCGGTTGGGTGGAACGTGCAGACTGTTTGGGAGTGTGAATTAGGACGCCCTCTTGGATTGGAGAAGCGGTTTCGATCAATAAGAATTCAGGCGTCCGAAAAGAGTCCATCGAAAAGGTAATTGGCGAGTAGGTGTACCTTGTGTCTTAGTTGTTTTGCTTTATAGTTGAGCGGTCTGATAATCCAGCCCTAAGTTGGTTCGGTATCTAAGGAAGGAAAGACCTGAATGGGGTCTCCGTCAACCTCCTCTCGTTCTCTAGTGGAAGTTATTCCGTCTGCAAGTCGTCTTGTCGGATCACTTCGCGACCTCGGTTATGATTTCGTGCACGCCATAGCAGATCTTGTAGATAACAGCGTCGCCGCCGGGGCTACGCGTATCGAAGTGAATCTCAAATGGTCGGGGCCAGACTCGTGGGTACGTGTGGTCGACAATGGTTCAGGAATGTCCGGTACAGCAATTACTGAAGCCATGCGATTCGGTTCAGAACGAGATTACGACGTGGACGATTTGGGGAAGTTCGGACTTGGGTTGAAGACAGCATCTCTCTCTCAATGCCGGAAGTTAACTGTTGCAAGTCGTATCGATAAGAATCAACGGCGAATAGAAGTGCGAAGATGGGATTTGGATCGCATACAGAAATCGAATAGGTGGGAAATTGAAATCATTGGATCGGACGAAAAGCCTGACAATCTTCTGGAGCCTTTGCAGGATCAAACTGGCACCGTTGTGTTGTGGGAATCCCTCGAACGAGTTTTGAAGTATAAGGTTGCTTGGGGAGAAAATTCGAAGAATGCTCTCTACAGCCTAGCCGAGCAATTGGATCAGCACTTGGGAATGGTGTTTCACCGATTTCTCAGTGGCGAATCACGCAGGCGAAAGAAGCTCGCGATCACAGTGAATGGAACTGTTGTCGAGCCTTGGGATCCATACGCCCAATCGGAGAAGTCGACCGAGGTACTTCCTCACAAAGAATTCGAACTTCAGGGAGATCGTGGGAAAGGCACCGTGCGTTATCAACCCTATGTGCTGCCGCCACAAGAGAAGTTTTCCAATCGACAGGCTTTTGAACGGATGAGTGGGCCTGAAAAGTGGAACCGGCAGCAAGGATTTTACATCTACCGTGCAGATCGCATGATTCAGAGTGGCGGCTGGTCAAGAATGCGCACCGCTGATGAACACACGAAACTTGCCAGAGCTGCTATCGATTTTTATCCAGATCTTGATTCCGCTTTCGAGGTGAATATCGCAAAG
>Ga0193726_1002258_pt1 | contig 13375 bp, 7 predicted proteins | sample H2c1metaG_FD_144928 | JGI IMG/M metagenome (GOLD analysis project Ga0193726, IMG submission 144928) | Soil microbial communities from a riparian zone of the East river system, Colorado, United States - H2c1 | ecosystem: Environmental > Terrestrial > Soil > Riparian zone | place: USA: East River... | reverse complement strand
GAAGGAACCAGCGCGCGACTTCCTGTCCGGCGCCGATTTCGGCGAAAGAACCGAAGGTGGATGGATCGAGATTCAGGGTGAGCGCTTTGTGGTGAGTGTCGAGTTTTTGAGCGGAAGGCATAGCTAAAGGTCCGGTTGGGCAGCATGGATGAGGCTCAGAGTCATTGCCAGCCCCCACCGAGGTTTCTGTAAATGCGTACCAGACCAGCAAGCTCATTCAACTGAGCTTGAGCAAGTCCTAGCTGAGCATCGAAGTAATTGGTCTCATTCGTTAGCACCTCCAGGTAGCTGGCAGCCCCGCCCCGATAGCGCATCTCGGAAAGTTGCGCCGCGTCTTGCGCCGAGAGCGCTAGTTGCTGCTGGTACTCCCGGAATTCCCGGTCCTTGCGATACTCGACCAGCGAGTCCGAGACCCCGCGAAAAGCTTGCTGAATGGTCTGCCGATAACTCAGCAGTGCCTCCTGTTGCCGAGCCTCTGTGAACCTGACGTTGGAACGGATCCTCCCCCCGGTGAAGATGGGCTGTACCAGCGATCCTCCGAAACTCCACAACCCAGCCGGACCGGTAAACAGGCTGGTAAGCGCTGAACTCTGATATCCAGCAGACGCGGTCAAGTTAATCTGTGGGAAGTACGCCGCTTTCGCGACGCCAATTTGAGCGTTGGCCGCGATCAACTGTGCTTCTGCCTCGCGAATGTCAGGTCGCCGCTCCAATAGGCTCGAGGGAAGCCCCGGCGGAATCTCGGGCGCATGCGGTTCCTCGGTCAAAGTCATTCCCCGCGCAATGGGGCCAGGGTTGTTGCCCAGAAGCGTGCTGAGGAAATTTTCCTGCTGCTCGATTTGCCGCTCCAGATCGGGAATACTTTCAGCCGCAGTGAACACCAACTGCTCGGCCTGGCGGACATCGAGCATGGATGTAGCCCCACCGTTTGCCAACGTTCGTGTGAGTTGCAACGAGTCCTTGCGGGAAGCCAGGGTTCGCCGCGAGATTTCGAGCTGCAGGTCGAGCGAACGAAGCTGGAAGTAGGCAGTGGCAACGTCACTCACCAGTGTGCTGACAATCGCTTCACGCGCCCATTGAGTGGCCAATAGGGTTGCCCGCGCGGACTCGGTGGCGCGGCGATACTTCCCCCAGAAATCCAGTTCCCAGGCGAGCGAGAGATCCACCTGATTTGCGCTCGTTTCGTATTGACGGAAAAGTTTTGTCTGCGGATTGCGTTCATTGACAGCCTGGGCGCCCCCGCTGATTGTCGGTAGCTGGTCGGCGCGCGTGATACCGAGTTGCGCCTGGGCTTGGAGGATTCGCGTTGCCGCAATGCGAACATCGTAATTCTGCTGGAGGGCGGTGCGGATCAGGTCCTGCAGCTGTTTGTCTTGGAAGACCTGCCACCATTTTTGCTCTCCGAGCGATTCCGTCGCAGCGGGCTGCGCTGCATCTTGGGGCGTAGTTCCACGGTACATCCCAGGAACGTCTACGCTCGGCCGCTTATAGTTCGGTCCCACAGCGCAGCCCGCACTCAGGAGCATAGTTAGCGAGAGGCCCAGCAACAGGGCTCTTAGTTTTGTCACCTTAGTCTCCTTCCGACGGGCTTAGCTGCGGGACTGTGGCATGGCCGGGTATTTCGCCGCTGCGACGGCTTGCCAAGCGCTCGACCAAGACGAATAACGCGGGAATGATGAATATGGCAATCGCGGTAGCCGCCACCATCCCCCCGATTACGGTTGTACCCATGATCTGACGCGCGACCGAGCCTGCACCGGTTGCTGTCCACAGCGGCACGCAACCGAGAATGAATGCGAAAGAGGTCATCAGGATCGGGCGCAAGCGGAGCCGCGCTCCTTCAAGAGCCGCATCCACCAGAGGCTTGCCCTTCTCGTATTCTTCCTTGGCAAACTCGACGATCAGAATCGCGTTCTTGGCCGCCAAGCCAATCAGCATCACCAACCCGATCTGGGAATAAACGTCGTTGTCGATTTGCACCATGTAAGCAGGATAGAAAGCGCTCAGAAGAGCCCGGCGCAGCCACAACACTCCAAACGCGCCGAAGACCGCGACCGGCGTGCTCAGCAGCACGCTGAAAGGTAATGACCAGCTTTCATAAAGGGCCGCCAGGATTAGAAACACGAACAACAGGGAGAAACCAAAGATGACTGAAGCGGGGAGCCCTTCCCGTGCCTTCTTCTCTTGATAAGACATGCCCATATAATCAAAGCCCATTTCGCCAGGCATGGTTTGCTTGAAGACGTCTTCCAGGGCGGCCGTGGCTTCTCCAGAAGCCGTTTCAAGTGCGGGCAGGTGCCATCCGCGTTCCAATCCGCGACGTGTAGCGGTTCCTGGGTACGGAAAACATGCCAACTTGATGTCTCCTCGACCGGGAGATCGGGGAAGACGAGCGGCTCCGTACCCCATCCATGCCATTCGACTTCGCTGGAATCCTCCTTAAGGATGAGCACGTCGAGATGGTCGAAACTGATGAGTCCGCGCAACTGGTCGGCGAGAACTCGTGCCAGCTGTTCTGGCTCCCCGCACGGGGAGAGCGCTTCCGAGATGCGAAACAGCGCTGCATAGCGCTCCGCATCAGTTCCCAGCGCGAGCTGTGGTTCTGGGATCATATGCTACACAAGCGGGCGGGATCCCCAGGCTCTGGTAAGAGTCTTCTTCAACATGAGAGATGATCCATTTCACTGAACCGTCGCACTTTTTCAGCAATCGAAACTGTCGCACTAGAGCAGCAAGCGATCCCATACACCGCCATACCTAGTTGCACGAACCGTTTCCTTCTCGTAGATACCCTCTGGGAATCCGGGTTCGATTCGGCTGGGTCTTGCCGTATCAATGAAGTTTCCGCCTGCCTCGCGGTAGGTCTCATAGACCTTCTGCGCTTCGTCCTTGGGTGATCCCCATCCCCACTCATCTCGCTCACGATCAGCCGAGCGATCAGCCGTTGGGGATTCTGACGCAGGGCAAGTTGTACCGCGTCCTTCATGTTCAGCGGACGGCCAGCGGGAGATTCGGCGTTTCGCGCAGCGACAGCCGATCGCCAGACCCAGATAGCCGAGAAGCAGACTGCCGAAAGCTCATAGGTCTCCTAGATGACTCAGAGAGCGGCGCCGCCGCACGACTCACCGAACACCGCCTTTGCCGCTCGAGATGAGGCGCAAGAGATTGAAAGGACAGAAAAAGAAGGGCGGAAAGCTGCCTGTGGATTTGGTGAAATTGGCGAAAATTGCGATTTCACCAGTCCTCGGAAAAGGCCTAGCTGAGTTTGAAGTGGCTTTTACGAATCCTTAATTTCTTAATGCGGTGCTCCAAGGTCGAAGCTGGCACTCGGAGCCTCGCCGCGGCCCCGTTCCGGCCAGACACTCGCCCTCGACTTCCCGCGAGTGCGTCCTCAATGATCTGCCGTTGACGACTGGCGTCCTAATCGGCGTCTGCGGGCTCAGGTTGTTGCGGCGAGCTGACTCGACGGGAATCCCTGGACAACCAGGCTACATCCACCCAAACTTGCCATCAATTCGCCGATTTCGTCGAGGAAAATGGTTCCTCCGTTCGCCAGTTCAAATCGACCGAGGCGGCGCTGCATCGCCCCGGTGAACGCGCCCTTTTCGTGGCCAAAGAGTTCGGAAGAAATCAGCGATGGAGCAAGAGCTGCGCAGTTTACGCTCACGAAGGCGCGTTGCGACCGGCGAGATCGCTTATGGATGGCGCGGGCGACCAGTTCCTTACCAGTTCCGGTCTCCCCACTAACAAGAACGCTCGAATCGGTGGGAGCAACTTTCACTAGCCGAGAAAGCACTCCCTGCAATCCCGACGAGGTGCCGACGATCTCTTCGAACATGAACGCTTGGTCGATCTGCTCCCTGAGCACTACGTTTTCGTCGTGCAGTTGATCTTTCAGACCCCTAATCTCTTCAAGCGCCTTCTCCAGTTCGGCTCGCGCGCGGTGGTGTTCGGTGACATCTATTGACGCCCCGACAAATTCCACGACGTCGCCGCGTTCGTCCAGGACAGGATGGCCGATACTGCGTGTGTTTTTGATCGTTCCGTCGGGAAGAACAAGCCGAAAATCTGCCTCAAAATCAGTTTTTCCAAGCAACGCCGCCGCGTAAGCTTGTTCAATCTCGGGCCGATCTTTGGGATGCATCCTCCTGAAATAGAAATCGGCGATCGATGCGTCATCTTCGGGTTCAATGCCGTACATTGGAGACCCTTCCGGGGAGACTGTCACCTTCCCTGATAAGACCTCATGTCTCCAACTGCAGGTGTGGGTTAGCCGTTGCGCCTCAAGCAAATCCGCTTCACTGCGTCGCAGCTTCTCTTCGGCGCGTTTGCGTTCTGTCACATCCACGTCGGTACCAACGTATTCGATAATATTTCCGGTTTCATCGAGAACCGGGTGTCCGATCCCGTGGATGTGCCTTACCGTGCCATCACTCAGCACGATCCTGTAATCTTGTACAAAATCAGCTTTCTCGCGGAATGCCTTGTCGATCCGTTCGTTAAATCTGTCGCGATCTTCCGGGTGCACCAGTCGAAGGAACTCTTCCCGATCTGGAAGGTTGCTCCCTTGATGTAATCCAAAGATTCGTAGCATTTCGGCGGACCAGTAAATACACTTCTCCGCCGCAGGGCTATAGGCCCAACTGCCCGTCTTGGCTAGTCTATGCGCCTCCGCCAGATACGCTTCGCTTCGCCGAAGAGCTTGCTCCGCGCGCTTGCGCTCGGTGATGTCCTCGGACAGCGCCATTATGAATCGCGGCACCCTCTCGGTGCCCGGCACCAGAGAAACGTTGTTGCTTACCCAGGTCGTCTGGATGAATCGCAACCTCCCATCCCGCGTCCAAAGCTTGCTTGGCAGATAGACCCGTATAGTCCAGCCAGCGCTGATTGAAGAAGTCTGCGGAGCCGTCTGGACCAGCGGACCATGCCAACGTAGGGATGGTGTCGACGACAAGGCGAATGTCCTGTACCTCCCCAGGCTCTTCGCAGCCGTTAATATTTGACGGAGCCATCCGGCATCAACAACCGATGTTCAAAGTCAAACTCGGTTCTTTCGCGCGAAACGCGTTCGATCTTTCGCTCTACAGCCGATCTGTCTTCGGGGTGAGTTCGTTCGCGTATCAGGTGAACCCTGCCCTTGGTTGTTGGTCTCGTATTCAAATATCCGAAAGGTCTCTTGAGACCAGTAAATTTCGCCCCGAGAAGCACCCCAGCCGAAGCTACCGGTGTAGCTCAATTTTTGAGATTCGGCCAAGTAAGCTTCGCTCCGCTGGAGCCGATCGTCACTTCGTCGCAGCGCTTCGCTTAGGCAAATATCTGATCCAAGGTTGTTGACAGCTTCCGCCGCCATTTCGAACCCCACTCGGACATGGGGCGAGAGAAGATGACTTAAAGGACTTAGTCTCCCACGCCCCAGATGTGCCTACGTTAGTCCGCCAGCCATAGCAAGTCAATCTACCCGGCCAGGGAACAGTTGGTCCACGCGGCCAGATCAAGCCTCCACACCTACGAGCGCGAGCTACTGCTTGAGTTCACGTCGCCTGTGTCGAAACTGTGTCAGAATCCGCATGGTTCGAGCGTGCTTGAACGAAGAGCAGACTGACCATGTGGTTCGCTAGGTAGCGTCTCGTCGCAAACAAACTTCGGATCTCATCCTAATTCTTTGCCGTCCAAAGATATTCCTATGGAGAAAATTTCAGGCGGCGAACCGCCGCTGAATCTAAGCGGTTCGGTAGACCGGGCGCGCCTTCGGTTGATAGTTGCCCACCTCGGTACGCATCGTGATAGCAAGGCGGTTCCAGGCGTTGATTGTGGTCAGGGTAAATACCAGCGCAATCAGCTCTTGTTCATTGAAGTGCGTTCGTGCGCGCTCGAAGACCGCGTCGGGCACATGGCCTTCCGTGATTCGGGTAACGGCGTCGGTAAGCGCGAGCGCCGCGCGTTCGCGCTCGGAGTAAAAGGGCGCCTCCTCCCACGCGTCGAGCAGGTAGAGTCTCTGCTCGGTCTCGCCGAGGGCGCGAGCGTCTTTCGAATGCATATCGAGGCAATACGCGCACCCATTGATCTGCGAGGCGCGCATCTTCACCAGGTGGACCAGCGATTCCTCCAGGCCTGAGTTGTGGATATAGTGCTCGAGCTGATACATCCCGCGGAGCGCTTCCGGAACATTGCTGTAGTCGATACGAGCTTTCATCACAGGCTCTCCTTATTGCTATGGATGACCCGGATTTCGGAAGGATGCTAGGAATCTCCGCAAATTTCCAGTCCACACGACGGGCGTCTCCCCTGCGCGGCTTGGCAACCTGCAGCGGTTCCTGGGTAAAGGAAAACATGCCGAATTGAGGTCTCCTCAACCGGGAGATCGGGGAAAGCGACCGGCTCGTTCCCCACCCTTGCCATTCTATTTCGTTGGAGTCTTCCTTAAAGATGAGCGCGTCTTGCCTGATCGTCACCAACCAGCTTTTGGTACGTTCCAACCACGATGGCAGCCATGCGATTGGTCAGCCACGAACGCGCGATCCCTACGGGCGAAAAGGAGAGCAGTCCCTGTCCAGTCGGTCCTGAGCCGAGTTTTAGATGATACGGAAGCTGTTTCTGCATTTTGGATCTGGCCGGAATCCCGTCGAGACGTCTCGACTTGCTGCAACTTGCTCGGACCAGAATCTGCCACTCGGCCTTTAGTTCGAAGACGACGTCAGTGGCTTGCCGTCTGCATCCACTATGTGCACCGGGCCCAGGTTCAGGTCGCGCACCCCGGCTTCGATCTTTGCCCGATCCCCTACCACCACCCAGATCAAGTGATCGGGACTGAGAAAGGACTTTTCTGCGCCGGTCAGCTCATCCCTCGTCAGCGCCCGGATTCTTGAGGCATAGGTTGAGTAATAGTCGTCGGGGAACCCATACTTTACGATGGTTTCCATCGCCTCCCCCACCTGGCTCACGGTTTCGCGCGATCCTGCGAGCCGCAGCGTCCGGTTGGCTATGTCCTTGTCGAGCTCGGCTTGCGAAATCGGTCGAGCCCCGGACACATCGTGAATCTCCTTATTCAGCTCTACCAACGATTCCTTGGTTTTGTCCGTCTGCACCGGAGCGCTTGCAATCCACGCGCTCTCGCCGCGGGCAAACTGAAAGCCCGTGCGTGCGCCATACGACCAGTGCTTCTCTTCACGCAGATTCATATTCACTCGGCCGCCGAAAGTTCCACCCAGAATATCATTCCAAATCCCCAACGCGATTTCCCGCGGGTTATTGCGCGGGGGCGCAATCGTCCCTGCCAAGAGGAAGGACTGTGCGGCGCCGGGTTTGTCGATCAAGTAGACGTCTGCCTGCTGGGGAGCCGCGACCGGAGGGATCTCTTTCTTTGGAGTGTTCCCTGCCTTCCAGGCCGCAAAGGCCTTCTCCAGCTGCGGCCGGATCTCGGTTAATGTGGTGTCCCCGACAATCAAGAGCGTCGTGTTCTCCGGCCGATACCAGGTCTGGTGAAAGTTTGCGACGGCATCGCGCGTGAGCTTGGCCACACCTGCTTCTGTCAGCTGCAATCCGTAGGGATGATTTTTCCCGTAGAGCGCGGGAGCAAATACCCGGTTTGCCATGAGTCCCGGCGAGGTTTTTGCCCGTTGTATGGCCGCGATTTGCAGTTGCTGCTGCCGAGCGAAGTCGGCCTGGGGAAAAGACGGATGCAGTAGGACATCGGCATAGAGCGCAAGCGACGCTTCGAGCTTGCTCTTGAGGGCCGACAGATACACGGTCGAGGTATCGAGGCTAGAGTCCGCTTTGAGTTCCGCCCCCAATCGCTGAATCTCGTTACTGACCTCGAGGGCATTGTACTTATCGGTCCCGCTGGTCAAAAGCGACGACGTCATACCTGCAGTTCCGGCCGTCGCGAAACTATCGGCTGCCGTTCCCGCATCGATGAGCATGCTGAAGTTCACGAGGGGGAGCTCGTGTCGTTCTGCCAGAACCACCTTTAAGCCGTTCGAAAGTGTCATCCGCTGAAAGGCCGGGAGTTTCAGGTCCGGAGTCGGGCCGACCTCGGGCAGTTTCGAGCGATCCATTGCTGCCTTCGACGTCTGGTAATCGGGATAGGGCAGAACTTCCAGCTGATAGAGACCGTCCGCAAGCCAGCGCCGGGCCGCGTCGCGCAAGTCCGCGGCGGTGGCCTTACGCACGCGTTCGAGAGATAGGCGATACTGTTCGGGGTTGCCGGTGAAGACCTGTCCGCGCGCCAGAATATCGGACTTGCCGCCAAACCCGCCAATGCGATCGAGGCCGCGGACCAGGTTCGCTTCGTAGGCGGTCTTGACCCGCTCCAGCTCTTCAGCTGTTGGTCCACCCTTTAAAAACCTGTCGAGTTCTTCCTGGACTCCAGTGTTGATCCGGGCCAGACCTCCATCCGGTTTCGCAGACGCGTCGATCGCGAACTGGCCTCCGATCTCGCTGGCGTCGATCGAGCTGGTTACCGAAGTCGCAATCTGTTCGTCGTAGACCAGGCGCTTGTAGAGCCGTGAATCCTTACCCGAGGCCAAGACGTCACTCACCAGGTCCAGATAGTCAGTATCGGCCGCGCCGAACCCGGATGTATTCCAAATGTTGAACACCCGCGCCACAGGAACTCGATCCTGCACTTGCTGATGGTGAATGCCTGTCATCTTGGCGATCCAGACGTTTTGGTGGGCGATCGGAGGCCCGGCAGGGATATCGCCGAAATACTTTTCCACTTTTTGCTGCGCGGTCTTCGCGTCAATGTCACCTGCTATGACCAGAGTGGCATTGGACGGGCCATAATATGTTCTGAACCACTCCTGCACGTCCGCGAGCGATGCTGCGTTTAAATCTTCCATGGAGCCGATCGTGGTCCAGGAATAGGGATGCCCCGCGGGATAGGTGTTTTCGGTGATCAGGTATTCTGCGATGGAATAGGGCTGGTTGTCGCCCTGGCGCTTTTCGTTCTGCACCACACCGCGCTGCAGATCGAGCACCTCTTTGCTAATGGTGTTGTAGAAATGGCCCATACGGTCCGATTCAAGGAACAGCGCGTAGTCGAGCGCCGATACCGGCACATCCTCAAAATAGTTCGTACGATCGGAGTTGGTTGTGCCGTTCAGGTCGGTAGCGCCCACACGCTCCATGGCCTCAATGTAGCGACCCTTCAGGTTCTCACTTCCGCCAAACATCAGATGCTCGAAGAGGTGGGCGAAGCCGGTCTTGCCGCTTTTCTCATTTTTCGAGCCCACGTGATACCAGATGTTGAGGGCTACGATCGGTGCCTTGTGGTCCTCGTGCACCAGGACGGTAAGGCCGTTCGGGAGGACGAACTTCTCATATGGGATGCGGATATCTTGAGCAAATGCCCCGGCAGAGAGAAGCAACCAACCTGCAGCCATGCAACAGAACAGCGATCGCGTTATCGACCTAACGTCCTTCATGTGTTTTCTCCGTTCGCCCCCAGGGGCAGTCGTGGTACCGGGGCGCGCTAAAACTTATTCGCCCCTGCTTTTTACCCTGCATCTTCTCAGAATTTCAGCGCATTACAAACACTCCCAACGGTCTCTGGCTCACCGCACCAAGATCAGTTCGCATCCGCCTCGAGGTCGAGTGCTTGCTCGCGCAATCCAGCATAGGTGTAATGGCGACTTCTTGTATACTCTCGGGCTGTGAGCGTCCCGACGCGACGACAGGTGGCGGCTTTACTTGAGGTGCTCGGAATATATCTCGCCGGGGCCTATCTCAGCGATCGGATCGCCAAGTTGCTGGTGCACTGTCGTTTGATTTCGGACGCGAATCCGTTTGACCTGTTGATTGTCCACGCCACCAACGCCGAGCTGCTTCTGGCATCGCGCCAGCTGTTTGTGGCGCTGATGGTGCTCTGCGGTTCTTATTTCGCGCTCATCATCCCGATCAACTGGTGGTATCGGCGACGAGGACGCACGGGGTATGGCTTAACCCGCGCAGGCCTTCCGTGGAAAACGCTGGTGCTGGCCGCGCTTGCGACCGCCGTCTTAACCCAGTGGCCAGTGCTGCTTCATACCTTGATTGACGCTATTCATCTTTTGGGCGCTATGGCGCCCTGGCGGCAGGCGTTCTTCGAGATGTCCTGGCGGAGATGGCAGTTCTGGCTGCTCGCCGGGACCATGAGCTATGCCCTCATTCCGGTGGTTGAGGAACTCATCTTTCGCGGATACTACCAGCGTCGATTGGCCGAGGATTGGGGAGATGGGCCGGCAATTATCGGAACGGCATTGCTTTTTTACTCTCGCGCACAGGCAGTATCTAATCGCCAACGCTACAACATCACCATGATTGCGAGCCTGTTTTGTCTCGCCATCGGGCTCGGAGTGGTCTTTGCTTGGACGCGGTCCCTGATTCCATCTATGATCGCTCACCATCAATATTCTCATGACCCCGCGTTGGCAAGGTGCCCTGCTGGTCGTGTTCGCTATCGGGGGTTTCGTCGCGTGGCGTCCCGGCACCCGCGCCCTCAAGCAGGTCTTCACGCTCTCCGAGATCTCCTGAGGACAGAAGAAAGAAAGAGGAGCAGTCCGGTTGCAACGACTGCATCGCGCTAGTGCAACATGATAGCCAGCCGATGATGAGGCGAAAGCGGCTTGATTTCGTGGCTGGAAGTAAGGATGACGAATGACGAGTCTCGGCTCTTCAACCGCGCCGGGTTCGCAGCTGTCGCAGCTATCTTTTGAGGGTCAATTTGACCCGCGACACTCACGTGCTGGCGGCGGAGGGTATCTCCGATTCGCCGCCGAACCTTACTTGCAGCCGGTGGGCAAATTCAGTAAAGTGAGTTGGTCGACAAGTTCTTTTCTCGACAGATCGTCTCTCTCACTCGAGTGGGCGGCGCCTTCTGCGAGGCTCACCGTACCAGGATTCTTCGACAAAATATTGAGTCTGCTGCTTTCAGGCCTCAAATGAAAGGTTGACCTGTTTGTGAGAGCAGCTTAAGATGCCATCGCCTTTGCGCATCGGCCAACATCCTCCCCCAACGCGGTCGGTTTGCGTCTGACGAATCTGCACATTCAGGAGCGCCGTTCATGGCGACTCAGAAATCGGAATTCACCGTTCCCGTGGCGGAATTTGCCGCGGCCTTGCTGGCGCGGCCGGAGGTGAGCCCGCGGGCCCGGGTAACGGCTGAGCAGGTCGCGCAACTGCTGCCGGGCACGGCGGTTGTAGTGTACATCCTCGAAGACCCGGACAATCCGGCGTGGACGCGCAAGGCGACTGCCGGCGAGGTCGAGGTCAGCGCCACGCTGGAGTTTGGTGCCGGGATGCTGGGCGCTCTAGCGGAAAACAAGACCCTCATGGTGTTCGAAGCGGCGGATCTGCAGCGCGAAGACTACCCCCACCTTGATATCCGCCGCACGCTGACCGCCCTTGCGTATGCGCCTCTTCTCGTGGACGAGATTTTATTCGGCGCCATCGAGTTGGTCAGCTACGAGCTGCCTTTCCCGGAGGCAATGTTGGAAGGGTTGCAGCAGGTGGTTGAACTGGCCGCGCCAGCCCTTGCCGCTGCCCGGTCCTACGAGATCGAGCGCAACGCCAGCCTGCATTCGATCAGCCGGGTGACGCAGATGTATGACCTCGAAAGGGTCTTCAACTCAACCCTCGAAATGGATGAGTTGCTCGGGATTGTTGCCAAGAAGTTACAGGAGGTAATGGGCGTCCAGGGGATCAACCTGTGGATGGTCAACAGCGACACGCTCGAACTGATGAGCAGTGCAGGAGTCGATGCAACGGTATCGCTGGGCATGGTGCAGAATCCGGGTGAAGGCATTGCGGGAGATATCTCCGACAACGGGGAGCCGGTGCTGATCGACGATCCCGACGATGAACGTCTGCGGAAGCGCAACACCGGTCACGAGGAAGGGTCCGTATTCTCAATTGTTGCAGGTCCGCTCATGGAGCACGAGAGTCTGGTAGGTGTGGTCGAGGCCGTCAATCGCCTGGACGGCGGTCCGTTCGACGAGGACGATCAGTTCCTTCTGGCCAACATCTGCGAAACGGCCAGCAATGCTCTGCACAATGCCAGCCTCTTGCAGTCAGAGCGCAAGGTCGAAATCCTGCAAGCCCTGGTCCAGGTAAGCAGTGAGATCACCTCGACGTTGAATCTGGATCGTGTGCTACAGGCGGTGGTGAACCATACCCAGGCGATCATTGCTTTTGAACGTGCAGCCATTGCTCTGGAACAGCGCGGAGCCCTGCAACTGAAAGCGGTTTCGGGCATGACGCAGATCAATTCCGCCGACCCAGCCGTTTCCAGTTTGAAAGAAATGCTGGAGTGGGCTTCGATCTCCAGCAACGAAACCCACGTCACCCAGCACGGGGATAAGATTGACGACCCGCGCCCTGAAACTCAGGCCAAGTTTGCCGGCTATTTTGCGGCTACGGGCATGCGCGCGTTCTATGCGCTTCCGCTCATTGACGATCAAGGCCGATTGGGCGTGCTTTCGTTTGAGAGCAGCGATCCGGATTTTCTCACCGTGGCTCATCTGGAAATTATTAAGGTGTTGGCCGGCCAGGCCACGGTCGCTCTGCGGAATGCCTCGCTCTACCGCGAAGTCCCATTCATCAATTTTTTGGAGCCGCTGCTGCAAAAGAAAAAGCGTTTCATGGAACTCGAGAAACGCCGGCAAGGATTGACCCTGGCAATCGCCGCCGCTCTGGGACTGTTCCTCATCTTCTGTCCGTTGCCTATGCGTGTTTCTGGAGAAGCCAGTGTGGCACCGGGGCGTACCGCGCAAGTACAGGCGGGTGTCGACGGGGTGGTGAAGAAGGTGTACATCCATGAAGGGGACCGCGTGCCGCGAGGCGCGGTTCTGGCCGAGTTAGAGGACTGGAACTACCGCGCTGACGTCGGCTCTGCCGAAGCCAAATATAGCGAGGCCATGGCCACCATGAATCGCGCCCTGTCGCAGAATGACGGAACGCTCGCCGGGACGGAGCGGGGAAAGGTCGACTACTTCAAGGCGGAGCTGGGGCGGGCGCGCGAAAGACTGGATCGTGCCACCCTGCGGGCTCCGTTTGATGGGGTCGTGACCACACCGCGGGTACAAAACTCGGTTGGCCGCCGTCTGCTGCATGGCGATACGTTTGCGGAGATTGTTGAGAGTTCTGATGTCACGGTGGATGTTGCCGTTCCTGAGGATGACGCTATGCTGCTCCGGGGCGGTGAGCGCGCATCGATCAAACTCGAAAGCTTCCCCCTGCAGACTTTCCGGGGGGATGTAACCGTTGTTAGTCCCCAGAGCGAGGTGCAATCCGACCAGCGCGTTTTTATGGCGCGCGTGAATGTATCCAACCAGGACGGGACGATTCGTCCGGGCATGCAGGGACGGGGCAAAGTGTCGGTGGGCTGGCATCCCGCAGG